>Ga0075424_100000702_pt1 | contig 27054 bp, 24 predicted proteins | sample SoiMethybrSBSTD3_FD_75301 | JGI IMG/M metagenome (GOLD analysis project Ga0075424, IMG submission 75301) | Bulk soil microbial communities from a Populus tree surrounding site in Tennessee, USA - Soil MetaG P. TD hybrid SBSTD3 | ecosystem: Environmental > Terrestrial > Soil > Tree plantation... | reverse complement strand
GGCCGCCGCGGCGTCCGAGATCACCGTGCGCTTCGGCACGGAGCCGGCACATCCAGCCGACCGCCTGCGTGAGCTGCGGTTCGGGGAGCGCTTCTACCGGCGCCAATGGTCGACGGCGCTCTCGAGGCTCAAGGACATCCTGGAGTCCGGCCGGCCGTCCGAGCGAGTCGCCATCGCGGGCGGAGCCCGGATGCCGGTGACCTAGCGCCGGCGGGCTCCGCGCCCTCGGCGGTCACTTAGACTTCCGCCGCCATGCATCGCGCACCCGCCTTCCTTCCGCGGCTCGGCGCCGTGCTGGCCGCCGCCGCCGTGATCGCGGTCGGGATCGTGTTGTCCGGCTGTGACACGTCCCCGGAGAACGCGAACCAGGTCAGCGAGGGCCAGGGCATCAAGCTGGGTGATCTGCTCTACAACGTGCAGATCACGCGCATCCTGAATCCCGCCGATCAGGAGGACAGCGCGTACCTCGTCGGCCAGAAGGCACCCGGCGGCGACCAGTACTACCTGGGGGTGTTCATGAGGGTTCAGAACGAGGGGGACACCTCCGCCCAGGTCGCCAGCGACTTCAAGATCGTCGACACGGTCGGCGATACGTTCGATCCCATTCCGAGCAAGAGCCTGTTCGCGCTCCCGCTGGGCCGTACCGTCCATCCGGGTGATCAGCTGCCCGAGGGGGAGACGACGGCGGCCAACGGCCCGATCGAGGGGGCGATGGTCCTGTTCCGGATCGACGGCGCTGCGATCCAGGACCGGCCGCTGACGCTCGAGATCCCCTCGTCCAGCGGCTCCACCGGCGAAGTCGAGCTTGACATCTGACGTCGCCCTGCGGATCGCCCTGGTCGTGGCCGGGATCGCGGGACTCGTCGTCCTCCTGGGGATCTTCGGGACCGGGTTTCGGATCGCCTGCCTCGTCCTGATCGCGCTGGCGACGCTCATCACGCTGCCCTTGCGTTCCGACGACGGCGGCGGGTGGTGGTGGATCCTCGCCGGGGGAGCGGCGGCCTCGATCGCCGGCGCCATCATCGCGCAGCCTTCCGCGACGCTCGGTGGCGTGATCGCACTGCTCGGCGGCCTGGCGGTGATCATCGGCGCCGTGATCGGGTTTCCGAGGGAGGGCGAGTAGGGGCGAGTAGTAAGGAAGCCCTGGCCCGGCCTGCTCGTCCCGGCGTGGGCGAGGCGAGTAGGGGGTGCGAAGCCTCTCGCTTCAACCCGCAACTCGCAGAGCCCAATCGAGATGAGGATTGACCACGTATAACGTGGTCAATCCCTCTCTCGGCTATCGAGTGAGTGATTGGGGGTGCATATGACCCCCAAACTCACACTCGACGCTCGTTCCTCCTGGGTGCCTTCTCGAGGGCCCTAGCTCACCCCGAAGGCCGAGGCCATGATCTGGCGCACGATCGGCGCCGCGACGGTGCCGCCGTCGCCGTTCGCGTTCACCACCATCGCGGCGACTGCGAGCTTCGGGTCCGTGGCCGGGGCGAACGCGGTGAACCACGCGTCCACTCGCTGGGTCGCGCTCGCAGCGTGGCCCGTCACCGACCCGAGCTCCGCCGTGCCGGTCTTGCCGGCGACCTGAATCCCGGGCAGGGCGGCGGCGGTGCCCGTCCCGTGGGTGACGACGCCGATCATGAGCGTCCTGAGCGTGGACGCCAGTCCGCTCGAGGTGACGCGAACCGGCTTCGCGTTCGCTTGGAGCGAGCGGTCGGTGACGAGGGACGTCGGCTCGCGGACGCCGCCGTCGGCGATCGCCTGGGAAACCGAGGCCATCTCGAGCGGCGTCGCGAGCACCTCGCCCTGGCCGATCGCGCTGACCGCCAGATCCAGGTCGCTGGAGATGTGCGCCGGCAGCGTGCTCTGCGGGATGCCCGTAGCCTTGATCGCGCGGCCCTCGTACAGCGACGGGGAGGAGTTGAATCCGTAGCTCTCCGCCGTCCCGACGAGGCCCTTCGAACCGACCTTCGGCCCCAGGGGCACGAAGACGCTGTTGCAGGATTCGGCGAACGCCTCGGTGAACGTTCCGCCGCAGGCCTCGCTGTTCGCGTTGTCGATCTCCCTGCCCTCCACCGTGGCCGACGTCTCGATCGGGAACCGGTCGCTCAGACGCACGACGCCGGCCTCGAGCGCGGCCGTTGTGGTGATGAGCTTGAAGGTCGAGCCCGGCGGCTGCGGGGCGGAGAACGCAATGCCGGCCACCGCTCGGACCGACCCGTCGTCGGCATCCAGCACCGCGACCCCGCCATAGGTTGCGCCGAGCGCTGCGACCGCGGCGCGCTGCAGGTCCGGGTCGATCGTCGTGTGCACCGCCTTGCCCGGGATGGGATCGGTCGCCGCCAGGGTGCGCCCATCGCTGGGCTTGCCGCCGCCGGCCGGCACCGCGACGAGCTGTCCACCCGGATGGCCGGCCAGCCGCTGGTTGAACGCGAGCTCCAGGCCGCTCGTCCCGGTCGGGTAACCCGTGGGGAAGCCCAACCGCTCGAGTTCCGCCTCCTCCTTGTGACGGGGCGTCGAGACGCTTCCCGCGACCGCAGAGGCCGCCGCCCCGATCGGCGAAGATCGCGCCGTGGCGGGACCCGCCGCAAGCGGGGTTCCGTCGTCGGCGAGGATCGGCGCCCTCCTGGGCACCTCCGTATGGCGGCCGAGCCTCTCCCCTCCACGCAGACCGGGAAACGCGAGGTTGGGACTCCAGCTGACCCTTCCGTCGTCGAGCGGGAGCACCAGGTCGCGCTGGATGTGTCCGAACGCATGCGTCGTCAGGGTCAGTGGGACGACGGCCGCCGCTCCACCATCGGAGTCCGATTCCGACGCCTCGCCGGTCGCGACCCCTTTCACCGTGGCCGTCATCTCGGCGCGCTGGTAGTCGGCGATGAAGTCATCGCGAGAGTAACGCCGCGCGGAGGAGGGGGAGATCTGCGCGTACATGGCGCGGAAGTCCTGGCTCGCCCAGGCGTCGGCGAACTTCTGAGCGGTGCCGAGCTCCGTCCCGCTCGCTCCCCGGATGGCCCCGGCGACGAACGCCGCCAAGCCCAGCAAGGCGATCGGAAGCGCGCGTGTGAGAAGGCGCCGCCGCCGCGCCGCCCGGGTACTCGACGTGTTCAACCGAGTACAAGTTAGCCGCCGTGAACCTGGTGGACGTCATCATCATCGTCTTCGCGATCGCGTTCGCCGGGATGGGATACGAACGGGGACTGCTCGCGAGCGCGCTTCCGCTCGCCGGGTTCGTGATTGGAGCCGTCATCGGCGGAAGGCTCGGCCCGGCGCTCCTCGCGGAGGGCGGCGAGTCACCGTATGCGCCACTCGTCACGGTCGTGTGCGGCCTGCTGGTGGGGACGGCGGTCGCCGTCCTGATGGAGGGCGTGGCGGAGGTGATCAGGCTGCGGTTCATTCGTCGCCGCGGCGCGCTTGGCCGCATCGACGGGGTCGCCGGCGCGGTGTTGCTGGGCGCCCTCGGATTGCTCCTCGCCTGGGCGTTCGGTGCCGCGGCGCTGAACGTGCCGGGCCCTGGCGACCGGGGGCTTCGCGACGCGCTTCAGCAATCAAAGATCCTCGGGGCGCTCAACGACCTCCTGCCCCCGAGCGGGCCGATCCTGAACCTGCTGCGCCATGTGGATCCCGTCCCTTCGGTTTCGGGCCCGGAGCCGAGGGTCGCGGCGCCGGCCCCGGCGATCTCCCACGACCCTGACGTTCGAGGCGCGGGCAGGAGCGTCGTGAAGGTCCTGGGCTCGGCGTGCGGCTTTGGGATCGAGGGCTCGGGTTGGGTGGGGGGACGGAACCTCGTCGTCACCAACGCTCACGTGGTCGCGGGCGAGGACTCGACCACGGTCACCACGCGGGACGGCGAGGAATTCAACGCCACCGCCGTGCACTACGACCCACGCAACGACCTCGCGATCCTGCGGGTCGACGGCCTTGACCTGAGGCCGCTCGACCTGGACCGAGATGCGGCAGCGGGGACCGCCGGGGCGGTGCTGGGCTATCCCGAAAACGGGCCGTTCACGGTGGCTCCGGCGCGCCTGGGAACCACCGAGACCGTGATCAGCCAGGACTCCTACGGCCGCGGGCCGCTGCAGCGTCGGATGACCTCCTTCCGCGGCAGCGTGAAGAGCGGCAACTCGGGTGGCCCAGTGGTCGATTCGTCCGGCGACGTCATGACGACGGTCTTCGCCGCCGCGAAGGCGAGCGGCCCGCCCGGCGGCCTCGGCGTTCCCGACGACATCGTCGCCGACGCGCTTTCGGGTCCGCTGCGCCCGAGCGGCACAGGTACCTGTGCGGCGTGAACCACTGCAGAGCCCAGGTGGCGCCTTCTGTACCCTGGATCGCGGGTGCAATCAGGGCCTTCGCAAGCCGAACGCCGTCGAGGACGGCCTCGGGGGAAGCCGGCGCGCGTGTCCCCCGACTTCCATGAGGCGGTCGAGCTGATCGGCAAGCGCTGGACGGGAGCGATCGTGTGGGCGCTCTCGGAGCGCGACCATTACTTCGCCGAGTTGACGCAGATCGTGCCGGGGCTCTCGGATCGGCTGCTCTCGCGGCGCCTGCGCGAGCTGGAGGCCGAGGGCCTGGTTGAGCGGAGCGTGCACGCCGGCACGCGGCCCCGCGTCTCGTACGCGCTCACCGAGAAGGGCGAGGGGCTGCGGCCCGCGATCCGCGAGCTGCGCGCGTGGGCGCAGCGCTGGAACGGCGCCCACTCCTGACCGGCCCGCGCGCCGTGCCCGGCGATCACCAATCGCGGGGGTTGCCGCGCGGGATCTCGTCGCGCACCAGCACCGCCTCGATGACCTCGACGGGCAGGGGGGCGGTGGTTTCCCGGAACAGCTCCAGCTGGTCGGCGCCGATCGAGCCGAACGCAGCGTCGAGCGCACGGAGGTAGGGCGCCAGGATCACCGCGCCCCGCGGGGGAGTCGGGGCGAAGTTCTTCGGCTTCGCGGCAAAGCTGAGTACCCGCTCGAATCCGGAGGCCGCGGCCGCCGGACGCACCCCATCCGTCACGTCCACGCGCCGGTAGCGGATCTCACGGACGTCGAGGCGGTCGAGCTCCGCCTCCGTCACCTGGATGAGTACGCCGTTCGGGCCGGCGGCATCGGGATCTCGCTCGATGTTGAGGCCCAGACAGTGAGTGGGCACGACCCGAGTCTCCGCATGGGCGAACGTCTTCTCGGTCGCCCGGTTGTCGCGCAGTTGAGACCACCGGCGACGCCAACCGGCGAGGCGGACCGTCGCGGCATGCCGGACCGGCCGCCCGAGCGTGCCCTCCGCGCTCGGAACGCTCACGAGCGAGCCGTATGCGAAGAGCGCTAGGGGGCCGTTGCCCACTGAGGCCTCCACGCCGGGTTGCCGCAGAGGCGCGCCGCCGCGGGACAGCCGTGGCACAGCGCGACGTGGGGGGAGTCGGTGCGAACGAACTCGCCGCCGCGAATCCCTGCGATCAGCCCCTCGACGCGCTCGCGCGCACCCCGCAGACGGGACTCGTCGTAGCGCTCGACGACCGCCCCATCGGGCTGCTCGAGGAAGCAGTAGGCGGCCTGGACCGCGGCCGAAACCGTGCCGGCACCGCGCTTCACCGCGAGCGCATAGATGTCGCGCTGGATCTCGTAGCGGTCGGCCAGCTCCACCGGGTCCGCGCCGCCGAGGGCGTCCGTCTTGTAGTCGACGACCAGCGGGCCCTCCGGGGTTTCCGCCAGCAGATCGACCTTCCCGCGGACGACCGTGCCCCCGAGCTCGAGGAGGAACGGAACCTCCGGACGCACTCGCGCCCCGTCGCGCGCGAGGGCCGCGCACATATCCGACCCCAACCACCCGTCCACCAGCGCGGCCACTCGCTCCCGTGCCTCTCCGTCTCCCGTTAGCCCCTCGCGGGCGAGGATGCGGTCCACGTCATCGTCGGTCGGCCGCTCCCACGACCGGCGCGCGGCAGCCTCCAGGACCGCGTGAACGGAGCTTCCGATCGCGAGCGACCGCTCGCGAGATCCGAGGGCCGGATCCAGCAGCTCGTCGTTCTCCGGGGCCGATTGCTCGTCGGGGTCGCGCTCCGTCGCGATGGCGTCCGCCGGTGACCCAAGGCCCAACACCCGCTCGACGTAGAAGCGATACCCGCAGTCCGCATAGCTTGCGAGCGCCGAGTACGAGAGGTGCCCGGCGCCCTGCGGGGAAGGCACCGGGCGAAGCAGCGGCGCCGACGGTCCTGCCGCCAGCGGGAGCGGCTCGGCGGCGCCCTCGAACCGGGCGCGAAGCTCCTTCGCTCGCTCGGCGTCCGGGCGCTGGATGGCCACCCGCATCCGAGGCGCCGGACCCCCTACGTGGCCTCCGCCGACCGCGGGTGCGCCGGGGAGCTCGACCTCGCCGTCCTCTCCCGTCCATCCCAGGCGGCGTAGCGCGGGCAGCAGCACCTGGAGCGCCGTGTGCGAGCGCCGCAGTGATTCCGGCGGCTCATCGATGGGAAGGCTGCAGGTGCCGCTGATGATCAGGCGCTCCTGGGCCCGGGTCGCGGCGACGTAGGTGAGCCGAAGCGCCTCCTCGACCTCCGCCGCCGACTCGGCGTCGCTCAGCTCGACGAGCCGCCAGAGGCGCAGCGACTCGGCGGCGGCGACCGGCAGCCGCATCCCGAATGGCGCGCCGGTGGGATCTCCGACCGGACCCGGGAGTCGCCCGACGATCAGGTCGGGATTGGCGAAGCCGGCGCCGAGTCCGCGCCCCATGTCGGCGACCGCCACGACCGGAAACTCGAGTCCCTTGGCGGCGTGGACGGTCATCACCCGCACGCCGTCGTGACCCTCCACCCGGACGGCCGCCATACCCTCGCGTTCGTCGCGCCGCGTGCGCTCCTCGGCGAAGTCCAGGAACCCGCGCAGGTCGCGCCCGTCGTGCTCCTCGTACTCGGTCGCGAGCCGCATGAGCTTTCGCACGTTGGCCATCCGACGGACTCCGTGCTTCATCCGCAGGATCGCGAGGTCGTAGTCGAACGCCGTGATCACGCGGTCGACCAGCGCGTCGAGCGGGCGCAGCGGCGCCTCGGCGCGAAGGCCCGACAGCAACTCCCGGAATCGCTCGAGACGTGCGACGTCATCCGGCGGCGTCACCGCCGGCCACTTCGCCCGCTCGATCGCGGGCCACACGTGCAGCGGACGCCCGTCCTCGTCGCGGGCCTCCTGGCGCAGGAGCCAGAGGGCGTCGGCGCTCACGCCGCAGGCCGGCGAGGCGAGCGCTCCGAAGAGGGCCTCGTCGTCGAGCGGATTCGCGACGACCCCCAACAGGCGCAACGCGTCCTCGACCTGTTGCTGCGACCAGTAGCCGCGACCTCCGACGACGTACGGCTCGAGGTCCGCACGCGCGAGCGCCTCCTCGAGCGCATCCACGTGCGTGAACGCGCGCAACAGGACCACCATGTCGCCGCGCTCGATCCCCTGCGACCGCAGCTCGGCGAGGCGGTGCGCCAGAAATCGCGCCTCGGCGACGCACGCGCCGGTCTCCCCGGGCGGCGGGTCGAGGTCGATGTCGTCGCACCGCCAGCCGCGGCCGGCCCGATCGCTCGAGGTGTCGGTCAAGAGGATCTCCGCGACCGGCCCGGCGCCGGGCGGCTCCCCATCGTGCTCGAGCCCCGCCTCGAGCGGCGTGAACGCATCGCCGAACATCGCTTCACCCATCAGGTCGACCGCGGCGAGCACGTCCGGGCGTGCGCGAAAGCTCCCACGCAGCGGAAGCTCGGCCACGGCCGGGTCGGCCTCCGCCACGCGACGCCGCTCCCGGAATACGTCGAGGTCGGCGTGGCGGAACCGGTAGATGGACTGGAACTCGTCGCCCACCACGAAGAGCCGGGTCTCAGGGCCGCGCAGCGCGTCAATCAGCGCGAGCTGGACGCGGTTCGTGTCCTGGAACTCGTCGACCATCACGTGGGCGAAGCGCCCGCGCCACGCCTCGGCGACCGGGCCGGCACCGCGTAACAGTTCGAGCGCGCGAAGCTCCAGATCGGCGAAGTCCGCTCCGGAGCGCTCCGCCTTGAGGCGCCGGTACCGGCCGTCGTACACGGCGAGGAGGGCTTCGATGCTCGCCAGGCCCTCGCTCGCTCGCTGGGCCTCCCGAGGTCCGAGGGCGGGGTCATCGTCCTGGTCCTTGACCGAGCGGACCGGCGGACCCGGGTCCGGGAGCCGCGGCGGGTCCACGCCCTGACTCCGAAGCCGCTCGTGCGCGCCGATGACCAGCTCGCGGAGGCGCGGGCCGTTGAACGCCGCCGCGAAGCGCGCGACGGCAGCGTCGCCGCCGCCGACGACGTCCTCGAGCGCCGCCTCGAATGCCTGCGCGCGCAGGCGTGCGGACTCTGCCTCGTCGAGGACGCGGAAGCGCGGATCCATGCGCGCCGCCATGGGGTGAGCGGCGAGGAGCCTCCGGCAGAAGCCGTGGATGGTCGTGATCCAGGCACGCTCTCCCTCGCGGGCGGCGCTGATGATGTGCCGCTCGCCCTCGCGATCACCGCGCCCAGCGGCCGCCCTGGCGCGCCCCAGGAGGCGCCTTCGGACCCGCTGGCGGAGCTCGCCCGCCGCCCGCTCCGTGAACGTGAACGCGAGGATCGCATCGGGCTTGTGGCCGTCCTCGGTCACGCAATCGCAGTAGCGCTCGACCAGGACGCCGGTCTTCCCGGAGCCCGCCCCGGCCTCGGTGAATACGTCGCGGTCGCGGCACGCGATGGCCGCCCGCTGCGCGGCCGTGGGTTCGACCTCCGCCACCTTCGAGGCGGGTTCGTCGGTCGCAACAAGGGCCAGCTGCTGAGGCGCGTACGTCACGAGCCGTTCGCCTCTCCGTTGCCCCCGCCGGACTCGGGGCCGATCGAGCGCTCGAGGCGGCAGATCGGCTGGTAGGTACACCACCTGGGGCACTGGCCCTGGTTGGGCTTGCGGTCGATCGCGCCCCTGCGCATCGCTTCGGCCCGCTCCCGCGCGGTCGCGACTCCCGCGGCCACCGTGTCCCCTACCTCGTCGGGGTCGAGGATGTCCGTCCGAGTGAGGTCGAGGCCCTCGGTCGCGTCATCGATGGCGGCGACGAACCCTCGCGGTCTCGGGTTTCCGGATCCGCCGAGCTGGTAGTAGAGCCCGCCGAGCGGCTCGATTTCCCACCGCTCGCGGATCGCCTGGGCGTAGAGCTGAAGCTGGAGCTTTCCCTCCTCGGCGAGCTTTGCGCCCGCGGTTACGTTCGAGGAGGTCTTGTAGTCGTAGACGATGCCGGACCGCCCGTCCGGCGTCACGTCGACTCGGTCGATCATCCCGTGAAGCGACAGCTCACCGAGGCGGAGCGACGCCCGCTCGGATCCCTCGCCCTCCCCGAACGAGGCCTCGATCAGCAGCGGGCGAAGCTCGGTGTTCGAGCGGCTCTCGCGCTCCAGAAGCCGGTCAATCTGGGCGCGCATGCGCTGCATGGCCACGTCGGCGAGCGGCCGCCCGCGCTTCAGGCCCCGGCGCTCGGCTACGGCGGCGAGCAGTTCGGAGGCCCGCCCGCGCCAGCGATCGAGGTCGCCCGGCCTGGGAATCCGATCGGTTCCGGGAGGGTCGCGATAGAGCCCCTCCAGCACCTCGTGCACGATCGACCCGGTGGTGAGCGGCTCCGGCTCAGGATCGAGGCGCTGCGGATCGAGCTCGTGGTCGACGAACCACCGGTACGGGCATTCGATCCACTTCTCGATCGTTCCCGCGCCGATGGGGCTGCGCTCGGCGAGCGCTGCGAGCACATCCGGCACCGCGAGCGGTCCGGGCAGGGGCGGGTCTTGGCGTGGCCCGATCGCGGCGAGCGAGCGGGCGAGCGCGCGCTCGCTGGGCGCGCCGGCGGGGTCGAAGACGACGCGATCGAGCCCGCGTACCCGCTTGAGCCGTGCCTCCGCCTCCTCCGAGCCCGGCCCCAGGAGGTCGAGCACGTCGTCGACGAACGGCGACCGCGTCGTCTGGCGGCCCTCCTCGTCGGAGCTGCGCCAGGAGAGCCATAGTCGCTCGGTCGGGCGGGCGACGCAGGAATGGAAGAGGTAGCGCTCCTCGAGCGCGGAATCCACCCGCGTGAGCGCGGGGATGCCGAGGCGCCGGCGTCGCTCCTCGCCAAGCAGGGGATCGACGACGCCCGGGCCGGGAAACTCGCCGTCCTGGAGTGACGCCACGAAGAGATGGCGAGCGCGCCCCGCGCGCACCCGATATGGGCTGAGGACCCTCACCCGCCCCTCGGTTGGCCCGCGCCACAGCGGCACCCGGACCTCCTCCAAGGCCACGAGCGCCTCGGCGGGAGAGGGCGCGGCGCATCCGGGAAGGGCGTCCAGCGCGGCGAGCTCCTCCAGCGTCGCGCCGGCGGCCTCGGCGGCGCGGGCCTCGAGTGGCTCGAATGGCACGTCCTCCTCGCCCCGGGCCTGCTCGGCCGCGTCCACGGGCTCGAGGCCCCTATGGGGATCCTGGGCCAGCCGGCGCGCCTCGCCGGCGAGCACGCGAAGCCAGGCCGCGGGCTGGCGCGCGGCCCGGATCCTGCTCAGCGCGCCCGGCGGTGCCTTCCAGCCCGCGACGGCCTCGTCGACCGTCCGCGAGCCCTCGCGCCTGACCTTCCGCTCCACCCAGTCGGCCACCGATTGGTCGGTGGTCCCGAGGCTCGCGCGCAGGAAGTCGAGGAGATCCGCGACCCCGCTCTCCGGCGCGGAGCAGCGGCCCAGCGCGATGACTCCGCGCCCCACGGCGGTGCGCGACAGCGGCAGCGAGGCCTCCACGGCCACGGGTACGCCCAAACCGGCCAGCACCTCGTGATAGAGCGCTCCGCGCGCATCGGGCCGGCGGAGGACGACGACGATGTCGTCCGGAGCGACGCCTTCCACGAGCAGTTTGGCGATCTCACCGGCCACGGCCTCAGCCTCGCCTCGCTCGCCCGCGCACTCGAGGAGGGCGAGGCCGCCGTCGGGCTCGAGGGGGCGATCTGCGAGCGCGAACAGCCGCCGGTCGAGCTCCCGCAGCGTGGCGCTGGTCGTGTAGGCCGGGTCGAACGGAAGCCGGTCGGCGACCTCCGCGCCCAGCTCGTCGCGGAGCTGGGCGAGGAGCTTCGCTCGCGCTGCGAGGGCATCGTTGTCCTCGTAGTTGACCGCGACGGTGACCGAGCTCGCGGCACCGAGGGCGCTCAGCATGTCGAGCTGCTCCTCGGTCAGGTCGTCGAATCCGTAGACCAGGATCGGGCGCGAGCCCCAGGTCGCGCCGCGATCGCGCACGGTTCGCGTCACTTTTGCCGCCGCCGAGTGGGGGTCGTCGCGGCCGGCGGCGTCCCGGCGCTTGACGTAGCCGGCATAGAGGGTCGCGAGCTCGGCCTCGTATTCGCCGCCCTCGATCTCACTCGCCGCCCGCGCGAGCTCATCGGGCCCCAGGAGCGCCGCTTGGAGCTCCCCCAGCAAGCGCTCGAGGGCCGGCGCGAAGCCCGGTTGGCGCGCCGGGGCGGCGAGCAGGTGGAGGTTGGCGTCCCTCACGGCCCCGCGAACGAGGGCGAGTCGCTGCGCGTCCGACAGGAGCGGTCGCACGGGTGCGCCCGTCGCCGCCGCGATCTCGTCGCGCAGCCGATGGAACGTGCTGATCGAGGCGCCGAGCAACGCCCCGTCCCCGCCGCAGAGCTCGCGCTCGAACCGGGCGGCATCATCGGCCGTGGGCACGACCAGCACGGGCTCCCGATCGAGAACGGCCTCCAGCCGCTCCCGGATCGCGCCCGCGCGCCCCGAGTTCGGCGGTCCGACGATGACTGAAATCGCCATTCGGTCCAGCATAGGTCGGCCCACGGCGGGGCTCGTCGCGCAGGTTCGCGGCCGAAGTTTCCGTCGGACGCCGGGTCTATCTTCGCTGGGCCATGCCCCTTTGCTTCATCGACCCCGCGGACGCGATCCGGGCGATCGCCGACTCAGTGGGCAGGGAGGCCCGGCGCCAGCTCCTGGGCGAGGCGGTGCGCGCATGGGTGGACGAGATCCCGGACGACGAGCTCGAGGCGCACTATGCCCGCGCCATCGCGGAGCTCGACGATCACGACATCTCGATGCTCGCCGCGTGGCACGCGTCCATGGACGTCGGCCATCCGGTGCCGAACCGCGACTTCCTCATGGGGGCGTTCCCATCCCTCGGCCACCACCGGCGCGAGGCGCTGAAGCTCGCCGCAGGCTTCCGGGGCGAGGAGGCGGTCGACGCCGGGGTGACCGAGGAGCGGGCCCTGGAGACCGTGCTCGACTGGCTCTCGCCGCCACGGCTGATGGAGCTAGCCGCCGAGGCGATGGAGCTCTACGTCTGGGACCGCATCGGCTCGGATAACTAGGAGATCCTCGAAGCCGAGTTCACCCGAGCGCTAACGTAGGGCTCGGGATGGAGGCGGACGACGCTTTCGCCGCAGGAGCTCCTCGGGGCCCCGGTGAACCGAGGCAAGGGTTTGACCTCGATCCCGCGCGGCTGCGGGGCATGACCCAGTCCAGGCTCTCGCGCCGCGATTTCGTGCGCGCCGGCGCCACGGCCGCCGCCGTCGCCGGCCTCGGGTCCGTGCTGTCCGCATGTGGGATCGCCGGTACCAGGGACACCGGGGCCCCCGCCAGCTTTGACTGGAGCTCCTGGTGGTCGAAGCAGCAGAAGCACGGGGTACTCGACTGGGCGAACTGGCCGCTGTACATCGACACCTCGCACGGGCGACATCCGTCGCTCGAGCGGTTCACGAAGCAGACGGGGATCCACGTCAACTACCGGCCGGTGATCCAGGAGAACGCGTCGTTCTTCGCCCAGATCAGCCCGGTGCTCCAGGCCAGGCAGGGGATCGGCTACGACCTGATCGTCATCAGCGACGGGTGGGAGCTCACCCAGATGATCGCCAACCGCTGGCTCATCCCCCTCGATCACTCGCGGATTCCGAACTTCCGTCGGCACGCGGGACCGATCGCGGTCCACCCGAGCTTCGATCCGCGCAATCGCTACACGGTCACGTGGCAGGCCGGGATCACGGGGATCGGCTACGACCCGCGGATGACGGGGCGTGAGATCACGAGCGTCAAGGATCTCTGGGACCCGGCCTTCAAGGGCAAGGTGGGGATGATGTCCGACGACACCGAGCTGGGCAGCGTCGGCATGCTCGCCCTCGGCATCGACCCGGTTTCCTCGACGCCGGCGGATTGGAAGCGGGCGGCCGCGCTTCTCACCAAGCAGCGCGACGAGGGGCTCGTCCGCCAGTACTACGACCAGAGCTACATCAAAGCGCTGGAGGACGGCGATACCTGGATCTCGCAGGCCTGGTCGGGCGACATCTTCCAGGCGAATTACTCCGGCTTCAAGCACCTGAAGTTCGTGATCCCGAAGGAGGGCGGGATGCTCTGGCACGACAACTGCATGATCCCGCTGCACGCGCAGAATCCCGTCGACGCGCTGGAGTGGGTGAACTTCTACTACCAGCCACCGATCCAGGCCATGATCGAGGACTGGGTCAACTACCTCTGCCCGGTGCCGGCGGCCAAGGGGCTGATCGCGAACAAGCTCAACGATCCGTCGGTGGCCGATAGTCAGCTCGTGTTTCCATCGCCTTCGACGAACCGCCGCCTGCGCGACTACTACGACTTCAGGGGGATCGACGACCACGACGAGTGGACCTCGATCTTCCAGCCCGTGTATCAGTCATGAGCGCACGCACAGCCCGCCTGCGGCAGCTGGCGGTGCCCTACGCGCTGGAGCTGCCGGCCGGTGCGTGGGTCGGCCTGTTCTTCCTCGTCCCCCTGCTGGCGATCCTCTCCGTCTCGCTGATGACGGGGAACTCGATCGACGGCTACGCGCTGACCTGGAACTTCCACATCTATCCGGACGTGATCGATCAGTACTCGACCCAGTTCGCTCGCTCGTTCTACTACGGGCTGGCGTCGACGGCGATCGCGCTGGTCGTGATGTATCCGGTCGCCTACTGGATCGCGTTCTACGGCGGGCGCCACAAGTCGACGCTGCTGCTGGTGATCCTGCTGCCGTTCTTCGTCTCGTTCGTGATCCGCATCCTCACCTGGCAGTTCATCCTCGCCGACCAGGGGATCATCCTCGGGTCGCTCAAGGACATCGGCCTCCTGCCCAGCGACTTCCACGTCCTCTCGACGCCCGGCGCGGTGATCGCGGGGCTGACGTACGACGCCCTGCCATTCATGGCGCTCCCGATCTACGTGGCGCTCGACAACATCGACCGCTCGCACATCGAGGCCGCGGCTGACCTTTATGCGAGCCGTCGCGAACAGTTCCTCAGGGTCGTCCTGCCGCTCTCGGCGCCCGGGGTCTACGCCGGGATTCTCCTGGTCGCGATCACCAACATCGGCGACTACGTGAGCGCGGCGATCCTCGGTGGCCCGAGCACGACGATGATCGGGAACATCATCCAGACCCAGTACGTGCAGAACGCCAACTACCCGACGGCGTCGGCGCTGGCGCTGATCCTGATGGCCGCGCTTCTGCTCGGGATGTACGTGTATGCGCGCGCCTTCGGCACCCGAACGATCCAGGAGTACGTGTGAACGGGTCGCAGGCGGCCAGTACCGGCGTGCTCGGCGTGCGAGCCGGCCCCGGTCAGCGGCGGCTGGGGCGGTTCGTCCTCCCGGGCTACGTGGTCGCCGTGATCGCGTACACGCTGGTCCCGATCGTCGTGATGATGCTCTACAGCTTCAACCAGGCGCCGTCGGGGCGGCTGACGTTCGCGTGGAAGGGGTTCACGCTCGACTGGTACGAGCACCCGTTCGACATCCCCGACCTGACGTCGGCCCTCGTTCACTCGCTCGAGATCGCCTCGCTCAGCACCCTGATCGCCACGGCCCTGGGTGTCCCCGCGGCCCTGGCCCTGGCTCGCTACCGGTTCCGTGGCCGCGCCCTCAGCGACATCGTGATCCTGGCCGACATCGCCGCCCCGTCGGTCGTGGTCGGAGCTTCGCTGCTCGGGTTCTTCGTCTACCTCGGGGTGCCACGGGGCTTCGGGACCATCCTGATCGCGCACGTCGCCTTCAATGTCGCGTTCGTGGTGGTGGTCGTCCAGGCGCGCGTCAAGGATCTCGACGAATCGCTGGTCGAGGCCGCTCAGGACCTCGGCGCGAACCCGTTCGTCGCCTTCTGGCGGGTGACCCTTCCGCTCATCTTCCCCGGGATCCTGGCCGGGGCCCTGCTCGCCTTCGCGCTCTCGATCGACGACTTCATCATCACGAGCTTCGTCGCCGGCCAGACACTGACGTTCCCGCTCTGGGTCTACGGCGCCGTCAAGGTGGGGATCCCGCCCCAGGTGTTCGTGATGGGGACGCTCATCTTCCTCGCCGGGGTCGCGATCGCGGTCGCCAACGTGTTCGCTCAGCGGCGTCGAGCGGCCGCCGAAGCCATCTGAGTTGCCCGGTCAGGCCCCGCCGTCCAGCGCCGCCTCGATCTCGGAGATCGCCTGGTCGTTGGACTGGAAGTGCACGGTCCGCATGCCCAGGCGACGCGCCGTCTCGACGTTCGCCTCCACGTCGTCCACGAACAGGCACCCGCCCGGGCCGATGCCGTCGCCCAATCGCTCCATGGTCAGCTCGTAGATCTCCGGCTCGGGCTTTCGCATGCCGACGAATGCCGAGTCCACCACGAGATCGAAGATCTCGTCGACGGGCAACATCGCCCTCCACAGCGGCTCCCACTCGCGAATGTTGTTCGTCAGCAGCGCCATCCGGAAGCCCCGCGTCTTGGCGTCGCGCATCACCCCGATCATCGGCTCGTTCACCTCGAGCGCGTCGAAGTAGATCTCGCTGAAGCGGTGAAGCTGCGGCTCGTAGCCGAGCTCCGGCTCGGACTCCCGGCTCAGCGCTCGGAGGAAGTCCGCCTCCGACACGCGGCCTCGCTCGAGCTCGAACAGCGGATGCTCGCCCTCCCGCTCGGCGATCCGCTGCATCGCGCGACCGAGCGTTCCCGGCTCGATCCCGATCTCGTCCTGGAGGGCCACGAACGATCCGAGCAGCGGCGTCGTCAGCACACCGCCGAAGTCCGAGATGACCGCCTTGACCGCCACGCCCGCGGTCAGCTCTCTCGAAGCGTCTCGTAGGTGCCGCGCCCCGTCACGCCGCCGAGGCGGAAGCTCATGTCGACGGCGTCGCGGTCATCGACGTCCCCCGGCTCGCGGTCGGCCGCGATCCGGAGCGGTGCGGAGTCGGCATCGGGCCAGATCTCGATCCCCAGCCTGCGCGGCACCCGGGCCGAGTCGTACTCCACGGACAGGAGCGCGTCGGAGGTCGCCGTGCGGGCTCCCTCGGCGTCCAGGAATCGGGCTGCGACCGCGTCGTCGGCGTGCCCACGGGCATCGCGGGGACGAACTGCCGCCACTCCAAGGGTGGTCCCGTCGTCGAACACCGCGGAGACGAGCCTGATGCCCTCCAGGCGACTCCAGTCCGGCTCTGATTCGAGCTCCCACGCCGACGGCGGTTCCCAGCGCAGTCCCACCCGAGCGCCCGTCGCCTCCAGCGATACGAGCTCCGGCTCAGGCATCCCCGTTGCCGCTCGACCGCGGGAGCCGGTTCTCCGGCTCGCTCACCTCGCGCGCGCTCCCCTCGTAGTCGTAGGTGCGGGCAGGTCCCTTACGGCGCTGCCGATAGCGGTCGTTGGCGCGAGAGCCCCACCGCGCCGTGCGGACGACGAAGGCCGCACGCCCCACCGCAACCCTGCTCACCAGGCCGCGGAACATCGCCCGGCTCAACGGGATCAGAAGGAGCAGGCCGATGACGTCGGTGATGAATCCCGGCGAGATCAGGAATGCCCCGCCCAGAATCACCATCGCGCCATCGAAGACCTCGCGCGCCGGGACCTTGCCGGCGGCGAGCGCATCGTTGAAGCGCCGCCAGGCGGCTCGGCCCTGATGCCGAAGCAGCGCGGCGCCCAGGAAGCCGTCGAGGATCAGGAGTGCGATCGTGGGCCACACGCCGATCGCCTCGCCGACCTTGATGATCACGTAGATCTCGGCGACGGGCAGGACGATGAAGATGAGGATCAGAAGCAGGGCCACGGGACAAGCGTAGTGAGCGGGCCTCGCTACGATGGCCGTATGGCCGATGGCGACATAGCGACGGTTACCGACGACGACGTCTACGAGGCCCTGGAGGAGGTCATCGACCCGGAGCTCGGGCTCGACTTCGTTTCGCTCGGGCTCGTCTACGACGTCGAGATCAAGGACTCGGACGTCTACGTCACGTTCACGCTGACCTACCCCGGCTGCCCGATCGGCCCGCAGGTCTCGGAGCAGATGAAGGAGTTCGTCGGCGGCGTCGACGGGGTCGAGGGCGTGTACCCGAAGATGGTCTTCGACCCACCGTGGACCCCGGACATGATGTCCGAGGACGCGAAGTTCGCGCTCGGGTACTGAGCGTCGGTCTACGCGCAGCCCGGGCGGAGTTGAGCGTTCCGCCCCCGGCTATGGCGTCGCCGGCAATATGAGGCTGGCCCGCTTGCACACATATCGGCGATGCCTTTGCTTCGGCACGACGATCTTCACCTGTGATCTGCGGGCGACGACTCCGCGTACGGCCCAGGCGCCATGGGAGCTCGAGAGGGCGATATCGAAGGGGTGGAAGCCATTGCCGGGGTTCTGAGACCCGCTGACGATCCTCAACTGCGTGCACGCCCGCTTCCGAGATCGCAGGTTCCCAGAGAACACGGTATCCCTCGACGGCGGCGACACGAGGGAGCGGTTGAGGTAGTGGATGCTGGTCGAGTACTTCTTTTTGGCCTGCGCCGCAGTCGCGACGCTCGCGAACAGAATCGTGATGCCCAGCACCGCCGCCAACAACTTGAATCTCATCCTGATTCCCCTTTTCTCGACCGTGAGACCGCCACTACATGTTCGATCCTCTACCGGTCTCCCTGCGATTGCTGACACTATCCCGGCGACCGGCCCTGAGTCAATACCGGCGTCAGAGGTGCGGGCCGCAAAGCGCGTAGGTGACGAGCTGGAACGGACCGCCCTTCGCGCCCGAAAGGACGTCCATGGAGGACTTCCAGGCCCTATCGGGGTGGCCCGAGAGGGGAAGCGGGCCGTCGGTGTTGATGTGGGCGAAAAGCGTTCCGACGCTATTAGCGACCCCGCCACCGTAGATGTGTTTCGCGGAGGGGCACTTGGCAACGGCCGCGCCCTGGGTTCCGACCGAGATGCCGTTTTGGACCTGACTGACGACGATCGGCGCAGGCTTGCCGCAGGCGACGTAGAGGGTCGCGTTGGTCGGTTTTCCGGCCGGGTTCGCCGCGAAGAAGCCGAAGGCGCGGGAGGTCGTGGGGGTCGACCGGACGGGGAACCCGGAGTTCAGGAACAGCCTGCTCGTTTTCGGGGCGCGGATCCCGCCCCCGAAGGCGAAGGTCCCGTTGGGACAGGACACGTCTTGCTCGTCGGTGCCCGTGTGCGCCGCGACGGAGATGGTCCGCTTCCGGTAGCTCATCGAGGTCTTGCCGCACACGGCCTCGGTCGTCACCGCCTCCTTCTTCCCCGCCAGGTTCTTGACGCGCACCCTCCAGCCGTCATCCGGGGCCTTGTCCTTGTCTCCGGAGTCGAACGGGAAGGTCTGGCGAGTGAAGATGGACCGAAAGCCGCCCCGGTTGCGCTCGCCGCCGCTGAAGACATGGGTGCCCTTCGGGCACGCCGCCGTGATCGTCGCCGTCTTCTTCGCGGCGACGGTGGAGCCCTTGCTGACGTAGTTCACGCCCCCGGCGCTCTTGACGCTCGCCGAGGCCAACGGAGCAGCCGCCATCGCGAGAGCGGCAAGGACGACCAGCGGGATACCGGCGATGGTCAGGTGCGGGCGGATTCGGCGGCGCATGAGCTTCCCTCCATGTCTCGGGCTCGACAGCTCGCGGTTCCCTTGCCCGCACTCTGTTTCGCCCTGCTGTTCTGGAGGCGATCCTAGATCGGCGCAGGCGAACTGTCTACGCGAACATGTGTTCGTGAAGTGCGACTTCTGGAGCAGCCTCCGTCCTGTGTGGTCCGTCGTAGACGGAGCCGCCCAGGCGAGTCGCGGTTGCCGACGTCACTTAGACTCGGCCGTGCACTGAGCGTTCCCCCACGCCAAGGCGCGCCCACACCGGGCGGTGCATCCGGGCACGGCGGCATGCACCGCTTCGATGAGCGTGACCGCCTCCTGTCGCGCGAGATCTTCGACTACGTGGAGGCTCGGCTCGGCGGGGCCCCGACACTGAATGCGCCCACATCGGAGGCGGAGCTTCAGCGTCGCGTCGGGGAGACCGTGACCGAGGATGGCCTTGGGGCCCCCGAGGCGTTTCGAATCTTCCGGGACACATTGGCGCCCGCTTGCGTCAACTGCGGCCACCCGCGCTTTCTGAGCTTCATTCCCCACGCTCCGAGCACCGCGTCGACCTTGTTCGACCTGGCGCTTTCTGCGTCCGGGATCTTCGCCGATTGGTGGATTGAGGGTGCGGGCGCCGTCTATGCCGAGAACCAGGCTCTGCGTTGGCTGGCCGATCTGCTCGACTGGCCCTCGGATGCGGGTGGCGTCTTCGTCAGCGGTGGCACGGCCGGGAACCTCAGCGCGCTCGCCGTTGCAAGAGACGACCGCCGGCCGCAGGGTGACGGGTCGGAGCGCCGCCCGGCCGTCGCGTTGGCAGCCGGGGCGCACTCGTCCCTGCGGCTGGCCGCGCGGGTCCTGGATCTCGACGTGCTCGACGTGCCCAGCGACGATCGTGGTCGCATGCTCGGGTCCGCGCTGCGTCGCAGCGTCGATGCCTCCGAGCTTGCCACCTGCGTGGTGGCGGCAACCGCGGGTACGACCAATCTCGGCGTCATCGATGACCTCGGTGGGATCGCCGACCTGTGCGAGGAGCGTGGTCTCTGGATGCACGTCGACGGCGCGTACGGCGGGGCGGCACTCGCCGTTCCGGGAATTCGTAACCGCTTCGCCGGGATCGAGCGCGCCGATTCCTTCGTCGTCGACCCACATAAATGGCTGTTCGCGCCGCTCGACTGTGCCGCCCTCCTTTACAGAGACCCAACCTTGGCGCGACGCACATTCGCCCAGACTGCCGAATACATCGACTCAGTCGAGAACCGCGGGGAGTGGAACCCCTCGGACTATGCGGTGCACCTCTCGCGTCGCGCTCGGGGGCTCCCGTTTTGGTTCTCTCTGGCGACGCACGGCACGCGAACCTACGCGGAGGCGATCGAGTACGCACTCGGGCTTGCACGTGATGCCGCAGGCCTCATCCGGGAGACCCCCTATCTGGAGCTCGCCTTCGAGCCAGAGCTGTCCGTCGTCGCCTTCCGTAGGAAGGGCTGGGAGCCCCGCGACTACGACCGGTGGTCAGCCGCGACGCTCGCGGATGGACTGACGCTCACTGCGCCCACCAGCTGGCGCGGCGAAACCTTGCTGCGCATGTGTTTCCTCCATCCAAGAACGACGCTCGCGGACGTTCGAGAGATCGTGGCCTCACTTGCCGATCACCGCCCACGCACTCGGCGGGTGGAGTAGGCGCGCGTGCTTGACCTGCCCTGGTCGGCGTGAGAAGCTGGCCCGGAGGTTCCGGATGCAGGGATACGGCACCCATCGCAATTGGGCAGGACTCGGCTTCTGTGCGATCACGGTCGTCCTCGTCGTTGCGATTGCAGTGCCGGCTGGAGCGCGCACGAGCGTCACGGCACGGCGGGCGGGAGGGAGCTTTGACCGCTTTCACCAGCCCGAAGGGGTGGCCGTAGATTCTGTCGGCAACATTTTCGTGGCCGATACCAGGGCGAGCCGCATCGTGGAGTTCGACCCAAGCGGTGCCCGGATAAACAGCTGGGGAGGTAGGGGTACGGGTGCGGGGAGATTCGTGCGCCCGATCGACCTCGCGGTGGATCCCTCTGACCACGTCTTCGTCGTCGACAGCGGTAATGACCGCATCGAGGAGTTCGATGACTCGGGGAACTTCATCCGTGAATGGGGCGCGTTCGGATCCGCTCCAGGCGACTTCATCGACCCGCAGGCGGTTGCGACGAATCGGTCAGGCGACGTCTATGTCGGTGATCCAGCCAATAACCGGGTCCAGGAGTTCGCCCCTTCCGGCATCTTCATTCGCGAATGGGGCGATGGCGGCGCGGAGAATTCGCTGAATCCCATCGGACTGGCTGTCGGGCCATCGGACGACGTCTACGTCGCCGACTTCGGCAGCGCCCGGGTCGCGGAGTTCACCGCCTCGGGGCACTTCATTCGCCAGTGGGGCAGTTTCGGACGGGGTCCGGGCCAGTTCAACGGGCCCGTCGACGTCGCCGCAGCACCCTCCGGAAGCATCTACGTGCTGGACGCGGCCAACGATGTCGACCAGATTCAGAAATTCAACTCACGTGGAAAGTTCATCCGTAGGTGGGGAAGTCTAGGTTCGCGCGACCATCAGTTCGACACGCTGGGCGGAATCGCAACCGACTCGGCGGGGGGCGTCTACCTCAGCGATTCGTTCAACGATCGGATCGAGAAGTTCGCCCCCTCCGGAGAGCTGCTTCAAATGTGGCCGCCCAACACGACGATCGACAAGAAGCGCATCGACTTGAAGCGCCGCAAAGCGACGTTCGGTTTCACCGGTTTCGGGTTCGATCCCCTGTCCTTCGAGTGCAGTCTCAACGGTTCCCCGTTCCAGCACTGCTCCTCGCCTGTCACTTACCGGCTGCGCGCCGCAGGCAAGCACCTGTTCCTTGTCCGGGCCGTTGATTCCCACGGCTACGTGGACGCGAACCCTGCCCGAGCGCAGTTCAGGATCAAGCGGACCCGAACGCCCTTCGGTGCCAAGCCGGGCTTTTACCTGGGCAAGACCAACCAGCACCTCCACGTTTGGTTCTGGGTCAAGGACGACGTCGTTCGTCGCCCCCGCTTCGCGGTGAGGCTGAGGCCTAGCGGCAACCGCCTATCGGAGATCAACGCCGGCCATGGCGCCATTCACAGCGACGGCTCATTCGCATTCCACGGCTACGGCACCCGGTTCAGCGGTCAGTTCACCTCGAGGTCGAGGGCCCGCGGGAGGATCGTCGTGAAGCCACAAGAGGGCCAGCATTGGAAGAGGACCGAGGTCCACTACCGCGTCCACCACGCCCGCCCTCAGTCCGCCTCGGCCAGGATCCCGTAGATCTTGCGCCGCGTCTCGTCCAGGAGCTCGCGAATGCGTTGCAGGCGCTCTGAGTCGGCGCCCTGCACGGCCTGACCCGCGGCCGCGCGGAGCTGCAGCATGGAGCGCCTCAACCGCAGGAACTCGGGGTCGTACCCCGCGGTCACGGCCTCCCACGGCGCGTCATCGGAGCGCGATTCCTGCTCCTTGCGGCCGGCGTCGGTCAGCTCGAACCGGCGACGCCCCTCCGATTCGGTGCCCTTGATCAGCCCCTCGTCCTCGAGCAGCTGCAGGGCGGGATAGATCGACCCGGCGCTCGGGGTCCAGGCCCCGCCGGTGCGGTCCTCCACCTCCTTGATCATCTCGTAGCCGTGCATCGGCCGTTCGGCCAGCAGCGCCAGGACGGCGGCCCTGATGTCCCCGCGCCGCGCTCGAGCCCCTCCGCGAGAGTGACGATGCCACCGGCAATAGTGCCCCCGCGACTCGACCCCTGGGTTGCGCGTGTAAGTCCGTCTATGCATCAATGCCTCCTTTTTCGGAATAACGCGATATATCGTAACGTATCGCCGAGCCCCGCAGAAATCCGCATCAGGGGAGGCGACGACGCTCAGGCTCAGCGACCGACGGCGATCCGGGTCACGGTTCCGTCGCCGGAGTCCGCGACCCAGACGGCTCCCGCCCCGACGGCGATGCCCGCGGGCCGCTCGCCCGCCCCAATCAGCCTGGACGGTTGCGAGACGTCAGCCGGGTCGAGGAGCGCCACCTGTCCCGGACGTTCCTTGATCGCCGGCGGGCGCACGCCGCCCACCAGGGTGGCCCACACGCCGCCCTCGCCGGCGGCCAGGCGGACGGGGATCGCCGCCCGGACCTGCGCGGTCGCATCTCCCACCGACGAGTCGTCCGGATCGATCCGGACGATCTCGATCCGCTGGGCGAGACGGTCGTCGGTCTTCGCCACCCAGACGCCGCCCTCTCCGAAGCAGAGGCCGAGTGCCTGGTAGTCCGCCACCTGAATGGGAGCGCCCGCCTCTCCGGTCGAGGCGTCGATCCGCGTCACCGTTCCGTCAGCCGTGCTCGCGACCCATCCGGCACCGGCCCCAACCGCGACGTCCGCCGGCTCCGCGCCGACGCGAGTGGCGCTGCCAACCACCTTCAAAGACCGCGGATCGAGTCGCGTCACCGATCCCTTCGCGCGACTCGTCACCCAGACAGCTCCCTCGCCGGCCGCGATTCCGCCCGGGTCGGCGATCCGAGCCGGTGCTCGCCTGGTCTCGTGCGTCTTCGGATCGATGCGCGTCACGGCGCCGTTGCCGCTCGCGACCCAGACGTAGCCCTCGCCGACCGCGATCGCCTCCGGTCCGGGGTCCACCGCGATCGGCTTCGCGACGGGATGACCGTCCGACGGGTCGAGCTCGAGCACGCGCGATCCCGCGTTGTCTGCCACCCACACGCTGCCGGCGCCGGTTGCGACCGCCACGGGGGCGCCGCCGACCCGGACCTGAGCCTTCGCTTGCGTGTGCGGAAACGAGGATGCCGTCTCGGAGCCGGCCGCGCCGCCGCACGCCGTGACCACCACCCCGACCGCCGCAATGGCGAGGCCGGCGAGCGAGCGAAGCAGCTTCGATTGATCCATTTTCGAACCGGGCACGCAGTGCGGGTTACGTGGGAAAGGGAGGCCCGGATCAGCCACCCGTAGTCCTTGATCGCACTTCCTGGTTCCCGCGCAAGTGAAAGCCAGCACCAGAAAGGGGTGCCAGGAAGATGCGCAAGCGGAAGCACAGAGGCCTCGCGGTCGTGATCGCCGCGGCCGCGGCAGCGGCCATCGCGGTCCCGCTCGGGTTCGGCTCGAGCCACCGGGAGGCCCCCAACATCGCCCTGGATCCAGCCGCCGACAACACGGACGTGTACGCGTTCACGGCCAGGGACGCGCCGAAGGCGCTGACCATCGCGGCGGACTGGATTCCGGGTCAGGTTCCGGCCAACGGACCGAACTTCTTCCGGTTCGACGACCGGGCCCACTACTACGTGAACCTCGACAACACCGGCGACGGAGTTGCCGACCTCAGGTACGAGTTCAAGTTCAACACCCAGACCCACAACCCGAACTCGTTCCTGTACGCCGGTCCGGGGACGGAGGACTTCCGCGATCCCGGGCTGAACGTGATTCAGCGCTACACGCTCACCAAGGAGGTGCTGAAGAACGGCAAGAAGAAGGGGGAGACCACCATCGCCAAGGGACTCCCGGTCGCCCCGCCGAACATCGGGCCGAAGACGTTCCCGCATTACCAGAACTTCGTGCGCGAGTCGATCCGCATGCTCGACAACGGCACGAAGGTCTTCGTGGGATCGCGCGACGACCCGTTCTTCGTCGACCTCGGCGCGACCTTCGACGCCATCAACGTGCGCGAGGGCACGGGCAACGAGGGACAGGGCAAGGACGACCTGTCGGGTACCAACACCTCGACGACGGTCCTCCAGATCCCCGAGCGGGAGGTGACGAAGAACCACAAGCCGGTTTCCGGTCCCAAGGCGCCGAACGCCGTGGTGGGCGTTTGGTCGAGCACCGAGCGCCGGCGGCTCGAGGTTCAGGGCGCCAACGCTGACAGCGGATCACCGTCGAAGGTGCGAGGCAAGCGCAACGACTTCGTGCAGGTCTCGCGGCTCGGCAACCCGCTGGTCAACGAGGTGATCATCCCCCTCGGCAAGAAGGACAAGTTCAACCGGACGACTCCCGACAAGGACGCGGCGAACTACGGCTCCTTCGTGGTCAAGCCGGAGCTCGCGGCCATCCTGAACGCGCTGTTCGGCGTCGGGGCCCCCGAGAACAACCGAACGGACATCGTCCAAGCGGTCCTCCAGGGCATCCCGGGCCTGAACGAGCATTCGGGTCCGAACGCCGGGACGCCGGTTGACACGCTGAAGATCAACCTCGGCACGCCGCCGAGCCCGACGCCGAGCAGATTCGGCGTGATCGGAGGCGACAACGCCGGCTATCCCAACGGCCGACGGCTTACCGACGACGTCGTCGACATCGACCTCCAGGTCGTTGCCGGATTCCTCGTCGGTAACGAGGTCCCGCTCGGAGACGGGGTGGACAGGAACGACGTCCCGTTCCTCTCCCACTTCCCGTACCTGGCGGCGCCTCATTCGGGGTTCGACTCGAATCCGTCACAGCGGATCGAGCCGGCCCACGCGCCGACGCCGCCCGGTGGCAACTAGGGAGGCGGCATTGGTGGCCCAGCCGGAATGGACGGAGCGCCGGAATGCGGCGCTCCGTCCCCCGGCCGGGGCGATTCACCGAACTTTGGAGAACCGATGAGTAGAGCCATCGCCACGTTGCGCCTGACCGAGATCGCCAAGTGGGTGACCCCAGCGGTCGCCTTCCTCGCGATCCTCGGCGTCCTCGCCCTCGTCAATCGATCCGGCGCACCCGAGTCGGACGCCGGGTCCGGGGGCGGCACGTCGGGCCTTGCACAGCAGCCCGCGAGCCTCGACACGCAGGGGCAGATCACCGAGCTCCAGGCGGCGGCCCGCGCGAATCCCGACGACGCGCAGACCTACGCCCTGCTGGGCGACGCCTACTACCAGCGTGCCCGGGAGACCGGCGATCCGACCTACTACTCGCGCGCAGACGCTGCGTTCGCCACAGCGCTCGGCCGCGACCCGCGCAACGCGACTGCCGCGACCGGTCAGGCGACCCTGGCGCTCGCGCGGCACGACTTCCGCGGCGGGCTCGAGCTCGCCAGGCACGCGCACCAGCTCGCACCCGACCTCGCCAGCCCGTACGCGCCGCTGGCCGACGCGCAGATCGAGCTCGGCCGCTACGGCGCCGCCGCCCAGACGCTCGACCGCCTGGGTCGGATGAAGCCGAGCCTGACCGCCTACGCACGGATCTCCTACTACCGCGAGCGCCATGGGGATCTGCCCGGCGCGCTCCAGGCGATGCGTCTCGCGGTCTCGGCGGGCGCCGGCGGGCCCGAGGGCGAGGCGTACGTGCAGTCCCTCCTCGGCAAGCTCGAATCCGACAGCGGCCGATACGCGACGGCGGAGCGCGCCTACCGCGAGGCGCTCGCGATCGACCCCGGCTATCCGGCGGCGGAAGCCGGGCTGGCCGGGTTGGAGGCCGGGCAGGGCGACTTCGCCCCTGCGATCCGGCGCTACCGCGACGTGGTCGACCGCCTGCCGCTCCCCGAGTACGCCGTCGCGCTGGGCGAGGCCGAGGAGGCGGCGGGCCGCGAGGCGGCAGCCAGGCACGACTACGGCCTGGTCGGAGCCGAGGTCAAGCTTCTCCGAGCAAACGGCGTCAACACCGACGTCGATCTGGCGCTGTTCGAGGCGAACCACGGCAGCCCGGGCCGAGCGGTCGTCCTGGGGCGCCGGGCCTGGCGGCAGGCCCCCAGCGTGCGCTCGGCCGACGCGTACGCGTGGGCCCTCTACAGCGCCGGGCGGATCGGACCCGCATCGCGGTTCTCCAGGGAGGCGATGCGGCTCGGCTCACGCGATCCGTCGTTCCTCTACCACGCCGGGATGATCGCGAGGGCCGCGGGCCGGGACTCCCGCGCCCGCGAGCTCATCGGCCGGCTCGTCGCACAAGGCCCGCGATTCAGCCCGCTCTACGCGCCGCGGGCGAAGCGAGCGCTGGAGACCCTTCGATGAGGGCCCGGCGCTCGCGCATCGCGATCGTCGCGCTGGCCGGCGCGGCCGCGCTCGGACTGCTGGGCGCCGGCTCGGCGGTGGCCCATCCGCTCGGGAACTTCACGATCAACCAGCTCGCGCAGGTCAGGATCGACCGAACGGACGCGCGAGTGCATTACGTGCTGGACCAGGCGGAGATCCCGACCTTCCAGCAGCTCAAGCGCTTCGATGGCGACGGGAGCGGCGCGATCGACACACCGGTTGAGGAGCGCCAGGTGACCGATGACCTGGTGAGTCAGATCTCGGGTGGCCTCCACCTGGTGGCAGACGGACGGGAGATCCCGCTGCGCCTCGCCGGCGATCCGGAGCT
>Ga0075424_100000701_pt1 | contig 27077 bp, 14 predicted proteins | sample SoiMethybrSBSTD3_FD_75301 | JGI IMG/M metagenome (GOLD analysis project Ga0075424, IMG submission 75301) | Bulk soil microbial communities from a Populus tree surrounding site in Tennessee, USA - Soil MetaG P. TD hybrid SBSTD3 | ecosystem: Environmental > Terrestrial > Soil > Tree plantation... | reverse complement strand
TCGATCAGGCGCAGTCCCTCGGTCGCGCCTCGGTTGTTTACGTTCGGATGAAAGTTCGTCGTCTCTACGACCAACGTGTTTCCTTCCCATCGACCGCGAGCCTCACCCATGTATTGCCTGATCGACGATGCAATCGGCGGCCGGCTGTCCAGCGGGATGACGCGGGCTTCGTGAATCATCTCGTAGCGAATGACGACGGCATCGGGTGACTGCACGATCTCGTACGAGTTGCCGTAGATCTTCGGCGTCATCGAGCCGGGGACGCTCAACGAGATGCAGCGGTCATAGAGGCTTCGGTCTTCCCACGAGTCAGCCTCACCTCGCCGGTTTCGCGCACGCTCCGCAGCGCGGGCCGCGGCACGCGTTCTTGCGTCGTCGGTCTCGGGCGGAATCTTCCCGTTTGGCGGATCGACCACGAGCCACAGGCGGCTGTTCTTCGCGTCGTAGTTCTCGTACCAGTGCGTCGGACCTGCGCCGGTGATGCCACCGGCCTGTGGCGCTCGCGCGGCCGTCTGCTTGTTGCGCTCGCGTACGATGTCGGCGAATTCGCTGTCCTCGACTTGATCCGGCACCTTGGCGGTCAGGTTGTCCGGCTTCTCCATCGGGATTCCCGACTCGTCCTTGTTGGTGTAGGTCCCCTGGAGATCCGGATGGCCCCAGGGCGTGCGCGGTGGCGTCCAGCTCTTCGCGGCGGCTGGTTTCGACTGTGCAGCGACGAGAGCGGAGGCGGGCGGGACCGACATCGCCAAGGCCGTGAGCGCGGCCACCAGGATTATCGAGCGCATATCAACCTCCCGTTCCTGCGATCATAGCGAACTTGTCCCCCCTATAATCTCGCCGATGCTTCCGACGCGCGATAGGATTCTTCCGAGCGCTTCGCAGGTAATTCACATGCGAGATTCAAGACATAACACGTTGCGCGGATGGATCCCGTCGCTCGCGCTCTTCATGTGTGCGGCTGTCAGTGCCGCGCAACAGCCGGGAACCGGGCCGCCGTCCGTCACATTCAGGGCCGAGACCAATTTCGTCGAGGTCCACGCCATTGTCACGGACCAGGCCGGCGCGTTCGTGCGGAACTTGACGAAAGACGACTTCGAGATCCTCGAGGACGGCAAGCCGCAGACGCCTGCGGCGTTTTCTCTGATCGATCTCCCGGTCGACCACCCGTTTACGCCGGCGGGTGCGACCGAGCCGGTCGAATCGGACGTGCGCGCAACGACTCGCACCTTCGACGGTCGCATCTACGTCTTCCTGTTGGACGATCTGCACATCGCCTTCACACGAACGCAGGGTGTACGGGACGCGGCCAAGCGGTTCATCCAGCAGTACCTCGGCACTCACGATCTGGCTGCGGTGGTCTACACGAGCGGACGTCAGGAGTCAGGACAGGAGCTCACGAGCAGCCCTCGGCTCCTGCGCGCCGCTATTGACAGATTTCAAGGGCAGAAGCTCCCGTCGGCAGGGGCTGAGAAGTTGGCGGTCCACATCCGACAGACGGACACCGACACCGTTCTCGCGGATCAGGCCCAGCCGACGCGCAGCCGGGAGGGACTCGAAAAGGCGGAATCCATCAAAGATCCCAACGACGCCGAACGAGCGCTCAATGCGCGTCGTGCGCTGCAGGCGGTCGAGAACGTCGCGAACTGGTTGCGCGATGTTCAAGGGCGTCGGAAAGCGTTGCTGCTTTTCAGCGAAGGCCTCGACTACGACATCTACCAGCCTTTCAACCTCACCCAATCAGCGTCCGCGATCATCACAGAGGCACGTGAAGCCGAAGCAGCCGCGCAACGTGCGAATGTGAACGTGTATGGGATCGATCCGCGCGGCTTGAGCCAGTTTGGTGAGCTCATCGACATCAGCGCGCGGTCGGACTACCCGCAGCTCGAGTACGGAACCTTCCGCGGCGCGCTTCACGAGCTGCGGCTCTCACAAGAGAGCTTGATTTCATTGTCCGAGGAGACCGGTGGCCTGGCCGTCGTCAACGCGGGCGATGTCGTTGGTGGGCTCGGTCGGGTCGTGCTCGACAACAGTCGGTACTACCTCCTGGGGTACTACAGCGACTCGACGAAGTGGTCACGCAAGTTCTTGAAGATCGACGTCCGGGTCAAACGGCCCGGCCTGAGTGTGCGCGCGCGCCGCGGCTTCCTGCCGCCCGATCCGCGCGCAACGGCGAAGGCTGCCGAGGCCGACGTCAAGGCCGGCACGTCGCCTGCCCTCAAAGCCGCCCTCAGCAAGCCCGTGCCGATCGGCGATCTCCCGCTCCGTGTGTTCGCCGCCGCGTTCAAGGGCGAAGGCGCGAACGGCTCGTTGTTCCTGGCTCTCGAGATCGACGGCAGTTCGCTGAAGTTCCAGGAGCGCGACGGTCGCTTCAACGAACAGATCGAAGTGTCGATCGTCGCCGCGGACCAGCGCGCCAAGGTGCAGGGCGGCGATCGGCAGGAATTCAACCTGAGACTCCAGCCGCAAACCCGCGAGCGCATCAGTCGCACCGGTATCCGGCTCCTGTCGCGACTGGCCCTGCCGCCGGGACGCTATCAGATCCACGTGGGGGCGCATGAAGCCAGTGGCGCCACGATTGGCACCGTGCCTTACGACGTCGAGATCCCGGACTACGCGAAGTCCGTCTTCGAGCTGAGCGGAGTGCTTCTCACCTCGTCCAACGCCGACTCGTTCGTGACCTCCAATCCGGACCCTTTGTTGAAGGACGCTCTCCCGGCCTCACCAGTGGCAACGCGCACGTTCAGCCAGGCGGAGACGCTAACCACGTACGCGGAGTTATACGCCGCCTCGCGCCCCGCGCGAGCCGTAACGCTGATGACGACTGTGCAGGACGCGCGCGATGGGCGGATGGTCTTCCAGGCTCAGGATCGCCGCGCCATAGACGCGTCCGTTCGCTCGCTCACGCACGGATTCAGTACTGAAGTGCCGTTGAAGAATTTCTCACCGGGGGCCTACATCCTGCGTGTGGCCGCACAATCGAGCGTTGGCGGACAGGCGGCGGAGCGCAACGTGCCCTTCGAAGTAGTGAGGTAGCAGAGGAAGCAGAGATCTCAGAGACAATCTCACGCAGAGATCGCTGAGGAGCTGAGGTTCGCCGAGGGGCCACTGATGATGCCTGCCTACGGCCTCATCATCCTAAACATTTCGGTGGCGAAGCACGCGGCCGGAAATCTCGGCGGTCTTGGTACAGAGAGCGCAGAGCGCACAGAGGTTGCAACACAGAGATCACAAGGATCACAGAGGCGCGCAGCGCGGCCACCCGTCGCCGCAGAGTCGCGCCTCTGTGATCCCTGTGAACTCTGTGTGGAAACCGCCGCGCCCCTGCCGCTATCTGCGGCCGGTCCTCGATCGCGCCTCAAGGCGTACCCGCAACGGGACGATGTGATCAATCGTGATGCCGAAGGCCGACGGTCCGCGCGCGTCGAGCGAGAGGCGCCCGCATGGAGTTGTCTCCGTCCGATCTCCGATGCTCCGTTCCTCCGTGCGAACCGTTGCTCCGCGATCTCTTTGGGCGGGGCCCTCTCTGCGTACCTCCACCCCTCTGCGATCTCTGCGTGACGTCTTTCTCCGCGCCCTCCGCGTCCTCCTACGGACGCTGAGCGAGACCGGCCACGGCGTTGAGGTCGTTCCGCGCAAACGCGTTGGTCGGATCGAGTTCGACCGAGCGGCGCAGGTGTTCGAGCGCTTCTTGGCGCGCCCCGGTTGCCGCCAGCGCCGCACCAAGATGCCAATGCGTCACCGCCGAATCGGGCTCGAGTCGCAGCGCCTCGCGGAACTGGCTGATGGCATCGTCCATTGCGCCCCTCGACGCCCGCGCGATGCCGATCAGATTGTGCGCATCAGCCGTGTCCGGGACGATGGCACCGAGGTACTCGCTGCCGTCGATGATGCGCGGCCGTGGCCCGGCGAGACGTCGCACGCGCGCCAATTCGGATGGCGACGCGTTGTAGGCGAGGTCGAGCAGCGCGAGATACGTGTCGAGCCCATCGACGATGGGGGCGGGCGCGCCATCGACGAAACATCGCGGGCACCACGAGGCGAGCTGACTCAGGTCGACCACCGACGCCGGAACGGCCTCGCCGAGATTCAGCAGCGATCGCACGTCGTATTCCTGCATCGGATGATCGTCGCTCGTCGCAATCGCATCTCTGGTCGCCTCCTGCAGCGTACGTGGTGAGGCGAGAAAGGTACCGACAATCTCGCGCACGCTTCCAAGGTCGAGGCGTTTCAGGTCGGCCTCCACCGCCGGCGCGTGCGAGAGCGCAGCGGCCACGCGAGCCGGATCGATCTCTATGTGCGAGTCGTTCGCGCCGAGCAGCAGCAGGTCGGCCTCGGCGCCCGAGACCAGGACCGCCTGCGGAAAGATATCGATGAATGCGCGGATCATCGTCAAGGCCGTTCGGGATGGCACCTGGTACGCCGGCAGCCACTGGCTGATATAGCCGCCGGCCTTCAGCCTGCTGCGAACCAGCGCGTAGAACTCTCGCGAGTACAGCGCGGCCACGCCGGCGTACGCGATTGGCGGCGGCTCGAGTGTGACGAGATCGTAGGAGGCAGCCGGCTGCATCTGCAGGTGCTGCCGGCCGTCGTTGACGTACACCGCGACTCGAGGGTCAGCGAGCACATGCTGGTTCACGTCCGCGAAATAGTCGGCGTGCGCCAGGATGCCCCGGGACAGATCGGCGACCTCGACGCGCCGGATCGAGGGATGCAGCGTTGCGGCACGCGTCGTGTTGCCCACACCGAATCCGATCACCAGAACCGACTGCGGATTCGCGATCGCGAGCAGCGGGATGTGTGCGAGCCCGCGCATGTATCGCTGCGACAGTCGCGACGTCGAGGACATCGGATGTCCGTTGGTCAAGAGGCGTCGACGTTGGCCTGGCACGTCGGTGACGGTGATGATTTCGGTCAGCCCTTCGTCGACAGTCACGAGTGTTTCCGGCCCAGACATCCTGCTCAGGGCGCGTGTGTTGACATGATTCGACGGCAGCAGCATCCACACCGCGAGCGCAAGAGCGCCGGCGAACAGCGATGCAGCGGCGACTCGAGAACCTGGATCCCTGATGCCTGACCTCTGGCCCCCGAATCCTGAAAGATAAAGCGGAATCACCGCGAGCGCGGCGAGCGTCGCCAACGCTGTTGCGCTTGCCTGGATTCCAAGCGACGGCAGGAGTAGAAAGCCCACCACGAGAGAACCGCCAACGCCGCCGAGCGTGTTCGCGAGATACAAAGCGCCGGCGCGGCTGCCGACCGAGTCCTGCACGCGTTGGATGATGGCGTTGCCGAGCGGAAAGCTGACTCCCATCAGCAATGCGGGTATGCCGACCTCCAACACGATCGGCTTCGCGTTGAACCACAGCTCGGCGATCGCCCGCTCGATGCCCGACGTCACAGTGGACGCCGCCCCCGCGAAACCGATCGCTCCAGCGATCGTCGGATCGAACGCGGCTGCTGCTTCGATCGGTCGAGCGTCGGCCATCGCGAGCCCGAGCAGCGTCGTCGCAACAAAGAGCCCCTGCGCAGCCATGAACCATTCGGCTGGGCGTGGGATCCGTCGATGGACGATGCCTCCGATCAGCGAACCCACACCAATCCCGAGGAGGATCACCGTCAGAAGGAGCGAGAACACCGCGCGGAAGGCGCCCAACAGGATGGAGAAATGACGGAGCCACAGGATCTCGATGCCCATCGCGGCGAATCCCGTCATCGCCAGCGCGAGGCTCGTCAGGATGAGAGGCGTACTCGTCGTGTCCGGCTTCAGCCGAACCTTCGTGCGGGACATTGTCTTGTCCCGCTTTGGACGGACCACCTTGGCTCGCGACGAGAGGTAGAGCGCTCCCACACCCGCCACGACGTTGAGACCCGCGGCGATCATCTGGGTCCGCTGCAGGCCGACCGCAGGTACCAGCGAGAAGTCCGTCAGGAAGCAACCGAGCGCCGCGCCCGCGGTGTTGGCGGCGTACAGCAGCGCAATTCGCCACGCGCTATTCGACAGGTCGCCCCGAACCAGATGACGAATGAGCAACGTCAGCGTTCCGCCCATCAGGAGCGTGATCGGCGTCAAGAGAACGATCGCAATGGCAGCGCGAGCGAGATACGACGTTGCCGAGAGGACGAACCAGCCTGTCGGTTCACGCGAATAGGACGAGACGAGGGCCGATACCTGGCCGAGATGTGGCAGGAACGCGGAGATGCCGAGCCCCATCAGCCCGATGACGAGCTCCACGTACGCGTAGGCGCGCACCAACGACTCGGGTTGTGTCGCATACCGGCGATCGGACCACGCTCCGACGAGGTAGCTGCCGGCGCCAAGTCCTGCCATGAACACGGCGACCACGAGCGAGGCCGAGTAAATCGTGTTGCCGAAGACGTTCCCGAACGATCGCACCCAGACGACCTGGTAGATCAAACCGCTGACGCCCGAGCAGAAGAAGAGCAGGTGCAGCACGACGGACGTAACTTAAGTGGAAAAGTGGAAAAGTGGAAGAAGTGGAAAAGTAGGGGGGAACGTGGAAAAGTAGAGACGCCCATGTGGAAACGGGTGGTCGCAGTCGCCGCCGCGGAAATACTTCTGATCGCAGCGGCGGCAACGACGCCGATCGCGGGTCAGGCCGCGCTTCCATCTCGAGCCTACACGCCACCGAAGACCCGAGCGGGGCAGCCGGACCTGCAGGGCATCTGGCAGGTTGTCAACACCGCCGCGTGGGACATTCAAGACCATGCCGGGCAACGGTTCCCCGGGTTGCCCGCGAGGTTCAGCGTGCCCGCCGGTCAAGGTGTGGTTGAAGGGAACGCGATTCCGTATCAGACGTGGGCCCTGGCGAAGAAGCAGGAGAACTTTCAGAACCGCGCCACTGCGGATCCCGAAGCACAGTGTTATCTCCCTGGCGTGCCTCGTATCACATACATGCCGTTTCCATTTCAGATCTTCCAGTTCGCGGACCGCGTCGCGATCCTCTACGAGTACCTGCACACGACGCGCGAGATCTTCACGGACGGCAGCGGCCACCCGAAGCTCGCAGCCGATTTCTGGATGGGCGATTCGCGCGGCCATTGGGAGAGCGACACGCTTGTCGTTGACGTCACGATGTTCACCGACCAGACGTGGTTCGACAGGGCAGGCAACTTTCACAGCGACGGGTTGCACGTCGTCGAGCGCTACACGCGGACGGGCCCCGACCACATGCGATACGACGCGACGATTGAAGACCCCAAGGTCTTCACACGTCCCTGGAAGATGAGCATGCCGCTCTATCGTCGTCAGGAGATCAACACCCAGCTTCTTGAATACGAGTGCTACGCCTATGCTCGAGAAGACTCGAAGTAGAGGCGCGTCTTCAGACGCGCCGCTCATGATTCGCCTGGCCGTGACCACTCTCGCCGTGGCCCTGCTGCTGTTTCTCGGCGCACGACATCCTCACGCGCAACAAACGACGCAAACGCCGTGTCCAGGTGAGCCGGCGCGGTTTCATCCCTGCGCGCTCGCCAAAGCCAAGACGTTCAACCCGCCTCGAACACCCGACGGCAAGCCGGATTTGCAGGGGTACTGGCGGGGGATGGCGTCGGGCACCGAGAACATCGAAGAACATCCGAAGACCGATGACGACGACGGAGGCAAGAGCCTGATTGTGGAACCGGCCGATGGCAAGGTCCCGTATCAAGCGTGGGCGGCGGCCCTGCCCGGACAGCATCGCGCCCAGTACGTCGAACCAAACGTGCCGTGCTTTCCGTCCGGAGTCCCACGGTCGTTGTATGTGCCGACGCAGATCGAGTTCCTGCAAACGCCAGGACACGTCCTCATCCTGTTCGAGCGAGCCCACACGTATCGCATCATTCCGACCGATGCGCGGCCGCATGTCGGAGGCGATATTCACCTCTGGCAAGGAGACTCGCGTGGGCGTTGGGAGGGCAATACGCTGGTCGTCGACGTCACGAACCACAACGCCAGGCCGTGGTTCGACCAGGCGGGGAACTTCTATTCGGATACCGCGCACATGGTCGAACGGTTCACGTTGATCGACCAGGACACGATCCACTACGCAGTGACGATCGATGATGCGACCGTGTATACGAGACCGTGGACGATCGCCTTTCCGTTGAGACGAAACAAGGAAAAAGGATTTCGTCTCCTCGAAGAGGCGTGCCACGAGGGTGAACGAAACACAGACCCACTCATTCGCGCCGGCCGGCGAATCTATCCGGGCGTGACGAGGACCGAGAAGTAGACGATCTAGAACGTCAACCGGAAACCGAGCTGCACCTCGCGATACTGGGCCGACGTCCGCTGACCGAAGTTCGCGCTGCTCTCCTGCGTCGTGATCCCCCAGTTCGGCCGGTTGAACACGTTGAAGGCATCCGCCAGGAGGTCAATCGACATGCGACCACCGAGCGGAATCCTCTGCTGCACCCGTATGTCGGTCTTGTTCTGAGCCGGCTGGATGAAGTCGTTGCGTGGGACGATCGTGCCGCCCAAGTTTGCCGGCCGCAACCGCGCGCTGCCTCCTGCGCCGACATTGCGCTGGTTGCCGCCGTACGTGGTCGCGCTTCGAATACCCGCGCCAAGGTAGTGGAGTCCGCTCACCTGGAAGCCATGGCCGACTTCCCAAATGCCACTCAACACCGCACGATGGCGCTGATCGGTGTCTGCGTAGGTGTACTCATTTCCCAGATCGGGCGCGACCGCAAACGGAACGATCGCGAGACCGCTGAACGGCTGGTTCTGTGCGTCCTTGAAGAACGACAAGGTATAGGTGGCCGACGCTTGCCAGTGCTGGCTCATGCGCCTGGTGAAGTTGGTCTGCAGCCCGTGGTACCCCGACCGCGTGTTGTGCGGGATCATCGAGATGATGCCGTACTGAGGATAGGGCAAGGTGGCGCGATTGGTGTACGGCAGGTTCACGCCAGTGGCCTCGGAGTAGCTCAGATTGACGTTGTCGATGGTGTCTTTCTCATTGCGCCCCTGCGAAAAGACGTAGTCCGCCTCGGCCGCCATCGTCCTGCCAAACTGCCGCTGGACACCAATCGACGACTGCCAGGTTCGCGCCTGCTTCATGTAATCGGGAGGCGCCGGTATTTCCTGGTAGGCGTTCAAGAGACACGGTCGGGGATTGGCGAAGTTTCTCGCTTGCCACGCCGCGAAGTTGGCCGCCTGAGCAGCCGCATTGCAGAACAGCGACTGCGCCTGCTCGTACGAGGGCAGCGGCTGGCCGTTGAGCGGGTTGGCCGCAAAGTCCGCGCGGCCGTCGTTCGGGAACTCAATCCGTGCGAGCTGCGCATTGTAGTAGGGCCAGAAGGCATCCACGGTCAATGCGTCTGCGAAGTACCACCCTGATCCGCCGCGAATGACCGTCCTGTCGTTCCACTGATACGCGAACCCGAGCCGCGGTTGAAGGTTGTTGATGTCATTCGGACGGCCTGGGTCGTAGAACGGCGCCACGCCGACCTTGTTCGCCCACGAGTTGTAACTCACGTCGTATCGCAGCCCGAGGTTCAGTGTCAGGTGACCGCCGATCCGCCAGTCGTCTTGCAGCCAGGTGGCAAACTTCGGCTGCGCGTACTGAAGAGGGAATTGGCCGATGCCGATGGTGTAGAGCGTCGTATACGGCGACAAGGCGGCCAGGTTCCAGGTGTCGACATCGAAGGGGTCCGGGAAAATCGCTTGAAGAGTGGCGGCCGGAATAATCCCGTTGTTGGCGGTGATGGCGCCGCCGCAGTTGTTGCAGTTCTCGCTGTCCTCGAAATGCCGGACGAATTCCCCACCGACTTTCAAATCGTGGCGACCGCGCGCGTCGAAGGCGAACGTGAAATCATCGCGCAGGAACGACACTCGTTGGTCTCGATGGCGCGGATAGTTGGCGTTGCCGGCAATGCTGAAGCCGGTGAGGGTAATGCGGGGGTGACCGTTGGTCACACGCGGCGCCTGCCAGTGCTTCGACCACTCGGTCAGAAGCTCGTTCCTGAATCCAAAATGGCTGTATCCGCTCTTGACCTCGTTGAGCGCCCGATTGCTCAGCACTTGAGTGATCTGTCCGATGTATTCCTCGTTTCGTTCGTCATTGGTGCCTGTCTGTGCGGGATGGCTGCCCGACGCGCCTGGACCGAAGGGCTCGAACGTCTTGTGCCTCGAGAACTTTCCCATCACGCGAGTCTTCGGCGACAGCTGGGAGTCGAGGCGTAATCCGCCCAGCTTCCGCGTTGTCGTCCCCTTCAACTCGATGTTGAAGGCGGGATAGGGGGTGTTCCAGATGCTGGTCAGCGGGTTCCGCTCGTACTCGAAGTTGGCGAAGTAGTGCAGTCTGTCCGCAACGATCGGGCCGCCGACCGCCGTGCTGTACTGCTGATTCGAGACGGGCACTACCCGAGGGGGATCGAGCACTGGGTTTTTCTCGTTGAAGCTGCTGTCGCGGAAGTTGGTTCGGAAAAGGCCCGAGAGCCGGTTTGAACCCGACTTCGTGATCGCGTTGACTTGCACGCCGGTCGATCGTCCCTGCGTCGCGTCGAACCGGTTCGAGATGAACTGAAACTCGGCGATCGAGTCGGCGCTGAAACGAGGTTGATTGCCTGCCCCCAGCTCGGACGAAATCTGTTGACCGTCCAAATTGAGCTGAAACTCGCGTGCCTCGCCGCCGTTCCGATCCGGCAACGGCGCGACGGGGTTGCCTGGAGCCGTTCGGCTCCCAGGGGCGAGGAGCGCGAGCCCCATCCAGTTTCGTCCCAGCGCGGGCAGTCCCTGCACCTGCTTCGGATCGATGTTGGAGCCGAGGCTCGACGTCGCCGTCGACAGGAGCGGTGTCTCCGCCGAGACTGTCACGGTCTCCGTGGCCGTCGCCTCCAACATCGGCAAATTTACCGTGATCACCTGGCCAACAAGCAGCTCCAGGTTCTCACGCGTCACCGCCTTGAATCCCGCAAGCTCCGCTTTGAGGCGGTACACGCCGACGCGTCCGGCGATTCGATACACGCCACGGGCATCGGTTACGGCCGTGAATGTGTTTCCAGTAGCTTCGAGCACCGCGGTCACAGTGACTCCCGGCAGAACGCCGCCTGTCGCATCGGTGACCGTGCCAGTGATCGAGGCTTCCTGTGCGTGCGCGATGGCGGGCAACGCCAACAGTCCGCACAGCAACATCACTCGCCTTACAAGGTTCGGACTCGTCACGGAGACCTCCTCGTCAGGGATCTGTCAAGACCAACGAAATATCCAGGGACAGAGATGGAGCGTCGGTGCGTCTAACGAGGCGACAACAACGGCCGGTGTGGCCCATCCTCGTAAAGCTTTCAGAATCCTGCGAGTGCGCGTCGAGGGGGAAAGTGCGCGCATTATAGCGCCGAGCGGATGGGTGTCAACGTACGAGTGGCTACACCGGAGTCCCGGGCGTAGACTTCACCGGTGCGTCGGCGTTCGCGCTCGGGTCGCTACACAGAGACTGAATCATCAACGGAGGCGACGATGCCCAATCGCAGAAGCTTCGTCAGGGCTATGGCAGGCGCGACGGCGGGACTGTGCGTGGCGGGGAGGGACGCGTTCGTTGCGCAGGCATCGGCGCGACAAACACCGCCCGCGCGACGCCAGGTGATGATCGGCGGCCGTCGTCTGCGAGTCATTGATATTCACTGCCATTGCGTCATCGATGTCGCGGACGTCGTCAAGGGCACTCCTCTGGAGAAAAGCGCCGGGGGAGGCGGGAACCAGATACTGGGACCGCCGCGTCTGGAACTCATGGATCGAACGGGCGTCGATATTCAGGCGCTGACGATCAACGGGTTCTGGTGGTATGAGGCGGCCGATCGCGAGCTCGCGGGCCGCATCGTTCGCGCACAGAACGAAGGCCTGTCCAAGTGGGTGTCGGCTCATCCCGATCGTTTCGTGGCGATGGCCTCGGTTGCGCTGCAACACCCCGATCTTGCGGCCCAGCAACTCGAGGACGGCGTCAAGCGGCTCGGCCTTCGCGGCGCCTCAATCGGCGGCCACGTCAACGGCGAAGATCTCTCGTCGCCGAAGTACGACCCGTTCTGGGCCAAGGCCGCCGAGCTCGGCGTTCCAGTGGTCATGCACCCTGGCGGGGCCGACAACATCATCAAGGACGGCGCGCTGCGCGGACGCGGCGACCTCGGTAACATCATCGGCAACCCTCTCGAGACGACATATTTCCTCTCGCGGCTGATCTTCGACGGAACCTTCGATAAGTTCCCCACTCTGAAAGTGTGTGCCGCTCACGCGGGCGGATATCTGCCCTCATACCTCGGACGCAGCGAGGCGGCCTGCGTCGTTCGCAACAACGCCAATTGCGCGAACAAGCGCAAGCCCAGCGAGATCCTCAAGAGCCAGATCATTGTCGACACGATGGTCTTCTCCGACGAGGGACTTCGGCACCTGGTCGCGGAAATGGGAGTCGGTCAGGTCGTCTACGGCACGGACGTGCCGTTCAACTGGCCGGTGACAGTGGACCTCGTCCTACAGGCGAAATTCCTGAGCGACGCCGAGAAGATCGCGATCCTCAGCGGAAACCTGCAGAAGCTACTGCGGATCGCGTAACGCTGCGGCTCGTACTGCGAGCGCGGCTAGACCGGCGCCTTCTGGAGGACCCGCTCGACGATGGCTTTGAATTCATCCGTCGTCAGCAGATCTTTCTTTTCGAACGACTTCGCCTTCACGAGCTGGAGCATCGCCATGCGCTCTTCGTCGGTCGCCTTGACACCCAGCTTCTCGCACCATTCCTCCATCGATGGCGGGCCGCTGTTCTTGCCGAGCACGATCGAGACTGGCTTCTGGCCAACCAGCTCCGGCGCAAAGGGCACGTACTCGAGTGGATGCTCTTTGCGCGCCAGGCGCACCCAGCCGGCGATGATGCCGGACTCCACTTCGTACAGTTTGTCTCCAACGATCGGCCTGTTCGGCGGTTGCGTCACCTTCGCAAGCTCCATCACGAAGCGCGACACGTCGACGAACTGCTCGGTGTGAATCCCCAGGTCTACGCCGTGGAGGCAGAGCAGTGACATCACCACGTCCTCGACCGGCACATTGCCCGCACGCTCGCCCAGGCCGGTGATCGTCGTGTGCGCCACCGACGCGCCCGCCGCCAACGCCGCCACGGTGTTGGCGACGCCAAGCCCGAAGTCCTGGTGACAGTGAATCTCCACGGGCTTCTTCAGCCGATCGATCACCTTCTTGACGACGTGCGATACCGCGTCTGGCGTGCACACGCCCATCGTGTCCGCGATCGTCAATGCGTCCATGTGCCCTTCGGTGGCCACTTGCTCGACGATGTCCAGGAAGCGATTGAGCTCGGTGCGTGTGGCGTCGATCGTGAAGAACACCGTGTAGAGACCGGCGGCCTTGGCCGCGAGCGTGGTGTCGATCGAGGCCTTCATGGCGCGCTCGAGCGGCCAGCCGTAGCCGTACTTGATCATGTGGTCGCTCGCCGGAATCTCGATGACCACCCCCGAGCAGCCACACGCCTTGATCACGTCGATTTCGGCGGGGATGCAGCGCGAGAAGCCGAAGATCTCGGCGTTCAGCCCGAGCGCGGAGATATCCGAGATCGCCGCTTTGTCCTGCGCCGACACCGCGGGCATGCCCGCTTCGATGCGATGGATGCCAAGTGAGTCGAGCTTCTTCGCGATCGCGACCTTCTCTTCGCGACGGAAGACGACAGCGGTCTGCTGCTCGCCGTCGCGCAGCGTCACGTCATGAATCTTGAGGTCGCGGCCGAAGGCCTGCTTCTGCCGGACTTCAGGCAGGTACGACCACGGGCTGCTGAACCACTTGTCGGTCTTCCACGGTTCCTGCATGGAGCCTCCCTTGGAGCGCAGAGGGAGCAGAGAGCGCGGAGAAGAAATCACGCAGAGATCGCAGAGGGGCAGAGATCCGCAGAAGGGTACGCCACGGGTGAACCGCGCTACGCGCGGCTATGGATCGAGCGTGGCTGTGATCGCAAGCGTCCGGAACATCGCAGGGACGTTTGCGATCACAGCCACGTTCGATCCATGGGCCGGCCCGTCGGGCCGGCTTCGCCCGTGGCTCTCTGCGTTTCTCTGCACCTCCGCGTTCTCTGCGTGAGTCTTTCCCTGCGTCCTCCGCCTCCTCCGCGGTCGATAGACCGAAGATGTTACGATCGCCACCGAGACAAAGTCCACGGGATGCCACGTATTCGATTCACGCTGAACGGGAAAGAGACCACGGCGGCCTACGAGCCCGGGATGCATCTGCTCGAGGTGCTCCGCGAGGAATGCGGGATCGTCTCGGCGAAGAATGGATGCGCGCCCGAGGGGGTCTGCGGGTGTTGCCTGGTCATGATCGACGGCAAGCCCGCGTTGTCTTGTCTCCGTCAACCGGAGCAGACAGATGGCCACGAGGTCGTGACGCTCGAGGGAATTCCCGAAGACACACGGCGCCTGATGGGCGACGCGTTCGTTCTCGAAGGCGGCGTCCAGTGCGGCTTCTGCATTCCCGGCATCGTCGTTCGTGCAGCGACGCTCGTCGAGCGGGGGAAGACCGACGATCGTGCCGCCATCGCCAAAGCCCTCGATGGGCATCTGTGCCGCTGCACGGGATACGGGCGAATCATCGACGCAATTCAGACGGCCGGTGAGGCGGCTGCCAACGGCGGCTGCATGACGCGCACCGAGCCGAGACGCCACTCGTTCTTCGGCGAAGAGCTCGGGCTGCGTCGGAATCCGGCGTTCGTGAATGATCACGGAACGGGGCACGGCATCGGTCAGTCGATCTCGCGACAAGGAGGAGCCGAGCAGACGCTCGGTGACAAGCCGTTCGTCGACGACATGCGCGTGCCCGGCATGCTGCATGGCGCGATGGTGCTCACGGAGCATCCGCGCGCACGGATCGTGAGGATCCACACTGAAGAGGCTGCGGCCATGCCGGGTGTCGTGCGTGTGCTCACGGCGGCTGACGTGCCGGGCTTCAGGGGAACGGGCCTCAACGATCCAGACCAGCCGGTCTTCGTCGGCGAAGGCGAGGTCACGTGTTGCGTCGCCGACTTCCTCGCGATGGTCGTGGCCGACACACAGTTCCGTGCCCGCCAGGCCGCCGGTCGTGTCAGGGTCGACTACGAGATCTTCGAGCCGCTCACCGATCCGTTCGATGCGATGAAGGAGGGTGCGCCCCTCGTGCACTCAACGGATACCTTCAGCCCGAGATCATCGAACGTCCTTCAGCCGATCACCGCGTTCTCGAGAGGTGATGTCGATGCCGCGATGGCAAGAGCCACGCACGTCATCGAGGCCACGTTTCAGACGCAGCCCGTCGAGATCGCCTTTCTCGAGCCGGAAGCCTGCCTCGCCGTGCCACAGGGCGACGGCGTCAAGGTGTACACCGACAGTCAGGGATCGGTGTACGACCACCAACAGATTGCCAAGGTGCTGAACCTCGACCCAGCGCGCGTCGAGATCGCCCTGTGCGCAAGCGGCGGAGCCTTCGGCGCGAAAGAAGAGCTCTCGATTCAGGCGCAGACAGCCATCGCGGCACGCGTGCTGGACCGGCCGGTGAAGACCGTGCTCACGCGCGAGCAGTCGACGCAGCATCACGTCAAGCGGCACGCGATGACGATCACGCTCACGGTGGGCGCCGATGCCGATGGCCGTCTGCTCGCGCTGCGGTCGCGAATCGTGGCCGATGCAGGCGGCTATCACACGACGAGCGCCAAATGTGCGCTCCGTGCCGCGTGCCACTCGTGTGGCGTGTACCGCGTGCCCAACGTCGACGTCGAGTCGAAGGCTGTCTACACCAACAACCCGAACGCGGGTGCGATGCGCGGCTTCGGCAGCAACCAGGCGCAGTTCGCCATGGAAGGCATCATGGACATGCTGGCCGAGAAGGTCGGTGTGGACGGCTGGGATATCCGCGAGCGAAACATCCTGAACCCCGGCGACGCACTTGGCACCGGGCAAATCATGCGGGAGAGCGTCCGCGGCATTCGCGAAACGCTTCACGCCGTCAAGGATGTGTACAAGCGCGCGAAGTACAAGGGCATCGGCTGCGGGATCAAGAGCACGGGATTGGGCAATGGCACGATCGAAGGCGGCTACATCGTCATCCGCGTCGTCGAAGGGCCACGACTGGAAATCCTGAACGGCTACACGGAGATGGGGCAGGGGGTCTACACGGCGACGATGCAGGCCGTGTGTGAAGAGACGGATCTCCCTGCGGACATCATGAGCGTCGTCTGGGACAAGCAGCTTGGCGAGAAATGCGGGGAGACGTGGGCATCGCGGGGGACGACACTGAGCTGCGCGGCCGCACAACATGCGGCACGGAAACTGGCCGCCGAACTGGACTCACTTCCGCTGACGCGCGAACCCTTCGATCGAACTCCAAACCCGGGGCTCAGGGTGCGGCAACTCGAGCAACTGATCGGGCGGGAGTACAAGGGCGAGTACGTCTGCAACTTCACGACGCGGCCCGGCACTCCGGAGGCCGTCCTGAATCCGACGACACACCTGACGTTCAGCTACGCGGCGCAGGTCGTGATCCTCGACGAGCAGGGCAAGGCGCAGCGTGTCGTCGTGGCCAACGACGTCGGCCGCGCAATCAACCCCAGACTCTGCGCCGAGCAGATGGAGGGTGGCGTCCACATGGGTCTTGGGTACGCACTGTCTGAAGATTTTCCATCGACTCGCGGTGTCCCCGACTCGTTGGGCCTTCGCGATCTCGGCATCGTGCAGGCCAAGCACATGCCGGACATCGATGTGATCCTGATCGAAGTGCCCGACGAAGTGGGAGGCTACGGAGCCAAGGGCGTCGGCGAGATCGGCTGCGTCGCGACGGCCGGCGCTGTCGCCGGCGCGCTTCACTCCTACGACGGTATTCGCCGTGTGAAGCTTCCGATGGATGATGCGCCAGCCGCGGCGGCGCTGCTGCCGAAATCGAGATCGCAGAGCAAGCAGAGGGCGCGGAGAACAGACTCACGCAGAGATCGCCGAGGGGCAGAGGCACGCAGAGAAGAGAGCCACGGGTGACCGCGCTTCGCGCGGCATGGATCGAGGAGAGGTCGCGATCGCAAGCGCAATGAAACACGTACCTGATGCGCTTGCGATCGCGACCTCTCCTCGATCCATGTAGCCGGCCGTAGGCCGGCGATCACTCGTGGCTCCTCTGCGTTTCTCTGCTGCTCCGCGATCTCCGCGTGAAAGCTTTTCTCTGCGCCCTCCGCTGCCTCTGCGAGCTCCTGATCTAGAACATCAACCGGAACCCAAACTGCATCGAGCGGTACTGCGCGCTCACGTGCTGCAAGTACTGGGAGGCGTTGTTTTCCACCGTGCCGATTCCCCAATTCGGCCGGTTGAACATGTTGAACACTTCCGCGATGCCATCGATCGAGAGGCGTCCACCAAGTGGAATCTTCTGCTGCACGCGCAGGTCCGTTCGATTCTGCGCTGGAGCGATCAGCGAGTTGCGCGGGATGATCGTCCCATCCGGTCGCAGCCGTTGGCTATTGGCGGCTCCCGTCTGCCGCAGATCTTGGCCATAACTGCTCGACAACCGAAGACCCGCCGCGAAGAAATGGAGCGCACTCAGCTGGAAGCCGTGGCCCACTTGCCAGATTCCGTTGAAGACGGCCCGGTGTCTTTGATCATCGGAAGAAAAGCCCCACTCGCCGCCCAAATCTGGAACGGTGTAGAACGTGACCTGCTGCAGACCGCTGAAGGGCGCCGTGTCGGCGTTCCAGAGGCCCGAGAGCGTATACGTGGCCGAGCCCTGCCAGCGATGGTTGAACCGCTTGGAGAAACCGGTCTGCAGCGCGTGATAGGCAGAGCGCGCCAGATGCGTGTTCATCGACACGACGCCCCAATCAGGATATGGCCGCAGCGCACGGTTCGTTGACGGATAGTTGGTGCCGGTCGCTGGGTTGTAGGACAAGTTGATGTTCTCGACGACGTCCTTCTCGTCCTGTCCTTTGCTGTACACGTAGTCCGCTTCGAAGGACATGTAGTTGCCCAACTGACGCTGGAAACCGATCGAGGTCTGGAAGGTGCGCGGCAGGTTCACGAGATCGAACGGCCCGACGAACTCTTGCAGATCGCGTATCAGACATCCAGGCGCGTTGTTGTTGGCGTAGCAGAACCGCTGAAGGGCCTGGTCGTAGGTTGGCAGCGGTTGACCGTTGGTCGGGTTGGCGGCGAAATCGGCCCGGCCGTCATTCGCGTAACTGATCACGACAATCTGCGCGTTGCCAGTCGCGAACGATTGATCCGCGCCAAGCGCATCTCCGTAGTACAACCCCGTGCCGCCGCGGATGACCGTCCGTTCGCCCAACTTCCAGGCGAACCCCACTCGCGGTTCGATGTTATCCAACTCGTTGGGACGCCCGGCCTGTTGGAACGGCGCCACCGCGATGTCGTTCGCAAACGCATTCAGCGCCCCGTCCCACCGAAGGCCAAGGTTCAGGGTCAGGCTGTTCGAGATCTGCCAGTCGTCCTGCGCCCAGGCGGCGACTTTCTGCGAGACCATGTGGACGTCGAAGTCCCCCAGGCCGATGCTGTACGTGGTCACGAGCGGCGAAATGGCTGCCAGGTTCCACGTGTCGGCGTCGAACGGATCTGGAAACAGCGCGGGGAGCGGTGTGGACACGAGCGATCCCGGTAGGCCGGGACGAGGCCCTCTGGCGTTGGCGGCAATCGTACCCATGCACTGCCGGCAGTTGGCCTGGATCTGATGACGGCGCAAGAACTCGCCGCCCGCGCGCAGGTCGTGCCGGCCGGCACCATCGTACGAATAGCTGAAGTCGTCGCGGAAGCTCCAGACGTCCTGGTCCTGGTGCCGGGGATGAAACTGGTTGCCCGCAATCGAAAAGCCCGAGAACGTGATGCGAGGCGAACCAGTGGTGATGCCATTGGCCTTTTGCCAGTGGTTATCCCAGTTCGTCAGGTTGTGGTTCTCCAGGTTGAAGAACGCGTAGCCCACCTTGACTTCATTCAACGCACGGTTGCTCAACACCTGTGAGAGCTGACCGAGCGCCTCGTTGTTGTGCTCGGAGGTCGTATTCGTCGCGGCCGGGTGCTGCTGATTGCCGAGCCCGAACGGCTCCCAGAGGCGCCCTGCGGACACCTTCGCCATGAATCGAGTCTGCGTGGAGATCTGATAGTCGGCGCGCACGCCGCCAAGCTTCTTGTTGTTCACGCCCTCGAGATCGATGTTGAACTCCGGATAGGACGTGTTCCAGATGCTGGTTCGCGGCTCGCGCTCGTACTCGTAGTTGACGAAGTAGTGCAGCTTGTCCTTCACGAGCGGACCACCGAGTGTCGTGCTCAGTTGCTGATTGTTGATGGGCTCCACCCGATTCAGCACGGGATTCTCGGCGTTGAATTTGCTGTTGCGGAAGTTGCCTCGGAAAGAACCGGTGAGCCGATTGCCACCCGACTTGGTGATGGCGTTGACCTGCACGCCCGACGATCGGCCCTGGGTCGCATCGAACCGATTCGAGAGGAACTGAAACTCCGAGATCGAATCCTGGCTGTACCGCGGCTGTCCTCCGGTCCCGATATCCGCCGACACTTGCTGGCCATCGACGTTGAGCTGAAACTCTCTCGCTTCGCCGCCGTTTCTATCGGGCAGCGGTGTGGTCGCATTGACCGCGAGCGTACGGCTTCCCGGCGCCAACAGCGCGAGCCCCATCCAATTCCGTCCGTTCACGGGGAGCTCTTGGACCTGGCGCGGATCGACGTTGCCGCCCAGGCTCGACGTAGCGGTGTGGAGCAGCGGCGTTTCGGCACTGACCGTCACGGTTTCGACCGCCGTCGCCTCCAGCATCGGCAAGTTGACCGTCATCACCTGTCCGACGAGCAGCTCGAGGCCGTCTCGCGTGACGGCCCTGAATCCCTGGAGCTCCGCCGTCAGCTTGTAGACGCCCGCACGCGCGGCAATTCGATACACGCCGCGCTCGTCGGTGACCGCCGCGAACTTGTTGCCTGTAGCCAGATGCACTGCGGTGATCGTCACCCCCGGGAGCACGCCTCCCGAGGGATCGGTCACCGTGCCGCTGAGCACCGCTTCCTGCGCAAACGCGACCGCCGGCGCGCTCGCAAGCAGCAACGTGATCATGACAAGTCGTCTCAGGAGTCGTGACGTCATGGAGTCCTCCGATTGAGTCCCCGCGTTCGACTGCACGCTTGAACGATCTACCAACGGAGATCGCGTCTGGGCTCGTACCGACTTCGTATACGCGACGCCGATTCGGTCTGATATGGCAGGGTGCCAGCGAGAAGCTAGCCTACGGAGGGGACCCGCGTCAACACTCGAAACGAGTTCGTGAGCGGGCGCGGAGGGGGCAGAGGGCGCGGAGAAAAGATCATCGCGGAGATCGCAAAGGGGCGGAGGAACGCAGAGAAGAGAGTCACATCCTTCACTGACCTGGGTAGGACGGGCAGGACGAAGGCATCACCTGAGATCGCCGAGTTTTCAACACAAAGACCACAGGGATCACAGAGGCCGGGTGGCCGCCGGCCCCGTTCGGGGCCGGCCGCGCCCCGCGCGGTCTGGATCGAGAGGACGCCGTGATCACGAGCGCCACAGGAGCCGAGCGGCGTTCGTGATCACGGTGTCCTCTCGATCCAGACGTCCACCCGGCGTACAGTCGATTCGAGTCAACGGCCGAGCGGTCCTCCGTGATCACTGTGATCCCTGTGTTGAGATACTTCGCGATCCCTCTCACTCACGGCTCTGGGGACAATGTGAACAATAATGAGGCCGCCGACCGGCGACCACTCGTCGCTCTCTGCGGTTCTGTGCTCCCCTGCGTGCTCTGCGATGACGCTTTTCTCTGCGTTCTTTGCCAGCATCCAACGCCCCATCCCTTGACTCACTCCCTGGCTCCATGTACTTCTCTTCGCTCTCGATCGCACTCAACGATCACTCTCTGAGGAGCCAAGCCACACATGGGTGCCAACTTCGGAATCGCGGGACTCGACTGGCAGCAGCGTGTCAACTGGGACCGCATGCGGAAGTACCGTCTCGAACGCGCTCGAGAGCGGATGAAGGCCCACGGGTTGGGCGCGATGCTGTGCATGTACGACGAGAACGTCCGCTACATCACGGGCACGCTTACGCCTGGCTGGAACCGTCTCAAGCCCGGTCTCCGCTACGCGATCCTCTGCGGCGATGACCCGCCCGTGCTCTTCGAGCAGGGCGATCTGGGGTACCAGATCGAGCGGCACTCGCCCTGGATTCCAAAAGAGAACGTCCGGTGGTCGTACGCGTGGATCAAAGGGGCGGCCGGTGCCGCATCGCGCCAGCAGGTGACCAAGTTCACCAACGCCATCGTCAGCGAGATGAAGAAGAGCGGCGTGGCCGGCATGAAACTCGGTGTCGACTTCATCGACATCAACATGATCGACATCTTCAAGACCACCGGGATCGAGTGGGTCGACGGCATGTCACCGATGATGGAGGCGCGCGCCGTCAAGAACGTCGACGAGCAGGAATGCCTGCGGATCGTCGGCGCCATCGGTGACGGCGCCCACTGGGAGACGATGAAGTTCCTGCGGCCGGGCATCACGGAAAACCAGGTGACGGCGCACATCATGGAATACCTCTACTCGATTCCGGGGATGGAGGATGTCGAAGACGTCATCGTGTCGAGCGGTCCCAACACGTGGCCCAACTGGAGAAACTTCTCGGACCGCATCATTCAACCGGGCGACATTGTCTTCATGGACCTGGCTGCGTTGACGTGGAACGGCTACAAGTCGTGCTATTACCGGACGTACTGTGTCGGTAAGGAGCCGACCGACGAGCAGAAGGAGGTGTACGCGACCGCGCTCAAGTGGCTGTACGACTCGATCGGCGCGGTGAAGGCTGGAACGACGACGCGCGAGATCGCTTCCAAGTGGCCCTCCGCGAAAGAAGCGTACGGCTACGCCGAAGAGGATCAGGCCGCGGCCAATCTGTGGGGGCACGGGCTCGGACTCGCGCAGTACGATCCGCCGGTGATCTCGCGCATCTGGTCGCTCGATCACCCGATCGAGATCAAGCCCGGGATGGTCTTCGCCCTCGAGACACAGCACGGAAAGATGTACAGGTGGGGCGTGCGCATCGAGGAGATGCTCATCGTGCACGAGGACCGCATCGAGATCATCTCGAACTTCCCGGTCCAGCAGATCACCGTCGTCGATCCGATGCCAGGGTACGGAGCGCACGTACGCTGACGCGCTCGACGTTCATCGTCCCTCTGTCGTCGGAAGAGTCCACCGACCTTGGCCGCTTTGGTCCCAAGGCGGCCAATCTGGCGCGGCTCGGACGCGCGGGTCTGCCGATTCCCGACGGCTTCTGTCTCGATGCCGCCGCGTATCGGCACCAGGTCGCCGCGCTGGGCCTCGAGGGAGCGGCGCGTGGTGCATTCGCCAGCACGAATCCGGCGGACGCACGGCGGCACGCGCTCGCCATGAAGCTCGGGCTGCTCGAGCAGCCGATCGAGCCGGCGGTGCTCGAGCCACTGCTCGACGCCTGGCACGATCTGGTCGATCGCACAAGCGCCCTCACGGTCGTGCGGTCGTCAGCACTCGTCGAAGATCGCTTTGGGTCGAGCTTCGCGGGGCAGTTCGAGAGTTACCTCGGGCTCGAACACGAGACCGAGGTGCTGACCGCAGTACGCGCCTGCTGGGGCGCGCTCTGGTCCACGCGCGTGCTCCGCTACATGGCGACACACGATCTCGATCCGGCGGAGACGGCGATGGCCGTCCTCGTGCAGCCGCTCGTCCACGCCCGCGCGGCGGGTGGAGGATTGAGCAGTACCGCGGATGGCGGGATGCTCGTGAACGCCACGCTCGGCCTCGGGTCGTCCATCGCGCAGGGCGAGGTGACGCCGGATCGCTTCGAGTTGGATCGCGACGGCACGCTCCGTCACGTGTCGCCCGGCCGGAAGGACCACGCCGTCAGCTGCGGTCATCGTCGCGCGCCCGAAACAAAGGCGGTGTCCGCAGCCCTCGCCGCCGAGCCCTGTCTCGACGCGAGGCAGGTCGGTGAGCTCGCAGAACTCCTGCGGCGGACCGAGGACATCATCGGGATGCCCGTCGAGATCGAGTGGGCCATGGACGAGGACGGCTTCACGCTGCTGCAGGCTCGGCCGCTGCACCTGCAGACACCGCACGTGCCCGACGACATCTGGCTCCAGCATCCCCGCCTCAACGGCCATCCGGCGGGTGTCGGCTGGGGCGCCGGCCGCGCCGTGGTGATCAACTGCGAGTGCGAGATCGGACGCATCGCGTCGGGCGACATCCTCGTGACGCGTGTTGCGGGTCCGGCGCTTGGCCACATCCTCTCGCGCGTTGCCGGTGTCGTCACCGAGCGGGGCGGCAGCACCTCTCACTTCGCCTCGCTCGCGCGTGAGCGAGGGATCCCGATGGTGCTCGGCGTCGCCGACGCAACGCGCCGTATCCCTGACGGCGCTCAGGTCGCCGTGGATGGCGTCGCGGGGATCGTGCGCTGGATGTCCTGAAGGAGTAGCATTACGCGCGACGTGACGCCTCAGAGTTCCAGGAGGAATGACGTGAACGGCAACAGCACACGTGCAGTCGGCATCCTCTTCGCGTTGGCGGTCGGTCTGGTCGTTCCCCGCCCCGTACTCGCGCATCACGGAGCTGCGGGGCTGTATGACATGTCCAAGCCCGTCATGATGAAGGGGACCATCACCAAGTTCGAGTGGACCAATCCCCACAATCAGATCTATTTCGACGTCAAGGATGACAAAGGCAACGTGGTGCACTGGATCGTCGCGACCGAGCCTCCGCAGGTGATGCTCGAGCGCGGATGGACCAGGAGATCGCTCAAGGAAGGCGACCAGGTCACCGTCTACGCCTTCGTTGCGGCGAACGGGGCGACGGTGGGGAACCTGCAGAGGCTCGTGTTGCCCGACGGCAAAGAGCTGTCGGCGAGGTAGCGTCCTATGCGAAACCGCGCCTTGCTCTCAGCCATTGCCCTGATGGCGTTGACGACCTTCTCGCTCGTGGTGCGCGCGCAGAACACGGCGCCCTCACGAGCGCCTGCGGGTCCGCCTCCGGGCGCCACGTCGAAGGTGGCGGATCTCTCCGGAGACTGGGCACCGGATCCCAAGAGAGGTGGCATCGGGCAGAGCCTCAGCCTCTCGGACAACGGTGGGAGGCAGCGGGGGAACGAAACGGACATTCCGTATCTGCCGTGGGCTCGCGAGAAAACGCTGTCGGAACGATCCTCCACGGGCCCCGACCAGGGATTTGCCAGCACCACCGACCCGCAGGTTCTCTACTGCGAGCCGCCGGGCGTCCCGCACATCTATTTGTGGCCGATCAAGACGAAGCTCGTTCAGACGCCGGAAGCCGTGTACATCCTGCACGAGTACGGCCCCTTCTTCCGCGTCGTCTGGTTGAACAGCAAACATCCCGAGGACCCGGATCCGCAGTGGTGGGGGCACTCGATCGGCTGGTATGAGAACGACAACACACTGGTCGTCGACACGATCGGCTTCAACGACAAGACCTGGCTCGATCAGGTTGGCCATCCGCACACCGAGCAGCTGCATCTGATCGAACGCTATCGTCGAGCCGACAAGAACACGATGGAGCTCGACATGACGATCGACGATCCGGGTGCGTACATGAAGCCCTGGAACGCACGCCGCAACTTCACGCTGTCGACGACAGGATTCTTGCGATACCAGCAGATTTGCTCGGTCAAGGAGAATCAGCGCTTCTTCGACAATCTGGCCAAGCCGGCGATCAAGAAGTGACCGACGGGCCGTCGACTATCGAGTCGACGGTCCAGCCTCCGCGTCAAACACGATTCGCCCGTCGACTATCGTCATGACGGGAGAAATGTCTTTGATCTGGTCTGCCGGTATCGTCAGGTAATCACGATCGAGGACCGCCAGGTCAGCGAGCTTGCCTGGTTGAATCGAACCGAGATTGTTCTCCTGGAAGACGAAGTACGCGTTCTTGCGGGTGTGCGCGATCAACGCGTCTTCGCGGCTGACCGTCTGACGAATGACCGTCCTTGCGCCTCCCGCCATCTTGCCCGTCACGGCAAAGGCCAGCGTCGTGAACGGGAGGTATTGGTTTGCCGCCGTCGCATCCGTGCCGAGCCCCCACGTGACACCGCTGTTTTGAATCGTCGTCAGCGGCGGCATGTCGTACGCGCCATCGCCGAACGAGTCGTGCATGATGCCGCCGTTGATGACGGCCCATGGGTGCACGGCGGCGTACATTCCCAGCTTCCGCATGCGCTCGAGTTGAGAGGCGTTGATCTGATTCACGTGGGCGAGAGCCCAGCGAAGATTCTTTATGGGGTACTGCTTGTTCACCGCCTCGATCTGATCCAGGAACGCGTCGATCGTGTCTTTCAGCTCGGCGTGTACGTGAAGCGGCAAGCCTGCCTGAGCGATTCCCATGGCCATGCGCCGCCACTGCGCGAGCTGATCGGGCGTCGGATCTGATTTGGTTGCGAACATCCGATCGTGCAGCGGCGTGTACACGCTTTCCCCGAACACCACATCGTCGATGAAGTCGTCGCCCTGATACAGCTTCATCTGTGCGATCTGCTGAAGCGACTTGTCCACCTGCTCGGGGCTGCCGGCGGCGGCACCGCCGATGCAGAAGACGCGCACGTCGAGGCGCCCTCGCGATTTCCATGTCTTGAAGATATCCAGCACGTCGGCGTTGCATCCGGCGACGCCGAACGTCGTGAGTCCTGCTCGACTCATATCCTTGACGAGCGACAGAGAGCTGGCCTCGAGACGATCGGCGGGCACCTTCGGAAGTCTCGCGGCGACGGGACGCGTGGCCGCGATGTCTCCTCTGATCACGCCCGTCGGCGTGCCGGCCGCGTCGCGCATGATCGAGCCCTTGACGAAGTCTGAGGGGTCGGGCGCGTTCGGCTCGATTCCGAATGCCTTCAGACCACGGCTGTTCAGAAAGACCTGGTAGTACGACTCCTGCAGCGCCACCGGATTGTCCGGAGCGATCTGATCGAGCTCCTCGCGCGTGAAGGGCTTCGGGTCGTCGATGAATTGAGCGGTGGCCCAGCCGCCGATGTTGAACACCCATTGGCCCGGACCGACCTGTTTCGCCCGCGCGCGAATCATCTCAATCGCTTTCTTGCGAGTGCCGACGCCGTCGAAGCGCAGCTCGAGCGGCCAGGTCGTGGCGGCGCGCAGCAGGTGATTGTGGTTGTCGATCAGACCAGGGATGACCGTCCTTCCCCTCAGGTTGATGCGCCTCGCATTCGGCGCCGCAAGCCGGTCCATCTCCTGATTGGCGCCGATCGCCACGATGCGATTGCCCTTGATGGCGACGGCCTGAGCGATCGTGAAGCGGTCGTCGACGGTGACGATCTTTCCGTTGGAGAGGATCAGATCCGCCGTGATGGCTCCCTGCGCGAAGGCTGAGCGCATCGAGAGTGCTGCGGCACTCGCCAACAGCATGCCGACAACGACCACGGTCACAGTCCGACGCGTCATAGATCCTCGTTTCTGTCTTCGACGCTTCAATCGTTCGCGTCTCGACGCGTCACCGCGCGTCGTGTCGCGAGTCGTCTACCACACGCCCGGCCACGGCTTGCCCACGAGGAATTCGGGTTTAGCACCCTTACGCGGCGTGTACTTCTGCACTCGGCCAGTTCTCACTTCAGCGGTGTAGAGATTGCCTTCCTTGTCGGTGGCGAACCCGTGCACGCCCCATTGGCAGCCCTGGCATGCGCCGAACGTTCCCCACGAATACAGGAAGTGTCCCTCGGCGTCGTAGGCGAGGAGCTTGTTCGAGCCCTGATCGGCGGCCCACAGGATGCCGTCGTTGCCCATATAGATGCTGTGGATGTTCATCGGCGGGCGCGGACCGAAATCCCACTGGTCGAGGAACTTGCCATTCTCGTCGAACACCTGGACGCGGCCGTTGTTGCGATCGTTCACGTAGACCCGCCGTGTTTTCGGGTTGACGGCGATTCCGTGCACGCTGTTGAAGTAGCCGGGGCGCTTCTCGTTCGGAGGCGTCCCCTTCATGCCCCACTCCAGAAGCTTCTTGCCGTTCATGTCGTACTTGATGACGCGTGTGCCGTCATAGCCGTCGGCCAGATACCAGGTGTTCTTGTCCATGAAGGC
>Ga0075424_100000699_pt1 | contig 27094 bp, 30 predicted proteins | sample SoiMethybrSBSTD3_FD_75301 | JGI IMG/M metagenome (GOLD analysis project Ga0075424, IMG submission 75301) | Bulk soil microbial communities from a Populus tree surrounding site in Tennessee, USA - Soil MetaG P. TD hybrid SBSTD3 | ecosystem: Environmental > Terrestrial > Soil > Tree plantation... | reverse complement strand
CACGTAGTCGTTGTCGACTTCGCTGATCGGAAGCTCGATCACACCGCTCGGCTGCCCGTTCGAGACGATCTCGTAGGGTTCGTCTGCAGCGAGCAGACTGCTGTCGTACAGGAACCCGGCCTTGACGCTTTAGTCAGATACGCCGCTAAAACGGGATCTACCGCCAGACCAGTTTGAGCACCGGTTGGTATTCGCGCAGCAACGCCGACAGCGACATCGGCTCTCAGAACGCGATCCGTACGCCGCCATTGATGATGCGTCCGTCGAGTGGTGCCCACGCGTCGATAGTCCATCGTCCATCCGCCGCCTGAACGGACGCACGAGCGGATCGAACCGCGTCTGACGGATTCGGGTGAACGACTCCACCGTGTCGCGACCGTCGATGGTCGCAACACGGCGAGTCGTAAATCCAGCGGATGTCAGCCGCGGCAGTTGGTAGTTGTGGAGTCGATGCTCGAAGTGACAGCTCCATCTGGAGTGAGGGTCAGATGAAGCATTTGGATCATGTCCCAGTTGTCGATTGATCCCGGTCCCCTCAACCGCAACTTGATCCGGATTGTGAACTCACTAGCACCTGATGTGGCCTGGACGTTGAACAGATCGTTCTCGGAGAATGGGTAGTTCGTCGCGGTCACTTGTCCCATGCCGGTTCCCTTCGACACGATCCCAAAATTGATATGAATCCCGCCTGAGTTGTCGACTTTGAAGTTGGACGTGATCGTTTGAACACCGCTCACGTCGACCGTTTCGTTCGTGCACGTGTTGAGAACCGACGTGGAGAACGGCGCCGTCGTCGTGGTGGTTTGCGCCGAAGCGGCTTTCGGGAACGCGAACGCGCACACGACGGCGGCGAACAGAATTCCGATTGAGCGGCGAACCTTGCTTGCGATCATCATGAACTCCCTCCGGGTGCCGCCGAGAAGCGCGACACGGGTTTACTGATGCCGTTGTGGCGCGGGGAGCGCAAAACGGCGTTCACCGCACTACGAGCATCCGAGCAAGTCGAACGTGCGCTGCGCCGCGTCTCGAATCGCCTGGGGGAAATCCGTGTTGTTGATAACGCCGAGCAGCGCATTGCACAGCGCGGCCGTTCCGCCGCCGTGGCCATCGCCTTTTGCCTCGAGCCGCACCGTGGAGACCGACGCCATCGTCACGGCCATCGTCACGGCCGCGCCGAACCTGCTCATTCGGTTCATGTGTCCTCCTCGTTTGTGAATTCGCCGATCGATGTTCAAGTCTTCCGTATGGGTGACGATTGTCTTCCGCCAGGAAGAATTCACGGAATCGACCGACGGTCTCATTGTGTCGAGGCTCCTATGGGACCTAAGTCGAGCGGGTTTGTGATGGCCGGTTGCGGATAGGATTCGGAATACTAATTTCACGATCGTAAGTACGTGTTTCCCTGCGACTTGCCGGCGCGTTCGGGCAGTTGGGATCGCCAGATCCCGGACATGAGCTGCGAAGGTGGTGTTTCAGGAAGAGCCGGGACTGCGGCTGATTCGAGGCCTCGAACACAATTTGAGTGCAGAAGCGCGCACGATCGGCGAGACCGTCAGGGCGGCGATGTCTCCGACAAAAGGGTCGTGCGCGTGGAACCGTTGATCATCTAAACCTGTTGCGGCCGTCGTGGTTCAGGAGGAATCGCTATGACGTCACGCATGTCCCGCTGCGATTTGTTCGGCCAGTCAATTTGATACGTTCCCGTGATGCGGTTGCAGCCGTCCGACCCTGACACACGGCCTCAATTGAACTGGACGTGAGCCTCGCGGTTCGGATCCTGTGTGGGCGTCGGTTTGCCCGTTTTCGATATTGATGTAGCGCGGGGCTTTCAGCCCCGCGACGCGGCCCTGAAAGGGCCGCGCTCGCGGCGTACGTAGCACGCGATGCCGCGCGGGGCTGATCAGTAGTCAGTTCGTAACGCTCGGCAGTGTCGACGCCGATCGACGTCTTAGGTGCGGCGCGCGGTCCCCGTCACGGCCCTGAGCAGATCGGTCGTCGTTCGATAACATTCGCACGACGCTTCCTCGAGCTTGTGGCCGTCCAGGATCTTGATCTGGCCGCGGTGATACGTGATCAGCCCCGCCTTCTGCAGCGTACTCGCGACGATGGTCACCGTGGGACGGCTCGCGCCGAGCATCATCGCGACAAATTCCTGCGTGAGCGGAAATTCATCCGACCCCATTCGGTCTCGTGCCATCAGCAGCCAACGCGCTAACCGTTGCTCGACGGAGTGAACTGCGTTGCACGCGGTTGATTGCATGATGAACCCGATGAGCGCCTGCGCGTAGTGCGTCAGCAATTCGTAAAACGCGCCACGCCGCTCCATCTCCCGGCGGAAAGCATCAGCCTTCATGCGGTAGCAGGTATCGGTCTCGCCTTGCACCATCGAGGTGGACGGTACCGGATTCCCGTCCAAGACCGCAGTCACGCCCACCGCGCCTTCGCGGCCGATGGTCGCGACTTCCACCATGCCGCCGTCCTTGAGCACGGTCAGCACCGAGCAAAACCCGCCGCCGGGAAAATAGACGTGCTCGATGGGGTCGCCGGGTCGATGGAGCAGGGTTTTGAGTTTGAGGGGAACAAGATCGAGCGACGGCAGGATCCGTTTGTATTCGTCGCCGGGAAGGGCCGCGAGCAGCAGATTCGCGTTGTCCGTCGGCGGCGGTCGATTTGCTGAGGGTAGACGGCGTTTGACCATCGTGACAGCCTCCTTCGCCCGTCGTGAGACGGACATTTTCAAGAGGCTGTCGCGGGCCAAGCTCTGCCCTATTCAGGACGAGGCAGGCGGTAGTCCCTCAAAGCTTCCGCAAGCCTACCACTTCTGGCGCCCGTCCGTAAAAACCTAACAGACCTCCGGCGCGTGTCTGTAGGAATCTAACATTTAATCTTCAAGACATTCGGTCATGGATCGCCGTCGTCCGCGACACCCGCCGACGCGACCGCTCGTCCTCATCGTCGAGGGGCACGAGGACACGCGCGCGCTGTATGCCCTTGCGCTTTCGGCGACGGGTTTCGAGGTCGTCGCGGTCGCAGATGGTACTGAAACCTTTCGCCATGCGTGGCAGATACACCCTGACGTTATCGTGACGGATCTGCCGATGCCGAGCTGCGACGGGTGGCAGTTTCTCCACGATCTCAGACGGAACGCCCGCACACGCGATATTCCCGTTGTTGCGGTGAGCGGCTTCGTTCAGCGATCCCTGCGGGAACGTGCGGAGCGTGACGGTTTCGCAGCCTTTTTTCCGAAACCGTGCCTGCCTGATGAACTCGCGGCAGGACTTCGGCAGGTGCTCGACGGAAATGGCCATGCACACGTCGAGCGTTGATGGCGCGACGAAGCGATGTCCGCAATGCCGTCGCGATACATTGGTGTTTACGAGACACTATCCGGTTCTCACGGCGACGACCGCATTGACGAGAACCGGAACCGACCCGCACGACGGTCGGGATCGTCTGCAATACGAGTCAGCATGGGTGTGTCAGAACTCGCGATGTGACTATCGAGAGATTGTCGGCGATTGATGATTGGCTTCGTGCGGAGCGCGAACTTCGTGAGTCTACAGATGGAACCGACAGCGAAGCGGCGTGAATCGCCGGCAGGACGAACCAAACGAACGGCGCTGGTTACGTCAACGCCCGACGCCGGCGCACCACAGGTGTTTTGTCCAGTTTGTGATCGCCTGCTCGTCTATCGACAGACAGTTATCGGCGACGTGAAAACACGAGAACGATGGGACTATTTTGAGTGTCGCGCTTGCGGGCAGTTCGTGTATCGGGATCGGACTCGGACACTTCGGCGTCCGTAGCGTCGATCCGTTCAATACGTGCTCCTAGCTTGGGCTCGTCAGGCGGATCAAATTCGATGATCAACACGGCGCCACAAACAAGACAAGTGGTCCTCACGATGCGGCCGCTTGCTTTGGCGTCGATGGTCGCATCACCACAGAGGAGGCACCGTCGGACGCGGTGAACGGTCATCGGTGTCCTCCCTCCGCCACCGCGAGCGGTGGCGGTTTCACGGCCGCCGGTGATCGCGCCAGCTCGTGTTGCAAACGAGAAATCCCATCGCGAAGCTCCTGCAGCGCCACTTTCTGATCGCGAGCACACTCCTGCAATTCCTTCACGTGTCGCAGGACCGCGCGAAGCAGTGGCGCCCTGAGCAGTCCGTCAAATTTCGTCGTGTCGCGCTGCAGCGTATCCGCAGCACGTGAAGACGCCTCAAGGCCGGCTTGAAGGTCGTCAAGGTTGACGTCAATGCCGGCCATCCGATTTCTGAGATTCACAAAGTATCTCCCCACTACACGATACGCCTGCTGCTCGTCAGTCTCAACGCCACACATCGAACCGTTGAGTCGCCATCTCAGCATTAGTGGCCCGTTTCAGACCTGCACCTCATGGGCTGTCCCTGCTGCTCGCACCACGTTGCGTCCAATGTATCGCCTCCCAGAGTACTCGCAGGTACGTCTCAGTGACCGTCGGCGTAAGGGATCATCGGCGCTGTGTCAGAACTGTGTCACATATCCCCGAAACCCTCGCTCACGTCGGCGGACAGCTGATCGGATTCGGAGGCCCTCATGCGGTTGCTTGGAGATAACGACGCGAGCGTGGCGCTCGCCTTCCTCTTGATGCTCATCGGCGTCTGCAGCATGGCCGCGGCCCAGGAGTTTTCTGACTGCGCAGGGTGGTTCGATGGCAATCCGACGAAGCTGTTCCCGCTCCCCGAAAAGGATCGGGCGACCCGAGTCATTGAACTGGCCGGCGGTCGCGAACAAGTGCTGTCGCGGGCGCGACGCGCTCTGGCCAACAAGGACTTCCAGTGGGCCGCCGAGTTGACCGATTACGTGCTGGCGAACGACGAGGGAAACGTCGAGGCGAAGCGGCTGAAGGCGGCGGTGCTGAGCGAACTCGGCGAGCGGCAGATCAGCGCGATCGCGCGGAACTACTACCTGTCCGCCGCCCAGTATCTGCTGCGCGACCCACCCGCCCGCTGAAGCGCACGAGACCGTCCTACCTGAGTCGCATCTCGGCCGCTCAGGAAACGGTCACCACGGGAATGCGTTTGCCGCTGCCGCCGGGCGCGCGACGCGGCTCGCGCAGCGCAGGCATGGGGTCCGACGCGAAGAGTCGACGGGCGAATCGAGCCAGCCACCGTGCCCAGAGCGCCGAGCGCTTGACGCGGGCGCTGTCGGTCGCAATGCCCGTATTCGCGTACATCTGGCGATACAGCTTGGAGATGAGCACAAACGCGAGCCGCGCCCGTAGGCCTTTCAAGAAACGCGAGCGCTGCCAGACGAGATTCAAAGCGTAGAAGCGATCCCAGACGTCCTGCGTCCGTGAGCGCAGCTCGTCGGCGCTCATCATCGGGTGCGGCGAGTACACGCGCGGACGCCGCTCCGGCGGGATCAGCCAATAGCGCGTCAGCGGCACGCCGTCGATGATCGGAACATCCGTCGCCTCGCGCTCCCATCTGGCGAAATCGATGGTGCCCGGCAGCGGCTGCAGCATGACGAACTGGGCGAACGAGACACCCGCGCGTTGCGCGAGATCCGCGGTCGCGGCGAACGTGTCGGGCGTGTCGGTGGGCAGGCCGAAAATGAACGAGCCCAGGACGTGTACGTCCGCCTGCCTGAACGCCTGCAGTCGTGTGACGAGACCTTCGCCCGCCGCGTTGAAGTCCTTGAAGACGGCTTTCAGGCCCTCGGGTGTCACCGACTCGACGCCGACCAGCGCTCCGCGAATGCGCGCTCGACGCATAGCGGCCAGAAACGCCGGATCCTCTGCCGCCTCCATCGTGATCTGCGTGTAAAACACCATGTCATCGGGCAACTGCTCGAGACGCGCCATCAGCTCGAAACGTTCGTCGCGGATCCTCGTCAACGCTGCGCGCTGGCTCTTGTCGGCACGGCGGTCTGCCGCCGCAAGGTCCGCCAAAGTGACAGGATAGAAATTGTCGTCAGCGAGCACGATGAAGCGGAAGCCCTGGCGGCGAAGCTGGACGATCTCGCGCACGACGAGGCTCACGTCGCGTTGGCGGGGCTTCTGCCCATCGGTGCGCCACACCGAACAGAACGAACAGTGCTTCGGGCAGCCGCGCACGGTCTGGACTGAGGCCCACATGTAGCGATCGTTCGGCAGCAGATCCCATCGCGCGGGATAGAACGAATCGCCGTCCACGCGCCCGCCGGCGTAGAGCGGCTGCGGGTTCCCGGCGTCGCAGTCGTCGAGGACGGTCGGCCATACGAGATCGCCGTCGCCGGTGACGACCGCGTGCGCGGCGCCGTGCTCGCGCACCTCGTCCGGGAACAGCGTGGCGTGAATACCACCGAACACCACGTAGGCTCCTCGTGCCCGCGCCATCTGTCCGATGTGATACCCGCGCAGCGCATTCCCCGTGTGAATGCCGATTCCGATCACATCGCCGGCCTGGATGGAGTCTTCGTCGATCGGCTCCAGCGTTTCATCGACCAGGAGCGGCGTCCCGTGACGCGCCGGCGTGGCCGCGGCGAGCACGTACTGCCACCGCGGCGTAATGACGGCGGTACCGAAAGATACGTCGCTTGGATTAACGAGGTGAATGCGCATCGCTGGCCTCTAAAATGAGCCGGCGACGCGGCGGGCGAACCGAGTGAAGAAACCGGCGGTCGCGACGCCGGCGTCTTTGGATTTTTGGCCGAGGGCCGCGCCTCCGGCCGCCGCTGCGGTCCAAGGAGATCGAAGCGGCGCCTCGTTCACGTGAGGCGACGCCTCCGGCATGTGCGGCACACTCGCCACCTTCGGCGCAACCGTCGGCGCGGGCTCGGGATCGGCTTCTGGTGCGTGAGTCGAATCCACGGCATTCGGTTCCTGCGACGCGGGAGGCGCAGTCGGTTCGACTTCTGGTTGCGGTGACGGCGAAGGCTGTTCTGTCTTCGGGAGCAGAGGCGAAGACGATCGAGCGAGAGCTCGACGCGGTGGACGTTCCGTCTTTGTATCCGAAGGCACCGCAGGCGCGACCGGAACAGGCCGATCCGATGACACGCTGAGCGTGAGCGTTCGGGCTGACATCAATGGCTGGGCGAATGCCGTGGCCTCGACCAGCGTCAGTCCACCCACCGCGACGGACACCAGACACAGCACCAGGACGATCGCTGCGGCGAGAGTACGGGACCACACCGGTGCGATCGACCGGCGCGGCGACACGATCTTGACGACACGCGCGCGCAGACCGGAGGGCGTGAATACGGCTGGCGCGATCTGCATCGCTCGCGGTGTGCCTGTAAGCCTGGAGAGCTTCATCAGACACTCCGCGTACGATTTTGGCGAGCCCGTGATCGCGACGGTCATCTCGTCGCAGGCGATCTCACGTTCGACGTGCAGGCGACGATCGATCCACGAGAGCGCCGGGTGCCACCCGGCCACCATGCGGACCACGATCTGCAAGACGTTGACGACGTCGTCGTGGCGCTGGACATGCGCCCACTCGTGGATGAGGACGCGGTCCAGGTCGTCCGGATCGAGTGTCCTCACGAGCGACGGCGCGACCGCGATCATCGGCGCTCCCCATCCGAGCACCGCAGCGCTCGTCACCGAGTTGGACAGGACGAGCGTGGCGCGACGACCCTCGAAGCGGACGCGGCGCCAGCACGTCAGGACCGACGCCAGGTGAGAGGGGAACGCATGACTGCGCGTGCGCGCACGGCGGATCGCGACGATCGCCGAGACGAACCTGGCGAGTTGGATGCTCGCCCACACCAGCCACGCAGCAAGGAGTACGAGCGTCGACGTCCACCAGGCGTCGGGCAGCGAGACAATGGCATCGGTCTGCGTTGGAAGGAACGCGCCGGCTGCCGGCGTTGTCGATGTGACCGATGGAAACGCGGGCAGGGCCACGATCAGCAGCAACGCGGCCCAGCATACGACGTAGCGAACGTTGGCACCGGCTCGGTGCAGCGCGAAGAGCGTCACAAACGACGCGACCGCCACCACACCGCCCTGCCACAGCCAGTTCAGCACAGCGTCCATTGCGGCTCCTATGCGCGTTCGATCAGTTTCCTGAGATGTTCGCGTTCCGCCGGGTCGAGGTCCTCGTCCTCGAGCACGTTCAGCACGAGCAGGCTCGGCGATCCGTCGAAGAGGCGCCTGACCAGATGGCGCAGCGCACGACTCCGCGCCTGACGCTCGTCGATCACCGGCTCATAGACGAAGGCGCGGGCGACCTTGTCGTGCGTCACATAGCGCTTCTTTTCGAGGATTCTGAGCATCGTCTGGACGGTGCTGTAGCTAACGACACGGGTCTCGTTCAGCGCCGTGACGACGTCGCTGACCGATGCCCGGTGCAACCGCCAGAGGACGGCCATCACTTCGGATTCGGCGTCGGTCAGCGCAGCCGATTGTTTTCTTGCCATGCGCCAGCGCTAACTCTTAAAGAATTAAGACTTAACGGCGCACTGTAACAGCGCAGGGAAACCCTGTCAATTAAAGAATGAAGATTTCGCAGTTCCCGGGTTAGTAGATCTCGCGACTGTCCGCGTGACGGATGAATCGGTGGCTTTGCCCGATCAGCAACTTCACGACGCGGCCCGTGGACACGGTGCCGCGTCGCTCCGCCGGCCGCGCCGGTCCCGCCATGCGGCCTGGCGCCACTTTCCGACCGGCGCCATGGGCCTGCTGTACGACGGTTCTACCAGCGCGGTTCTCGCCGACGGTGGCCGCCGCCGCCGAAACCGCCGTCGCTACGCGCCGCCTTTGGACGGGCCTCGTTCACGGTGAGGTTTCGGCCGCCAACCTGCGTCCCGTTCAGCGCGGTGATCGCGTTCTGCGCCTCCTCGTCCGTGCTCATTTCGACGAAGGCGAATCCGCGCGCGCGGCCGGTCGCCTGATCGCGCATGATGTTCACCGACTCCACCGATCCGGCCCGCGCGAACAGTTCCTGCAACTCGGTTTCACCGACTTCGTACGGCAGGTTTCCGACATACAACTTCCGACCCATGACATGAACTCCTCTGTCGCACTGCGACGTTCCCGATCGCCCATCGGCGTCGGCTGGATGTCGTCTCGTAGTCAGGCTGAACTTCAGAAGGACCGAGTCAAGAGGGCCCGTTACGCTGGAGGACGGCGAGTACGCGGCAAATCCACGGTTTACTGTAGCACGGGGGCGCGCTCAGGTGCGACGGCTCGTGGTATCATCAACTCATCGGATTTTCCCACGCGCTCTGCCACCTGTAGGCGCAACGAGCCACTCCTGGCTCGCTCCTCCTCACATCCAGCTTAGCTACGAGACGAATCCGTTCGGGAGCTGCGGCTCCCACGCACTGTTCACGCCGTGGTGGCGCAAACGTGTCGCATATTCGCCCTACAGCGCCGCTGGGAATCGCTTCGGGTCATGAAGGACCATCTTCAATGTCGTTCTCGAAACTGGGTTTGACGCCCGCACTCTGTCTACCATTGGCTGGCCTCGGCTATGAGCAACCCACGCCAATCCAAGCCCGAGCCATTCCCGCCGTCCTGACGGGAACCGATCTCTTCGCGCGTGCTCAAACAGGTACGGGCAAGACGGCCGCCTTCGGGCTGCCCATGATCGACCGCATCGTCAGGCGGCGCGATGGCGGCAGGTCCCGACGCCCGCGAGGGCTCGTCCTCGTGCCGACGCGTGAATTGGCGGCCCAGATCCATCGATCGCTCTCCACCTACGGCGCGCCGGCGCAGCTCCGCGTCACGGCAATCTTCGGCGGAGTCGGCATGGGGGCGCAGATCCAGTCACTGAAGCACGGCGCCGAGATCGTCGTCGCGACGCCGGGCCGGCTGATCGACCACATGCAGCGGCGCACGGTTGATCTCTCCGCAATCGAAATCCTCACGTTGGACGAGGCCGACCGGATGCTGGACCTGGGCTTTCTGCCCGCGCTGCGACGGGTGATCGCGTCACTCCCGCGCTCGCGTCAGACGTTGCTCTTTTCCGCGACGCTGTCCGAGGCCGTCGTCGGGCTGGCCGCCGAATTCACTCGCAACCCTGCGCGCGTGGACGTCTCGCATGAGCAGGCGGTCGCCCCGACCGTAACGCACCACCTGCATACGGTCGCCGTCGATCAAAAGCGCGCCGCGCTCACGCACGTGCTGACGCAGGAGGCCGCGGGTCAAGCGCTCGTCTTCTGCAAGACCAAGCGCGGCTCGGATCGAGTCGGTGAACACCTCGAGCGGGCGGGCATCAAGACGGCCGTCATTCACGGCAACAAGAGCCAGGGCGCACGAACGCGGGCACTTGGTGACTTCAAGGCCGGTCGTGTCAACGTTCTAGTGGCCACCGACATCGCCGCGCGCGGACTCGACATCGCGCAGCTGCCCCTGGTCATCAACTACGACTTGCCACTCGTGGCCGAAGATTACATTCACCGGGTCGGTCGTACGGGTCGGGCAGGACGCAGCGGGCGTGCCGTGTCGCTCGTGTCACCATCTGACTCGCGGCTGCTGCGCGACATTCAGCGGTTGTTGCCGGCGCCGCTCGAGCAGGTCGCCGTTCAGGGATTCGAGGCGCCACACGTCGGACCGTCAATCCACAAGCCGCGTCAGCCCCGCGATGGGTCGCGCCGCACCGGATTCCTCGGTCCCAAAGGGATCAAAGAGCGGAAGGCCGGACACAGCCGTGTTCAGAAGAGTCGGTCAGTCTTCTGCCGTTGACGAACTCGGCCCGTCCACATAACTTGAAACACGGAGGCCCGCATGTCGCTGCGAAACGGTGACCGCGCCAGATTCCAAATCAACCGCAAGCGGAAGCTGCGACATCGGCAACGCGTCCGCGCGCTGCTGACCGCTCCGTCGGAACGCCGGCAGGATCCGGCAGCAACAGGTCGACACGCGCCCAGCTCGAAGCCACCGCGACAGTGATGGGCAAATCCTTCGCGCAGCTTGCGTGACAAGACACGCACCGTCGGTGCAGCCCACTGTGCGGTACGTGCCCAGTTGCACAGTACTGGTAGTACGTCTCCGCGATCGTCGGCGTAACTGAACGGCGCGGCTTCGGCGCTGAGTGCATTTCCGCTGGCGCCGATCCTCGGCGTCTAGAGAAAGGCTGACTCGAGCGGTTCGCCGGGCACGGCCAGATCGGGCATCGGCCTGCCAAGAAACAGACGCCTGCACGCGCGGCCAATCCACCGGGCCCAGCGCGCCGATCGCTGCACGCGCGCGCTGTCGGTGGCGATGCCGGTGTTGGCGTACATCTGGCGGTACAGCTTCGAGACGAGGACGAACGCCAGCCGTGCGCGCACCGATTCGACGACGCGCGATCGCCGCCAGACATGTCGCCAGCTGTAGAACCGATCCCACGCGCGCTGCGTGCCGATGCGAATCTCCTCGAGCGACATCGTCGGATGCGCCGCGTACAGCCGCGGACGCCGTGCTTCCGGAATCAGCCAGTGCTGAGTGATCGGGATGCCATCGACCGCGGTGCCGCGGCGATGTTCTTCCGTCGCCCATTTGTCGAAGTCCACGGTGCCGGGAAACGGCGTCAGCAGCACGAACTGCGCGAACGTCAGATCGGCCTGCTCGGCGAGCGCCACGGTCGCGTCGAACGTCGCTGGCGTGTCGCTCCGTAGCCCGAAGATGAAAGAACCAAGCACGTGGATGCCATGACGGCGAAACGTGCGCAGCCGCGCGACGAGCTCGTCGCCGGCGAGGTTGAAGCCTTTGTAGACGTCCTTCAGGCCTTCGCGCGTCACCGACTCCACGCCGACTAGCGCGCCGAGAATCTTCGCGCGTTTCATCGCGTCGAGGAACTCGGGATCCTCTGCCGCTTCCATCGTGATCTGCGTGTAGAACACGAGATCCTCCGGCAGCTCGGCGAGACGCGCCATCAGCGCGAAGCGTTCCTCGCGCAGCGCCTCGAGCTCGCCGAGCCGCGTCGGATCGGCGCGACGCCGCGCCTGCGCCAGATCGTCGAAGGTGACCGGATAGAAATTGTCGTCCGCGAGCGCGATGAAGCGAAAGCCGAGGCGCCGGAGCTCGACGATCTCGCGGACGACGCGATCGACCGCGCGCTGTCGCGGTTCCTGACCGTCCGTTCGCCACACGGAACAGAACGAGCAATGCTTGGGGCAGCCGCGTACCGTTTGCACCGACGCCCACATGTAGCCACGATCGGGCAGCAGATCCCAGCGCGCCGACGCGAACTGATCGCCACCGACGCGACCGCCTTCGTACACCGGCGACGGGCGTTCCGCGAAACAGTCCTCGATGACGCGCGGCCAGATCAGGTCACCGTCACCGCGCACGACCGCGTGCGCCATTCCGTGCGTTGCCGCTTCGTCGGGAAACAGCGTCGCATGGATGCCGCCGTAGACGACCCAGGCGCCGCGCTTCCGGAGCTCCTGACCGAGCTCGTAGCCGCGTCGCGCGTTGCCCGTATGAATGCCGATGCCGACGACGTCCCCAGGCGCGATCGAGTCGAAATCGAGCGGATCGAGCGTTTCGTCGACGATATGCGGGTCACCCCACCGAGTCCCGGTCGCGGCGGCAAGCACGTACAGCCACCGCGGCGTAATCACGGCGACGCCGAACGACTGCGTGCTGGGGTTGACGAGGTGAACTCGCGGCATGTCGGTAACCTTTCTTCGTCGATTTACCTGCCCGCCGTATTCGTGACGTCGTCCGGCAGCGCGGTTGCGATTCCGTAGCACTCGCACGACGCCTGTTCCAGTCTTTGCCGATCGACAATCGTAATACGGCCGCGCTGATAGGCGATTAAGTCAGCCTTCTGCAGCGTTCCTGCAACGACCGTGACAGTCGGGCGGGTGGCGCCAAGCATCATAGCTGCAAACTCCTGCGTCAGCGGGAACTCGTCGCACTCGCCGCGGTCGTGCGCCATCAGCGGCCAGCGCGCCAGGCGCTGCTCGACCGAATGCACGGCGTTGCAGGCCGTCGATTGCATGACAACTCCGAGGAGCGCCTGCGTGTCCCGTCTGACGAGCGCTGTGAACTCGCCGCGGCGATCCAGCTCCGCTTCGAACGCGTCAGTCGATATCCGGTAGCACACGTCGCTTTCGGCCAGGACCATCGCGTCGACGGATCGCGCGCGCCACCGTTGACCACGGCGGAGACGCCGACCATCCCTTCGCGCCCGATCGTGGCTACCTCGACCATATTCCCGTCGGCCAGGACCGTGAGGACCGAACAGAATCCGCCGCCGGGAAAGTACACATGCTGAACGGGCTCGCCCGGTTTGTGCGACACACTCTTCAAGGTCATCGGCATCACGTGCAGGAACGGCGTGATGCGATCGAACGCGCGGACAGAAAGCGCGGCGAGCAGACGATTCTCAGTCGTCATGAGGCCGCGGCCTAAGCGCGCCAGCCTCTGTCGGAAACCAGACAGACATGTCTGCGACCGCCGCGGTATGTGTACGCATCATGGGCTGTCGAACGCCGGACGCTGACAGCATCGACGCTCACCGGTCCCGCCGCGGCCCGGTCCGGCCCCTCGTTCTGCTCGTCATAGACAACGACGAAGTTCGCGCGCGGTTCGCGTACCAGTTGGCAGCGTCCGGCTTCGAGGTCGCGGTGACGGACGTCGCGGCAGGTCTCCACCACGCGGATCCACCTGATGTCATCGTCGCCGCATTAGACGCCGGGCGGCCCGGCTGCGGCTCGTTGGTCGCGAGCTTCGCCACCGATCGTCATCTGCGAGGAACCCCGGTGGTCGCCGTCGCCAGTGACGCCAGCGCCGCCACGCGCGACCTCGCGCGACAGGAAGGCTGCGCCGCAGTGTGCCTTACCACGTGCTCCGGCGAGGCGCTCGGCGCTGGACTTCGAGCCGTGCTCGACCGCACAGACTGAGTTTCCGATGATGATCACGGCGCATACGAACCGATCAGGATCGACCGTCCTTCGTCTCGGCTGAATGAAGAATCTGCGCGACGCTCGGTGACGGTGCGCGATGGGCGAGGAAGGCCACCACGATTCCGGGCGCGATGCCCAATGCGACGAGGAGCGCGGTCGTCGATAGGTTCGCGCCAGTCGCCGTGCTGGCGACCATGATCATCGCCACGGCCGCGATCCACCCAACGATGAGCCACGACGACCTTAAGACTGTGTTCAACATGATCTCGACCTTCCTTTGGATTGGTTTCGCTGTCTTGGGGACGCCACGAGGACCAGAAACCGCCCGCGTTCCATCGCCCGCCAACGCGACACGCCAACGCGGCGCCGCGCCTTCGCGACACGATTGACAGGAACGAGGGCGCGAGTGGAGGTCGAGCGACGGGTGTTCGAAGGATCCTTCATGTGCGCTCCGATCGATGGCCGAAGTGGGCCTGTCGGCGCGCACCCACGAGACCGGGCATGCTCGAACGCTGGCGGGCTCAGTGCGGTAGTGCGAGCTCCAACTATACAGCAATCGGCGAATTCGCGTAATCGCCGCGCACGACCTCGCCGGAGCGTATACTGGACATCTCACCACTGCTTTCCTGAGCCCTGCGGCCGTTTCGGCCTCGAGCCCTCACCAAAGCACATCGTTGGAGGGCCAGTGAAAGATGTCGGCTCGGTTCCGTCGCCACCGTCTGCTCCCGTCATACCCACAATTTGTCCGTCGTGTCGCTCATCGTCGATCGTGACGAAGGCGAAGAGCCCGGACTCCGACAGCTACTGGCGCTGCACGAATTGCGGCGAGATATGGAACGTGTCGCGGTGCCAGACCGACCGGCGTGGCACGTATCGGTGGCGATGATGCGATCGTTTACGACGAAGCCGGTTCCGCACCGCCGCGCAACGGCAACACCTTCCGTTCGGCGACCTCGTGCTGTGCGGTGACCGCCGCTTTCTGGCATCGCTCGACTCGCGGCGTGCAGCCGCGGCGCAGCTGCGCGGCGCGAAGCCCGCTCAAAACGGCAAATTCGAATGCGTTGATATCGACCGGACGCTTGACCATGACACGCCTTTCTGAGTTATCGCGGGAGCAACGCGTACACGATCACGCCGACGGCAATCGCCGCCGGCACGACGTCGACGAGTCGGCGGCGAACCGCCCGATCGTGCGCGGCACCGCGCGCCATCCAGGCGGCCCAGCGCGCGTCGAAGTCGGGATCTCGTACGGATCGCAATGGCACGGGGCCCTCTCAAGCTCGAGGCTTTGGTGAGGGCTCGGGCCGACATGGCCGAGGACTCAGAAAAGCGGAAGAACGGATCTACGCGGTTTCAGTGCGATGGCGACGGTGCTCCACTTCGAGCGCGCGTGGACCGCTGACGGCGTCGTCGCACAGCTCGAACCGAACCACATCCCCAACGGCAAAATCGTTGAACGACGTACCGTCGCGCACGTCGCTGCGATGAAAAAACACATCACGATGGTTCGCGAGCCGGATGAACCCGTGGCCTTGTCCGACGAACAACGTGACGATTCGGCCCGTGCTCGGCGCGCCGCGGCGCTCGGGCCGCCCTGGAGCCGCGCCGCGAGCAGGCGCCGTTCTTCGAACGACGCCTAGTGTGTGCTCGCCCACGTGGCTACCAGCGTGGTTCCGACCGCCGCCGATGCGACGGTCCATCCCCGAAGCCGCTGCGTCCGGCGGGTTTCGGGCGCGCTTCGTTGACGGTGAGACTACGACCGCCCAGCTGCGTCTCGTTCAACTCGCGGATCGCGGTCTGCGCCTCCGCATCGGTGCTCATTTCGACGAACGCGAAGCCGCGCGCGCGTCCTGTCGCCTGATCGCGCATCACCGTCACCGATTCGACGGATCCGGCCCGCGCGAACATCTCGTGCAACTCAGTTTCGCCGACTTCGTAAGGCAGATTTCCGACGTACAACTTCCGACTCATAAACACGGACTCCTCTGTCGCGACCGCGACGCTGCCGAAATCGGAATCGATGTCGGCTGGATGTCGTCTCGTAGCTAGGCTGAACTTCAGGAGGAGCGAGTCAGAAGCGACTCGTTACGCTGGAGGGCGGCACAGTACGTGGCTAGATCCGAGACGGCAGTATAACACCGAATCGGCGCGAGCGCTCGGCCGGAGGGAACGGACCTGTCGCCGAGCGCGTCGACTGTGCACCCCGGGTCGGGGTAGATTGCCGTTCTGCCGTTTTGTCTACCTGTCTGATGTTCACGTGACGCTGCCATTCTCGGCTCTCACACAATATGTTGATCGCTCGTGTTATGACGCGATCGATGGAATCGATTTTCGAACCGAAGAAGCGTAGTATCGCGCGGATCTCTCAGCCTTGGAGGGTGCGATGACGGATGTCAACACGGCGCTCGCGGCAAGCAAGGACGCGGTCGAGCAGTTGATCATGGAGGGCGAGAGGACCGGGCCGGCATGGACCGCACCTCGCGCGCCGGGGAAGTGGTCGCCCAGCCAAATCGTTGAACACGTCGCGCGTTCGCTCGAGGAATCGGCCAATATGGCGGCTGGCCGCTCATCGAAGTTTCCAAAGCTCCCAGCCGTCATGCATCCAGTCGTCCGTGGCCTGCTATTCAAACGGGTGTTGAGGAAGGCGGAATTCCCGAAGGCAAAGACCAACAAGGCGATGAATCCAGCGAGCGGACCGGCAACGCCGGCCGAAGGCCGCGCTCGCCTCGAGACGGCGCACCACAGATTCGATGAGGCCTGTCGGCAGATCGCCTCCATCGGCGGACAGATGCGGACGACGATCTTTGGCGCCGTGCCCGTCGAAGACTACGTTCGCTTCATGGAACTGCATACGCGACATCATGCGAAGCAAATCGTTGACCGTCACCGAGCATGAAACCCACGTTGCGTCGGGCGATTCGGGCACGGGCAAGGAAGTGGTGGCGCGATGCATTCATCATGCGTCACCACGCAGCGCAGCACCGTTCGTCGCACTGAACGACCGTCTTCACCTGCGATTCGCGTAGGAGCCTTCATGTCACGGCTGCGGAATCCGCTGTCCCATCGCGAGCGCGCGCATGCGGTGATCGCGACCTGGCTCGACGGCGCGCGCAAGGAGATCGTCTTCGCCGTGCGGCGGCTCGTTCGGACTCCGGCGTTTACCTTGGCGGCCGTGTTGACGCTCGCGCTCGCGATCGGTGCCAACGCGTCGATCTTTGCGGTGGTGCAACGGGTCGTCCTGAACCCGTTGCCCTATCCGGACTCGGACCAGCTGATCGATTTGAATCATGGCGCGCAGCGGCTCAACCTGCCATCGGGCATGGGAATGACGCGCGGCTTGTATTACCAGTACTCGGAACGCGCTCGCACGCTCGATGGCGTCGCGCTGTATAGCACGAACGACGTCACGCTGACAGGCGAGGGAGATCCGGAGCGCGTCCGTGTGGCCCGCGTCACAACGACGCTTGCGCCGGTGATGCGCGTCATGCCGGCGCTCGGTCGCTGGTTCCGTGAGGAAGAAGGCCGACCAGGAGCGCCGAGCCTGGCGGTGCTGTCGTACGGGCTCTGGCAGCGCCGATACGGAGGCAACCCGAGTATCGTCGGACGACCCGTGACTCTGGCTGGCGTGCCGGCGGAGGTCATCGGCGTGATGTCGCCATCGTTTGCGTTTCCCGATCCACGCGTCGATGTTTGGATGGGTGAGCCGATCGCGCGGTCGATGGGATTTGGGATCTGGCTTTACAACGGCGCAGCACGAATGCGAAAGGGCGTGACGGTTGCGGACGTGCGCCGCGAACTGAACGCGCTGATTACCGATATCCCGAGCGCGTTTCCGGGAGACCCGTTCGCGCTGGGAAATTCCGAACAAATCAAACTGTTTTCCAACGCGAGGACGCTGAAGGAGGCAACGATCGGGAACGTCGCACGCGGACTGTGGATCCTGCTGGCCTCCGTGGGACTCGTCCTGCTCGTCGCGTTCGCCAACGTCGCGAACTTGTTCCTCGTTCGATCGGAAGCCCGCCAGCGGGAGATGGCTGTGCGCCGCGCGCTTGGGGCGGGTCGTCTCGGCATCGCAGGCTACTTTCTCGCGGAGAGCGCCTTACTCTCGGTTGCGGGCGGCGTGATCGGGCTCGCGCTGGCGTGGGGGGCCGTGCGTGTGCTCGTCGCCAGCGGTCCTGCCACACTCCCGCGCCTTGGCGAAGTGCGACTCGACGGCGTCGCCGTGGCGTACACATGTTTCCTCAGCGTGTTGGCGGCCCTGGCCTGCGGTGCGATTCCGCTGTGGCGAGCCGCACCACTCGCCGCCTCGCTGCACGAAAGCGGCCGAAGCAATACCGCAAGTCGAGGCCGGCACCGCGCCCGTCAATTTCTGATGGGCGGTCAAGTCGCGCTCGCGCTCATCCTGCTCGTCGCTTCCGGTCTCATGGTCCGCAGTTTCCAGAAGCTGCGTACGGTGGATCCCGGCTTTGACGCAGCATCGGCGCTCACGTTCAGCATCGGATTACCCAATCGTGAATACTCCACGCGAGTCGAAGCCGTCGCGGCCCATCAGGCGATCGTGGATCGATTGTCTGCACTGCCTGGCGTGACGGCCGTCTCCGCGTCAGCGTGCTTGCCTCTCGTGCGCGGAGGGTGCATGGGCAATACGGTGCGCGTGCTGGGTCGGCCAATTCCTCCGGGGACTGTGCCCCCGCTCGCCGTGTTCAACGCGGTGGCGAGCGGTTACTTCGAGACGATGGGCATTCGGCTCATGCGCGGTCGCTCCCTTGACCGTGGAGATATCGACCGGCGCGAGCCGGTCGTGGTCGTGGACGAAGTGTTCGCACAGAGATTCTTTCCAAATGGGAATCCGATCGGCGAACATGTGGCGTCCAACCGCCCGCCGACGCGACCCGGGGAGGAACCAAACTTCACGTGGCTCACCATCGTGGGTGTCGTGTCGAAGACCCCGATCGGCGTGCTCGCAGATCCTGATCCGATTGCCCAACTCTACATGCCGATGTCCATCGCGGGTGGACCGGAGTTCCCGATCTCCACGTTGGTGGGTCCCGACATTTCGGTGATGAATTACGTCGTGCGCTCGAGGACGTCGCCAACCAGCTTGGTGCCCTCCGTGCGTCGCGTCATCGATACGGTTGATCCAAAACTGGCCGTGGCGCAGGTGCGCACGCTGGAGACCATTCTCGAGAACGCCTCGGCACAGATGGCGTTCACCATGGTCCTGATTGCCATCGCCGCCGGTGTCGCCCTGTTGCTGGGTGTGATCGGAATCTACGGTGTCATGTCCTACATCGTGACGCAGCGCACCGGTGAAATCGGTGTGCGCCTCGCGCTCGGCGCCGAACCGGCTGCGGTAACGGGAATGATCGTGCGGCAGGGTGGTCTGGTGGCAGTCGGCGGCATCGGCGCAGGCCTTACGGCTGCGTACGCTGGCAGCCGACTCATCGAGTCGCTGCTCTACGGCATCAGCCCTCGCGATCCGGGCGTCTTCACAGCGATGACGTGTCTGCTGCTCACCGTCGCGCTCGCGGCATGCTGGCTGCCGGCGCGGCGGGCGGCGAATCTCAGCCCGCTTGAAGCGCTTCGGGCGGAATAGATCCTCGACTCTGTACACGACGAGCGAGATCGTCGAGTTGCATTGGTGAATGGTACTCCTCGCCGATTCAACAGATCCGAGACTCGATTTGGAACAATTGTGATGCGCCGCGTAACGCTGGGCGGTCGCCTTTCCATCTGGCTCATCGAGAATCCCAATACTGTGCTGCTGCATGCCTGGAGGGCGAGGAGATCGTTCGGCTGGATTGGAGGGAATCATGTCAGTTGGTCGAATCCTGCTGGGACTCGGGCTGGCGTCAACCGTTGCGGGGACCACGATGGTGGCGCAACAGGACCCTGCCCTCACCGTTCAGTCAGCGGGGACTGTGCTGCTTGCCCTGTATCGTTCCTCGCCGGCCGTCGTGCGTACGCTGTTCGTCAAGGAGGTCACTAATCCGTTCTTCCCCCTCGCGGAGGGCACGACGTTCATTTACGAGGGAACAAAGGAGGGCGTTGCCACGCGTAACGAGACGCACGTAACTGACAAGACGATCCGCCTGTTGAACGTCGACTGCACTGTCGTCCGCGACCGCGCCTTCGAGGGCAACGTTCTCGTCGAGGACACCTTCGATTACTACGCGCAGGATGTCTCGGGAAACGTGTGGTACTTCGGCGAGGATACGAAGGAACTCGACGCAAGCGGCCACGTCGTCAGCACCGAGGGGACATGGAGGGCTGGCGTCAACGGCGCTGCACCGGGTCTGATCATGGAGGCGCACCCGCACGCGGGTGATCGCTACTACCAGGAACTGGCCGCAGGAGTCGCCGAAGACACCGCCAACGTGCGAAGCGTGAACAGCTCGACATGCGTTCCCTTCGGCTGCTTCGACCACCTGGTAAGAACGCGTGAGGCGAGCCGCTTCGAGCCGGGTGTGGTCGAACAAAAATACTACGCGAGAGGGATCGGCTTCATTCGCGGTGACATCATTAAAGGAGCGAACGAACACACGGCATTGGTCCAAATCACTCATGAACGCTGAACGCCACAGCAGTCGGTGGGCATTTGGACGCTCATGAACTGACTGCCGAGCGTGAGAACGGTAGGGGATACACGATTGGCCTGCGCCTCACGCTGCATCGGTTGGTGATGCAAGTCTCGGAGGCCATAGAACGCTCGAATCGGCGGTCTCGTGTTTAGGTCGGGGGTGAACGCGGCGCCGCGACCGGCGGCACCGGGCGAGCGCTTCTGAGTCAGGCTCTGCGCGGACATCTATCGGAACTGACGAGTACCTGATCTTTCTGTCAGGATTCGAGGGATGGCCGCGGTTGACACAGAATCAGGGGCGGATCAGGCGCCGTTCGGTTTCGGCGGCGCCGCATCGACTCGATGAAGCCGCTCGGCGACTGGCGCGCCGTTCTCATCGCAGCGAACACGGTGCTGCTGACCGTCGTCCATGTTCCGACGTGGGCACAGACCGCTCCGCCATCGCTGCGAGCCGGCACGCTCACCGGCACGATCGTCATCGATGGCCAGCTCACCGAGGCGGCATGGGAGTCCGCCGACGCAATCGAGGACTTTCACCAGATCGATCCGACTGAAGGTGCGCCGCCATCGGGTCGCACACGTGTTCAGGTGCTCGCAGACGCCAAATCGATCGTGATTGGCATCCTGTGCGAGCAGACCGATCCGGCGCGACTCGTGAGCTTCAGCGTTCGTCGGGATGCCACGCTGGATGCCGAGGATCACGTCCTCGTCGTCCTCGGCCCTTTTGCGGATGGGCGATCGGGATACGTGTTCGCGGTAAATCCGACGGGAGCGCGCTACGACGCGCTGATCAACCCCGGCGGCGAGGGCGATAACCCCGATTGGGACGGCATTTGGGAAGCCGCGACGGCACGGCTGCCGACGGGATGGAGCGTCGAGATCCGGATTCCCGTCCTCTCGATCGCCTTCAAGCCTGGTTTGCATGAGTGGCATTTCAACGTGCAGCGCAGAATTCAGCGCCGACTGGAAACGGACCGGTGGGCATCTCCGAATCGACAGTATCAGGTGACGCAGACGAGTCGGGCCGGTCTGCTCACCGACCTTCCCGACTTCGATCTGGGAGTCGGACTTACCGTGCGGCCGGCGATCACGAGCGGCGGAGGCGTGCCGTCGCCCGATGCCCGCGTCGAGGGCGACTTCCAGCCAAGTCTCGACATCAATCAGCGTCTCGGCGCTAACGTGCTCGCCTCCGGGACCGTGAACACGGACTTCGCCGAGACTGAAGTCGACACGCTCCGGACGAACCTGACGCGCTTTCCGCTGTTCTTTCCCGAGAAGCGCACGTTCTTCATCGAAGGCGACGATATCTTTTCGTTCGGTCTCGGACTCGACCAGGATGTGATTCCGTACTTCAGTCGGCGCATCGGTCTCATCAATGGTCGCGAGGTGCCGATCCTGGCGGGCGGCAAAGTGAACGGGCGGATCGGAAACACCAGCTTCGGCGGCCTCGCCGTCGGCACCAGGTCGGCGCAGGACGTCGTCGACACCGGCGCCTTCATGGGCGTCGGCAGAGTGAAGCACAACCTGTGGCAGGAGTCGTGGGTCGGCGCGATCGCAACGGTCGGCGATCCGCGGGGGCGCCCCGGCAGCTGGCTGGGCGGCGGTGATTTCACGTACGCCACGTCACGGTTTCGCGGCGACAAGAACTTTCTCGTCGGTGCATGGGGACTTGCCACCGGCCGCCAGGATCTCGGCAATGATTCGACGGCGCATGGCTTCACGATCGATTACCCGAACGATCTCGTCGAGACGGCGCTGACGTACAAACGCATCGGACGCGACTTCGATCCGTCGATTGGATTCGTCCCGCGCCCCGCCGTGCAGTTGTGGCACGCGACGGCGAACTTCAGTCCTCGATTGTCACATGGTCCGATCCAGCAGATGTTCTTCGAGTTTCAACCGTCGCTCGCGACCGACCTGTCGGGACGATGGGAGAGTTATCGCGTGTTCTGGGCGCCGATCAACTGGCGGCTTCGAAGCGGCGACCGCGTCGAGTTCAACGCCGTACCAGTCGGCGAGCGATTGACCGAACCATTCGACATCGCGCAAGGCGTCGCGATTCCTCGCGGCTCGTACGAATGGATGCGATATCGGCTCGAGGCCGGCACCGCGCAGAAGCGCCGGCTGTACGCGCAGGTGACATGGTGGTTCGGCGGCTTTTACAACGGCCAGTTGGACCAGTATCAATGGACCGGCGCGTGGAATCCGAAACCGATCGTGACGATAGAGTTCTCCGGCGAACGGAATGTCGGCCGGCTCGCGACGGGAGATTTCACGCAGACGATTGCCGGCGCCCGTCTGCGCGTGAACATCTCGCCCGATCTCTCAATCGCCAGCTACATCCAGTACGACACCGACAGCGAATCGGTCGGCACCAACACGCGGCTGCGGTGGACGTTCCGGCCGGTCGCGGATCTCTTCATCGTCTATAACCACAACATTCGATCGATCCTCGAACGCTGGCGCCTCGATTCGAATCAACTCCTGATCAAGGTCCAGTACGCATGGCGGTTGTAGGCGAGTGAGTAGCATCGCAGGGGATTGGACACCCATGGAACGCATTCGCGAGAGCTTTGACCGCCAGGGGTTCATGCGCACGCTCGGCGCGGTGCTCGAATCGGTCGAGGCCGGAACCGTGACGATCTCATGCGGTTTCAACGAGGGGCTGACGCAGCAGCACGGACTGCTTCACGGAGGCGTGGTGGCGAGTCTCGTCGACGTCGCCTGCGGCTATGCAGCGCTATCGGTAATGCCTGCCGATCGAGAAGTGCTGACGGTCGAGTTCACGGTCCACTTCCTGAAACCTGCGAAGACCGATCGCGTGATCGCCGTCGGCCACGTCGTTCAGGCGGGACGAACGCTGACCGTGTGCGAGGGCTCGGTCTTCGATGCGACGCGCACCAGCGTTCTTGCGCGAATGACCGCCACGATGATGGCGGTCGCCCTCATCTAATCAGCGTCGCTTTCGAGCGGCCGCCATCCGCCGGCGAAGAGGGCGCGCTTGACTTCGGCGGACGTCCCCGCTGTGATGGACCGCCGGAGCGATTATGAGAGTGGGCATTCTCGGATCGGGTTTGATGGGCGGCAAGCTCGGAACGCTCTTCGCCCGTGCTGGCCACGACGTTGTCTTCAGCTATGCGCGAAGCAACGCGAAGCTCCAGCGGTTCGCCCGCGAGGCCGGCGGACACGCGCGGGCGGGCACGCCGGCCGACGCCGCGCGCGAGGCCGATGCGGTGCTGCTGGCCGTTCACTGGCGGCGCGTTGATGACGTGTTGCGGCAGGCAGGTAATCTCGCGGGAAAGATCGTCATCACCTGCTCGCTGCCGATGAACGCCGACGACACGCGCCTCATCGTCGGCCACACGTCATCTGGCGCGGAGGAGCTGGCGAAGAAGATTCTCCGCGGCAAGATCGTGTCCGCCTTCGGCACCGTGCCGAGCGAAGTGTTCTTCCCCGTATTCGAAGCAAGGCGAAAACCCAATCACCCGAGTATGGCGTATTGCGGGAACGACGCCGCCGCAAAAGACCTCACGGCAACGCTGATCCGCGATGTCGGCTTCGAGCCCGTTGACGCCGGGCCATTGCGCATCGCGCGTTACCTCGAACCGTTCGCGTTGTTGATGGCACAGCTCGCCTACGAAGGCGACGGCGGGCCGGAGGTGGCGTACCGTTTCGAACGATTCGCGAAATAGTGGATGCGAATCGAACCAGCTGATGACTTCAGTTGCCCGTCGTGATGACGACGCGAAAGCGCGCCTTGTTGCTCATCATGCGGTCGTACGCGTTCTGCGCTTTTTCGAGTGGAAACGTCTCGGTCATCGGACGCACGCCGGTCATCGCGGAGAACTTCATGGTGTCTTCGGAATCGATCGATGAACCCGACGGCCAGCCATAGATGCCGGCCCGCTTGCCGATGAGACCGGCAGTGTTGAGCGGCATCGGCGTGAAGTCGGCGCCGAGCACGACCAGACGTCCGTCTACCGAAAGGCCGCCGATGGTTGCGGCCATCGCCTGAGCGCTGGTGGCCGTCGCGAGGATGATCTTCGCGCCGCCGATTCGCTGCAGTTCGGCGGCGGGGTCGCCCGCCGTGCTGTCGATGTAGTGGCGCGCGCCGAGTTGTCGCGCCAACGGTTCCTTGTCCTGGCCGCGCGCGATCGCGATGGTGTGAAACCCCATCTTCGATGCGAACTGGACGGCGAGGTGGCCTAGACCGCCGATGCCGAGCACCGCGACCGTATCTCCTCCGCGCGCCCCGCTGTTGCGCAGCGAGTTGAACGTGGTGATGCCAGCGCACATCAGAGGACCGGCGTCAACGTGGCCGATCTCGTCAGGAATCGACGCCAGCCCCTCGAAGGGCGCCACCATGAAGTCCTGATAACCACCATCCATCGTGATGCCAGTGACCTGCTGGTTCGCACACGTGACGAAGCTGCCGCGGCGGCACGATTCGCAGTAACCGCAATATCCTCCGAGCCATCCGATGCCGACGCGTTGCCCAGGCTTCCACCGCGGGACGTCTGATCCAACGGCATCGATCACGCCGGCGATCTCGTGGCCGGGAACGCGCGGATAGGCAATGCCCGGCCACATCCCTTCTTTTGTGAGCGCATCGCTATGACAGAGTCCGCAGGCTTGCACTTTGACGCGAACCTGACGGCGTCCCGGCTGCGGAACCTCTCGTTCGACGAGCTCAAACGGCCCGCCGGGCCTGCTCACCTGCACTGCGCGCATGACGTTATCCTTCGTGCTTCTCGGCGATCGATGGCGAACGAACGTGCGCGCGATTCGGATCCGTTCCGAACTCGCGCAACGCTTGATGAACGAACGTGACGGCAATCGAGCCTTCGCCGACGGCCGACGCAACGCGCTTGACGTTGCCGCGGCGCACGTCTCCAACGGCAAATATGCCGGGCCGGCTTGTTTCGAGCAGATAGGGCGGCCGCGCCAGCGGCCACTTTGCTTTCGCGAGCTCGTCGGACGAGAGATCGGGTCCCGTCTTCACGAATCCATTCTCGTCCACGACGATGCAGCCATTCAGCCATCGGGTATTGGGATCAGCGCCGGTCATGATGAAGACGTGACGGATGTCGTGCCCTTCGATCTCGCCGGTCTGGTCATCGCGCCATCGGATCCGTTCGAGCCTTCCGTTCCCGTCCAACGCGACGAGCTGCGTGTGCGTACGCAGGACGATCGCGGGATTCTCCTCGATGCGGCGAATCAAATATCGTGACATCGTGTCAGCCAGGCCGCGTCCCCGAACCAGCATGTGAACGCGCCGCGACGTCGACGCGAGAAATACGGCCGCTTGTCCGGCAGAATTGCCTCCACCAACGACGATCACGTCCTCTCCGGCGCACAGCTGCGCCTCCATCGGCGTCGCGCCGTAGTAGACGCCGGCGCCCTCGAACGCCGACAGCTTCTCGAGCGCTGGTTTGCGGTACTCGGCGCCGGTCGCGATGATCACCGCGCGCGCCTGCGCGCGCGGGCCGCCGTCAATCTCCACCGTGTATCGCTGGCCGTTGCAGGCCAACCGCGTCGCGCCTTTGGCGACGATGACGCGTGCGCCGAATTTCAGGGCCTGCGCATATGCGCGGCCGGTGAGGTCGAGGCCGGAGATACCAGTCGGGAACCCCAGGTAGTTCTCGATACGAGAGCTGGAGCCGGCCTGACCGCCAGGCACGTTCGATTCGAGCACGAGGACATCCAACCCTTCGGACGCACCGTACACGGCCGCGGCCAGTCCCGCGGGTCCGGCACCGACGACGACGAGATCGCTCACGCGTGCCTGGTCGATCTCTTCATTGAAGCCGAGGCAGTCGGCAATCTGCGCATTCGTCGGATTCCGCAGCACGGCGGTGCCGCTGCAGATCACAACGGGAACATCGGCGACGTCGACGTGAAATCGATCGAGCAAGTCCTGCGCCTCGCGGTCGTGATCGAGATCGATGTAGTGAAACGGATGGCCGTTCCGCGTCAGAAACTCCTTCACGCGGAGTGTCCCGCCGTTATGCATCGAGCCAATCACGACGACGTCACCGAGATCGCTCGCTATCAATGCGACGCGACGCAGGATGAACGCTCGCATCAGAATCTCACTCAGCTCCGTATCGGTCTGAATGACAGCGAGCAGTTGTTCGTGATCGAGCTGGATCACCTCGCCAGGCTCGCTGACACGCAGACGCCCCACCGAGGGGCGGCCGGTGAGCATGTTCCCTTCGCCGGAGAATTGTCCGGGACGGTGGCTCACAATCAGCGTCTCCACCGTGTCGGTCGACCGCACGACCTGGAGTTCGCCGCTTACGACGACAAAGAATGGGACGACCTTGTCGCCGGTCTCCACGAGTACTTCACCGCGCGCGGTCGCCCGACGCCGTCCATTGCCCGCAATCCGCGACACTTGCTGCGGCGTAAGCGTCGGAAACGCCTGATCCGAACGAGGGACCGTTGCGGCCAGAGGCGTTGGCGAGGAATGAGGTGTGTTCATTGACAACCAGCCAGGAAGAATAGTCTAGCCCGCGGGCGCGCTCGATCGAGCGATATCTTGTGCCCTCCCTTCACGGACGTCATGAAACATCAGCCGAACGTGAAGGCATAGGTATCGACGACACCTTCGTATCGGGCAGACATGGAACCGATACTAAAGTCTTATGGACGATTGCGCTGCTGCGCGAGCATCCTTCGTAGCCGCGCCGCCTTCGATCAATGACCA
>Ga0075424_100000697_pt1 | contig 27113 bp, 25 predicted proteins | sample SoiMethybrSBSTD3_FD_75301 | JGI IMG/M metagenome (GOLD analysis project Ga0075424, IMG submission 75301) | Bulk soil microbial communities from a Populus tree surrounding site in Tennessee, USA - Soil MetaG P. TD hybrid SBSTD3 | ecosystem: Environmental > Terrestrial > Soil > Tree plantation... | reverse complement strand
TCCACTAACCGCTGCGCGTTCGACCGCCGAAGCGTTGGCCTACGCCAAAACGCCCGGGCAACAGGCAGAGCTGGTGCGCGAGATTCAGGAAGAACTTAAGCGCTTGAACAAGCTCATTACCGATGTGTCGAACGCCGCCCGGCTCGATGCCGAGATGGCGCTGCAGGAAATCGAACCCGTGGACGTGCGCCAGGTGCTCGAAGGCGTGGTCGAGGTCTTCCGCGATCTATTGAGCACGGATGGCCGTCAAGTTGTGCTCAGCATCGAGGAGGCCCCGCAAAGCCTGCATCCCTACATCATCATGGCGCACGAGGCGCGGTTGGGTCGCGTCGTTACCAATCTGCTTGACAATGCGCTGTCCTTCTCCCCGGAAGGTGGGCTCGTGAGCGTGCGGGCGCGCCGCCGCGGCGCCGAGATCGAGTTCACGGTCGACGACCAGGGCCCGGGCATGCCGCCCGATAAGCTCGAGGATATCTTTTCGCGCTTTTATTCCGATCGGCCGCAGACGGATAGCACGGTGGGCAAAAACTCCGGCCTCGGCTTGAGCATTTCGCGCGAGATCATTACCGCCTACGGCGGTACGATCCAAGCCAGCAATCTGCAGGCTGGCAACGGCGCGGTGGCGAGCCCTCCCGGCGAACCGGCTGCCTTCCGCGATCGGCGGGCCTTGGGCATCGTCGGCGCACGCTTCACGGTCCGCCTGCCAACGGCAGAGGTGGCGGCCAGCAAGGGGGCGCAGCTTGGGCGACGGGGCTGAGCTGGTGCACGGCACGTGCGTCGCCCTCGGTCGCGGCGCGGCGCTGCTGCGGGGCCCTCCGGGCGCGGGCAAATCCGACCTGGCTTTGCGCTTTCTCTATCTCGCCCGGCGCGGGCCAGCCGCCCTTGAGGCCCCGCTCCTGGTGGCCGACGATCAGGTCCGGCTCAGGCGCGAGGGGCTGTGCCTGTTGGCAACCGCGCCGGCGACCATCCGCGGCAAGATCGAGGTGCGCGGTATTGGCATCGTGGAGGTCAAAACCGTACCTGAAGCTGAGCTGAAACTGGTGGTCGACCTGGTCGGCCCGGAGGCGCCCGAGCGCATGCCCGACCCCGACAAAACGGTCCCGCTCCTGGGCTTAGCGATCCCAATTGTCCTTTTGCGTCCCTTCGAGGCGTCCGCACCCATCAAGCTCGCCCTAGCCCTGGCCCGAGCCAAGCAGATCTGAACCCGTTGTTGGGCGCTGCCCCCCGCGGCCTCTTTTTCCTTGCGTCACGCGCCCCGGCTGACCATCATGCGCGCTCCCTGGGCGCCCGACGGCAGCCCGGGAGATCTCGGCCTGTGCGCCGAACATCAGGGACGCGCAGCATTCGCATGATCGGCGTCGTGATTGTCGCCCACGCAGGTTTGGCTGATGCGTTCAAGGCGACGCTGGAGCACGTGGTCGGGCGTCAGGACCGTGTCGAGCCCTTCTCGATCGGCCCTGAGGACGACATCGAGCAACGGCGGACGGAACTGATCGAAGCCATACGCCGCGTCGATGCGGGGCAAGGGGTCGTGGTGCTGACCGACATGTTCGGGGGCACCCCCTCCAATCTCGCTATCTCGGTGATGAGCGAAACCGGCGCCGAGGTCTTGGCAGGCATCAACTTGCCAATGCTCATCAAATTGGCGAGCCTGCGCGGTGATGCGAAACTGACCGAGGCGGTCACGGCCGCTAAAGAAGCAGGCCGCAAGTATATTTCGATTGCCAGCCAAGTTTTATCTGGTGAACCCTGACGGGCGCAGGCAGAAACCGGTCGATGTTGAGCAACGATAAGCCGCGCGCCTCCGTCACCATCTGCAACCGCAAGGGGATGCACGCGCGGGCATCGGCCAAGTTCGTCAAGTGCGCCGAGACTTTCGACGCGCACGTCCGCGTCATGCGCGATGGCCACTCGGTGGATGGCACCTCCATTATGGGTCTGATGATGCTCGCGGCGGGACCCGGCACGGTGATCGTGCTGGAAGCCGAGGGGCCGGAGGGGCCCGAGGCCATCGAGGCGCTGGTTGCCCTAGTCGCCGCCGGCTTCGGCGAGGAAAACTGAGCCCGACGAACAGGCGCGGGGCATGGCCCGGCGCACCGGCCGAAAACTGCCGAGCCGTCGACCCTCAGCCACCCGGCCCGGCGGCTGTCCGCAAGCTGCAGCATAGCTCTGCCAGGGACGCCAACGCGGCCTCTGCAAAAGACATAACGACTTCTTTATATCTTTATTGCGTTGATCGCCAGGCCTGCTATAGAGCCCCGGCGGGACTGGCCTCCACCGCGGGGGTGGCCCCTACCTCCTCAATGCCAACTTCGGGTGAGACGGATGGCGCACGATTACATCGTCAAAGACATTTCACTGGCCGACTGGGGCCGCAAGGAAATTTCCATTGCCGAAACCGAGATGCCCGGGCTGATGGCCACCCGCGCGGAGTACGGCAAGGCCCAGCCGCTCAAGGGCGCGCGCATTGCTGGCTCCTTGCATATGACCATCCAGACGGCAGTGCTGATCGAGACGCTCAAGGCCCTCGGCGCCGAGCTGCGGTGGGTCTCCTGCAACATCTACTCGACCCAGGATCACGCGGCTGCCGCGGTTGCCGCAGCCGGCGTGCCGGTCTTCGCCATCAAGGGAGAAACCCTGGAAGACTATTGGAACTACACGCTGAAGCTCTTCGAGTGGGGCGATGGCGGCATGCCGAACCTGATCCTCGACGATGGGGGGGACGCGACCTTGTTCGTTCATCTCGGCGTGCGCGCCGAAAAGGGCGACAGCAAGTTCCTCGACCAGCCCGGCTCGGAGGAGGAGGAGATCCTGTTCAAGCTCCTGAAGCGAACGCTAAAAGCCAAACCGCAGGGCTGGTTCGCTGAGCTTGGGCGCGCCATCAGGGGTGTGTCGGAGGAGACCACCACCGGCGTGCACCGGCTCTACGAGATGCAGAAGAAGGGCTCGCTGCTCTGGCCCGCCATCAACGTCAACGACTCCGTTACCAAATCCAAGTTCGACAATCTTTATGGCTGCCGAGAGAGCCTGGTCGATGGAATACGCCGCGGCACCGACGTCATGATGGCTGGCAAGATCGCCATGGTCGCCGGTTACGGCGACGTGGGCAAAGGCTCCGCTGCCTCGCTGCGCCAGGCCGGCTGCCGTGTCCTGGTGGCGGAGGTGGATCCGATTTGTGCGCTCCAGGCGGCCATGGAAGGTTACGAGGTAACCACCATGGAGGAGGCCGCCCCACGGGCCGATATTTTCGTCACGGCAACCGGCAACAAGGACGTCATAACGCTCGACCACATGCGCGCCATGAAGGACCGTGCCATCGTCGCCAACATTGGTCACTTCGACAACGAGATCCAGGTTTCGGCCCTGCGCAACCAGAAGTGGACCAACATCAAGCCGCAGGTTGACGAGATTACCTTTGCCGACGGCAAGCGCATCATCCTGCTCTCGGAAGGTCGCCTGGTAAATCTCGGCAACGCCATGGGACACCCCTCGTTCGTCATGTCAGCCTCGTTCACCAATCAGACCCTGGCGCAGATCGAGCTTTTTTCCAATGCCGGCAAATATGAACGCAAGGTTTATACATTGCCCAAGCAGCTCGACGAGAAGGTTGCGCGTCTGCACCTGGCCAAGATCGGGGCCAAGCTCACCGAGCTGCGTCCGGATCAGGCGGCCTACATCGGCGTGCCACAAGCAGGGCCATTCAAGCCGGAACACTACCGCTACTGACACCTGGCGTTAGCGCCAACCGCTTTTCGAAGAAGGTGCTGAGCGGGTCCGCTGCATAGCTTCCGAACGGGCCGCGCTCGAGATAGCCATGGCTGCGGTAGAGCGCGAGCGCTGCGGGCTGTCGCACGCCGGTCTCCAGGCGCACGACGCGCACACCTTCGGCAAGTGCCTGGCTCTCCAACGCCGCCAGGATTTGGCGCCCGAGCTGGCGACCACGCAAATGCGCGGCCACAAACATACGCTTGAGTTCCGCCTCCCCTGCGCTGCCGATCAGCAGCGCGCCACAGCCGACGGCTATCCCAGCGCTGCGCGCCACCAGAAAACGTACATTTTCGTGCGCCAGCTCGTCGGCGCCGATGAGGTGATTGCTTGCGGCCGGATAAAGGCGCGCATGATAGGCATCCGACTGGCGCAGCAGGGCGAGCACATCGACCGCTGTGGGGCTCTCCAATCCGATCCGCGTCATACCGGCGCCTCGTCGATGTCGGGCTCCGTGCGCGGCTTGGGGCTTGCCGCGCATCCCCCGCTCCGCCACACTTCAGCCCAACAGCGCCCCGTCTCGCTCCCATGGCCCCATCATGCCCTATGAAACGCTTGAGATCTCCTTTCAAGATCGGGTCGGCATCATAACGCTGAACCGTCCCGAAGCCCGCAACGCCATGACGACGCGGATGATGACCGAGTTGCGCGACTGCTTCGCGGGCTTTTATGTCGATCCGCAAGTGGCAGCTTGTCTCGTGCTCACAGGCGCTGGCGCTGGCTTCTGCTCAGGCGCCGACCTGAAGGAGCGCAAGGGGATGAGCGAAGCCACGTGGCAGCAACAACACGCCGTCGTCGAGCAAATGGTCCGGGCGATCATGGACTGCCCCATTCCCGTGATCGCCGCCGTGAATGGCGCGGCCTACGCCGGTGGTATGGAGATCGCCCTTGCGTGCGACTTTATCTATGCTGCCGACAGCGCGCGTTTTGCCTTGACGGAGGTGAGCCTCGGCATCATGCCCGGTGCCGCCGGAACCCAGAACCTGCCCCGCGCGGTCGGCGTGCGTCGTTCCAAGGAACTCGTGCTCACGGCGCTGCCGTTTAGCGCCGCAGAGGCCCATGCCTGGGGGATGGTCAACAAGCTGTGCGCCCCGGATCGCTTGATGCAGGAGGTCCTCGGTGTGGCGCGACGCATTGCGGACAATGCGCCAATTTCGGTGCGGCAGGCGAAGAAGGCGCTCGACAAGGCAACCGAACTCGACCGCGCCAGCGGATATGCGTTTGAAATCGAAGCCTATAATCGCACCGTGGGCACCCAGGACAGGCGGGAGGGGATCAACGCCTTCAACGAGAAACGCAAACCACGGTACGTTGGCCGATGACGCGGCCGGCCTTCAGCTCCGAAACAGCACCTGGCTCGCCCTCGCCGGCAAGCTCGGAGCACAATGCATGTATAACCGGGCGCTCATGCCGGCATTCGGTCGAGATGCCAGCTTGGCGCCAACCTGAACAACGATCGTCGGGCCGTTAGCATGACCAAGACCAGCGAAGCCGTTTCGATCTCTTTGGAGCCCGGATGGAGCGACATCCGCGACGGCGTGCGCCGGGTCTGCGAGCGTTTTCCCAACGAGTATTGGGTCAAGCTCGATCACGCGGAAGCCTATCCGACCGAGTTCGTCGAGGCGCTGACCGAGACCGGTTATCTCGCCGCGCTGGTCCCAGAAACGTACGGCGGCGCCGGTCTGCCTTTGTCGGGCGCCTGCGCGATCCTGGAGACGATCCACGAATCGGGCTGCAACGCCGCCGCCTGTCACGCGCAGATGTACACGATGGGAACCGTGCTGCGACACGGTAGCGAAGAGCAAAAGCGCACCTACCTGCCCGGCATCGCCGCCGGCGCCCTGCGGCTGCAAGCATTCGGCGTGACCGAGCCGACCACCGGATCCGACACCACGCAACTGAAGACGCGCGCCGAGAAGAAAGGCAATGATCGCTACCTGATCAACGGGCAAAAAGTCTGGACCAGCCGTGTGCTGCAGTCTGACCTGATGCTGCTGCTGGCACGCACGACGGCCGCCGATAAGGTGAAGCGGCGCAGCGATGGCCTTTCGGTTTTCCTGGTCGATCTGCGGCAGGCCAAGGGCAAGGGCATCGAGATCCGCAAGATCGACGCCATGATCAACCACAACACCTGCGAGGTCTTCATCGACAATCTCGAGGTGCCGGCCGAAAATTTGATCGGTGAGGAAGGGAAGGGCTTCAAGTACATCGTCGATAGCATGAATGCCGAGCGAATCTTGATCGCTTCGGAAAGCCTGGGCGATGCCAAGTATTTTATCAAGCGCGCCTCGGACTACGCCAAGGAGCGCGTGGTGTTCGGACGCCCGATCGGACAAAACCAGGGCGTGCAGTTTCCAATCGCGCGTGCGCACGCCGAGCTGGTGGCGGCCGACCTCGTCGTGAAAAAGGCCTGCGCGCTGTTTGAGGCCGAGCGCGACTGCGGCGCGGAAGCCAATATGGGCAAGATGTTGGCGGCGGATGCGGCCTGGAAGGCCGCCGACGCTTGTCTGCAGACGTTTGGCGGTTTTGGCTTCGCGCGCGAGTACGGCATCGAGCGCAAGTGGCGCGAGACGCGGCTCTATCAAACCGCGCCGATCTCCACCAACATGATCCTGGCCTACATCGCCCAGCATGTGCTGGGCCTGCCAAGGTCTTATTAGAACGACCGCGCGCTAGGACGACCACGCAAAGGCTGCCGCGACGAACGCGCCGGGCGCGCGCGTCGCCGATCCTGCCGGATCCCTAAAGGGATGGGGCACCGGCTCGTGCTGGCGGGCCCGCGCCTGCGGCGGGGGCAGCCCGCCACGCAGGCGCGCGCCTTTTCATGTAGGGGAGGCCGGTTTCGCGCCAATGGCGTGCGGCCGGTGGCGCCGCAGCAGCCACTTTCGCGACGGCCACGGGCTCCCGTTCATGGTTAATGGTCGCCATGTCGCCTGGCGTCTCGCTGGCCGCACTCCATGAACTCCATGAAGTCCACCCGCACGATTGGGGTGTTACCCCGATGGGCACCCGGGGCCTGCTCGGCCGACTATCGGGATGAGCCTTGGCTCTTTCTCGTGTCTTTCAGCAACAAGATGGTGCGGCAAGCAAACAATGTGGACCTCTACGCAAACTGAGCAAAGTGAACTGCGCGAACTCGTCTGGCTGGCGTCCGTGGTCGGTGCCCTTTCGCTTCTTGGCACCGGCCTGGCAGTGGCCTTAGCCCTGGTGCTTGTCGTGTAGTTGCGTGATGCTGTCCAAGGGCGTCACGGCCTGCGGGGAAGGATCTTCTGGGCTAGCCCGGCGATTCGGCAGGGTCGATCCAGACAACACAAAAATAAGCCTCGTGGCATAGGCCTCAGGCAATAAGTCTCCGCTAGACTCCTCCTGGAAACCGGCAGCCGGCCGTCAACCCTCCGTGCAAGGGCAGGCGGCACGGCGACAAGCGACGCGTTGGAAATCGCCGGACTTCGCCTGTAGCTGCGGCCTAGCAATGGCCCGCGCGCTCGCGACACGCCCCGCTCAAACTGGCGTCTATGGTGGCTTGGCCCGGGGTTAGCGGCTCTTAATCGAGAGCCCGAGCCAACCCACACCCTCGACGATCAGGTCGATGCCGAGGCACAGGCCGATGAACCAAAGCCCAGAGGCCGGCCAGGCGTTCCAAAGCATGAGACCAAGCGCGATACTCACCGCGCCGCTCAAGGCAACCCCGCCCCAATGCGGAAAGCGATACCAGATGGATGTAATCAGGCGAAAGAACCCCATCGCCAGGAACAGCACCGCAAATAGGAGCGTCAAGGCCACCGCGGCGGTGATCGGGTGGCGAAACGTGAGTATGCCCGCAACCATGTAGAAGGCGCCAGCAAGCACGAGCAGCAGAGAACCAGCCCACTCGCGCGCGCTGAAGGCAGCGACGATGCGGATCACGCTTTCCAGCACCAAGACGCCCGCCAGAAAGAATATCGAGACGATCGTGGCCGTCACGGAGGATGCCGCGACCACCAACCCGAGCACGATCAAGGCCGCGCCCAGCAGCACGAACCACGTTCGATGCTGTTCAATGTAGGCGAGCGTTTTGCGATCGACTTCCAGTCCGTGTCGAACCTCATAGGGCATGGCCATGGCTGCGATCCTGCGAGTTGCCGCGTGCTGAGGCGTCCTGGCTGGTGTTCCACACGGCCCGCCGCTTTCCCATCGGGTGTATCATTGATATTGCGCGAGGGTAGGCTTTTGCGCCGGGCGCTAACGCGCATGAGCGCCGCCCGCCGCATGCGGGCTTTCTAATTGATCTCAAGTCGTTTTCAGGGTTTGGCCCGATTGGCAGTGGCGGGCATCCGACAAATGGTACGCCGTGCCAGCCCTGGCACCGCCCTCTGCCGGCATACCAGTCACCCGCACTCTGTGAGTGCGCGTTTGCCCGAGCGGTCGGCGCTCGATCCCGGCCCCAAACAGGAGGCCGCAGCCTTCAATTCTCGAGTGGAGTTGCACGCGATGAGTGATCTCGTAGTTCTCGATTTCGACGGCGTCGGCACCGCAGATGAGGTTCTAACCAAGCTGCGCGCCATGCAAAAGGAGCATCTGATTGATCTCGAAGACGCCTGCGTCGTGGTGCACACGGACGGGGGCAAAGTTCAGATCAAGCAGGCTCTGAACCTGACCGCATTTGGTGCCGCACGCGGTGCGAGTGCCGGCATGCTGGTCGGCGCACTCACCGGGCTGTTGCTCTTGAACCCGCTCGCCGGCATGGCGGTCGGTGGCTTGACCGGCATGGGTGTGGGTGCGCTCTCTGGCTCGCTCGCCGACTATGGCATCAACGACGAGTTCATTAAAAACCTCGGCAAGACGATCCCCAAGGGTTCCTCGGCCTTGTTCATGCTGATTAAGAGGTCGACCCCGGATAAAGTTTTGCCGGAACTGGAACGCTTCAAGCCGCGCGTCCTCAAGACCTCACTGTCGAACAAGCAGGAGGAGAGCCTGCGTTCGGCGCTGCACTCGGCGCAAACTGCCTGAGGCCTCGGCCAGCAGCCGGGCCTTATTCGGCAGAGCTGACGAGGATCGGCAATGGCGTCAGAAAGCGGCGAGGACGCGCGCTGGGGCGAATCATTTGTCGGCGTGGCACGCCAGCGAGGCATTCGTCCGCTTTCATATTGTCTTTTTGCGGATGTTCTCCGGACGCAAACTGACACGCTTGGGGGTTTACCCGTATACCTCGTCACGCCTGGACGGTCCTATCTTTGCGGCCTTGCTGTTCAAGGAGAAAAGCCCGATGACGCAGGTCCTAGCGATTGCCACCGCGATAGTTGCCGTCATGACCATCCTGGCATTTGGTGAGCCGACCATCCAAGGCTCGATGGGAGAAGGCGCCCAAGCCCAACACAGCACCAAGGTGCGGGACCAGGCTTGTTTCCGCAGGTGCAGAAACGACATGAGGAAGTCGACCTCGGCGTGCAACAGGCTGTGCCGCTGAGAAAGGCGTGCCGCGGACATTGCTCGATGACGTCAGTTGGCAGTAGACGCCGGCTGAGGCATGGCCGAAGATCTTGCGAATTGGCCACCGGCCATGCCGGCCCCGCTGAGGCGCGGATGTCCCGTAGATTCTGAGGCTCCGAGCCGATCGGATTTGCTCGGCCATGCCTCCCCGCCCCCTGAGCGGCGCCATCACCGGGCAAGGTGCAACGGGCTATTCCTGTTTGAGCGAGCAATGGGCTGCGCGCGGCGAAAAAGGGAAAGCCACCGCGCCAGCAAGCGCTCGCGTCTACCTGCGAATGCCCTTGCTGAGATCGACCGGCTGCCCGCCACCATGGCTCAGCCGCGACTGCGGTTGCGCACCCATGCGAGCCGATAGGTCGACCTCGGCCATGCTCGGCGTATGCACGGTCGTGTTGGCGGCCGCGGCGCTGTACTTGGCGCGGTCGGTGTTTGCGCCGATGGCTTTCTCGCTGTTGGCCATCGCCCTCCTCTGGCCGCTGCAGCACCTGCTGGTTGCGCGCATGCCAAAGCTTGTCGCCAGCGCTCTCGTCATGCTCGCCACCTTGCTTGTCCTCCTCGCGCTGGCCGCCGCCGTCGCCTGGGGCTTTAGCCTGATCGCCGAATGGCTGCTGCAAAATGCGGCGCGCTTCCAGAGCCTGCATCTAGCCGCCACAACCTGGCTGCAAACACATGGCATCTCTGTCAGCGGATTTCTTGGCAACTGGTTTGACGTCGGCTGGATCGTGCGGTTGGTGCAAGACATCGCCGGCCGAATGAGCAGCTTTGCCGGCTTCTTTCTGCTCGTTGTGATTTTGACCTTGATCGGGCTGCTCGAAGTCGATGAATTCAAGCATCGCCTGCAAACGCTCGATGATCCCGCGCAAGGTCAAGCGCTGCTGCAGGTGGCGCAAGCCATTGCCGTCAAGTTTCGCAAGTACATGCTGGTGCGGTCGCTGGCGAGCGGGCTGACGGGCGTCCTGATCTTCGCCTTCACGTTGTTCGCAGGCCTCGAGCTGGCGACGGCCTGGGGAATCATGGCCTTCATCCTGAACTTCATCCCGTTCATCGGGCCGTTCATCGCCACGCTCCTGCCGGCGTTGTTCGCCGTCGTTCAATTCGAGTCCTGGCAAATGGCGGCGCTGATCTTCCTTGGCTCGACCCTCATTCAATTCTTAATCGGCAATTACTTGGAGCCTCGACTGTTCGGCTCCATTCTGGATATTTCGCCGTACCTCGTGGTCGTTGCCGTTTTCTTTTGGGCCTTGCTGTGGGGCGTGCCAGGTGCCTTCATCGGCGTTCCGCTCACCATCGCTCTGTTGACGTGCTGCGAAGCATATCCAGCGACGCGTTGGCTGGCGCGGCTCCTGTCCGGCGGGGCTCAGCCGCGCTAATCCTCGCTTCGGGCGCACTCCGCAAGCCAGGCCGGTTCAGGCCTTTGCCCGCGGGTTTTCAGGGGTTCTGGGGATATTCTGGGCCTTTGGCTTGCAACAAGTTGGCGCGGTAGCATCCCGCTTGTTCGCGACGGCTCCCGTGACCTCCACCTCGATTGGCAACCCTCGCCTCGGATTGGCCGGAACGCCCTGGGGTGCCATTTGGCTTGGCGGCATCCTGGTTTTGGCCGGCGTGTTCGTGCTTGCCGATATCGTTGCCGCCAGGCACGCCAGCACTCTCCTGTTCGGCCTGGCATTGCTAGTGGCGGGCATCTTTGAGATCGTACACACCGTGCGGGCGCCGCAAGCGGGCGCATTCTTGCTACGCCTGCTGCTCGGCGCCTTCTACGTGATCAGCGGCGGGATGCTCACTGCCCATCCCTTGACAACCTCGCGCGTCTTGCCGTTCACCTTCGCCGCCGCCCTCATCGCCTCGGGGTTGGTGCGCCTCCGCCTCGCCAAGGACTACTGGCAAAGGCAAGGCGGATTGCTGCTGTCGTCGGGCCTGGTCGGAATTCTGGCGGGGTTGATCGCGCTAGCCAAATGGCCGATCGACGGGCTCTGGGCGTTGGGTCTCGTCGTGGGCATCGATCTACTGCTGCACGGTGGCTGGTGGGTCGTGTTCGGTCTCAGCCTGAAACAACAAGCCAATGCACCATGACAGCGGTCGAGGACCGCCGGCGCGCTGGAGCACCGACCGAGCACTGGCAGGAGACGAGGCATGAGGCCCCTCATCGACCCGCGCCGCGGTGATATCGAGGATGATGCCGCGAGCCCCGATCGCCAATCGCTCCTGGCGCTGACCGGAACGTTGCTTGCGGAAATCAGCCTCCCCAAGCTGGCGATGGCCTGGATCTGGCTGGTCGTTGCCCCCGGTTTGCTGCTCGGTGTGACCCCGATCCTGGCCTCGATTTGGATTGACGCTCTCTATAGCAAGATTAAAGCGCCCTTTGTCGAGCTTTGGCCGGCGCTGCTGCTGTTGGCGATCATTTTCGGCGGACTGTTCGGCGGGCGCGCACTGTTTCGCCTGGCCGAAGCAAGTTTTTGGTCGCTCAACGCGCTCGCCGTGCAACCCGGCTACGTGGCGTGCCGCGAGGCTCTAAGGCACCTCGCAGAGCGCTGGCTACCCGCGCACGCGACCGCGCGAGATCGCGACACCTTGCGCCGCGCCATGGCCGCCGTCTCCGGGGCAATGGTGTCCGCATTAGCGCTGCTGCTGCTGAGCGCCGCCTGGCAACACGCCCAACTTGTCGCCGACTTCGGCAAGTTTGCCACGCTACGGCCGCTCGCCGGCGTGGTGATTGCCAATAGCATCGTGATTGTGGCCGGCTATCTCGCCGTCGTCGCCCTCCTGTGGGGGTTCGCCGACGCAACCATTGCGCAACCCGGTGATTTCACGCGCTATAGGGCGCGGCCCTCGGCGGGCCCAGAGTGGCGCATCGCCCATCTTTCCGACATCCATATGGTGGGTGAGCAATACGGCTTTCGCATCGAGAGCGGCAGATCCGGAGCGCGCGGCAACGGGCGTTTCCAGCAAGCGCTTCGGCGGCTGGCGCAGATCCACGCCGAAGCTCCCTTGCATGCCATCTTGATTACGGGGGATGTCACCGATGCAGGCCGTTCCTGCGAATGGGCCGAGTTCTTTGATGCGCTGATGCCATTTCCGCAACTGGCCGAGCGCCTATTGATCCTGCCTGGCAACCACGACGTGAACATCATCGACCGCAGCAATCCGGCGCGGCTCGACCTGCCGACCAGTCCCAACAAGCGTCTGCGCAAGCTGCGAATGTTGTCGGCCATGTGTGCGATAGAAGGGCGGCGCGTACGTGTCGTGGATCGTGCCAGCGGCGGCCTGGGCGCGACCCTGGAAGAAACGCTGAAACCGCACCTCGACTGGCTGGTTAAATTTGCAGACTGCGGCAAACCGCGCCTTTTGCGAAAATTGTCGGATCTATGGGCCAAGATTTTTCCCTTGGTCCTGCCGCCGGATACGGACGACGGTCTGGGATTCATGTTGCTCGATTCCAATTCCGACACCCACTTTTCCTTCACGAACGCGCTGGGCATGATTTCGAGCGAGCAGGTGGAAGGCATAAGGATCGCAAGTGGCCAGTACCCGCGCGCCTGCTGGATCATCGCGCTACATCATCACCTGATCGAATATCCGCGCGCCGCCAAAGCGCTGTCTGAGCGAATTGGCACCGCGCTCATCAATGGCAACTGGTTGCTGCGTCGACTGCAGCCGCTGGCGCCGCACGTGGTGTTGATGCACGGACATCGACACTTCGACTGGATTGGAGAATGCGCCGGACTGGCGATTGTTTCGGCGCCCTCGCCGGTTATGAGTGTGCCAGCGAATTGCGAGCCGAGCTTCTATATTCATAGCTTCGTCATCGGACCTGAACGACGCCTCGATATAGTGCCGCCCGAACGCGTATTGCTGCAGCAGGCAGCCCAGGCGTGATGGCCTGGCGGCAAGCCTTGCCCTCGCTCGCGGCGAGCACCTCCGCCGATCGGCCCGGCACCGTTATCAGGACTGGATCAAGATTGGGTCAGGGTTCCGCCCGATAGGAAAATAGGTTCGAGCCCCACAAATTGACCGGATCTCTTCGAAACGCGCGCGAGGGATGTGCTTGCGCTGGCTCATCGACTGCAGCCATTCCCCGGCGAGAGCGCGGAAGCGGCCGCTCCGCGCAAGTTGCGCGCCATGCGCTTGCCGCTTGCGGCCTGTCAGAACCGACTAGGCAAATGAGCTTACCATGGTAGCGCACGGCTTGGGTCGCGCCGAAGTTGGTCTTTGTCGGGTGGGCTCGGCGCTCTCGACGGCGAGCGTGGTGATGCTGCTGGCGGCATGCCGGCCTCCAGAGGCCGAGCCCATGCTGCTCGGCGCCAGGCCGGTGCGGACCGTCGTGGCCGAACGCCACGAGGCCGGTACGCCAATTACGCTAACCGGGCGCATCGAAGCAGAGGACGAAGTCTCCCTTGCCTTCCGCATTTCCGGGCGGATCCTAGAAAGCGACGTCAAGTTAGGCGACAGCGTAACGGCCGGTCAGGTCGTGGCCCGGCTGGAATCACAAAACGAGCTCAACGGCCTGCGAACCGCGAAGGCGAACCTCGCGGCCGCACAGGCTCAACTGACCCAAGCGCGCAATCAATTCGAGCGCCAGGACACGTTGCTGGGCCAGGGTTGGACAACGCGCGCAAATCACGATCAAGCCACGCAGGCGCTGCAGACCGCGCAAGCGCAGCTCGATGCGGCGGAAGCCCAGTTGAAGACGGCGCACGACCTCGTCAGCTTCACCGAACTTAAGGCCGATGCGCCGGGCGTATTGACGGCGGTAGGGCCGGGGCCCGGGGAGGTCGTGCAGGCGGGCCAGATGATCGTCAAGCTGGCGCGCAAAGACGGGCGCGATGCGGTGTTCGACGTACCAGCGCAACTGCTCCGTTCGGGGACGCGGGACCCGGAAATCACCGTGATGCTCAGCGAAGATGGAGCCGTGCGTGCGCGCGGCAGGGTGCGCGAGATTGCGCCGCAAGCCGATCCGGTGACCCGCACCTTTGCCGTGAAGGTCGGCCTGACCGACCCGCCCGCAGCGATGCGGCTCGGAGCGACCGTCACCGGGCGCACGTATGGCGAAGCCAACGCGGCCATCGAGCTGCCTGCGAGCGCCCTGACGAGGTTCAATCAACATCCGGCGGTCTGGATCGTCGATCCAGCGAGCAACGCCGTGACGATGCGCAACGTCGACATCATTAGATACGACCAGGCAGTAGTCGCGATCTCTGGGGGACTCGACGTCGGTGACATCGTGGTCACCGCGGGTGTGCAAGCCCTGCACCCGGGCCAAAAGGTACGCTTGCTCGGGTCGCCGCCATGAGAGAGTTCAACTTATCCGCTTGGGCGCTCAAGAACCGCTCGGTGATCGCCTATTTCATGCTGCTGGCCCTAGTGGCCGGCGTCGGCGCCTTCATCCGGCTTGGGCGCAGCGAGGATCCGACGTTTATCATCAAGACGATGGTGGTGCAGGCGGCATGGCCGGGCGCGACCGTCGAAGACACCTTGAAGCAAGTAACCGAGCGGCTCGAGCGAAAGCTGCAGGAGACGCCCAAACTCGACTTTCTGCGGAGCTACACGACCGCCGGGCTGACCACGATCTTCGTCAATCTCCAGGGAAAGACGACGGGCGCAGAAGTCCCTGATATCTGGTATCACGTGCGCAAAAGCATCGGCGACATCCGTCACACGCTACCGACGGGTATCGTGGGCCCGGGCTTCAATGATGATTTCGGCGATACCTTCGGGATCATCTACGGTTTTACGGCCGACGGCTTCACGCATCGCGAGCTGCGCGACTATGTGGAAGGCGTGCGCTCGAAATTATTGGGCGTGCCGGACGTTTCCAAGATCGAGATCCTAGGTGCCCAGGACGAGAAGATCTTCGTCGAATTCTCAATGCCCGAACTCGCCAGTCTAGGCGTCGATAGGTCGGCGTTGATCGCCGCACTGCAAGCACAAAATGTGGTGCAACCCGCAGGTAGCATTGAAACCGGTTATGAGACTTTAGCACTGCGCATTTCCGGCGCATTCCGGTCCGAACAAGACGTTTTGGCCACCAACTTCGCGGTGGGCAATCGTATGCTGCGGCTCGGCGATATCGCCCAGGTGCGGCGCAGTTTTGCAGATCCACCGCAGCCGCTTTTTCGTGTCAACGGCAAACCCAGCATCGGCTTGGCCATTGCCATGCGCGACGGTGGTGACATCCTCGGCTTGGGCAAGAATATCGAGCGTGCAATCGCCGAGGCGACCGCGGAACTGCCACTCGGCATCGAACCGCAACTGGTTGCCGACCAGTCGGCGACGGTCAAGAGCGCCATTCGGGAATTCACCAGCTCGTTGTGGCAGGCGATCGCCATCATCCTTGTCGTCAGTTTCGTCAGCCTGGGGGTACGACCGGGTCTCGTCATTGCGCTCGCCATTCCGTTGACCTTGGCAATCGTGTTCGCCGCCATGCAGCTGGTGAGCATCGACATGCAGCGCATATCGCTGGGTGCCCTCATTATCGCGCTCGCCTTGCTCGTCGATGACGCGATGACGACGACCGACGCCATGCTCACCCGCTTGGCGCAGGGCGACGACAAGGTAAAGGCTGGAAGCTACGCCTTTCGCACATATGCATTTGCCATGCTGTCGGGCACGCTAGTGACGATCGCCGGCTTTGTACCGGTCGGTTTCGCAGCCAGCTCCGCGGGCGAGTACACCTTCTCGCTATTTGCCGTGGTAGGCATAGCACTGATCGTCTCCTGGTTTGTGGCAGTCCTCTTCGCACCCGTGCTGGGTGTCGTCCTGCTCGCGCCGCGAGCATCGGGGCCGAGCCATCACCCAGGCCGCGTGCTGCAGGCCTACCGGGCTTTTCTCGCCGCTGCCATGCGGGTACGTTGGCTGACAATTATCCTCACCCTGGCGCTATTCGTCGCTTCGCTTTTGGCCCTGCCGCTGATACCGCGGCAATTCTTCCCTTCCTCCGACCGCCCCGAATTGTTGGTCGATCTGAGCCTGCCGCAGAATGCCTCGATGTTCGCCAGCCAAACTTTGGCCCGGCGCTTCGATGCTGCGCTCGAGGGTGATGCGGACGTTGCGCGCTGGAGCACCTACGTGGGCCGAGGCGCCATCCGTTTCTACCTGCCGCTCAATGTGCAACTGCCCAACCGTTTCTTTTCCCAAGCGGTCATCGTCGCCAAGGACGTCCCCGCGCGCGAGCGACTGCGCGCAAAGCTGGAGAAGGTCTTGGCGGACGATTTCCCCAATGTGGTCGGTCGTGTCTATCCCTTGGAGTTGGGACCGCCGGTTGGCTGGCCGCTGCAGTACCGGGTCAGCGGTCCGGATCTCGCTCAGGTGCGGGAGATCGCGCTTAAACTTGCGCAGATTGTCGCGACCAGCCCCCAGGCGGTTCACATTAATTTCGATTGGATCGAGCCGGTGCGCCAAGTGCGCGTTCGTATCGACCAGGACGAGGCCCGCCTGCTGGGCCTGAGCTCGCAGGCACTCGCCAGCGTGCTCAACACCGTGATTTCGGGCGCGCCGATCACCCAAGTCCGGGACGATATCTACCTCGTCGATGTGGTCGCCCGGGCAACCGACGAGCAGCGCGTCTCCCTGGCGAGCTTGCGCACGCTGCAGGTCCCTCTGCCGGGCGGGCGCACGGTGCCACTCAATCAATTCGCCACGCTCGGTTACGATCAGGAGTATCCGCTCGTGTGGCGGCGCGACCGCGTCCCAACGCTCACGGTGCAGGCCGACGTGCGCCCAGGCACCTTGCCGGAAACGGTTGTCGCCGGTCTGGCGCCGTCGGTGGCCGCCCTCTCGAGCGGACTGCCGCGAGCCTATCGGATCGCGACGGGTGGTACCGTCGAGGAAAGCCAAAAATCCCAGGCCTCCGTGATCGCGGTGGTACCGGCAATGCTTCTTTTGATGCTGACCGTCCTCATGCTGCAGCTGCGCAGCTTCCAGCATCTGTTTTTGGTGTTGAGCGTGGCGCCGCTTGGGCTGATCGGCGTGGTGGCGGCGCTGCTGCTATCGGGAAAACCATTGGGCTTTGTTGCCATCCTCGGCATCCTGGCGCTGCTGGGGATGATCACGAAAAACGCGGTCATTCTCATTGGCCAAATCGAAGCGGAAAAAGCGCAGGGAAAGGACGTCCAGCGCGCCGCGATCGACGCCAGCAGCTCCCGTTTCCGCCCAATTATGCTGACCGCCGTGTCGACGGTGCTCGGCATGATCCCAATCGCTCCGACGGTATTTTGGGGGCCGATGGCGTTCGCCATCATGGGAGGACTGCTGGTCGCAACCCTTCTCACTTTGGTGTTCTTGCCAACGCTGTACGTGGCCTGGTTTCGCGGCGGGGAAGCCGTCCCAGCCGGGTCCGCGCCGCCCGCCTGCACAAATGCCATGCCGTGACCCTGCAAGGGTTGCAGACGATGACCGTGATTGAAGCCTGGAGCTCAATAACGAGATGGCACCGGATCAGCAGCAGCCGAAGACCGCGAACGGATGCGTCTGCCTCGCAATTCTCCTGACTTTCATCTGGTTCGCGGCCAACGCATCCCTCGCACTCGAGTCGATCGTCACCGGCGCGGTGTTTTCAGCGCTGCTGGCCTACTTGCTCACCCGCAAGTCCGATGCATGGCGGGAGATCCGCTTCTCCCCGACCCGGCTCCATCACTTCATCAAGTACAGCGGGGTTTTTTGGCTCGAACTCGTGCGCGCCAACATCAACGTGATGCGCTACGTGTTCGCACCCCACATCGACATCAAGCCTGGCGTGGTCGAGATCAAGACCCGGCTGAAGTCACCCTTGGGTCGGCTCGCGCTGGCAAATTCGATCGCGCTCACGCCCGGCTCCTTGGTGATCGACATGGAGGGAGACAGCATGTTCATTCACTGGCTCGATGTGAAGACCACCGATCCCGACGAGGCAAGGCGTCTGATTGCCGGTCCGTTCGAGCACCACCTGGAGAAGGTCTTTGGCTGAACATCTGATCGTTGTTGCCGCGGCGCTGATTTTGCTCGGCATCTTGTTGGCCGTGCTGCGCTTGGTGCTTGGGCGCACCACCGTCGACCGCGTCATAGCGGTCGACATGCTAACCGTCGTGTCGATCTCGCTGATCGCGATCTACGCGCACGTCGCGGAGCGGTTCATCTACCTAGATGTGGCACTTGTCTACGGCGTGCTGAGCTTCCTGGCCGTGCTGGCGGTCGCACGTTATCTCGAAGGAGGGCTTTAGCCCCATGCTCGAACCACTGGTGTTCCTGCTGTGCGGCAGCATCATCGTAAGCGGGCTCCTTGCCATTCACCTCACAAGCACCATGGCCGCGATGGTGAGCGGGGGGCTTGCTGGACTGTTCGCGGCACTCTGCTACCTGTTGCTGGGCGCACCGGACGTGGCGATGACCGAGGCATCGATCGGCTCCGGACTATCGACCTTGATCTTCCTCTATGCGCTTCGCCGAACTCGTGGCGCGGAGAACTCATCATGGCGGAGCTGATCGGCACCCTCCTCATCCTCGCCGGCGCTGTGTTCCACCTCTCGGCGGGGCTCGGCCTATTGCGGATGCCCGACGCCTATAGCCGCATGCAGGCTGGCACCAAAGCGTCGACGCTCGGAAACACGCTGGTGGTCGGGGGCATTGCCTTCTTTCATCCCGACTGGACGCTGAAGCTCTTGCTCGTCATCTATTTCGTATTGATGACCAACCCAATTTCGTCGCACGCGCTGGCGCGTGCCGCTTACCGAATTCGGGTTCCGATGACATCTCGGACAGCTGTGGACGCGCTACGCGATAGTCGCGAGAAATCGCGAGGCGGAGCATGATCCGACGCGCCGCGATTGTCTTGGCAGTCGCCCAGTTCGGGCTCGTGTTCGCCGGGCTTCTCGTCGGTCATGTCGAACGGCAGTCGCTACCGCCGCTGGGGAAGCGCTACGTCGAGCTCGTTCCGCGGGAGCTTGGCGCTGCCAATGTCATCACCGGGATCCTGCTGAGCTATCGCGCCTTCGACACGCTCGGCGAGGTCGCAGTGCTGTTCATGGTCGCCGCGAGCGTCGGTTTGGTGCTGGCTAGACGCGAACGACGCAAGGAAAATTTGCTCGGGGACGCGCGTCTAGCAACGCGGCAGGCGAGCGAGATTGTGCGCACCGGCGCGCAGATTCTCGTACCGTTGATTGCCATCTTCGCGGTCTACATCATTACCAACGGCCACCTGTCCGCAGGCGGTGGCTTCCAAGGCGGAGCGGTGGCCGCCTCGAGCGTAATCCTGCTGCTGCTTGCCGACCCGAGGCAGCGGTTCGATCAACAATTGCTCAGCGGCATGGAGTCGACCGCAGGCATCCTGTTTGTGCTCGTCGGTGTTGCCGGCCTGATCTTTGCCAATGGGTTCCTTGACAGTCGCGTGCTGCCGCTCGGTCAGTTCGGCACGTTCTTCAGTGCCGGCGCAATCCCGTTGCTCTCGGTCCTCTTAGGCGTCAAGGTCGGCTGCGAGCTTAGCGTCATCCTCGACCGCTTCCGGACCTGAGTTTGTGACGGGCGGAGGCGGCCGATGATATCCACCGTTGTTTTGGCCACGGGTCTCACGCTGATTCTTATCGGGATCTGGGGCACGCTGACGCAGCGCAATATCCTACGGATCGTCATCGCCTTCTCCCTGATCGGCACCGGCACGCACATATTCATAGTGGCGATTGGCTACGTTACGAGCGGCACCGCGCCAATCATCGACCGCGGCTTGAGCACGAGCGAAGCACCGATGCGCGCCGTTGACCCCATCCCATCGGCGCTGGTCGTTACCGCGATCGTGATCGGGCTCGCCGTTACTGCGATGATGCTCGCCTTTGCAATCCGGCTCTACGAGGCGAGGAAAACGCTTTCAATTGACGCCTTCACGGAGTCGAAAGGGTGAGCAGGGCCCTCGATCCGCTCGGAATCTTTATTGTCGGGCTTGGCGCCGCCTTCCTGATCCCGCTGGTCAATCGCCTCGGGCGCAGCTGGCTTGCCGCCGCGTTCGTTCTCGCGCTGGCCGCAATGACGCTGATCTCGGGCGTTGCGCTCGGCCGGCTTGTGGCGGGCGCGGCGCCGATCGACATCCATACGGGCGGCGCGAGCCCGCCCTATTCGATCAATTTGCAAATGGGCCTGCCGGAGGCCGTATTTGCCTTCGGCATCAACTTCGTCGCCCTCGTTGGCGCCAGCGGCTTCGCGCGCGGGGCCTATAGCGCGATGTTGCTATACCTCCTTCTGATCACGGGCATCCAGGGCATGGTGATGACCCGTGACCTATTTAATCTCTTCGTGTTCCTTGAGATGGTGTCGATCGCCACCTACGGGCTGCTGAGCCTCCAGGACACGCCTGCGGCGCTGTCGGCGGCCTTTAAATACCTGATGGCAACGGTTCTGGCGTCGACGTTCTTTCTGCTTGGCACCTTGTTACTCTACGCGGCGACCGGGGTGCTCAACATTGACGATTTGATTATGCAGCGACAGCCGATCGCCGGACCCATCGGCTTTGCCGGGCTAATGTTTTTGCTCGCTTGCCTGCTGCTCGAGCTCAAGCCGTTTCCGGCGAATGGATGGGCTCTCGACGTCTATGACACCGCCCGCAGTGACGTCGCGGCGCTGATATCGGGAGGAGTGTCGGCCGGTATATTCTTTTCGTTGCTCAAGCTAATGCCCCTGTTCGACAGCGAGCTCGAGCTAATCGCGGCGTTGAGCGCGATCACGTTTCTCATCTCAAACCTGATCGGGTTGCGCCAGAGGAGGGTGCAGCGGCTGCTCGGTTATTCGTCGATCGGCCAGATGGCTCTGATGACACTTGCTGCCTGCCTGCTGAAACGGCTTCAGGTCGAGAACTCTGTTTTCCAGCTGGTGGTCGGAGGCCTGTTCGTCAATCACCTCTTCGCCAAGGTCGGATTGTTCTGGCTGGCGGGCCACGTCAACGCAAAACTCCTGGTTGAGTGGTCGAGGCTGTCTGGACAACCCGCCACCATCTTCGTGTTTGGCATGCTACTGGCTGCAATCTGCGGATTTCCGCCGTTCCCGGGTTTCTGGGCGAAGTGGCAACTCGTCGTGAATTTGGCGGCGGGTGAACGCTTTGTGTGGATCGTGATTGTGCTCATTGGCTCCCTGCTCGAAGTCGCCTACCTCTTCCGCTGGTTTGGCGAGACCGTTAATTCGCCTGCCAAAAAAGGTGGATCTCCGCGTCACGGAGCCGCGCCGCTGCCCGTGGTCGTGATGGCCGTGCTGCTGCTCGGGTGCGGCTATGTTGCGGCGGACCTCGCAGGGATTGGCTCAGCTTGGGTGTTCGTGCCCCTCGTTGCGGGGTTCGCGCTCCACCTGCTCGAGCGCGCGCAGATGCCGCTCAACGGCGCCACCGCACTGGCGGTGGTGTCGATTGCCGGCCTGTGGCTCATCCGCGACCTATCGGGCATCAATGCTCTGTTCGCGGCTCTCCTGCTCGTCGGCGGCCTGGTCGTGTCGATTGCCTGTCTCGCCCAGCGCGATCATCGGTCGGGCTTCTACCCGCTTCTCGCCGTGATGCTGCTGTCGCTGTCGGCGCTACCGTGCGCCTCGACGAGCCTGCAATTTTTCTTCATCTGGGAACTGATTACTTTATCGTCCTATTTCCTGATTGTGCAGCGTCGCGAGGCAAAGGTGCATGCGTTGCGCTATCTGCTGTTCTCGCTAGTGGCCGCGTTCTTCCTGCTTGCCGGGTTCGCGCTAATGCATGCCGCAACCGGCACGGCGCTGCTCACGGCCCTGCGTGCGGCGGGGCCGGACAATGCCACGGTGTTCCTGCTGTTGGCGATCGGCTTACTGATCAAGGCGGGGGCGGTCGGCGTTCATGTCTGGCTACCGGGCGCCTATGCGGAGGCTGACGACGTTGTGTCCGCGCTGCTATCGGCCGTCGTCAGCAAGGCCGCCATGTTCGGTCTGCTGCTCGGCACCTATGTCGCGATCCGTTCGGAGGTCACCATCGAGCTTGCGCATGCCCTGGGCTGGATTGGCATGCTGACAGCTCTCGCGGGGGCCATGCTGGCGGTCAGCCAGGACGACATGAAGCGGATACTGGCCTATTCGAGCATGAGCCAACTTGGCTACATCATCGCCGCAATCGCGCTCATGAGCCATCTCGGCTGGGTCACTGCGCTCTACCTCGTCGCCAATCACCTGCTGGTGAAAGGCATACTGTTCCTCGTTGCGGCAACGCTGATCCTTCGCACCGGCCGGCGGCTTCTGTCCGAGCTGGGTGGTTTGAGGGCAGCGATGCCGCTCACTTTCGTCGCAGCCACGGTTGCGGTTGTGGCGATGTCAGGTCTGCCTCCGCTCGCCGGGTTCGGGGGCAAGTGGCTGCTCTTGAACGCGATGCTGGAAAAGGCTTGGTATGGGCCGGCGATGGTGACGCTGGTGACGACCTTTGTGGGCTTGCTCTACATGGCGCGTTTCATCCAGGCGATCTTTCTCGGCGCTAGGCCCGCCGCGCACGGCCGCATTGCCGAGGCGCCAATGCTGCTGCTTATCCCGCAATATCTGCTCCTTGCCGGCATCCTGGTGATGTCGTTCTTTCCCAAGCTCTTGCTCGAACCGATCTCGAGGGCGATTGATCCGCAGTTCGCATCGACCCTGGTCTGGCAAGGCATGTCGCTTGAGATGATCTATGGTTACTGGAACCCACTGCCGGTCATGGCATTCGCGCTCGCCGCCGCGGCGGTCCTGGGTGGGGTGTTCTGGCTGGTGCACTTGACCAACGGATCAAAGCTGCAAGGCGGTCCTGCAGCTGGCTTCTACGACACGTGCGGTCGGCTGACCGCAAGGCTCACGCCACCGTGCGCCATTGCCTTCTGGACCGGTCTGGCGGAGGCCATCAGCGCGCTCGCCGGCCGGACCCGGCTCGTCTATTCCGGCAACGGTCAGACCTACAACCTTTATCTCCTTTATTATTTTTTGACCTTATACGCGGCAGCCGGCGGACTGCGTCAACTATGGCCGGGCGGATAGCAACTCAATTTAACGGCGCCATTCTCGCCAATTTCCGACAGGCGCGCCGTGGCCGTCGCGCGGGGGGCCCGCTGCCAACCCGCTTACAGCACCACGTCGCCAAGCGAAAATAATTGCTAGCCCGGGCTCAGAACGCGCCAAAGGCAGAACCCAGTACAATAACCGCGAGTAGCGCCAGGATGGCGCCCAAGATGCCGACGATGGCCATGTCGAGATAACTCTGGCTATGCGTCAGTCCGCAAACCGCAAGCAGGCTGACCACGGCGCCGTTGTGGGGCAAGCTGTCGAGTGTGCCGGCCGAGAGCGTGGCCACGCGATGCAAAAGCGCGGGCGCGATGCCCGCTTCAGCGGCAATGCGCATGTAGGTGTTGCCCAGCGCATCGAGGGCGATCGTCATACCGCCGGACGCCGATCCGGTCAGGGCCGCCAGAACATTGGTGGCAACGGCAAGCGACACCAGGGGCCCACCACCGAGCGAAAGCACCCACTGACTAACGAGGGCAAAGCCGGGCAAGGCAGCGACGACCGCACCGAAGCCAACCAAACTGGCGACGCTGAAAGCGGGCAGCACGGAGGCATTCGCACCCGCATCCATGCTTTGGCGCAGCGCCGGCAATCTGGACCAATTCAGTGCAATCACGCTGAGGACCGCAACGGTCAAAGCAACAACCACAGACCACACACCGCCAACCGCCGACAGAGACGTCGCGCCCCATTCCTCCTTTGCCAGAAAGGACAGATCCAGACGTGGTAAAATCACGATCGACATCAGCAAATTGACGCCAACGACCACCGCCAGTGGGAGTGCCGCCCAGACGATTGGAGGGGTGGCCGGGCTCTGGTATCCCCGCTCGATCTCGGCTGGGTCGAATTCGCGTGCCGCGGTGGCCCGTTCGCGCACGAATTCCTCGTCGGCGACAGGATCTCCTGCGTCGGCCGGATCAAGGCCGTAGCCCTCGCCGGCCAGGCGGGCCGCCCGCTCCGCTCGCCATAGCCACCAGATCCCAAAGGCGAGCATGATCAGCGATGCGATAACACCAAGGCCCGGGGCGGCAAACGGCGTCGTGCCAAAGAACGGCATTGGAATTGCGTTTTGAATTGCCGGCGTTCCCGGCATGGCAGACATGGTGAAGGTCGAGGTGCCGAGTACGATCGCCGCAGGTATCAGGCGCCGGGGAATATTGGCGGCCTTGAACAAGGATTGCGCCATGGGCGCGAGCACGAAGAAGGCGACGAACAGGCTGACGCCACCGTAGGTAACCATCGCCCCGGCTAATACGACGGCCAGCATTGCCTGGTGCGTTCCAAGTCTTTGCGTCATGTAGCTGGCAATTGACTGCACGGATCCGCTGTCTTCCATCAGCTTCCCAAACAGCGCGCCAAGCAGGAACAGGGGGAAGAACTGAGCGAGAAACTCGCCCGCACTGCGCATGAAGGTCTGCGTCCAATGCGCCAGCAAAGGCTCGCCGGCGGCCGCAGCCGCAAGCAGCGCTGCGCAAGGGGTCAAAAGCAGGACACTCCAGCCGCGAAAGGCCAGCCAGATCAGCAAGCCCAACGCGGCCAGGATCCCGACTAGGTCCATGCATCAGCACTCTGTCAAGAGCACGTCGATGTCGGCCGTGGAGCGTTGACCGAGATCGCTCGCATGCTGTTCGAGAAAGGCGTTCGCGGCTCGCCTACCCTCAGCCCGCAGCATCCATAGAAAGTCGCGCTCCGCGTTCAACTTCGATGAATAGCCGAGATCCGTCATCAGCTCGGTGGTAATTCGGTGCATGCGCATTTGCGACCAACGCCTGCCCTCACCTGAACCCGGATCGGCGACTTGCCGCATTAGCGCGATCATGCGCAGTTCCTTCATCAGCGTGGCATTGAAGGAAACCTCGTTCAGCCGGTTGAGGATTTCCGGCGCGGAGCGCGGCGTCCCGGGACGCTCGCGCGGATTGATCTGAACCAGAACCGTATCTTGCGCGTCGCTCTCGCGAATGAGAGGAGTGATTGTCGGGTTGCCCGCAAATCCCCCGTCCCAATAGGGTTCGCCGTCGATTTCGATGGCCTGGAACATGGTTGGCAGGCACGCGGATGCCAGCAGGACGTCTGGCGTTAGCTCTGCGTTGCGAAATATGCGGCCGCGCCCGGTGCGAACGCTCGTTGCCGTTATGAATAGCTTAATGGGCGAGCGGACAAGCCGCTCGAAGGCGATACTTTCGCGCAAGATCAGCGTAAGTGGATTGAAGCCGTGCGGATTGAGGTCGTAGGGTGAGAAAACGCGCGACATGAGATCGAGCGCGATGAACGCCGGGGAATAGTCAAGCGACCAGCGCCCGAAGAGCCGGTCGAGCGGGGTGCGCTGCAGGGGACTCAAGCTGGCCGCCGCGGCTACGCGATCCCAGTATGCATCGAGGGCGGCGCGCGCCCCCGCGGCGCCGTCTTCGATCCAACCGTGGGCTAGCACCGCCGCATTCATCGCCCCGGCCGAAGTTCCGGAGATGGCTTCAATGCGCAACTGCCCTTCCTCCAACAGGCGGTCGAGCACGCCCCAGGTGAATGCCCCGTGCGCGCCGCCGCCTTGCAGGGCGAGATCAATCAGCAAAGGCCCGCCATTTTCCGTTTTCAACGGCATGCGTATTGGCTCGCGCAGCGTGCCGGCCGAGCCCCGGCGCGTGCTGCCCGGCATGGCCTCAAGCATTGGCGTGTGTGCTGCATATTTGTGGTCCGCCCGCGCCGGCAGGAGTTCAGCCGTGGTTATGTGGCTGGCGATGGTGAGACGCTTAGGCAGCTCTTTGCAGGGGCGCCGAATACCCGTCTTTCGAGCTCCGCATCGCTTCGGCCCAGCTGCGCTGGCAGGCTTCCGCGGCGTTGAGCCAGATCTTGAACGGGGTCAACGTCATTTCGCCAAGGCGCATCATCTCGGACATGGGATCCGTGGTCGAGTTCAGGCGCAGCATTGATGGGTCCGGCAACCCGGTCCCCGATTTGAGCTGATGTTCCCAATCGCCCATCAGTTGGTCGATCATTTGCGTCTGAACCTTGGAAGCCCGCAAAAGATGCTCGCGCGTGGCCACGGTGACGCTGTGCGGCCAGCCTTGCGCGCGCTGCGCCGCGGCAACCTGATCGAGAACCCTGGTCAGGTAGCGATCGTTGGCAAGCGTAATGTCGTCTCGCCACTGCGAGACTGCGTAGAATGCATGCATTAGCGCTTGGCGCGCCTCACCGTTCAACCACGTGAAGTTTGCAATTTCGGCGGCAGACATCATGGCGAAGCTCCTCATGACGCGTCGTGGCCAGTGCTGGCCTCAATATCGAGCCACCCCGGTGAGGTACATCGGTGGGAACACTGAGTTTGCCCTCAAGCAGCAACCTTGGCCCGCCGCCTGGAGCATCGGGCGCATCGGGAGGGGCGCGCCGCCGCGGCACGGCGGTGGCAGTGCTCGAAAATCTCTACCCCGGCGTGCCTGCGTGGGATTGGCCAGCCGGCGGGCGGGCCGGCGACTATCGGATTTCAGGCCAGGCTCAAAAATGAATGCGCGCTGGAGGACCTGAGATATTGCTGAGGCGTGGGTCTGGTCTGACGGACGGCGCGTGCTCCAAGCACCCATGTGTCTTGAGGATGGATCCTCACAAGCAAGCACCTTGCGAGCCTGGCCAGCGCCTGAAGAACGGATCCTTCTCTGTCGCGCGCGCCGCCCGCGTCAATGGAGCCGTCGCGAGGCTTCACAACCCGTCGTGCAAGGGGAGAACACCGTCAAAGTGTTACCCATGTCTCCAGAATAAAAGGTGACCGAGGTGGTCACAAACGCCTTGGGTCGGAATGGACCTTTTTGAGCGGCTGGCGCACCCGACAGGATTCGAACCTGTGACCTTCGCCTTCGGAGGGCGACACTCTATCCAGCTGAGCTACGGGTGCACGGCACCGGTGATAGCGCATT
>Ga0075424_100000696_pt1 | contig 27129 bp, 36 predicted proteins | sample SoiMethybrSBSTD3_FD_75301 | JGI IMG/M metagenome (GOLD analysis project Ga0075424, IMG submission 75301) | Bulk soil microbial communities from a Populus tree surrounding site in Tennessee, USA - Soil MetaG P. TD hybrid SBSTD3 | ecosystem: Environmental > Terrestrial > Soil > Tree plantation... | reverse complement strand
CGGCCTCCGGCGTCGAAAGGTGGCGCAACAAGCTCTTGGCCGCCGACTTATTCTTGCAGAATGACCTTATGCCCCAGAAGAAGGGCAAGAACGGACCGAAACGACCTTTGGGTCCAGCCGGCATCCCGTGATGCCAGCACTGCTCGGCCACTTGCGGTGCGTCGCGAAGCGCGACCGCCCACGCACTCGGTGGATTCAAGGGCCCCTTTTCCAGAGACGAGCCACTTGTTGTTGGACGCGTCATCCCAGGCCGGAGAATCCTCAGGATAGAGTTTCGCCAATTTGGTGCAGTATTCAAGCGCCTGGCGTACTGGGTCGGATTTAACAGTGATCTTCGCGTTTGCGTCGACCAGGACCGCACCAAAAGAGTGGAACACGCTTGGTTGTGCGATTGATGATGCAGCACTTGGGCTCGCCGCCGACGTCATGGGACCACAAATCGGTGACGAGCCAGCGCAGCTCCGGCGCACGCTCGCGCTGCGATGGTGTGCTGGTCTGGATTAATCCGACACAGGGAGGACGGGATAGGTCCGTTCTGAATGCGATGCTGGCGGACCTCGCATAAAGGGGCGTGTTTGTCACGACACTCAGGAGCTGACCGCGGACCTCTTCGACAAGCTCATCGGCGTACGGAGCACCCACCACCTCGATCCGACAGCACAAAGCGCTTTTGCGGTATCGGCAAACCTTGACTGTTCCACATTTTTGGAAAGCCGCTCCTTGGAATCTGCGGGAAATAAGATCGCGACCTGACGTCGCTCACTGGCCATTGTCACGAACTCCACTAACGGTTGCAGCAATCAAACGAACGAACCGCCCAGTACATATACGCCGATTCAAGCCCTTCCGTGTTCGGTCATCCACCTCTGCTCCATGGCCATGGCAGGAGCGTTAATCCCGAAACCAGCAACAGCACGAGGACAACGAGCCGGAATCCTCTCTCGTCCAATTTGCCGTACAGTTTAAGTCCAAGCCAAGTACCGATGAGCACGGCAGGCAGCCCAATCCAGAACAGGCGAAGCGTCTCGGCAGTGACAACGCCGGTACCGCCGAGCCAGATGAGCGTCATCACAAAGACGACGACAACGACGGGCTGAAACACCGCGCGCTGCTCGTCCTTCGACCACCGCCGCAGGCTGGCCCATACAATGACCGGAACGCCAGCCAGACCGGCGCTGCCGCTGAAGGCCCCACTTAAGACTCCGACGACGCCGTCAGCGAGGGGACCGCCCTTTACGGCGGGAAGATTGGGGCGTGCAAGGCTGTAGACGCTGAACACAATCAACGCCGCACCAATGAAGACGCTCATTTGGGTTGGCGAGGCCCAAGAGAGGGTCGCTGCGCCAATAGGGATGCCGAGGGCGCCGCCCACAATAAAGGGGACGAGTCGGGACCACTGGATGGCGTGCCGGAGTTTCCAGAGGGTTGCGCCTTGAATGAGGATTGCGAAGGCGGCGATGAGAGGCGCACTCTGGGCGGGCGAGATTATGTGAAGCCATATCGCCGAAGCAATCAGCCCGAAAGCAAAACCCGCGACACCGGCCACAACGGCACCGATAAGCGTGGCTAAGAAGAACAGAACCAGATCCAGAGGGACGACGGCATGGGTCATGGTTAGATTCCCATAGATAGTGATGGGGATTGAAGGAGACGGGTCAGCCGTGGCGCTCGTCAGTCGCATCGCGCGACCAACGGTAGAGAGCGTCAAACTGCGTCATCGCCGCTGCGAGTTGCGCCAGATCATCGCGATACATGCGCGAATATCCGAGGCACGAAGCAAGTAGACCTGCGGACTGAGGCGTCAGATCGAGCTTGCCAGTATCGGCTCCCCGGACGATCGAGGCCAACCGCAACAGGGGTTCTGTGCAAAGACCGAACTCCTCGATCATGACATCGAAGGTGGTCCTTTCTTTCCTGTCACCCCAGAACGCGCCCTCCACATCGAACGGCGTTGCCTTCGTGTGCTCTGCAACGCCAGCCACGTCGGATGGCGGCACGAATAGGAACATGGCTCTCGGGTCGATGAAGCGACGAATGAGCCACGGACATGCCACGCGAACAACCTTTGGCCTCGCCCGCGTGACCCATACGGTGCGTCCCTCGTTGTCACGCGGTGGAATCCTCGCTGCACGTACGAGTGGCTGGTGAGCCTCGCACCAAGCATTGTGACCACCTTCAAGGGTTTTAGCGTCGAGGCCCTCGTGGCGAAGCTGCGCGGCGGTGGCCTGGCTGTTGGTTCTGCCGTTTTGACACACCACGACAATAGGTTGGGCCGCATATCGCCTCCACCACCCCATCGTACCAACGGATGAATGGCGCTGGGCGGTAGGAACGAGCCGAGGATTGGACGTAAACTCCTCGTCGTTGCGCACGTCGAGGATTGCGGGTGCACCTGATAAGCCCACAAGGCGAGCGAGCTGCTGTACTGTGATTTCGGTTGGAGACGGCATGGCAGCGTCCACCTCAAAAGAGGACATGGACGCGATATTTCAGCCGAAGCCTTACGGGGTAATCGCGGTCGACCCCCTGACGCGAGTTCACATCACAGAGGCAGAAAAGTCAACTCTTTGCGCGCTGGAGGGCGTAGGGCCCAATCGTGCCGAGTTTTCTGAGATGCCGCAGGTCGCGGGCCGCCTCGGCAACGAGCCAGTCTCGGAAGGTGACGATCTTCGGGAGCGTCGTTGTCGCCTTCGGGCAGATGATCCAATTATGTTTTGGATAAGCGTAGCTCCTCGACAAACGCGGACGCAGCAGACGCCCATTGATCAGGTCTGTGGCGGCGAGCGTGGTTCGCGCAAGAACAATGCCTTGACCGTCGACGGCGGCATCGATGGCCATGCTCACGCGGTTGAGCACAGGCCCATGTGTGAGTTCGACACCGTGAACTCCCGCCGTTTCCAACCACCTGGTCCAATCCTTGAGGTCGTCCACGTGGATCAGGAGAAACTTGATCACATCGGCTGGTCTAGTGAGGCGATTGCGCCCGGTGAGGAGCTTGGGACTGCATACGGGAAACAGCTGCTCAGACGACAGGCGCACGACATCAAGGCCCGGCCAGTTACCATCACCATGGCGGACGGCGAGGTCGACGTCCTCGCGGGCGAAATCCACGTGATGGAGAGTGGCCGACACACGTAGATCGATGTTTGGAAGCTCTTCGGCAAAGCGACCTAAGCGGTTTACCAACCATTTGGCGGCGAAATCCGGCGACGTGCTCACGGTGAGCACGCCGGAACTCTGACGCTGGAGCAGTCGTTCGGTGCCGATGGAAATGCGGTCAAAGGCGTCGCGGACAGCTGTCAGATAGTCGCGTCCAGCCTCAGTGATGACCAGACGTTGGCGCTCACGATTAAAAGAGCTTGACCCCGAGCTCCAATTCCAAAGCCTTGACCTGGTGGCTGACGGCTCCTTGGGTCACGAACAGCTCCTCCGCGGCGCGCGTGAAGCTCTCGTGGCGGGCCGCTGCCTCGAAGGCTTTCAACGCGTTGAGCGAAGGCAGACGGCGCGGCGTCTCCCTGGCCTCATGAGAAAAACTCAGCCAGGGTAGAGAAACGATGCTTTGCTTGCAACTCTTTGGTGGTTCTATTGGTGAGCTCCATTGCAGACGCTCGGACCGAGCGGGTCCAATCCGGAGCACCCCCAATGTCCAATCACCTGGCAAAGGCTCTTGGTGTCAGGCGCTACGGTGCCAGACCAGCCACACGTTTAACGCTCAGCAAGACCCTCAGCACGCTCGGCGTTTGGTTTGCGCGGAGCATTGAACGAAGGGCCCTCCGTGACCTTGCCGAGGACGTGCGGCTCCTCAACGACATTGGGCTCAAGCGTCAAGAGGCGCTTCGCGAAGCGGCCAAACCATTTTGGCGACAGTAGATACCACTCGAAATTTACGGTACGTCGCATCGCATCAAGGACAGGAACATGCCCGATCCAATCGTTTACGGGTTCCCACGCAGCACATTCGTTAACATCGCGCGGCTAGTCCTCACCTACAAAGAGGTGCCCGGGGCACGGACAGGACTATCTGCTGGGCTCCGAGTTGAGCTTGGCTGACTTCTACTTGTTGCCAAGTACCTTCTCGTTCAGTCTCACGGACGAAGGCAAAGCGGTGTATCCAAAGTACCCCGCCTTTTCTCGGTGACGCGAGAGGATGGAGGCATTGCCGAGCGTAAGGAAACTCCGTTCGGTCCTGCCGCCACGTGCTCCCATCGAGCATGCCAGAGAGTGGGCTATATCCCATCGGCCAAAATATTGATGGGCGGGGATGCTGAATGAGAGGCTCTTGCCACTCTACGTTATGTGTGAGAACCGGTAAGCCGTTCCGCTGCGTTCAACAAACCCAATACCAGGGAAGGGCAAGTGATACCCCACGATGTGGGTCTTATCAGAGGCTAGGCGGCTAAGCAGTGCCTTCCGAGTCGCTGCTGCGCGTTCGGGTTCATGATCCGCCGCCGGCCGCCAGTCTGGGTGCTCGAAGGCGATCACTGGATGTGCGAGAGCGTCTCCAATCACCAAGATTGCCTCACTACCTGAAACTATCTCAATGGCGATGTCACCTTGGGTGTGGCCGGCCGTATCAATCGCCCGCAATCCAGTAGCGATATTTTCGCCAGGTTTGACGGTCCGAATTTTGTCCTTTATCCGCTTAAGATTGCGAGCAGCTCCGACGGCAAAGTTGTGCCGGTCTCCTGGGATTTTCGTCAGAACATCGCCGCTCATCCATAAATTCCACTCTGCTGCCGATAAAACATAGCTGGCGTTCGGAAAATTGGGTTCTTCTTCAAAATCGTCAAGCGTGCCCCAGAGATGATCGGGGTGACCGTGGGTGTACACAACTTGGGTAATGCTCCTTGGGTCGATGCCTGCAGCCTCCATGTTCTCCAAAAGCTTTCCAGCACTCGGCATGAAATGCGGACCCGATCCAGCGTCCACGAGCGTAATGTTCATCGGCGCGTTCACCCGCTCACCGCCTTGCCCAGCAATGGTCATCGCTTCCTCCAGGTCGTGTCTGGAGGCGTTGCGTGCGAGGAACGCCGATGGCAAGACCAGGTGGCCGTCGCTCAAGATAGTGACCGAGAAGTCGCCGAGGGGATAGCTCAGGGCTCTTGTCGTCTCTGCCACACCGAATGTGCTGCCGAGCGCACCAGTTGCGACGGCCGCTACAGATGACGCAAGAAATTTGCGCCGACAAGGTAGGTTGGCACTCGGCCTGTGCTCGCCGCCAACCATGCGAATAGCGGTCGTCATGATCCTCCACTCTTCAAAGGGCCCTCGAACCCCATGCGATGCAGCCTTAGCGGTCCGTTGCGAACTGCACATGAAATCTCGTTCCATCACCTGGCGTACTAATGCATTGCACCGTCGCGCCAATGCGTTGACAGGCTTCAGCAACGATGGCGAGGCCTAGCCCGCTTCCAGGGCGTGATGTCCAAGATCCGCGCCAAAACCTCTCGAAGAGACGGCTCCGCTGATCTTTGGGAATGCCCGGGCCCCGATCTGCGACGCTCAAGAGCCCGCGGCGGCTCAGTCCAATGGTTACCTCGCTATTTGCGGGAGCATGACCGATGGCGTTTTCAACAAGGTTGCGAGCGATTTCGGTGATGGCCTCCTCGGTCGCCAGAACTTGTACTCGCTCCTGGTCGACCTCGAAGGCGAGGCGAACGTGTGCTGCGGAAGCCAAATCCACGAGCGGCTCTGCAGCACTGCGCACAACGCGTGCTGCATCGAGCTTTGTTCGCGCGAGACCATTGCATCCCTCCAATCGAGCCAGGCTGAGAAGCTGACCGATAATGCGTCCCATGCGCTCCGTTTCCCGCCGCAGAACCAATACATCGTCACTGGGCGAAAGGCGCTCCAAACCGGCCTGGACGACTGCAGCGGGTGTCCTTAGCTCATGTGCAGCATTGGCCGTGAAACGGCGTTGCACCTCTACCGCTTCGACAAGACGATCGAATCCGGTATTGACGGATGCGACCAGAGGTTGAACTTCGCTAGGCGCTTGGTCGATTTGAAGCGCCTTATGTCGATTGCCTGGTGCGGTGAGCGCCGCTTGCTTGGAAAGTTGCCGCAGAGGTCGGAGGTGTCGCCTCATACCAGCGGCGCACGCAATAAACGTGGCGACGCCGATGACAGGCGTCGTCCAGGCGACGTCTTTAAAGAAATCAAATAGCTCACAAAATAGGCCAGCGCGGGCATAACCAGTCTCAGCGCCGCGGAAGTGGACGAATAGCCAGGCCATTTGCAGCAATGTGCCAATCGAAAGGACTATGCCCAATCGCCAACCGAGCCGCGTGACAAGCGAATTGCGGTCGAACATCACGGCGTCTCCTTCGGCACGACCAGGAGGTATCCAAGCCCTCGGTGCGTCTCGATCTCGATATTCGCCTGAAGTGCAGCGAGCTGCTTCCTTAGGTGGTGGACGTGCACCGGAATTGTATTGGTCTCGGGCGATCCATCCGCGCCATAGACGTTGTCAAAGAGAACGTCCTTGGGTAGGAGGCGACCTTGCCGTCGCATGAGTTGCTCCAGGGTTGCGATTTCGTGCCGAGAGAGGCTGACAGGGGTGCCAGCCACGGTCGCATTACGCGCCACTGTATCCAGCGAGACATTGCCTGCGGTCAGCACTGTGCCCAGCACGTGCCCGGGCCGGCGCAACAGGGCGCGAATGCGAGCGACAAGTTCCTCGGTCGCAAAAGGCTTTACGAGATAGTCATCGGCACCAGTATTAAGGCCGGTGACTCGATCCTTAATGCTGTCGCGCGCTGTCAACACAAGGACCGGCAATCCGCCGCGCGCGCGCCGGATGGTCCTGATGAGGCTCAAACCGTCGCCGTCGGGTAATCCAAGATCGAGAACGACCGCGTCATAGGCGACACTCTCGATGTATTCGGTCGCGTCACCAAGACAAGCGGCTTCGTCGATGCTGAAGCCGCGATCTTCGAGAGCCGCGCGTACGTAGCGCCTGAGGCTCTCATCATCCTCGACAACAAGTATCCGCATCCGGAACTCCGCGTCGCGTCACCGAAAACTACCTTAAAGGAACGCGCGTAGCATTCCCGGTGACAGGAGTTCCTGTTCGCCACATCCCCATGGGCGCGTAACTCCATAGCACAGGAGGAGCCTTGAGTTATCTGTAGGCCGATCAAGCTTTGGTGAGCGCTGGTTTAGTTTGCCGTCCGCAACGCACGCCACTGGATGAGTTGCGATCAAGGGTACCACCTAGATGGCCAAGGAAGAGAAATGATCAAGCGAAGGGCTTTTATGATGGGTCTGTCCGCTATGGCAGCCTGGACCGGTTACGTGCGCCCTGCCGAAGCGGAAGGTCCGCCTCGAGACATCCAAACCGTCGTAAAGACGTTGGTGGGCGAGGCAACGCCCCTGGAGGGCAGGATTTCGTTCGATATCCCGGAAATCGCTGAGAACGGCAACACCGTTCCCTACACTGTCAGGGCTGAAAGCCCGATGATCAGCTCAGACTATGTGAAGGCGATACACCTGTTGGCTCCCGCCAATCCGCTTCCCCAGGTCAGCAGCTTCTTTTTCACGCCGCAGTCCGGCAAGGCGACGGTTTCCAGCAGAATGCGGCTCGCGCAGACACAAGAGGTTCTGGTGTTTGCGGAGATGAGCGACGGCGCAGTCTACACGACAAGACGACCCGTGAAGGTCACCGTCGGCGGTTGTGGCGGCTAATAAGGAGGCAAGTGCATGTCCGCAAAATCGCGCATCCGACTGCCGGACCAAGCCACGATTGGAGAGGTGATCGAGATTAAGACTTTGATCGCGCATCCGATGGAGACGGGCACCCGTAGGAATAGTGACGGCACCTTGGTCCCGCGTCTCCTGTTGCACACGTTCGAAACCAAGTTTGCGGGCCAAGAGGTCTTTCGTGCCGCGCTGCATACGGGCACCGCGGCCAATCCGTTCATCTCGTTCTTCATGAAAGTGCCCGGGCCTGGTGAGTTCGAGTTCACTTGGATCGAGGATGGCGGTGTCAAGACGACCGAGCGGCACGACCTCAAAGTCACGTAAGTAGGGAGTACCACGCGCCTAACGGACTGGCAGCCCGACAGTTTGAAATGCCAGTCCTGCGCACGGGGAGAGAGATGTGAACGTTCGGCGGAATCTTTGCGCCGCAGTATTGGCATCGGCGTTTGCCGGCGCGGTGCACGCACAAGAGAGCATTGGCGGAGCCATCGAGCGCGAGCTCGAGACCTATCGATCCATGATGAAATCCGATCCCTGGTCCAACCCGGGAACGTTGGACGTAGACCGCGGTGAAAGCTTGTGGAAGACGCCGGCAGGTCCAAACAACGTGTCGCTCGAAGCGTGCGACCTTGGTCTTGGGCCGGGCAAAGTCGATGGGGCCTTTGCCGCACTACCACGGTATTTCGCCGATGCTGAGCGCGTCATGGACGTCGAGGCGCGGGTCTTGTGGTGCATGGAAAAGTTGCAAGGCTTCGATCACGTGAAGCTCCTCGTCCGCCCGCACCCGGGTGCGGGCATGCCAGTCAAGGATCTTGGCGCGATCGCCACCTATGTCGCCTATCGTTCCAATGGCCGGTCATTCGCTGCCACGTTCAGTCATCCCAAGGAGAAAGAAATGCTGGCGCTAGGCGAAGCATTGTTCTTTCACCGTAGCGGTCCAATGGATTTTGCTTGTTCCACGTGCCACCGCGACAGCGGGAAACGCATTCGCCTGCAGCCGCTGCCTGTTTTCTCCAAGCCCGAGGAGGCGCGAAGGATCGTGGGCGAGTGGCCAGCCTATCGCGTATCTGCAGCGCATGTCATGACCATGCAGCATCGTATTTACGATTGCTTTTGGCAGATGCGCCTGCCGGAGGTCGAGCTTGGGTCCGACGTCTCAGTGGCTCTCATCAGCTATCTCGTGAAGCAGGCCGAGGGCGGCGAGATCAATATCCCCGGCATGAAGCGCTAAATTGGAAACATCATGGAGAAACGTCGCATTACCTTTGTTCTGTTGGTGTGCATTGCTCGTGTTGACCCTTCATGTGCCCAAGAGATAAACGACATCGATGAAGCAAAGATCGACGCGGCCATGCGTGCTGCCTTTCCCAAGGCGAACGTGGATTGGCTGTCCCGGCTCAAAGCCGATCAAACGATTGCGGGCTGCTCACAATATAAGGATACACCACCAGCTGCCCCCACCATCGCTGCGCGAGAAAGGGCATCCATCCGATATCCCCCCGACGGCGAGCTGATGGGCGATTGGAAAAGGGGCGAGCAGCTGGCACAAAGCGGCTACGGTCTTCGCTTTACCGATTATCCGCCGACACGTGGAAACGGGGGCAATTGCTACGCCTGTCATCAGCTAACAAAAGAAGAGTTGAGCTACGGCACACTCGGCCCGAGCCTTGCCGGGTACGGCAAGATCAGGAGGTCTTCCGAGGCAGACACGAAGGCAGCCTATGACAAGATATACAACTCACAGGCCACTTACCCCTGCTCGCTGATGCCGCGCTTCGGCACCAATGGAGTGCTGACGATTGAACAGATCAAAGACATCGTCGCTCTGCTGATGAGCCCCGAAAGCCCGGTCAACCGACCATGATCACCGCTACTTGGTGCGCGATGGTCGAGTGAAATCGCTAGAACTTACGCTGGGTAGTTGCCGTCCACTCTTATTTACCCAGTTCCAAATATCCGGCACTCGATCACGTCCTCGCGAGAAAAGCGCATACCCCTTGCACCGCCGGCAACATGGTGACACCATTCCTACAAGGGGTTATCCGCGATTGCCCCGTGAGGCTGCGGCTGAAAGATCGCGTCCACACTCCCAAGCAGGGGGAGGGGACGCTATGCCGCTATGAACCCCCATCGCCCGAGCTCCTCGTTTCGTCGTTCGTCTGCAGGCGCAGGCGAGCAACTGCTGGTTTGCATCGACAAGCTTCCGACACGGCATGCGATGACGCAGACCCGAATGTGGGTCACGCCGGCACCCGCAGATTTCGGCGACCTCGCCGCGAGCGCGAAGAAGACGTCGCAACATTGCCATGTCCCGGGACAAGCCACGAGCAGCCGCGCTACCTGTGCCTGCACTACTTTGGCAAGGGCAAAGCGGGCAACTGGTGCGATCGATAAGCCAAGATCTGGATGCGCAAGCTGTCGTGACGCCGCCTACCCAATCAAGTCCCTGGGGGGAGTGAGTTGCCATGATCAAAAGGAGCATAGTCATGACTATCACGCTATTCGGAACGACCGTCGCTGGAGTGGCCGAGTCTGTGAATTTCGATGCCGCTACGACTGGCGCTCCGGCAATAGGCTGGACGCTCACGATGACCGGCAGAGGGGCGCCCAAGTGGACTGTGGAACGAGACGATACGGCCCCTTCGAAGGGAAATGTGCTGAAGCAATCGGGCGAAGCTACTTACCCGCTCGCGCTCAAGGATGGCACCAATATCAGGGACGGCTTTGTCGAAACTAAGTTCAAGGCGATCTCCGGTTCCGAGGATCGCGCCGGCGGGCTCGTCTGGCGCGCCAGGGATGCGAACAACTACTACGTAGTGCGGGCGAATGCACTTGAGGACAACGTGGTGCTCTACAAAACCGTAAAGGGAGTGCGTAGCTCGCTCGATATCGTCGGACGCAGGGGCGGCTACGGTGTCGAGGAGGCAGTGTCCGCCAATCAATGGCACACGCTTCGCGTCGAGTTTGTTGGCGCACGCTTCAAGGTCATCTTCAACGACAAGCCACTGTTTGAGGTCGAAGATTCCACATTTGCCGAACCGGGCATGGTTGGTCTCTGGACGAAGGCCGATAGCTTCACGGCATTCGATGCCTTTGCCTATGGGGACGCGAAATAGCGGCCAGCCGAGCAATCGATGAGAGAAGATGAGCGGCGGCAGAACAGTAGACAGATCACGCCGTTTTGATCTTCATGGATACGCGCCGACACTCTGACGTGCCTGAATGAACTGGTCCCTTGGTCGCGATGATAAAACTGGCTTAAACAAGCGGTCCTAGATTTCCGACGTGACGAACACACGGGCCGGCACCTCGTACCCAAGATTGGAGAACATCATGAACCTTGTTCGCCGCGAGTTCCTCCAGCTGGCCGGCGCTATGATCACGGTTTCCGAGGCCTCACATTCGGCACGGGCTCAGACACCGGCAGGAGGGCCCAGTCCCACGGAAATCTTGCGCAGCGATCTGGTCGGCCAGGACTACAAAGTGACGGAGACGCTGGTAACGACGGTTGCCTTCCCGCCTGGTGCGGTCTCAAGCTGGCATGTGCATCCGGGAGCGCAAGAACTTGTGTTTGGATTGCAAGGTAGATTGACGCTTGAGATCGAGGGACAGGGCGCCAAAAGCGTCGGCGTAGGTGAAACTGGCCTCGTCCCCTGCGACGTGCCACACACTGTTCGCAACGAAACAACCAGTGAGCCAGCAAAAATCCTTGTCGTGTACAGCCGCAGTGACAAGGACCAGCCAGTCAGGGTCGACTTGAAGAAGGTATGAGGTGCCCTGCTGAGCGCACCGCCCGCGCAAAGTATCGCGGGGATGCCGGTTTTCGCACCCGTTGAAACTCGACGATGCTAGGCGCGTCTCGCCGCCTGGCGTCCTTGGCTCCGCGTCCCTTGCACCTCCCCCGCGCCATCGCGGGAAGCACACTTCAACCGCCTTCCAAATGGCAGTGCGGCACCATTTGGGGATCCTTTGCGGGGCCAGGGAGTGCGACGAGGCTGATCGCAATCAGCCCCGCGACCAGCGCCCCACCAATTGTTTTGGCGGTAATGGCCATCCCTAACTCCTCTTCCACGTCTAACAACTTCGCACTGTTTGTTCCTGTTCGTCGGCCGTCGTTACCGCACAGGTCATGGCCAATGGAGGCAATGGGCAATGCGAGCAAGCCCAGGGGGTCATGAACCGGGAAAGATTCTTGCTGCGCTTTTTCCATTGGAGCGGTTCACCCATGACGATCGGGATGGGAACTCCGGTTGCGCAGAATGCTAGACGCACTTCATTAAAGCAGTTTTCGCCGGCTTCCAGATCGGTAGCATGGCCGATTTTCGGGAATATAACGGGCGCCTTGATTTATCGTTTGGGGGGCTTTGCCCCTGGCCGCGGCGGCAACGACACTAGATAGCTAGCCATAGCGCGCCGATCTTCTAAGCTCAACTTCGAAGTATTACGTATGACTTCTCTCATATTCCCGCTCACCGAGGCACCGTCGGGAGTGAGCCCCGTTGAGAGAAAAAACTCGAAGTCGCCGACTGACCAGCCAGCTAGGCCATCCGGATGCGGCGTAATATTCGGGACCCAACCCTCGCCTTCGAGATCCGCACCACCGGCAAATCGCTGTAATGGCTTGATCGCACCCAAGAGGTTTCGACCACTATGACACTCTGCGCAATGGCCGAGACCTTCGACCAGGTACGCACCGCGATTGTATTCGGCATCTCTCGAAGGGTTGGGTGTGAAGGTCTTTCCGTCCAGAAAGAGCAGCTTCCATAAGCCGATCGGCCTGCGGATATTGAATGGGAACGGCAGCTCATGCGGTTGAGACGTCGCCGGATCGGATGGGAGCGTCTTGAGAAATGCGAAGAGGTTGCGAACATCGCTTATCGCCATGCGTTGATATGACGTGTAGGGCAGGGAAGGATAGAGATGCTCGCCGTTGCGCCCGACGCCTTTAAGGATTGCGTTTGCAAACTGCGCCTCGGTCCATGCGCCAATGCCTGCCTTCGCGTCACTTGAAATGTTGGGCACCTTGAACGTTCCGAATGGCGACTTCAAAGGGAGACCGCCCCCGAGTCTTAAGGGATCATCCTGACCCGGCGTCGCATGACAGCTGGCGCAACCCCCGATATTGAAGACCGTTTCGCCAATTACAACGTCGGCCGTCCCGGCTTCGAAGGCATCCGGAGACAGAACGGAAGGGACGGTAAGAGCATAAAACGCAGCAACGCCAACAAAGACGGCGATCAGAACCGCTTTCGCGAGCAAATGCATTGCAGCTCACGCGCTGACCCGCGGTTGCCCGCCCTTACTATTGGTTCAATTTCTTAAAGCTGTCGGCAAGACGAGGTGCGAAGCCATCCTTCTCCTTGTGACAGTTGCCGCAGCTGTTGACAATCTTCGGGTACTCGGCCTTAAAGCTTGCCTCGTCTTTGATGGTCCCCGCCGCAGCTTTGGCGTCGGCGACGAACTTGTTGATGACAGCCTCAAATTCAGGTCGCTGCTGCCAGATCTTTGGGGACGCATCCGTATCGCCTCCTGTCTTCGCATCCTCTGGGAACAGGCCTTTCAGCTTCGGGAATTGTTCCTGAAACGTCTGCAGACCAGATTGTACCTTTGCCAGATCGAAGGGCGCCTCGCCCTTCATCATTTTGAAGTTGACGCTGCTCGCCTTGGCGATGGTCTTCATCACCTCTCTACGCTGCTTGATTGCATCAAGGTTCTGAGCGAGGACGAAAGTTGCCCCAACGCCGACACCTACGAGTGTCGCCAGGATGAGTCTCATGATTTCCTCCCGTTCTGCAGCCGCAGCTGTCTGTCTGCCTTTACAACAAAACTGACGCGCGGTTCGCCGCAGGTATTCCCGCAAACACGGAACTTTGAACTGTCGTGAGCGCTACGGGAGCTCGGCTAGCTCAGAAATCATCGTGTTTACCTGTTATCAGATCAGCAAATCTCTTGGGCGCGTTCTGGAGGAGCTCGTCGCAAGGCTGTCCATATTTGCCATGCATGACGGCCAAGCTGTTCGGCGGATCGGCATTGATCGTCGTGACCATCTCATCCATGGCCGCTTGCGCACGCTGCATCACTGCATCGTCACCCAGGCCAATGTAATTTGCGACCTTGATCGCTTGAAGCAGCATGGCCTGACCTGTCTCCTTGATGCGTCCGGCGACCTCCGCCTTGGCCGCCGGTCCCTGCGCATTCCCGACTACAGCCGAGAGCAGAGAGTAATAGGCCGAGCAAGTGCCCATCTCTCTGCTGAGGTCGTCTAGGCCAGACCGCCTCCCGTCCGCGTGGGTTGAAAGGGATATGAGCGTGAGGAGCACGCCCCCGGCCAGAGCAGTCGGGACGGATCGGGCTATGCAGCTTGTTGACATGGCGCGCCGCCTCCCTTTTAGGAGCCGCCGACGACGCGATAGTCGTCGATGTACATATGGCTGTCGGCCTTCGACCAAACGCCGACCTTGCCTGACACCGGCTCGGGAAGCTGATGCGTGAGGTAGAGCTTGCCGTTCAGGTAACCCTCCACGTTGGTGCCCTTAATCACGACTTTGAGGTCATGCCACGTCTTCGTCGGCGTTGGCACGTCGCGCACCCATTTCACCGAGCTGCGGCGGCCCTTTTCGAATTTCCACAGCACGAGATTGTTCTCCAGTGCGTTCGCGCGCACCGTGAGGTAGTCGCCGTTGGGTTTCAGATTGAACAGGATGCCAGCACCCTGATCGATGCGACCTGAGAGCGGCTTAAAGCGCAACGAGATCTCGCCCTGGTGGAAGTCGTCGATCCCTGTCGCCACCGCATACGGAAAATAGGCAAACGCCTTTACGTTATCGAGAAACTCCCCGTATCGCTCGCCATAGAGCGATTTTGCATGTTCGGCGAGTCCGGCCGCGGTCTGGCCCTGCTTCCAGCTCCTGCCATCGATTACAAGTACCTTGTTGTCACCTTCGGCCCCGATTGAGAAATTACCGACGATGGGCACGAAGGACTTGGGCTGCGCACCCACCGTTTCGTTCTGAAAATCAAACTTCATCTCTGCGCCGGCTTGCAGCGTCGCGCTGGCAGGCGCGGCACGCTCCGACTTTGGCATCCCTTGCGCGAGCGCCAAGCCGGGGGTCGCGACGATTGCTCCTGTGAGGAGGGCTCCAAGAACCACGAGACTGTTCATGTCAGGTCTCCTTTGGCATTCTTTCCTTCGTCAAGGAATGAGTTGTCGGCGTTGCGCACGCCTCGTCGCGCGTGAGCGAAAGAAACTCCGCCCTGAGAGGTGATCCAGGCGGCGAGGATCAGGAGAGGCAGTACGCCGTAGAACCAGACCTCGGCGATGCGTGCGCCGGCCTCGAGGGGATACCCAGGATAGGGTGGATCCGGTGGTGTCACCTTGCGCGTAACCTGCGCGAGGCTGTAGATGAGGGGTAAGATTTCACCGACGCCGGTGGAGCGGCTTTCGGATTGCCGTCCACCATACTCGTAAAGGATTGTGCCGTATTTCTCATATGCTTCTTCCAGCGCACCCGTTCGACTTTGCGACTCAAGAAGGATCTTTACGTTGGGCAGCGTGCGCTGGAGCTTGCCGAGGATGTTGCGCTCAAAATCGATGTAGCGCGGGTCTTCGGGTGCAAGGCGAACAACGACGGTCAAGCCTTGCTTGAGCCCTGAAAGCGTCTCGGCGTCGGCGGGCGAGAAGGAATTGCGGCGATCTTGCGATGTGTCTGCGAAAACATGAAGCTGAGCCGCACCGGCGAGGAGCAAAGCGGCCGAGGTTAGAACGGTCGCTGTCAGGGTTAACTTGCGGACCGCGTTCTGTTTGAGGTCAATCAAGATGCCGGCGATGACCGCTAATCCAAGCGCAGCCGTCATCGCCGCCAGCGCCGATCCGAGAGAAAAAATCCCCCGCTCGAATCCGCGCAACAAGGCGGTTGGGGATAGGCTCGCAATGCTCTTCAATATGCCGCTGTCGCCTGCGGCTGCGAAGTCGAGCACCCAGAAGCCCAAGGTGGCCGCGAGCGTGATTATGGCGGCTGTAGCGCCGGATTCTGCAAGCGCCGCTGCGACCAGGGCGAAGCCAAGGACAACCGCGCCGTAGAGCCAATGACCAAGGAGCAAATTGGCGAGCTCCGGCAGGTGAATATGTCCACCGGCCATCATCCATAAAGCCACAGCCGAAAGGGCGGGCGCAGCCACAAGCACCCAAGCGCCGGCCAGAGCTGCAATCTTGGCGCCTAAAACCGCGCCGAATGAAGGTGGCACTTGCAGGAGCAGCTTAAGGCTGCCCGTCTCCTTTTCATGGGTGATGCTGCGGATGGCGACGAACGGAAAGAGAAAAGTGTTGGCCAGATACAAGGCACCGAACGTCGGTACCAGAATGCCGTCGAGCGGGGAGAGATTGCGCGCAACCTCGGGCAGTTGCCCGGCGGACCGGCTCGCTTCGCCATACAAGCCTACCGCTTGTATGTAGCTGTAACCGACGAGTAGGCAAACGAGCAGCAGAAGCAGCCAGAACGCGCGACCCGCCATAAGATCGCGAATTTCCTTGGCGAAGAGGGTCCCAAGCCAGGGCCGGTGGATCTTGTGGCTGTCAGGTAAGTGCAAGGAATACCTCCTCGAGGCCGACTTCACCAACGCGGGCAAGGCCTCTTAGTGCTTCGAGCGTCCCTTCGCCACGCACCGTCCCACCCGAAAGAAGTACAAAGCGGTCACACACGCGCTCCGCATCGACGAGTTGATGGATCGAAAGGAGAAGCGTTCGGCCCTCGTTGGCCGTCTGGCGCAAGATGCCGATCACCTCTCGGGTTTGCCTGAGATCAAGGCCATCGAAGGGCTCATCCATGATGAGCAACGGCTGCGGCGCGAGGAGACCGAGGGCGATCAGGAGCCGGCGTCTATACCCTTTGGACAGATCGCCAACACGCGTCTCCATCACTGGGTCGAGCCGCAACGCCTTGATCGTGCCCGGGAGCCGCTCGTGTGCGTTGCCGAGCAGCCGGGCAAATAGTCCAAGTACCCTGCCGACCGTTTCGGCAGGGTAGGGGATCGTGGCCTCCGGAACGTAGAACATCGCTCGCTTGCGTTCGGCAGGCGCCAGTGGCGCGTCGCGCCATATCACCATCCCGGACTCGGCGGGCAGCAACCCACTCACAACTTCGAGCAGGGTCGTTTTTCCGGCGCCATTCGGACCGACCAATCCGAGGATTTCTCCCGGCTGCACCGAGAAGCTAACGTCCTTCAGTGCGACGAGCCTGCCGAAACGGCGTGATATATGGCGGACATCGATCACAACGCGAGACGCTATGCTCTGGTCTGCGGCTGGGCACCTGCCGGGTCAGGACTTGACGGAGGCCTGGGCGTCGAGGACGCGCTTCAGTGACCGGGCCAGGTCGCCGGCTTTGCCCTTGCCCCAATAGTGGAGAAAAAAGTAGCGAGGTTGCTCTTGGCTCATGTGCTGATGAATGGCGACGATGTTGATCCCCTCATTCCGCATGGCGCGCAGGACCGGCTGAAGCTCGTTCTCCAGCATGGCGAAATCACCATCGACAAACGCTGCATTGTCGCTGCCGGCAAATGCCGCCCAAGTGTTGATGCCCATCTCCTTGCCAACGGACACGCCGTGCATGCTGGCCGTACGGCCGATCACGATCTTGAACATGCCCTGGTTGGATTGGCCCTTGGCGCCGAGTGCCTCCTCGAGGGGCGCGGCCGTGATGGAGCTGGGAGAGTCGATTTTGCCAGCGAATGATTTTACGGGGGCAGGATTGGCGGCGCGAATCTCGGCAATCTTGTCGTAGACCTTCTTGACGCCGGCGGCGAGGGTCTTCGCGTCGCCCATACCGCCAATATGCATGAAGTAGACCTTGGGTTCATCAAAGAAGAAATGGTTATGCAGGGCAGTCACCTCGAGGCCCGCATCAAATGCGGCACTCATAACTGGGTTCACCTCGTCCTCGAAGACAACGGTGTCCCCCATCATCATTGCCCCACCATGCGCTGGCGTGAACGCTGCCCACGAGCCCAGTCCCATGAACGGCGCCATGCTCCATTGATCAACCTGGATCTTGACGTCCGTTCTGGGCTTGCCGACCTTGAACACCTTTTCTTCGGGGATCACTTGCCCCTTGAGACCGGATGCTTGCTCGATGCCGGCTGTGTCGAGGCCGGGGATGTCTTGGGCGCGGATCGCCGAAGGGGCAAGCGCCGTCATTCCCAATATCAAAGCGGCCGCGGCAGGTGCGGACATTTTCTTCGGCATGAGGACCTCCAAACGCTGACGCTAAAGCTCTTCACTAACGCCCCCGCAGGATTTTTGTGCCGTCGCTCGCGTCGATGGTATGCTGCGCCGGCTCCTTTAAGGCAGTTTTAAGTGCGCAAACTCGGGACGATGCCGCACTCAGCCGCGCTTCTGCTGGGCCTGCAGGAGACCCTCAAGGCCTGTGCCGCGGAACTCGATCTTGTTGCCGGAGATCCATACCTCGCGGCAGTCCGGCTCGCCCTTGCCCGCGTCGAGGCACAGCTCGCCATCGCGGACAAACCATTTGCCTCGGCTAGGTTTGCCCAAATGGAAGGCCTTGTAGATCCCGTCACGCATGTATTGCTCGGCCCAATGCACGCCGTCTGTGACCTCCATGCCGGCCAGACGCGCTCTGATCTCGACATCTCTGAGCTTTCGGAAGCTGTCGGCCGTATGCCCTTGGGGTACGGAGCCAAAGAGGAAGGTAGCCATAAGCCCGTACACAAAGATTTGACCGTTGCGCATCGCAATCACCGCTTTGCGGCGAATGCCGCGAACAGCCGGTCGGCATTGCTCCATCGGATCGCATTCATGTACGTGTCGACATAGGTGGCCGCCTTGGCGCCATAGTCGATGTGATAGGAATGCTCGTACATATCGAGCGCCAGAATGGGTTGACCACCGGCAAGCGTGTGGCAGTGATCGGCCGCCCATTGATTGACGAGCCTGCCGTCGCGCGCAGAATGGGACAGCAGCACCCAACCGGACCCGCCAGCAAGCGCCTTACCCATGGCGATGAATTCTGCGCGCCAGCGATCCAAGGAACCGAAATCGCGTGCAAGGGCCGAGCTGAGCTCCTTTCCAGGGGCGCTTTCATCTCCCAGTCCGTCGAAGAACAGTTCGTGCAGGATCATCGAGTTGGTCGCGATGAGCTCCTCGCGCTTCAGCCCATTCATCAGAAAGTTGGGCGCAGCGTTGAAATCGAGGCCCGCCAGCTGCTCTTGGATGAGGTTGAGCCGCTTGACCGCTCCGCCATAGTTGTTTTCGTAGTGGCTGACGATCAGTTTCTCGGACATACCCTTGATGCGCTGAGGGTCACAGCCAAGCGCCTTCATGCTGTAGATTGTCGGCATGGGCCATCTCCTCTCAATGGATTTACTTGATCATCACCCAGGTCGGTTGCAGCAGTGGGAAGGCGATAAGCCCAACACAGGCCGCAACGGCAAAGAGCAGGGGATTGCTCACCTTCCAGCGGAACAAGACGCCGAGCGCAGCGATGCCAATCAAGGCGGTCAGCCAATCGCCAATGGCAATGCGCCCGAGCAGAACGCAGGCACCCAGAATGGTGCCGATGGCAGCGCCGTAGGCGCCTTTGATAAACCCCTGCAGGTTGGGACTATTGCGATGGCGAGCGACAATGGGTGCCGCGATGAGGACCAGGAGAAATGATGGCAGGAAAATGCCGATCGTGGAGACGACCGAACCCCAGAAACCCGCGACCAGGTAGCCGACAAAAGTCGCCGTGATCACGACCGGACCCGGACTGATCATTCCCACCGCAACGGCGACTAAGAACTCCCGTTCGTTCATCCAACCGTATTCGGTGACCAGTCCCTGTTGAAGAAAGGGGACGATCACCAGGCCGCTGCCGAAAGTCAGTGCGCCGGCCTTGAGGAAGAACAGGCCAAGCTTCAGCACAATCGACCCGCTCGCCGCAACCGGCGTCGCCGCAGCGACAGCCGGTACTGCGGCCATTGGGGCTCCTACCAAGAGTGCTGACGGGGGCTTCTGCCCCCTAAACAGGCTTCCGTAATAGAGGACGCCGATGGCACCGGAGGCGATAAACAGCAGCGCCACCTCTGCTTCCAACACGATGGTCACAACCGCGCAGACTACTGCGATCACCCATTGCAGCCAATCCTCCATGCCAAGCTTTGCCAGCCGATATGTGGAGTGCAGAATGAGAGCAATGACGGCGGGACTTACGCCATAGAAGATAGCCGTCACGGGTTTGAGCTCGCCGAGATAGACGTAGAGGGCTCCGAGCGCGGCAACGATGACGAAGTTCGGAAAGATAAAGGCCCAACCCCCGGCCCAGGCTCCCCAGAAACCACCGCGCAAATAGGAAATGAAGACGCCAACCTGAATGGCGAGCGGACCCGGCAGCGATTGACACACTGCCACCGCCTCGCGCATCTGCTCGCGTGTTAGCCATTTGCGTTCGGCAACGAGTTCCCGCTCCATTTGCCCCACGAGAGCCACAGGTCCTCCAAAACCCATGAGCCCCAGCCGCAGAAAGTACACGACTAACTCGCGAATGCCGACTTTGGGCGCCGCCTCGAGAGCCGAAGTTTCGTTGACGGCCATAATTCCCCTTCCATTTACCAGCGGGTAAACAAGAACGGGCGTCTCGCTAGCAGCGACGTGAGACGCCTGTTCTTCAACCCTCAAGACCTGGGTTTCTGGCTCGGCCAGTTGTGCGTTTCCTCGGTGGCGTCGCGGCACCACCGATAGAATGCATCGTAGAGTGCCATCGCTGCCTCGAGCTGCGGCAGGTCATCCTTGTACATGCGCGAATATCCGAGCGACGCCGCCAGCAATCCAGCGCACTCGGGAACAAGGTCGGGCCGCGCCGTGTCAGCACCGCGCACGATCTTGGCAAGGTGGAGGAGGGGCGGCATTCGCAGGCCAAACTCCTCGATCATCGTATCAAACGTGCAGGTCTCGCCGCGATGACTCCAAAACACGCCCTCGATGTCGAACGGCGTGGCATTAAAGCGCTCCGCGACGCTCATCACCTCCGGGGCGCTGACAAAGAGAAAGATGGCCTTGGGATCGACAAAGCGACGGATTAGCCAGGGGCAGGCGATGCGGTCGATCTTCGGCCGGCTACGCGTCACCCACAGGGTGCGACCCCTCTCGTCACGAGGCGGAATCTTATCGGTGCGGACCAGCAGCTCGCTGGCCTTCTTCCAGCCTTCGAATCCGTCTTCTAGGGCTTCCGCACTGACACCCTCGTGCCTCAGCCAGGCGGCAGTGCCCTCGCTCAGTTTCTGGCCCCTCTGGCAGAGGACCACAACTGATCTATCGCGGTAGTCCGAGGCCCATTGCGCCACAGCCCGGTAATCCCTGCGAAGGGAACCCGGCAGCAATCGCGGATCCACGCGGTAGTCCTCGTCCGTGCGCACGTCAACGACAGCGGGTGCATGGGGCAGACCGATAAGTCTTGAAAGTTGGGAGATAGTGATGAGGGTGGTCGACGGCATAGCGTCCCCTTTCCCTGGGTCGGGAGCGTGGACGCGATCTTTCGGCCGTAGCCTCACGGGGTAATCGCGAATAACCCCTTAAAACCATGATGTCACCAGGCCCCATCATATGCAAGAGGCCCCCACATCTCTCAAAGCGACGTGATCAAGGGGCGAGTTCCAAGCGTTGCCGCGGTATCCCTCCTCCTCCCTCTTGGATCCAGCAAAACGGCTATCGCAACCACGCCTCCTTTAAGACAGTTTTAAGCGCCCCCCTTGTTCTCGGTAGGTCAGCTCTGCCGTCCTTGTCGTAACTATGATGCACGTACTATGCGACACCTCATCCAAATTCCTCCAGGGGAGCCGGCGCATGTGTGATCGGATCTTTGTATTTCTCGTTCTTGTACTTGGTCTGGCCTGGGCACAATCAGCTGCAGCTCAGCCTGGGGACCCTGAGAACGGCAAGGACGTATTTAAGGTCTGCCGCGCCTGTCACCAGGTAGGTCCTAGCGCCAGGAACGGCATCGGGCCGACCCTAAATGGCATCGTGGGGAGCAAGGCGGGTACTATTCCGGGCTTTACCTACTCCGAGGCAAACAAGGAGGCCGGGACCAAGGGCTTGGTGTGGACGGAGGACAATCTCTTCAAGTATCTAGAGAATCCGGCGGCCTTTATGCCAGGCAACAAGATGACCTATGCGGGCATGAAGGATGAGGCCGATCGGCGCGACCTGATCGCTTACCTCAAGCAGCAGCCCGCACAATAGCTTCTCTGCATTACCATCGACGCGCGATAAACCGCACCCCGGAAAGCAAGCAGCTAGCGGCGCACGCTTATGCAGCTGGGTTTACCCGTTTCACGTTCCTAGCGTTCGCACAGATCCACAAAGTCGGCGAAGCTTTTCAGCGCCTCCTTTGAGGCTTCATCGTCTGCCGCACGATGGTAGAGACGGCCGCCTGCCGTTTCGCCGCGATCCGCAAGACTTGTGCAAGTCTTGAGCGCACAAGTGCTGCGGGAATTTCGGCGTCCCGTTCGAAAGCCTCGGGAACCAAGCATTCGAGCGCATAGGGTTCGCCGTCATAAGCCTCCCTGAGGTAACCGACGTGGCCGTGCACCACACTATGGCCCGTGATTTGTGCGCGCTCCTCAGCTCGCGTTTTGCCCTTCCAGTGTGCGTACACATCGATCCCCGAGCGAAGATTGATGGACGGCAGGTGCACCCTCCGATCCGATGGGGCGCGTTGATCTCTAAGGTTACCACGTTGCAAAATAGGCGAGATCCCCGATGTCTTCTTCGCTGATCGGCTGAAGCACTTTGTCCATGGAGGCATCATAGCCGGGTCTCGTATTGTCTTTGTAACCCTGCAACACCTTCAAGAGGTAGTCCTCCCTTTGGCCGGCGATGCGCGGAACGTTCTCCCGACCGGAGAGATCGGGGTTGTGACAGACGTCGCGGCGGTACTGATGGATCAGCGTTCTTCCACGATCAATGCGCGCCAGATCGACGCCGTCCTTGGCGGCCGCCGGCGGCGGCAGGCGAGAGAGGAGTTCTGCAATAACGCCCCTCGTTGCGTACACCCGTCATAGCCCGTTCATGACGTCGTTCCGGTTCATTCGCTCGCGATTGAGATAGAGGTGGATCTCCATGTAGGGGGCTCTTTGGCCTCCGAGCGAGGGCACTTCTGGATTGGTTGAGGATCCCTGTTCGCCATGGCAGGCAAGGCAAGAAGGGACCCTCCTTCCGGAGTCCCAGCTGCGCCGCCCGGTCTGGTAGCCACGAGCGCAAGCGTCACCAGGACTATGGCGCGTGCTCCACCTTTAGAGGAACTCATCAGCAGTTGCATCCCGTAGGTGATACCTTCGCCGTCGGGGCCAGAGAAGTGGGTTCGCGTGTCGGCTCCCTCCAACCAATACCGGCCGGAAGCGGCGCGGGTGTTTCGAGAACGCCAACCAATGGCTGCATGATCAGGAGGACTTCCGCGGATGGGTGTCGGGCGAAACGGTCGAGTGGCAATCCTTCAGCTGCAGCCGCTGCTATTCGCTAACCCACGCTGGAACCCGTCCTTTAAGGCAGATTTAAGAGGGCGATGGCTTCGCGCGAATGGCGCCGGTAACTTCCTCCAAGTCAGCGCTCCCCTTAAAACTGCCTTAAACTCAACGCGGTCCCTTTGGACGCACACCTCGGTTGTCCAGATCTTGTCACGGCTGCTCCATGCGCCTTCTCGTCATTGAAGATGAATCGCGGATCGCAGAAGTCCTGAGGCCCGCACTCGAGCAAGCAGGCTTTGCTGTGGACTTCGTTCACCTGTGTGCTGATGGTCGCGCGGCGCTTGCCTCCCACACCTACGATGCCGCTATCCTGGACCTCGGTTTGCCCGATGGTGACGGACTCGACCTCCTGGCAGAGCTCAGATCGCGTGGCGACGGGGTCCCGATCCTCGTGCTGACCGCTCGAGATGCAGTCGACGATCGTGTCTGCGGCCTCGATACCGGTGCCGACGATTATCTCGTCAAGCCGTTCGCCATCGCGGAACTCGTGGCGCGCACCAAGGCACTCCTACGGCGACCGGGCGCGGCCTTGGGCATTGTCTTGATAGCGGGCAATATCCGCTTCGACACGGTCGGGAGGGATGTGCTCGTCGGTCCGAACTATGTTCAGCTTCACCGGCGTGAGTGCGCCATCCTTGAGCATCTCATGCGTCGTCTCGGGCGGGTCGTTCCCAAGGCGGTGCTTGAGGACAAGCTCTACGGAATTGACGAGGAACTGGAGTCCAACGCCATTCCCGTTCACATCCACCACTTGCGCAGAAAGCTGTTGGACGCTGGCGCCGAGGTGGAAATCCACACGGTGAGAGGGGTTGGCTATCTGCTGACTGAAAAGAAGACGTCATGAGGATCTGGCTTCGATCTCTCGAGGGTAGTCTCGCCGTGCGGTTAGGGCTGCTCTATCTCCTTGCGATGGCCTTTGCTGTTGGTGCACTGCTCTATCAGGCCTATGACACAGCCGGCAGCCTCAACGACCGCGATCTTAACCTGCGTGCAACCGATCTGGCGCGCTACGTGGTCCTTGGTCCAGATCACACGCCGCAGCTCGAGCTTCCTCCCAAACTTGCCACCGCGTACGAGACCGGGTCTTCCGACCTTTACGCGGTTCGTTCCCAAGACGGCCGTGTGATTGCCGCTTCACCGCGGAGCTTCGGCGTGGTCGTCTCCGATTGGCCGGCTCCGAGTGATGAAGCCAGCTACTTTCGCCTAAAGGCATTCGGGCCCGATGTGCAGGACTATCATGGCGCGAGTGTCAGCGTTCCGAGCGTGGCCGGACCGCTTTCGGTGTTCGTCGGACGCATTGCCGAAGGAAGCCTTCTGGCGCACTCACTCCTGCGCGAGTTCATGGTCGATGCCGCGTGGCTCATACCACTCTTTATGGTCATCACTCTGGCCACAGGAAAGTATGCGATCAGCGCCGGCTTGAAGCCCGTCCGCCAGATCTCAGAGATGGCAGCGGCGATTGGACCGGGCAACACGGCGGTTAGACTGCCTGAGCACGACCTACCTGGCGAACTCGTGCCCCTCGTCGGCGCGGTCAATCGCGCGCTCGACCGACTGGCGCAAGGGTTTGCCGTGCAGCGCGAGTTCACGGCCAATGCGGCGCATGAACTCCGAACGCCACTCACAATCATTACTGCGGCTTTGGACACCATGCCCGGAGACGGCGGTCTCACCAAGCTCAAGTCAGATGTCGCCCGCATGAACCGGATCGTTGAGCAGCTCTTGCGGGTGGCACGACTTGATGCTGTTGGCCTCGACGTTTCAGGGAAGGTCGATCTCAATGCTGTAGCCGAAGGCGTCGTTGCAGCTATGGCTCCGCTGGCCCTCGCGCAAGACCGAATGATCGCATTCCTCCCAGCCGATCCCCCAGTCCATGTGCGCGGCAACGCTGGTGCCATTGAGGATGCTATTCGCAATCTTGTCGAGAATGCTGTCGCGCACACCTCAAGCCATAGCGAAGTGACCGTGGACGTGGCTCCCGACGGTAGCGTGACCGTCGCCGATGAAGGACCCGGGATTGCTCCTGAGCACCGGCAGCACGTCTTCCAGCGTTTCTGGCGCGGCAAAGGCGCACCAAACGGCGGCGCCGGCTTGGGTCTGGCGATCGTTAAAGAGGTTGCTGACGCGCACCACGCGACCATTCATGTAGACGATAGCCTCGCAGGCCGAGGCGCCCGTTTCACTATGCGTTTTTCGCCCTGGCTCGATGCCCATCATACCGCCGAACTCGCGGAACCCGTGGGTACGTGAATGTAGGGAAGCCACTTCGTAGGGCGCAGCTGTTAGCAGACGCCGTAAAGCGCGCGATAATAGCTCAAGGGACCGTTACGTCTGGCGACTTAATGTATGGTCCGATGCACTACGAGCTATTTCTTGCTGCCCTGCATGGATCGATCAAGTGTAAACGTGAATGTCAATCCTGCTCGCAATTCATTGACGGCGCGGCCATTGACGCTTGCCTCCCGAACTGCAACATCAAAGGAGAGATTCTCGCGGACCTGCCAAATAAGCCCAACCAGCGCAGAAATGGTGTGCGCTGAGCCAACGTCATCCTCGTAGAAGACCTCGGCGACGGGACGCACTTTGCATGTGTGCGGTCCTTCAACAATTACGCTCACGAACAGATCAGCACGCTGTTCGCGGTTGAGTTGAGTTTGCACGTTGAAGTGCACCGTCCCCCAATCCCAGCGCTGTGAGATGATGCCCGCCCAGCTGGCGCCAAAATGGGAATCACCGGCTGTCTCTGGGTATAGCACCCCGAACTCTGTGGCGATGCTGGGGCCTGATTTGTCTTGCAGCACGCCAGGGCGCACAACGTATTTCAAGAATGTTCCCGCATCCGTCATGTTTGGTGGTTCGGAAGAGGACAGGGGTTCCAGAAGTCGCCCCTCGAACACCAATTCCAACCCTTTAACTACCCCAAAATTGATGACAATGCCGGGAGCAACTAGAATGCTCTGTGAACCCTCCTGTAGACGCCCAGCGGGCTGGAGTTCGACCTCCGCCTGTCCCGGTTCAGTAACCGCGGCATCTGTGCCGTCAAACGGTCATAGGCAAATGCGGGGGCCGCTCCTCCACACATTGCTCCGCCAACCACCGCGGCCCCCACTATCCGCGAAGCCAGCGCACTAAGGCGCGAGCCGTCTGTGAGCATTGCTCCCCCTAGGGCGTGGTGCGATAGATCCACAGCTCGGCTGGTTCGCTTCCACTAACACGCACGGCCAGGGCCAAGCGATCGAGCGAAGGCATGAAGAGGGAGGTCCGCGCGCCCTGTCGCGTTACAATGCGTGCAAGACGCGCGTAATCAGCCGAGGCATTGAGCACGTCGATAAACCCATCTCCGCACGTCACGTAAACCCGCCGCCGTTTGGTGTCGAGGAACACGTCATCCACATCTCCACAGGTATCGTGCTCGGCGACCACGGCGCCTGTGCGCATATCCCGTGCGCTAAGCTTGGGCGGATTTCTGAAGACCACCAGTACTCGCTGGTTCTCCTCATCTAGCGCCATCGCAAAGTTGCCCCGGTCCGCGCCGGTCGACCAGTTTGCGTCCTGTACGCCGCTCTTGTCGTCAAGGGCGACGATCGACACCGCATCGGGAAGATTAATAAGGATTCGCCGCGTCCCCGTGCTGATTTGGAAGCTTTCCGGATGCGCCGCCAGCGTAAAGTCCTTGATCTTGACCCGGGTTGCAGAATCGATGACCGCTAAAGCTCCCGAGCCATAGCCCACAATCACGTGCGATGTTTCTGGTTCGACCCGCACATTGTCGGCGTCGCTGCCAACGGTGAGCTGTCCCAAGGGCGTAAATTCGCCACCCTTGAACACTCGGACCGTTCCATCTCCGCCATTGGCAACATAGAGCGCGTCCGCTGCAGGAACATAACCTACGCCTTGCGGCCTGTTGAGGCCGGA
>Ga0075424_100000695_pt1 | contig 27153 bp, 21 predicted proteins | sample SoiMethybrSBSTD3_FD_75301 | JGI IMG/M metagenome (GOLD analysis project Ga0075424, IMG submission 75301) | Bulk soil microbial communities from a Populus tree surrounding site in Tennessee, USA - Soil MetaG P. TD hybrid SBSTD3 | ecosystem: Environmental > Terrestrial > Soil > Tree plantation... | reverse complement strand
CAGGAACCGGCACCTGCCGAGCAGGACAAGGCACCGGGCACCTCCACGCCGCCCGGGAACGGCGGTCCGGCCGGGAGCGGCGGTCCGGCCGGGAGCGGCGGTCCGGCCGGGGATGTCCAGGCGGAGCCGCCCGGGTCTAGCCTGCCCGTGTGGCGGTGAAGCCGGCCCGGTAACCGCCAGCGGCCGACACGCGTCCACCGGGCCGGATGTATCCGGCTCTCGGGCCGCTCGTCCCGCGCTGACCGACGGCAGGCTGCTGGCCTCTCATCGGGTATTAGCCGCTCACGCCCGCCGAACCATCGGTAGAGTGCCCATCCGGAGCCGGGACGCGCCACGTCACGCACGGTCGCCAGGGGGCAAGCCATCACCGCAGCCCATCAGCATCGCACGCCGGAAGCGGGATCGAAGCGCGCGGTGCGCAGACCGCTGGCCAGGGTCACCGCGCCGCGGGGCCGGCCAGGCAGGGCCACTGCGCGCCTGGCCGTCACGTTCGGTGTGATCCTGCTCGTGGCCGCCTGCTCGAAGCCCACCCCCGAGGTGAACTCGGCCCTGCCCGCATCGCCGGCTGCCCCAGCCGCCCCGGCGACGCCGAGCAGTCCCCCGGCCTCCTCGCCAGCCGCGCCGGCGACGCCGAGCCCGCCCCCGCCGCCTGCCTACTGCGGGCGGGGTGGTGCGGAACTCTGGGCGCATCTGGCCAACTGCGGCTGGCCAGGACCCAAGAACACCGGACCTGACGTGTCGCAGTGCCCGGGGGGCCAACTGACCGCCAACGGCGGCAGCGTCACCCGGACCATCCAGATCACCACGCCCAACACCGTGATCAGCTGCGAGGACATCCAGGGCATGCTGGACATCCAGGCCCAGAACGTCACGGTCAGGAATAGCCTCATCGAGTCCAGCAGCGGCATGACAGGTGAAGACGCCAACGGCACCGCCGCCATCAAGGTGGAGGACGGCGCCAGCGCGATCATCGATCACGTGAAGATCAATGGCGATGACGGGGTGCACGCCTGCATCTGGCATCAGGGCACCAGCCTGGTCGTGAACGCGGTGAACTGCTACGGCGTCGACGACGGCGTTTTCAGCTGGGCTGACACCAGCTTCTCGTCGACCACCGGCGATCATTTCGTGATCAAGAACAGCTACTTCCACGGTTTCACCACCGCGACCGCCAACGGCCACGAGGACGGCTATCAGACCGAAGGGGCCAGCTTCGGGCTGATCAGGCACAACACGTACCGGATGACCACCAACGCGGACAGCGCCATCGCGATCTGGGACTCCCTCAAGAGCTCGCATGACATCCGGGTCAGCCACAATCTGATCACCGGCGGTGGGTTCTCCATCTATGCGGAGGACTACAACCCAGGGGACGGCGGCCCGGGTAACCCGCCTGCCGTGGGCGGCTTCTCGGACACCAACATCACCTTCACCCGCAACGTCTTCAGCACCGATGCCGCTGGCTGCGTCGGCCAGTTCGGCGTGTGGTTCGACAGGCCCTCCTGGGGGCCCTATGACGGCGGGCCGACCGACGGCTGGCGGCGCACCGGCAACAAGGTGCTCGAGACCGGGCAGAGCGTGGACAGCGGCAATCCTTCTGGTGGCGGCCTGTCCTGCGGCTAACGAGCCCCCCGGGGTTGAGACGGGGGTGAGGCGGGCGGATGGTGTGGCGCCAGCCCGCCCGATCGCCGTCCTGGCAAGATAGCGGCATGGAACGTGTACTCGGAATCGGTGGATACTTCATGCGGGCCGCTGACCCGGCGGCCCTGAGCGCGTGGTACCGCGATTGCCTAGGCCTGGACGCCGATGAGAACGGCCTGTGGCGTCAGGGACCCGGGCCGACGGTGTTCGCGACGTTCGAGTCCGAGACCGGCTACTTCGGGTCCCGCGCCCAGCAAACCATGCTCAACTTCCGGGTCCGCGACCTGGATGCGATGCTCGCGCAACTGCGCGCCAAGGGAGCGGACGTGGCCGAAGAAGCGCAGGACATGGAGGGTGTCGGCCGGTTCAGCTGGGTCACCGACCCCGAGGGCAATCGGATCGAGCTGTGGCAGCCCGCCTGACCGCGTCGTCACGCAGGCGGTAACGTGCAGCTTCCGCGTCACTCCGCGGGCGGTGCGGGATCGTCCCGCACCACGGGAATGGGAATCGTGTCGTCTTCCCTGTTGTCCGCCGGCTCGCGCGCAGCACCCGCAGGCGCGTGATCAGCCGATGATGCCGGGGGCGGAGAGGCCGTCGCAGACGCCTCCTCCGCCGGCCCGGACGGAGGGGCCACCTCCTGGGCGTCGGCCTCGGGCCGCGGCGCCGGCGGCGGCCAGCTGCGGGCCGGCGGCGGGCTGGCCGGGGTGCCCGGCCGGGGGGCCGGCGCCACTGGCGGCGGCCAGCTGGGTGCGGCGGATGGGCTGGCCGGGGTGTCCGGCCGGGGGGCCGGCGCCGCTGGCGGCGGCCAACTAGGAGCCGGTGGGCTAGCCGGGGTGGCGGCCTCCGGCTGAGCCGGCCGCGTCGGTCGCGCGGGGGTGAAGGCCCACGATGTCGGGGGGCTGGGGGCGGCCGCTGGTGGCGGGCTGGCCTTTGCCTCCTCGGCGGCGGCCTGGGGTGCCGGGTCAGCGCCCACCTCCCGAGCAGTGACCTCCGGTGTCGAGTTGTGCTCTGCCGGACGGGCAGTGACCTCCGGTGTCGAGCTGTCTTCTGCCGATGGGCTGGCGGCATCTGCCGACGGGGTGGCGGCTTCTGCCGGCGGGCCGGCCTCCGCGGGTGGGACGAGGGCCGCCGGCAGCGGGACGGGTGCCTCCGCCGGCGGGCCGGCCTCCGCGGGTGGGACGAGGGCCGTCGGCAGCGGGACCGGTGCCTCCGCCGGCCAGCTGGCCTCCGTCCACGGGGCGGGGGTCTCTGCCGGTGGGGCGGGCGTCTCTGCCGGCCGCGTGACGGCGGCCGCAGGCGGGGTGATCTTTGCTTCTGGCGTGACGGTCGCGGCGGGCGGGGGCATCTCTGCCGGTGGAGCGGTCCTCTCCGGCGCGGGTGGTGCCTGGGCCTGCGCCAGTGGTGTCACGGGGTGAAGGCGGCTGGCGCTGGGGCTGACCGGTCGCGCTGGGGCCGGGACCGGATCGACCCGGCCCGCTGGAGCTGGTGCCGGGCTGGCCGCCAGCTGCGCGTCCGCCCCCGCTGGGGCCAGAGCGGCCGACCTCTCTACGCGTGCCAGCCGCCACAAGGCGCCCGTGCATCCGATGATGAGGAAGGTGAGGCTCGCGGCTATCGCGAAGGAAAGCTCATCCAGCGTGGCGAAGGACACCGCGGCAATGGCCACCGTGGCCGCCATGGTCTGCCCGAGATCGCGGATCTCCGGGTTCGTGGATATGCGGCGGACGCGTCTCGCGGTCAGCCATCCGGTGATGAAAAGCCCCAGCAGGGCAGCCAAGCCGATGATGCCGGTTTCGATGAGGGTCAGGAGGAACTGGTCGTCGGTGAAGAAGTACGTCGCGGGCAGGAAGGTGCCGAACCCGCGGCCGAGCCACGGATGCTGCATGATGAACGGCAGGCTCGAGGAGAAGGCGCCGGTCCGTGAGGCGCTGCTGGTGTCGGACCCCACTTGCAGGAAAAGGCTCCGGAACTCGCCGAGCAGGCCCGGCTTCGTCGCGAACAGGAAGGCCGTGCCCGCCAGTCCCGCCACGTAGGCGGCCCGCCGGTCCCACTTCGGCCAGGTCGGCAGGAGCACGATGCCCGCCACCACGAGCGCCACGATCCCCGTCCGGGATACGGTCATGGGCAGGGCGATGGCGATGATCGCGACCTGCACCCATCGCCGACCGCGGCGCCCGTCCGGCGCGAACCGGGCCCGATGGACCGCGATCACCAGGCATACCGCCAGCACAACAGCCAGTTCGATCGGGTCGATGGCCGTCGCCGACGGGCGGTTGAGCTGGTCCCTGGTGAGCAGGTCCGTGAAGGGCGTCTGGGTGGTCAGGCCCGGGATGACGATGTACTGCGAGGCGCTCAGGCCGGTGAAGAACTGCACGATGGCGAAGCTGGCCATCGCCGTGGCGCCGAAGACCACCCGGCCGAGCAGCGTCTTCAGCCGGGCCATGCTGGGGATGCCGTCGGCCGCCAGCAGCATGACCCCGAGCCACCCGAACATGATGATGAGGCCGCGGTCCGCGCCGTTCTCCTCCAGGCCCGGCAGTGTCCGCCGGTTGGCCGATATGTAGGTGGCGATGACCGCGCAGGTGAGCACCACCGCGGCAACGCGGACGGGCTGGGGTCCTCGGTCCAGCGCGAGGGATGGATGGATGAGGGTCAGCAGGTAGCAGCCAAGAAGAAGGGCCGCGAAGATCGTGGCCGGCCCGCCGGCCCCGCCGAGCGGCGCGAAAACCAGCGGGGCGGGGATGGCCATGAGCAGGAACAGGTAAACGGTCAGGAGCGTGACCGTGTCGGTCTTCCGCTGCCTTGTCTCCTCGGCCGGGCCATCGATGAAACGGGTGTTCGCGACGTCGCGCTCCCCCTGACGGGGCAGAAGATCAGCTGCGCCTGACCGCCCAGAATGCACCGAGTCAAAGGCCGAACTCATTGCACCCCGGCTCCCCGCGCTGCCCACCACAGACAGCGCCAATCCCGCTCATTCACAATGCCTTGCGGGCCAGGCTACCGGGTGATGCGCACAGCTCCCGAGCGAATGAGGCTATCTTTGCCCCTCGCCATGGGCCCTGTCCGGTGTCGGCCGGGGCGCCGTCACCGCGGGAGGAGCTGGGTCGAGCAGTTCAGCTCCAGCGGGCGCAGCGAGGGCCGCAGCAGGGCGGCGATGGCGAACCGTGACTGCGGGTGCCCGCGCAGCCACCACGTCAGCTCGCTGGCGATGGCGAGCCAGAAATAGCACCACGACGCCGGCAGCCGGTTGCGGCGGTGGTACAGGCGCACCCGGTTTACGATCTGCATGGCGTGTATCTGGTTGCTGGTGCCCGACTGGGCGCCGATATGGACGGCAACCGACCGCGGCTCGTAGCGGGTGACCAGGCCGATATCCCGGGCGCGCAGTGACAGATCGGTCTCCTCGGAATAGAGAAAAAACGATTCGTCCCAGCCGTTCAGCGCGTCGAAGCACGCACGGGACATCAGGACCACCGCGCCCTGTGCCCAGTCCACCCGGTGCGGATAGGTGTACTCCTCCGCGTCGGCCACCCGCTCCGACAGCGCAGCCACCCCCGTCTTCTCCAGGCCAAGGGCACGCAGCAGTGTGGGCTCCCGCCGCAGGGAGGTTTCCAGCGTCCCGTCCGCGGACCGCAGCTGAGGCACCACGATGCCCGTGCCGGGTTCATGCAGCGCTTCCAGGAGCGGCGCTACCGAGCGCTTATTCAGGCGCGCGTCCGGGTTGAGGATGAGGATCGCATCGGCCGGAGAGGCCTCGCGCACCCCGCGGTTGATGCCCCCGGCGTAACCGACGTTCGCCGACCGCACCACCTGGCAGTCGCCGCGGGCCTGGACCAGATCGGCGGTGCCGTCGGCCGACCCGTTGTCCACCACGACCACGTCGGCCGTGAGCCCGTCAAGAGCGGCCGGCAGGGAGTCGAGCAGGTCTCCTATGACGTGAGAGGAGTTGTAGGTGACGATGACGATGGCCAGGTCGGGTTGCACGCATGTGATCATAGATGCAGCCAAGCCGGGGTTTCACGCGGTCTGCGGCAGTGCGCAACGGATACCGTTAGCTCGTGCTCAAGCTGCTCCTGATCGCGCCGGCATGTGACCGCGACGATGTCGGGGAGGCGTGGGTCGCCTACCAATGGGCCCGCCGCCTCGCCGACCGCCACGACGTCACGCTGCTGACGTACCACAAGCGCGGGAGCAGCCCCGTCTCGTCCCAGCTCACCGGCTGCCGGGTCATCGAGTGGGCCGAGCCGCCCGGCCTGGGCCGGGCGGAACGGCTCAACAGCATGCTGAAGCCCGGCTACCTGCCGTTCTACTTCCGGGCCCGGCGGTGGACCCGGCGGGCGCTGGCCCGGGGCGAGCGGTTCGATCTCGCCCACCAGCCGGTGCCGGTCGCGATGCGCTACCCGTCCCCGGCCGCCGGGCTGGGCATTCCGTTCATCATGGGGCCCGTCGGGGGCAGTCTCCAGTCCCCGCCGGGCTTCGATGCCGGGGAGGACACGGCCCCCTGGTATGTGGGCCTGCGGCGCCTCGACGGCCTGCGCATCCGGCGCGATCCGCTGCTCCGCCGCACCTACGAGCAGGCGAGCTGCGTGCTCGGGATCGCCCCCTACGTGAAGGACTTCCTGTCCACCGTGCCGGTGAGGCGGTTCGAGGTGATGAGCGAGACCGGGATCGACGAGCTCGCGGCGCCGGTCGACCGGGCGGGGCGGGCCGGCCAGCCGGTGCGGCTGCTGTTCGTCGGGCGGCTCGTGCGCACCAAGGGCGCACGGGACGCCATCCGCGCGCTTGGCCAGGTGCGCGACCTGCCGGTCACCCTGGACGTGGTCGGCGACGGATTCGACCGGGCGGCGTGCGAGGCGGTAACCGCCGAGCTCCAGCTGGCCGGGCGGGTGACGTTTCACGGATGGCTGCCGCGGGAGCATGTCTCCGCCCTGTACCAGGCGGCGGATGCCTTCGTCTTTCCCAGCTACCGCGAGCCGGGTGGCAACGTGGTGTTCGAGGCCATGGCGCACGGCCTGCCGCTGATCGTCAGCGACATCGGCGGCCCGGGGAACGTGGTCGATGAGTCCTGCGGCATCCGCATCCACCCGGTCTCGCCGGACCAGTACGTCCGCGACCTGGCCGCCGCGATCGCCCGGCTGGCCGGCGATGCCGACCTGCGCGCCGCGCTGGGCGAGGGCTCGCGGCGGCGGGCGGCCGAGGTCGCCCTGTGGGACAGCAGGATCCGGCAGGTGGAAGGGCTCTACGCGGAGGTCACGGCCGGCCGGTCCCGCTGACGCGGGCCCGCCGCGTCAGGGGCCGACCGGGGCACCGGTGTTGTCCCAGACGTTGCCCGACCAGACGTTGCCGGGCCCGCTGGGATCGAACGCCGCGATGTACCCGAAGGAGCCGCACTGCGGGTAGTAGATCGTGCTGAACCGGTTGTTGGTGATCTGGATGTTGTAGGCCCGGGGGCCGCCGGGGTTCTGCCCGCCGTAGATGGCGTAGCCGCCGCCGGCGACCAGGTTGTCGTGGATGATCACGTTGGCCTCGACGCCGAAGTCCTCGAACAGGCTGATCGCGTCGGTCTGGTCGTTGGGGTTGAAGACGGTGTTGTGCACGATCCGGAGGGGGATGGTCGAGCCATTGGACGTGGTGCCGTTGAGGTGGCTGCCGGAATCGGCGAAGGACACATCGTGGATGTAGTTGCCCCGGATGAGGCCCGCGTAGATCTGGACGCCGGTGGAGGCGTCGGCGATGTCGTTCTCCAGGACCCGGGTGCCATGGGCGTTTCCCTGGATGTCCTTGATCCCGGCAAAGATTCCCTTGAAACCATGGGTGCCGTACGGGCTCGATATGTCCGTGTGCTCGATGATCACGCCGCTCGGGTTGTTGACCAGGTTGACGCCGTCCCCGCCGATATCGTTGCCGAAATTGCTGATCGCGACGTTCTTTACGGTGACGTTGGAGGCCATCACGTTGACGGAGCCCTTCACCGAGAACCCCTCGAACACCGTCCCGGCGGCCGTGATGTTGACGCTCCCGTCCGAGTACGACCAGCCGGGCCCGGAGGACACCTGGTCGGGCACCGCGCGCAGGGCCACGCCCTTGGGCACGCCCGTGTTGGTCGCGTCCGGGTACCCGCAGCGGTGCGGGCTGGGCCCGCAGTTGTTGTGCCGGAGCACCGGCTTCGGGGATGACGTCTTCGGATGCGGGGAGGGGGACGCCGACTGCGTGACCGGTGGCGTGGACGGCGGGGGCGCCGCGTTGTTGGTGCTCTCGCCCCCAAGCGCGATCACCAGCGCGGCGACCGCCGCGACGCCCACCACCACAACGCCAGCGGCCACCGCAATGGCCCGGCGGGATATCCCACGCCCGGGCAGCCTCCGCCGCTCCGACATTTCCTTCCCCCTACCGCAATGCCGATTTCAGCGCCAGTGCCACCTGTTCCTGCTGCCCGGCGGTGATCTCGGCGAACAGCGGCAGGCTGAGCAGCTCACGCGCGGCATGTTCGGCGACCGGGAAGGCGCCTTCGGCATATCCCAGCCCGGCGAACGCCTCGGTGAGGTGGATGGGCACCGGGTAATGTATGCCGGCCCCGATTCCGGCTGCCTGCAATTCCTTAAGCACCCTATCCCGGTCCGGCACCCGCACCACGTACAGGTGCCAGACGTGCTCGTTGCCGTCCATGGTCTGCGGCCGGACCACCTCGTCCAGGCCGGCCAGCAGCGTGTCGTAGCGCTGCGCGGCCGCCCGCCGGGCCCCGTTCCAGCCGGCGAGCCGGCGCAGCTTGGCCGAGAGGACGACCGCCTGCAGCGTGTCGAGCCGGCTGTTGACGCCCATCACCTCGTGCTCGTACTTGCGCGCCGAACCGTGGTTCCTGAGCACCCGCATCCGCGCGGCGACCTCGTCGGAGCCGGTGAGGGCGGCTCCCGCGTCGCCGTAAGCGCCCAGGTTCTTGCCCGGGTAGAAGCTGGTCGCCGCCGCGTCCGCGAGCGCGCCGGCGCTGGCCCCGTTCCGCCGGGCGCCCTGGGACTGCGCCGCGTCCTCCACCACCCAGGCCCCGATCCGCGCCGCGAGCGGCAGCAGCCGTTCGACCGGCGCGGCCTGGCCGTAGAGGTGCACCGGGATGATCGCCCGGGTGCGGGCGGTCACCGCGGCCTCCACCGCCGCGGTGTCGATCAGGTATGTCCCGTCACCGGTGCAGTCGACGAGGACCGGCGTGGCCCCGGCCCGGCATACCGCCTCGGCGGTGGCGATGAAGGTGTTGGCCGGCAGGATGCATTCGTCGCCCGCGCCGATGCCGAGCGCGCGCAGCGCTATCTCGATCGCGTCCGTGCCGTTGGCCATCCCGACGCAATGCCGGGCACCGATGAACGCCGCGTACTCGGCCTCGAACGCCGCGACCTGCGGGCCGTCGATGAACGCGGTCCGGGCCAGCACCTGCTGCCACCCGTCCGCGACCTCCGCGGCCACGGCCGCGTGCTGCGCGGCCAGGTCAACGAGCGGAATGGGATTCACCAGGCACCTCCTGACGGAGAATCGTGCTGACGGCGTTGAAGTCGTCCACCGGGGCGGTCCCGCGCCAGCGCTGGAACTTCCGGTGGACCTTGTACGCGGCCAGCAGCGCGCTCGAGCGCAGGATGTCGGCGGCCAGGCGGGGGGCCGGCGGCCGGGCCGGCGACTCGCGGGCGGCCAGGTAGAGCTCTTCGTGCATGGCCGCGGCGTGGTCCAGGCTGAACCGCTCGACGATCAGCTGACGGCCGTAGCCGCCCAGCTTCGGCCAGGCGGTGCGGTCACCCAGCAGGCCGCCCAGGATCTTCTCCAGCCGCATGATGCTCGCGCCACGGTCACCGGCGTCGGAGCCGATGCCGTACCAGCCCTGCCGCAGGAATACCGGCGCGGAATCGGGCGTGAGCAGCTCCCAGAAGCCGTACTCGCCCTGGACGATGAGCGGCTTGGCGAACGCCATCGCCCGGAGCGCGGAGCTGCCCATGCCGATGACGATGTCGGCGGCGGCGTAGGCCGGCCGGGGGTCGCCGAGCTGCCCGGTCAGGACGACCACCCGGCTGCCGGCCTTGGCGTTCGCCGCCGCGGCCGCCGTCTCGATCTCGGCGCGGGCCGCGCCGTCGCCGGCGATGACGAACTGCAGCGGGGTGCCCGAGGCGGCGACGTTCCCGACCGCCGCGCAGGCGGCCAGGATGCCCTCCAGCTTCAGCTCCGGGACCAGCCGGGTGACCACCGCCAGCAGCGGGACATCGGGGTCGAGGCCGTATTCCTTGCGGAACGATCCCGGGTCGTACTCGGGGGAGTTGGCGCGCGTGTCCACCGGCGGCTCGACCAGCGTCACCTGGGCGTGACCCGCTGCCTCGGCGCGGAGCCGGATGTTATCCGTGCTCACGATCAGCGGCATCGTGTGCGGCAGGAACGGGGCGACGGCCATCGAGTAGACCGTGCACAGGACGGGCAGGCCGAGCCGCAGCCTCGGCCCCGCGAACGCCTCCACCCCCGGCGGCCACTCGTAGCCGTGCACGATGTCGAACTTCTGCTCCCGGACCAGCCGAGTCAGCTGTGCCGCGGCCCGCGGTGAGGGACGGCGGCGTGATCGCGGGTCGAGTGGTATGTGGGTGAGCCCGAGCTGCCCCACCAATCCGACCAGCGGGCCCGGTGCGCTGATCACACTGACGTCGTGACCCCGCTCGCGGAGCGCCCCAGCGGTTTCAACGGCGTTGAGCTGGCACCCGCCGATCTCCATGGTGTGCGGGTAGACCAAGACTTTCACGCGGGACTCCTGACGGATGACAGGCGGGGACCAGCGGATGAGGGGCGGGGGACATCTGGAGAGCCTAGCCAATGGGCGGCCGTGGTACAGCGATCCGGTGAGCATTCCGCCCGGGCCCGGTACCAGGCCATGTCCCGCCCGGCGGCGTTCTCGCCGGGGGCGATCTCAGACATGGACCGGTGGCCCGTCATGCTCGCTGGGCCACGGCGCGCGCAGCCCGATCGCGGCCGCGAGCGCATCGGCCCGCCGCGGCCACGAGTGGCGGTCGGCGAAGGCACGGGCGGATGCCGCCCGCGCCGTGCTGTCCCCCGCTTCAGGCCGGCGCCCGGTGGTGGCCCGGGCCGCTGGCTCCCCGGCCAGGCGGCGCACGGCGGCGGCGAACTCCGCCTCGCCGCTGGCCAGCGCCATCAGCTGGCTCGCGGCCGCGGGATCGCTGCCGGCGAGGTCTTCCCGCAGCCACCGCGAGCCGGGCAGGTCGGTGCTGACAACGGGCAGGCCAGCGCCGAAGTACTCGAGCGTCTTCAGCGGGAATGATGCCTGGTTGAAGGGCGTGCCGGCGTAGGGGGTAAGGCCGACGTCCATGGCCGCGAGATAGGACGGCACCTCCTGGGCTGGAACGCGCCCTGCGTAGTGGACGTTCGGCCGTGCGATCAGCGCGGCGAACCGGGCTGGCTCCCACCGCGGGTCGTACGGGCCGACGAGCAGGAGCGAGAGGCCGGCGCCGGCCACGGCCTCGAGGAGGCCGACATCGATCCGCTCGGTCAGCTGGCCGACGAGCCCCGCTACCGGCTTGGGCAGGTCAGTGACGGCCGGGGCGGCACCGCCAGCGTCGAGGTGGCAGCCGTTCGGGATCAGCACCGGGTCTGCGCCGAGCGCGGACCAGTGCTCGGCCAGCCGTGGTGAGACAACGGCCACAACGTCCGCCCGGCCCGCCGCGCGCCGCTCCTGAGCCCGTAGCCGGTCGGCGGACAACCCCATCAGCCCGGCCCCGGCGACGTGGTCGTCGGTGACGTAGAGCACGTTGACCGCGCCATCCCACCGGCCCAGCACATCGTCCAGGTAGCCGGCCACCACCGCGGCCGGCCGGATGCGGAGCCGCCGCAGCGCCCAGCTGATCTGGGCACGAAGGAGCGGGACGGTGGTGGCGCGCACCCCGGGACGGGACAGGCCGGGCAGCGCGACCGGCGTCAGCCGGGTGATGCCGTCCCCGGCGGCCGACAGCGAGGGCCGGATTTCCCCCTTGATGTCGCCGCGCAGCCGCGCCGGTGTCACGGCCGAGACCGGCGGGTCCACCCACAGCACGCGGGCGTACCGCGTCATCTCCGTCGCCATCGCCCGGTCCGTACCGGGGATGCCGTCCCATGAGACGGGGGCGATCCATACCAGTAGGCAGGTGCCGGTCACCGTGGTCCCTTCGCCTTCGCTGCGAACCTGCCCGGGTGGGGCGGCCCCGTGTCTTCTCTCACGTCAGGGCCCCGCCCTCACCGGGTGGCCGGCGTTTCGGCGTCGGGCCGCCGGTGACGTCCCTGCGCTCTCGGCTCCTCCGGCTCGTCCGCGGGCTCCGGCGCCTTCCGGATCAGCTTGCGCATGGGGTACACGATGGGCGCGTACACGGCCAGCGCCGCGACGATGGCCGCCGCCAGCCCGGCCAGGCCCTCCCCGAGATAGTGGATGACGGCCAGGGAAACCGCCGCCATCACCGCACCGCCGAGGAAGGGCAGCAGGCAGGCGCGGAAGATGGAGCGCACGGTAATGCCCGACTTGGACAGCGCCCACAGGAAGGCCGGGCCGACCAGCAGGGCCGCGACGGCGACGTGGCCGATGCTGACCCCGGTGATCCCGCGCAGCCGGGCGCCGATGAGCAGGACGGGCACCAGCGCGGTCAGCCACAGGGCCTGCACGCCCATCAGCGTGCTCCGCCTCGGGGTGGTGGCCAGGCAGTCGTTCATGAGCACGTACGCCACCCGCATCAGGCCGAGGAGGGCCAGGAAACTGAGGGCGTGGGCGGAGCCCACCCACCGCTCGCCGTAGATGGCGTGGATCAGCGGCCTGGCCAGCGTGGCCAGCAGCACGCAGGCCGGCACAGTGATCGTCATGAGCAGGCCGATCGACCGGGTGAAGGCGCTCGCCAGTTCCTTCACCGAGTCGGCGACCCGGGAGAAACCCGCGAACGATATCCGCTCGACCGCCTGGGAAATGCTGCTCACCGGCCAGGACGACATGTTGAAGGCGAGCTGGTACAGGCCCAGCATGGCGGGCCCGAGGGTGGCGCCGACGATCGCCGAGTCCACATTGACGACGCCGAGTGTCAGCAGCCCGGCCCCGGCCAGCGGCAGGCCGAACTGCAGCAGCTGGCGGGCGTCCTGAGTATTCCACCCGGGCAGCACGACGTAGGGGGCCGCCACGATCAGGATGATGAGCGAGACCGTGCATCCCGCCAGTGATCCCCAGGCGAAGCTGATGACGCCGTGCCCGCTGAAGGCGAGCCAGACCGTGACGCTCGTGCTGACCACGAAGTTGGCGATGTCCGCGAGCATGCGCTTGCCCTGGGCGAACTCGCGGGTGATCAGCGAGAGCGGGACGGCGGCCAGGCCATCGATGATCACGCATATGCACAGCAGCCGGAGCATCGAGGTGGCGTCCGGCGAGCCGAGCAGCCGGGCGACCGCCGGGGCGGTGATGTACAGCACCACGTAGATGAGCGTGCTCGAGGCGATCGACAAGGTGCAGACGGTACGGGCGAAGCTGCGGATGTTCCCGTCCCAGCGGATGATGGCGCCGCTGACCCCCAGCTCGTTGGCGCTCAGCAAGATGGCCAGCACGATCTGCGACACCGCGTACAGGCCCCACGCCGAGGGACCGAACACGGTACGCGCCAGCAGCGCGCCGACCATGAAGTTGCAGACCCGGACGATCGCCGTGTTCAGCGCGCTCCACCTGGCCCCGGCCGCGACCTTGCTGCCCAGCCCCCGCTCGGCCGCTGGCTGCAGCCCGTGGGGCAGCTGCGCGTACACCGGGTAGATGGGCGGCTCGATGGTGACAGCGAGGGCGGGCCCGAGGACGTCCGCCACCCGCCCCGGCCGGCGCGCCGAGCTGGCCGTAGCCTGCCGCATCGCCACGAACACCGTGCGCAGCCGGAAGAGCAGCAGGCCCATCGCGGCCGCCGCGGCGGCCGCGCCGATCGCCAGGTCGATGCGCCGGTCCGGGACCAGCCGGTGTGCACCGGCCGCGATCAGGCCGACGCCGGCCGCGACGGCGAGCGGGAACGCGAAGCGCATGACCGGCAGCCGGGGCCAGATGACACGCGGCCTGACCTCGGCCAGGTACCAGGGCACCAGGAACAGGACCGCGACGGCGACCTCGGCCATCGCGACCCCCAGGATGCCGCGCCACCATGCGCCGGCGACCAGCGCCGGGACCAGCGAGACGAACCAGATCAGCTGGAAGACCAGGCGGCGCCGGGTCGGGGCGAGCACGGCGAAGTACTCGTTGGCGAGCGCGTAGAAGACCCGGAGGGTGGCCAGCGGCGCGAGCCAGGCGAGGACCGGTGCCGCCGGGGCCCAGGCGGGGCCGTAGATCAGCTGGACGATGGGCCCGGCCAGCACGGAGAGCAGGACGCAGACCGGCAGCGTGACGGCGGCGAGCAGGTTCGCCGACGACAGGAAGGCCGAGCCCATGACCTGAGGGCCGCGCCGGAACCGCGCGAAAGCGACCGGGGCGGCGTCCCGCACCTGCTGGGAGAACATGGTGATCGGCCAGCTGGCGAGGCACAGCGCGAGCACGTAGTAGCCGAGCGACGTGGTGTGCAGCAGGACCCCGACGACGGCCTGGTCCGCGTTGGTGATGGCGAAGGCGAAGGCGGCGGAGGCGCCGAACGGGAGCGCCGACCGGATCAGGGCGCCCCCGCCCTTGCGCCGGTAGCCGATCCGGAACGCGGCGGGCGAGCTGATGATGAACAGCAGGGCCGACAGGCCGCTGCCCGCGAGCCTGCCGATGGCGAAGCTCATGAGCCCGTGCCCGGTCGCGGCCAGCCCGACGGTGATCGCGATGCCGAGCCAGTTGTCCGCCTGCTCGATCAGCACCCGGGTCCGGGGCGCGCGCCGCTGCACCATGGCCCGGGGGCCGGTGACCAGTCCGCTGACCACCACGCTCAGCGCCATCACCCGGATCACGCTGGCGGCGGACGGGACGCCCAGCGCGTCGGCCAGCGCGGGCGCGCCCAGATAGCAGGCCGCGTATACGGCAACGCTGGTGGTGAGCGCGACCGTGGTCGCCGTGCCCGCCATCCGCTCCGGCGCGTTGCGCCACACGGCGAGCGCGGTGCCCATCCCGAACTGGCCGATGCTGTGCGCCGCGAGCAGCACGACGACCGCGATGCCGAACACACCAAGCTCGGCCGGGCCCATCAGGCGGGCGAGCACCAGGCCGATGAGAAGCGTGCCGAAGCGGGCCGACGCCGCGTCCATGAAGATCCAGCCCAGGGCGCGGCCGATCCGGGTGGCCAGCGGGTTGCTGGGCTGCTGGCGGCCCGGCGCGGGACGCGGGAACCCGTACACGGCCTGGCCGTCGGGCTGCCAGGTGACCCCGCCGTACAGCGGCAGGTGGCCGTCGCCGCCCGGCTCGCCGTTGCCGCCCGCGCCGCCGGAGCCGTTGCTGGCCGCGCCGCCGGAGCCGTTGACGGCCGGGCCGTCAGCGGCCGCGCCACCGGAGGACGGCGGCTGCCGGGCAGCGTCAGTCACGGTCAGCGAACCCCCGCCAGCGTGGCCAGGTTGAGGCAGGTGTCACGGACATCCCCATCATGTTGCGTCTTGATCATCCCGTGAGGGGGGAGGTGACCGCCGGGCGATCGGCACGAGCTTGCGGAGCGACCCAGATTCCAACGGCCCGCACAGTAGTTAAGACTCACCAGAACGTGAGTTGGTTGTCGCCGCGTGGACCCCGGCCCGCCCCGAACGCATTCCTGGCGCCAATACTAAGGTGGTTTCGCCCGCCGGTGCACCCGGCGCGGGCCGGGTGCCGGTGAGCAGGCATGACCGCAGCGAAATGACCCGATTGTCATCCAGCCAGCTGGTCTGCGCGTCAAGATATGTGTTCAGCCGTCGCGCGGCGCTGCGCGCCCGGGGACGGGGGTCATTGGCGGTGGGTCGGTCGGCCGCAACCTGGTGATCGGAGAGTTACTGCATGTCGCCTATCGGGCTGGCCGTCATCGGCGTTGGCTACTGGGGGCCCAATCTGGTCCGCACCGCCCGCGCGACGCCGGAGTTCCGCCTGGAGTGGCTGTGCGACCTCGACCTGGAGCGCGCGCAGCGGGCGCTGGACCCCTACACCTCCGTCCAGGCGACCGCCAGCTACGAGCAGGTGCTGGCCGACCCGGCCGTCGGCGCGGTGGCGATAGCGACCCCGGCGGCGACGCACTTTGACCTCGTGCGCGCGGCCCTGGAGGCCGGCAAGCACGTGCTGGTGGAGAAGCCCCTGACCCCGACGGTCGCCGAGGGCGAGAAGCTGGCCGGGCTGGCCCGGCGGTCCGGCCTAGCGCTGATGTGCGATCACGTCTACTGCTACACCCCGGCCGTGCGCCGGATCCGGGACCTGATCCACTCGGGGGAGATCGGCGACGTCCAGTTCGTCGACTCGGTCCGGGTGAACCTCGGCCTGTTCCAGCCCGACGTGGACGTGCTGTGGGACCTCGCGCCGCACGACCTGTCGATCCTGGACTTCGTGCTGCCCGACGACGTCAAGCCGGTCGCGGTGGCCGCGCACACCTCCGACCCGGTCGGCACCGGGCGCGCCTGCCTCGCCTACCTGTCGGTGTGGCTGTCCAGCGGGGTGCTCGCCCACGTGAACGTCAACTGGCTCAGCCCGACGAAGATCCGGACGACGGTCTTCGGCGGTACGCGGCGGACGATCGTCTGGGACGACCTGAACCCGCCGGCGCGGCTGATGATCCACGACCGCGGGGTGGACCTTCAGCCGCCCAAGTCGCTGGCGCCCGATGAGCGCGAGCAGGCGCTGATCGCCTACCGCACCGGCGACGCCAGCGTGCCGGCCCTGCCCGAGTACGAAGCGCTCATGAAGGTCATGGCCGAGTTCGCCGGCGCCATCAACGAGGGACGCCGGCCGCTGACCGACGTGTGGGCGGGCCTGCGGGTGCTGGCGGTGCTGGCGGCCGCGTCGCAGAGCGCGGAGAAAGATGGCGTGCGGGTTCCGGTGGAGATGCCGGTGGAGATGGAGGAGAACGGATGATCAAAGGGCAGCGGTGCCTGGTCACCGGCGGTGCGGGCACCATCGGCTCGACGATCACCGACCAGCTGGTGGCGGCGGGTGCGGCGGAGGTCGTCGTGCTGGACAACCTGGTCCGCGGCCGGCGGGAGAACCTGGCCGGTGCGCTGGCGTCGGGGACCGTCCGGCTGGCCGAGGGCGACATCCGGGACCGTGGCCTGGTGACCGGGCTCATGGACGGGATCGACCTGGTGTTCCACCAGGCTGCCATCAGGATCACCCAGTGCGCCACCGAGCCCAGGCTCGCGCTGGAAGTCCTGGTCGACGGCACCTATGAGGTCGTCGAGGCGGCGGCCGACGCCGGGGTACGCAAGGTGGTCGCCGCGTCGTCGGCGTCGGTCTACGGGCTGGCCGAGGAGTTCCCGACCACGGAGAAGCACCACCCCTACGACAACGACACGATCTACGGGGCGGCCAAGACCTTCAACGAGGGGCTGCTGCGGAGCTTCGCCGCCATGCGCGGCCTGCCCTACGTGGCGCTGCGGTACTTCAACGTGTACGGGCCCCGGATGGACATCTACGGCCTGTACACCGAGGTCCTCATCCGGTGGATGGAGCGGATCGAGGCGGGCGAGCCCCCGCTCATCCTCGGCGACGGCCTGCAGACGATGGACTTCGTCTACACCGAGGACATCGCCCGGGCGAATGTGCTCGCCGCGGACAGCGACGTGACCGGCGAGGTGTTCAACATCGGCAGCGGGACCGAGACCAGCCTGCGCGAGCTCGCCGCCATGCTCCTCCAGGTCATGGGCAGCGACCTGGAGCCGGAGTTCGGGCCGGCCCGCAGCGTCAACGGGGTGACCCGGCGGCTGGCCGACGTCTCGGCCGCCGCCGACCGCCTCGGCTGGAAGGCCGAGGTCGGCCTGGAGGAGGGCCTGACCAGGCTCGTCTCCTGGTGGCGCGCCGAGCGGGCGAAGGGCACCGACCCGGGAGCCCCGGTGCCGGAAGGGACCGCGCGATGACCATCCCGGTGATGCGGCCGTGGCTCGGCGAGGAAGAGGCGCAGGCCGCCGCGGCGGCGGTCGCCTCCGGCTGGGTCGCGCAGGGGCCGCGGGTGGCGCAGTTCGAGGCCGCGTTCGCCGAGGCGCTCGGCGCCGCGCACGCGGTCGCCGTGTCCTCGTGCACGACCGCGCTGCACCTGGCGCTCATCGCCGCCGGGATCGGCCCCGGGGACGAGGTCGTGGCGCCGTCGCTGTCGTTCATCGCCACCATGAACGCCGCCCGTTACGTGGGGGCGGAGCCCGTCTTCGCCGACGTGGACCCGGCCACGCTGAGCCTTGTCCCGGACACGATCGCGCCCCGCCTGACCGGCCGCACCCGGGCGGTCATCGTGGCGGATCAGGCCGGGGTGCCCGCCGACCTGGACGCCATCCGGGCGCTCTGCGAGCCACGGGGTATCGCCGTGATCGAGGACGCCGCCTGCGCGGCGGGCGCGGTGTACAAGGGCCGCCCGGCCGGCGCGACGGCGTCCCTGGCCACGTTCTCCTTCCATCCGCGCAAGCTCCTCACCACCGGTGAGGGCGGCATGATCGTCACCCCGGACGCGGACGTGGCGGCCCGGCTGCGGCGGCTGCGGGAGCACGGCATGAACGTGGGCGCGGCGGAGCGCCACGCCAGCCAGCAGCCGGTGATCGAGCGCTACCTGGAGGTCGGCTACAACTACCGGATGACCGACGTGCAGGCCGCGATCGGGCTGGTGCAGCTGGCCAAGCTGGGCCGCCAGATCGAGCGCCGGCGCGAGCTGGCCGCCCGCTACGCCGAGTTGCTGGCCGACATCCCGGGGCTGGTCACGAGCCGGGACCCGGGCTACGGGACGACCAACTACCAGTCGTTCTGGGTGCTGCTGCCGGACGGCTTCCCGGTGAGCCGCGATGACCTGCTCCGCATGCTCGCCGACGCGGGCGTTTCGGCCCGGAGAGGCATCATGGCCGCGCACCTGGAGCCGGCCTACGCCGGGGTGCCGTGCCCGCCGCTGCCGGTGACCGAGCGGGTCACCGCCGGCTCCCTCATCCTCCCCCTCTTCCATGAGCTGAGCGAGGAGGAGCAGGACCTGATCGTGTCGGTGGTCCACGCCGCCGCCGGCCTGCGCGAGCCGGCCGGGAGGCCATGACCAGCGGACCAGGGCGTGTTCGTCATGGCCCGTCCGTGACCGGCTGCAGGATGCCGCCGGCCTCGGCGTAGAGCTCGGCCGTCTCCGGGCACCGCCAGCGTCCGTCGCCCGCCGGCCGGAGCGGGACGCCAGCCCGGCCCACCCAGCCGATCCGCCGCGCGGGCACCCCGGCCACCAGGCCGAAGTCCGGCACGTCCGCGGTCACGACCGCCCCGGCCGCGACCAGCGCCCAGCGGCCGATCACCACACCCGCGATCACGGTCACGTTCGCGCCCAGCGACGCGCCCTCGCGTACGACCACGCCGCGCGCCTCCCAGTCATCCGGGCGCTTGAGCTTGCCCGCCACGTCGGTCGAGCGGGGATGCAGGTCGTTGGTCAGCACCGCGGCCGGGCCGATGAATACCCCGTCCTCCAGCCGGGCCGGTTCGTAGACCAGCGCGTAGTTCTGCAGCTTGACGTGGTCGCCGATGGTCACGCCCGGCCCGACGTAAGCGCCCCGGCCCACGATGCAGTCCCGGCCGAGGCGGGCGCCCTCCCGGATCTGGGCGAGATGCCAGACCGTGGTTCCCGGCCCGAGCGTGGCGCGGCCATCCACATCGGCCGTGGCCTGAATGGCAATTTCTCCCACGGCAACTTCCTCTTTCACGGCGCTCCCCTGACATAGCCGGTCTGAATATGCATACTTCCCAATGTGGTAAGTGTTGTCGTTCCTGCGCACAACGAGGCTCGCGTGATCGGGCGGCTGCTCGGGCCGCTTGCGGCCTCGCCCGTGACCGGCGAGCTGGACGTGATCGTCGTGGCCAACGGCTGCACCGATGATACGGCGCAGGTGGCGGCCTCATTCGGCCCTCCGGTCCGGGTGCTGTCGATCCCCGTTGCCTCCAAGCGCGAGGCGCTGGTGGCGGGGGACCGCGCCGCCACCGGCTTCCCCCGCCTGTACGTGGACGCCGACGTCGAGCTGGGGGCGGCTGATATCGCGGCGCTGGGTGAGGCGCTGCAGCACCCGGGCGCGCTCGCCGGTGGCCCGGCGCGGGAGCTGGCGATGGCCGGGCGGCCGTGGCTGGTCCGCTGGTACTACGACGTCTGGGCCCGGCTCCCGGAGGTCCGCAGCGGGCTGTTCGGCCGAGGCGTCATCGGGGTCAGCGAGAAGGGCCATGAGCGCCTGGCCAGCCTGCCGCCGCTGCTGGCCGACGACCTCGCCGCCTCGCTGGTGTTCGCGCCGGACGAGCGCATCATCGTGCCGGGCGCCCGGGTCGTCGTCCATCCCCCGCGGACGGCCGGCGACCTGCTGCGCCGCCGGGTCCGCGCCACCATGGGCGTGAGCCAGGTCGAGCAGGCCGAGGGCACGCCGGGCGCCCCGGCCTCGACGGCACGGACGCGGCCGCAGGATCTGCTCGAGATCATCCGCCATGACCCGCGCATGGCGCCGCGGGTCGCCGTTTTCCTGGGCGTTACTATCGTGGCGCGGCTGCGCGCGCGGCGCGCCGTGCGGCGGCGCGGCTACACGGACTGGCTGCGCGATGAGAGCAGCCGCAACGGGTAGGGCGGCCGCGGTCAGCCACCGCGGCTGCGGCCCGCCTTCGTCCGCCGGAGGGTCGTTACCATGGCCCTCCCGGCGGACACGCCAGCACTACGCACCGGCCCGCTAGCCGGGCCACCCGCCGGTCCCATCGCGCATCGACTTTTGCGGGACCCGCAACACATTCGCCATGCAGGGGTAAACCGGAAGATTTGCCCGAGCGTCTTTCCGTATAGCCGGGCGGGGTGACCTTTTTGGGACGGGGAAGGGCGGTGGGGGCGATGGCTGGTGGCACAGCTGTCACGGACCGGAGGAGGGTGCAGGCGCGGTTGGCGGCGCGGGATCCCGCCGTCTGGACCGTCGCCTACCTCCGCTGGGCCGCGCTGGTCGACGGCGTCTGCGCGCTGGCCGCCGGGGCTCTGGCCTTCGAGATCCGTTTCGACGACCCGCACTATCGTCCGCTCCTCTACCTCGTCTTCACCTGTCTCCTGCCGGTCCTCTGGGTGGCGTCGGTCGCCCTGGCCGGCGGGTACGACGCGCGCTTCATCGGCGTCGGGTCCGACGAGTTCCGCCGGATCCTGACCGCGGGAGTGAACCTGACCGCGGCGGTGGCCATCTGCTCGTATGCGGTGAAGTTCGAGTTCGCGCGCGGCTACGTGCTGCTGTCACTGCCGCTGGTGACCGCCCTCGACCTGGTATTCCGGCACCGGCTGCGCAAGCGGCTGCACAAGATGCGCAGCCGCGGCGCCTGCATGCACCGGGTGGTGGCCATCGGCCACGCCCCCGCGGTGGCCGACCTCATCGCCGAGCTGCGCCGCGACGCCCACCACGGCCTGGCCGTGGTGGGGGCCTGCCTGGCGGGCGGGACGATGCTGCACGAGATCGCGGGCGTTCCCGTCTTCGGCGGGCTGGGCAACGTGACCGCCGCCGTGGGCCAGGTCGGCGCGGACACCGTCGCCGTGCTGGCCTGCCCGGAGCTGAACGGCGTGCGGCTGCGGGAACTCGCCTGGGACCTGGAGCGGACGGAGACCGACATGTGCGTCGCGCCGGCGCTGATGGACGTGGCCGGCCCGCGCACAACTATCCGCCCGGTCGCCGGGCTGCCCCTGCTGCACGTGGACCACGCCGAGCTCGCGGGCGGCCGGCAGACGCTCAAGAGCGTGTTCGACAAGCTGGTGGCGATGACGGCGCTGGTCCTGCTGTCCCCGGTGTTCATCGCCATCATGATCGCCATCAAGCTCACCGACCGGGGGCCGGTCTTCTTCCGGCAGGTCAGGGTCGGCAAGGACGGCAACACCTTCCGGGTCTGGAAGTTCCGCACCATGGTGGTGGACGCGGAGCAGCGCAAGGCCGAACTGGCCGCGCTCAACGAGGGCGCCGGGACACTGTTCAAGATGCGCCGGGACCCGCGGGTGACCAGGGCGGGCGTGTGGCTGCGGCGCTACTCGCTGGATGAGCTTCCGCAGCTGCTCAACGTCCTGATGGGGAGCATGTCCCTGGTCGGGCCGCGCCCGGCCCTGCCCGCGGAGGCCGCGAGGTACGGCGACCACATGCGGCGCCGGCTGGCGGTCAAGCCGGGCATCACCGGCCTCTGGCAGATCAACGGCCGGTCGGACCTGCCCTGGGACGAAGCCGTCCGGCTGGACCTGCGTTATGTGGAAAACTGGTCCTTCGCTCTCGACCTGCAGATCCTCTGGAAGACCTGGTCCGCGGTCTTCAAGGGCAGCGGGGCGTACTGACCGACCGAGCGTACCGACCGACGGGCAGCCGGGCCGCCAGCTGCCCGATCCATGACCAACGGGGGATGGCACGCATGGCCGACAGCCGGATCGCCACGGTTCTGGCCGCCGACGACCGCTTCAGCCGGCCGCTGGCCGCGACGGTCCGGTCGATCGTCTCCCAGCTGGGTCCCGGGCGCGGGCTGGACATGTACCTGTGTGACATGGGGATCACCGCGCAGAACCGGGAAAAGATCGCCGCGGCCGCGGCCCACCCCGAGGTCCGGCTCCACTGGGTGACGACGCTCGCGGACGAGGTCGGATATCTGCCCCAGGCTTCGCCGGGCATCTCCCGGGCCACGTACGCGCGGCTGTTCATCCCCCGGGTGCTGCCGGACGACCTGGACCGGGCCCTGTACCTCGACTGCGACATCATCGTCCGGCGGTGCGTCGGCGAATTCTTCGACATGCCGATGGGTGATTTCGCCGCGCTGGGCGTCGCCGACGCCGGCTCGCCCTACGTCTCCTCGCTCTACGGCGTGCCCTACTGGTCCCAGAACGGGCGCCGGGCCGACGACGTCAACTTCAACGCCGGTGTGCTCCTGCTGAACCTGCGGGCCTGGCGGGACGACGACATCCCCAGCGCGGCGGTCAAGTATCTCACCGACGGGCGGCACCAGTTCCTCGCCGACCAGGAGGCCATCAACGCCGTCCTGCCCGGCCGGATCGGCCAGGTCGACCCCCGCTGGAACGCCCAGACCGAGCACTTCCAGCCGCCCCACCAGGCGACGCTGCCCCTGGACGAGGCGCAACTGAGTGAGCTCACCAAGGATCCGTGGATCGTGCATTACACCACCGCGGTGAAGGCGTGGAGCTACGAATGCACCCATCCCTTCCGCGACGAATGGTTCGCTAACCTTGACCAGACCCCGTACCGGGGATGGCGCCCCTCCCGCCGCGCCTACCTCGCCGGCCAGGCGCGCAAGTTCGGCGGGCGCGTGCAGGGCCGGCTGCGGCCGCGGTCGGGCTAGGACCGGAAGCTACCAGCCACCGAAGGAGAAGGTCAGGCTCCAGCTATGCGGATCACAGCGGTTCGTCATGCACTCGGCCCATACCGGCCTGACCGGGTCGCGCGCCGCGGCGCCGTGCAGGGGCGGCTGCGCGCCGAGCGGTGGGCGCTGGCCACCCGCACCCGCGCCGCGGGCGGGCAGGCCCAGGCCAGGCGGGGCCGGATCCTCGCCTACCACTCGGTCGGGACGCCGGAGTGGGGGGTCAACGACGTCAGCCCGCGCGACTTCGAGCGGCACCTGCAGATCGCCGTGGACGACGGCTGGAGCTTCGCCACTCCCGCCGACGTGATCGCCGAGCCCGACAAGCCGCAGCTCGCGCTGACCTTCGACGACGGGCTGGCCAGCGTGCTGGCCAATGCCGCACCCGTGCTGCGCCACCACGGCGTCCCCGCCACCATGTTCGTGGTCACCGGCTGGGCCGACGGCCGGCCGCCGCGGGGCCAGGAGCACCTGCTGCTGGACTGGCATGGCGTGAGCGCGCTGCGCCAGGCCGGGCTGAGCCTGGCCAGCCACTCGGTCACCCACCCCGACTTCGGCCGGCTCGGGCCGGGCGAGGCGCGCCGGGAACTGGAGGTCTCCCGCGAGCGGCTGCGGAGCATGCTGGACGTGGACACCGAGGAGTTCGCCATCCCGCTGGGCCAGTCCCGCAACTGGACCCGGGCCGCGGGCCAGGCGGCGGCCGAGGCCGGCTACACCACCGTGTACGCGCAGGCCGTCGACACCCGCCCCGAGGGCACCGTCGCGCGCACGTTCATCACGCGGATCGACCGGCCGATGCTCTTCCGCGCCGCGCTCGCCGGCGCCTACGACAACTGGGAAGAGTGGTACTGACCAGGCCCGGAGGGCCGTGGCCGGGCTAGCAGGTGCGCTGGAACACGAGCGCCTTGATGGTTGCGCCCCACTCGTAGGCGAGCGCGTACGGCCACTCGTAGGCGTGAAGCGGGGCGGTCATCACGTAGATGCTGCCGGGGAAGCAGCGCTCCATCCGCAGCCGGGCCCTAGTGTCCTGCGGCGCGGTGGTCACCAGGACGACGGAATGCCAGTGGTAGCGCCGGGCGAGGCGGCCGGCGAATTCCGCCTCGCCCTGCGTGGTGTCCGGGTCGGGGGAGAAGCAGATCACCCTGACGCCCGGTATCTGCGGTGCGCAGTTGCCGCCCTGGGCCCACTGCGGTGAGCCCCGGGAGATCACGGCCACGGGAGCGCGGTGCGCCCAGGCCAGGCCCAGGGCGGTGGGGAGGCGGTGACCCGGCCCGTTGAGCATCACGATGGCGTCGACGCGGGCCGGCATTCCCCGCTCCGGCCACACGAACAAGCGCGCGGTGGCGGCGCCGAACACCGCCACCAGGAGGGCCGCCGCGGCGATGAGAAACCGCCGCCGGCGGGGACGGCCCGGGCCGGTGGTCCGCGGCTTCTGGGCGGTGCGGAACCTCGTCAACGGGCGTCCCAGCTGAGTGCGCACGTGAGAGTTTATCCAGGCCGGCCCCCGGGCGGTGTCGGCATTGGGTCCTGGGCCCGCCCGCACATGCCCTAGGGTGGGTCGGCCGGCGTATGGCCGGACGGGCACTCCGGCGGACGGGCCGGGAGCCGCCGGACGGGGCCGGCGCCGGCCAACCGCCCGTGAGGGCGGCCGTTATGCATCTGCTGGCCGAAGGGAGCTGCCGGTGACGGCCGATGACGACCTGGCCCGCGTCCTCGCGGCCGAGGCGGGGCGCCGCCTGCTGGCCCGCCGGGCGCGCGGCGGCGACGCCGGCGACCTGCGGGCGGCCGGGGACCGGCTGTCGCACGTGTTCCTCGCCGCCGAACTGGGCCGCCTCCGCCCCGGGGACGCCGTGCTGTCGGAGGAGGCGCGTGACGACCCCGCCCGGCTGACGGCGGACCGGGTGTGGATCGTGGACCCGCTGGACGGGACCAGGGAGTACGGCGAGCCGGGCCGCACCGACTGGGCGGTGCACGTGGCGCTGTGGGAGCGCGGCCAGCTGACCGCGGGGGCGGTGGCGCTCCCCGCCCAGGGCCGGGTCCTCAGCACCGCCGAGCCCCCGCCGCCGCCCGGGCCCGCCGGGACCAGCCAGGCGGGGGAGCCCGCGTTCGCCCAGCCGCTGCGGATCGTGGTCAGCCGGAGCCGGCCGCCGTCATTCGCGGCGCGGGTCGCCCAGGACATCGGCGCGACGCTGATGCCGCTCGGCTCGGCCGGGGCGAAGGCGGCCGCGGTGATCGCCGGGGAGGCCGACGCCTACCTGCACGACGGCGGGCAGTACGAATGGGACTCGGCCGCCCCGGTGGCGGTGGCGCTGGCCACCGGGCTGCACGCCTCCCGTCTCGACGGCTCAAAGCTCGAGTACAACAAGGCAGACCTCTGGCAGCCGGATATCCTGATCTGCCCGGGGAAGCTGGCGGGCCGGTTGATTGCTGCAGTCGGTGCTGTGCGGCAATCCGGGTCCGAGCAGAACCCGCCCCCGCCGGTGCCACCCGTCACGCCCGACCAACCGGAGTCCACCCGATGGCCCTGACGCGTTCCGATTACTCCCTTTCCCAGCTCGACGTGCTTGAGGCCGAGTCCATCCACATCATGCGCGAGGTGGCGGCCGAGTTCGAGCGGCCGGTGCTGCTGTTCTCGGGCGGCAAGGACTCGGTCGTCATGCTGGCGCTGGCCGAGCGGGCGTTCTCACCGGCGAAGATCCCCTTCCCGGTCATGCACGTCGACACCGGGCACAACTTCCCCGAGGTGATGGACTTCCGGGACCGCCGGGTCGCCGAGCTCGGGGTGCGGCTGGTGGTGGCCTCCGTGCAGGAGTCGATCGACGCGGGCCGGGTCGCCGAGGAGACCGGCCGCTGGGCCAGCCGCAACCGGCTGCAGACCGTCACCCTGCTGGACGCCATCGAGGAGAACCGGTTCGACGCGGTGTTCGGCGGCGCCCGCCGGGACGAGGAGAAGGCGCGGGCGAAGGAGCGGGTCTTCTCCTTCCGGGACGAGTTCGGCCAGTGGGATCCCAAAAATCAGCGCCCGGAGTTGTGGAACATCTACAACACCCGGATCCGGATGGGCGAGCACATCCGGGTGTTCCCGCTGTCCAACTGGACCGAGCTGGACATCTGGCAGTACATCGCGCGGGAGAACCTGGAGATCCCGTCGATCTACTTCGCGCACCCCCGCCAGGTTTTCGAGCGGGACGGGATGCTGCTGGCCGACAACCCCTACATCCCGCGCGCCGACGACGAGGCGGTGTTCGAGTCCACCGTGCGCTACCGCACCGTCGGCGACATGACCTGCACCGGCGCCGTCGAGTCGGCCGCGCTGACGATCGAAGAGGTCATCACGGAGATCGCGGCCACCCGGATCACCGAGCGCGGGCAGACCCGCGCCGACGACCGCACCAGCGAGGCCGCAATGGAGGACCGCAAGAAGGAGGGGTACTTCTGATGCCCGACTCACCCGAGGGCACCCCCGTGGTGAGCCCCTGGCCGAAGGACCGGCACACCGACATCCTGCGGCTGGCCACGGCCGGCTCGGTGGACGACGGCAAGAGCACCCTCATCGGGCGGCTCCTGTACGACTCCAAGGCCATCTTCGAGGACCAGCTCGCCGCGGTGGAGCGGACCAGCAAGGCCAGGGGGGAGGACTACACCAACCTCGCGCTGCTCACCGACGGGCTGCGGGCCGAGCGCGAGCAGGGCATCACGATCGACGTGGCCTACCGCTACTTCGCCACTCCCCGGCGCAAGTTCATCATCGCCGACACCCCCGGGCACATCCAGTACACGCGGAACATGGTCACCGGGGCGTCCACCGCCGACCTGGCGATCATCCTGGTGGACGCCCGCAACGGGCTGACCGAGCAGAGCAGGCGCCACGCCTTCCTCGCCACCCTGCTGCGCGTGCCGCACCTGGTGCTCGCGGTGAACAAGATGGACCTGGTCGGCTACGACCAGGCGGTCTTCGAGGAGATCGCCGACGAGTTCGCCGCGTTCGCGGCCAAGCTCGACATCGGGGACCTCGCCTTCGTCCCGATCTCCGCGCTGCACGGCGACAACGTGGTCCAGCGCAGCGAGAACATGGCCTGGCA
>Ga0075424_100000694_pt1 | contig 27155 bp, 29 predicted proteins | sample SoiMethybrSBSTD3_FD_75301 | JGI IMG/M metagenome (GOLD analysis project Ga0075424, IMG submission 75301) | Bulk soil microbial communities from a Populus tree surrounding site in Tennessee, USA - Soil MetaG P. TD hybrid SBSTD3 | ecosystem: Environmental > Terrestrial > Soil > Tree plantation... | reverse complement strand
TTCTCGAGAACGACATCGGCGGGCACTTCTGCGCTCCCACTGCGGGCGCGCATTCGTTCGGTCCGTTGGAGTCCTTGGTGTCGGATAACCCCGTGTGCCCGTAAAGAAGAAATCGGTGGCCGAGATCGACGGTCCATCGCAGGAATGAATAGTGCGAGTTCGAAGGCGCAAAGAACTCCTGGAAATTTCCGAAGTAGTTCAGTTCGAAGTATTCGCCTAGGACCGGCTTGATACGAACACCCTGGCCGAGTTGCACGAACCCGGGCTGGCTGGTAAGGCCGGGCGCGGTGACCTCCGTGCACAGCGCCTCAATCGATGGAGTGGAACTTCCGTGATTGCCACGCAGGTCCACGAAGCGCCCGTTCACTTCGCCCGGCAAAGATAGATTGAGTTTGCGGATTGCCGACCACTCAGTGACTGGCTTAATCGCGTTGACGCCAACGATGGTCTCCTGCATCCCGTACAGCGATTTGCCTGCGACCGCCGTCGTGTTTCCCAGTCCGAAGTAATTCAGCTTGTTCAGTGAGATTGACTGCGCATACAAGTTGAAAACCGTTTACGGATGGATCGCCAGGGTTGGCGGCTTTTCTCCCGGCTTCAAGACAACGGGACGAATCTTCACCACGGGTGCGTGGATGATCTTCATGTAGGCGCCCGCCCGCCAGGAAGCATTGCTCGAAACCACCGCATCGAAGTTCCAACTCAACCGCCAGCTCTCGCTCGGCGTGTTAGTGCGTGACAAAGGCTCCGCCAAAGCCAAATCCGTTCTGCGGCAATGCTTCCGACTGCGATGTGTAGAGGGGGTCAGTCAGCAACATGGCGGCGCATCCGGCGAAAGTCTTGAAGCCGAACTTGCCGCAGGATTCCCGGAAGTGTTTGCCTTCGCGGCGAAAATCGGCCTGTAGCGCGTTCTCCTGCGCACTAGCAATGCCGCCCGCCACCACTAGCATGATCAAGAGACTACGAAACATGCGCACTCCTTGCCTGAGGCTCGAACACGACGTCAACAAGTGGGTCAACGTCTGCTCTTTGTCCTGCTCTTTTTCTTTTTTGCTTTTGACTTTCGAGCAGATCTCCGTGGCCTCTCTTCCGCCACAGCAGCAATGTCACGCCCTTTCGCTTTGGACTTACTTCTCACCGCAACCGGTCCGGGCGCAGCACCTGCCGGTCGGACTCCGTGGGCGTCGTGGATCGCCTGCGTCACCCGCCGGATGTAATCCGCAGCTTCGGCTTCGGTCTTGATTGCGTTGATATAGATATTGGTCTGCTGCTTGATCGGAAGGCGAAACTCCGCCCGTTGCAGATGTTCCAGTTGGTTTCGCAGCAAATTTGAAATCGGTCGATCGACGTTGAACGCTTTTTTCGGTGGTTTGGGGACTGGAATCACAACCATGTTGCTCACTCCTTGAATAATCGGTCCGATGACTTACACGCCAAAGTCCGGACAATCAGTACGCATCGTATCCAGCGTGATCAGGTCGAGAAATGTTTCTGCGGATTTCTCTCGCGGGGAGCGCTGATCGTAGTCGCCGAGGAAGTACTTCGTGACGGTCGCGGGGATGCAGGCGTGTTCGAACATCCGCCCATCGACCACCGTTCCCTTGGGAATCCACGGAGAAACCAGCACGGCCGGGACGCGCACCCCCAGGCGATCGAACTCAAAAGCGCGGCCGGTCCCGGTGTCATTGGCGGAGGCCACGAAGCCATCCTTGGGGCACGCAGGCGGAGTCACATGGTCAAAAATCCCGCCATGCTCGTCGTAGACGATCAGCAGCACGGTCGACTTCCACAAATCGGGATTCTGTTTGATCGCGTTGTAGATGGTTGCGATGAACAACTCACCTGCCTGCACGTGATGGTCTGGGTGTTGGTCGGAGGCGACTTCAGCGCCGCTGTCGGTGTCGTGATCGCTATAGTTCGGCTCAACGAAGCTATAGTCGGGGACCTTGCCTTTCTTGCAGTCACTCAGAAATTGCTGGTAAGTGCCAAATAACTCGGGTTGGTGCTGGAGAAGATTAACGATCTCCTGGGTGGAGCTGGCCTGATCGTAGTAGTAAAGCTTCTGTGCGCTTGGGACTTGCGAGGATCAGCCGGTCGTAGATGCTCTTGTAAGGCTCGTTGATGTAAAACAGGTCCATGCCCACTTTGCCGAAGGAAGTGCGGTAGTGGGCAAATGCACGATTGCAGACCGTGGGTCCGGGAATCGAGGCGAACCAGCGATTGAAAACCGCCAACTCAGTTGCCAGAGTTGAGAACTGGCAACTTATCGGGCGTGAGGTAGTACATGATTTTCTGCGACTGCTGCACGTCGCGCTGCTGGGTGAAATAGCTCTTCACGAAACCCTGCATGTTCGCTACGCGGGCAGCGCTGGTATCGCCGCCGAAGATCTGTAAATCCACTCGGGGGAAGTGGTGGTCGGGATCGGGATCAAGCTGTCCCTGAAGCTCCGCCAGCGGCTGCGCCTTGACGGTCGCACCGGTCGTGTCCGGGTTGCTTAAGTCGGGCGTAAATCCCGTCAATGCGGGGGTCCTGAGCTTTCAGAGCGCCCAGCATGTGATCGAAGGACCGGTTCTCCATCATCAGGACGACAATGTGTGTCAGGTTGTCCACACCTTTCGGCATGCCACTACGCTGCGAAATCTCACTTGTGGTTCCGGAAGATGAAGGCGCACACCTGTGTATGCCACGATGGTGAGCAGCCGGGCTTCTCCGTTTCACCGGGGCCACAGGTGAACGCTTCAAACCCCATGAATCACAAGACACTGGGCAGGACGAAGAAGGCGACGCTGCGCGAGGCAAGGGCAATTGGTCATTGAGAGTCTACCATTCGCACAAAAAGCAGCGATCGTGGCAAGATTACAAATAGCAAGCAGGATTCCTTAACGTACTCGGGATTCGACCGACTCACAATCGCATGGCGCCAGTAAGTAATTACAGGAGTTCGTTATGATTGCACGTCATTGGCGGGGTTGGACCACGCTTGAAAGCGCTGAGGCCTACGAGAATCTGCTGCGAAGCAAAGTGCTTCCGGCGCTGCAAGCGATCGAGGGCTACTGCGGCGGATATGTCCTGCGGCATGACGGCCCCACGGAGTGCGAGTTCGTTGTAATCAACCTGTTCTCGTCGATTGACGCCGTCCGGCGCTTCGCAGGAGAAGACTACGCCATTCCTGTGTTTGAACCTGAGGCACTCCAGTTGCTCTCGCGAGTCGAACCGGTAGCAATGCACTATGAAGTCCGAATCAGTCCGCAGACAGTGAAGCAATCGTAGGCAAAAAGAGAAAGGCCGACCAGCGTCGGCCTTTTCGCTTACAAACCCTCAGCTAGCGTGCGCCAAACGTGTAACCAATCGATGCGCCGTAGCGGAAGACTCGCGAAGAAGTGTATTCGTTGTTGTTATTCACGAGGTAATAGTGGACTTCCGGGCGAAAGAAAAGCCCGCCTCTCGCATAGAGCTTAAGGCCTGCGCCGAACTGTCCCATGAAGTGCGTGCTGGTCGCGTAGTTCGTGCAGCTGACGTAGTTGCAGGTGTAGTAGTTAGTATAGAAGCGCGTGCTCTCAGCACCGATACCGGCGGAAAGCTCCGCGGCCACATGCTTGGTCAGATGCGGAACGTAGACTCCATTGAAGTCCCAGAAAATCGGCCGATAGGGCTGATAGCCATCATAGATTGCCTCGCTGGCTCTCCACGAAATCTCGCCCATCACGCCAAAATTCTTGTGCAGAAGAAAGTCGCCGCTGATGGACGGGTAAGCTCCGCCGGTCAGCGATACGGGAGGGAAGTACGGATTCTGGCTAGTTGACGAGGAGGAGTAAGCAGGAGAGTTCACCGTGCTCACGCCGAAGGCGAAGTCCATCTGCTGCCCGAAGGCGGCAGCGGCAGCAAAGAATGCGCAACAAGCAATTGCCACAAGACTGAGTTTCTTCAATTCGTTTCTCCCAGTGCAGTTTTAGGTAAAACCTGTGCACGCCCCGTTCGACGCTGCATTCGCGCCGCGCGCACGCAGATTCCAGACTGGAACCCGTCAGCTTTGATCGATCAATTTACTCCAACGGGCTGACACAATCTGTCCCTATAAACCCGGCATTCGGCAATTCAACTCGAAGATGAAGTTAGCTCTTTCCTACTGATGCGAACCCCGAGTCTAAGTGTTGCCTGTATCACTAACTTAGGGGCTTCGCTTGCCTCTCGCACAGGAGCGAAATTCCAACCGACTCCCGGATCGAATCGTCGCAGGACGGGACCAAACAAGGAGATGGTAGTAACCCTTCGGTAACCATACATCTGCACAATTTTTCGTTGCGCTTTCACATTCCTGAAATACTTTGTTCGTATTCTTGAAAGTGGAGGTCCGCGTCCATGAGTGCAGAGCGCGTTTCGAGATCCCTACCGCTGCAAGTAGCGGCGGTGTGCTATCGACGGCGCGCAGCTTCCATTGAGTTTCTCTTAGTCAAGACCAATGGGGGCAGCAAGTGGACTTTTCCCAAAGGAGCCACCGAGGCGCGTCTTTCGCACAGCCAGGCCGCCGAACGAGAGGCGCTGGAAGAAGCGGGCGCGTTGGGCCACATCGAGCCTCGGCATTTCCACATTTACCTGCACTCAAAAGGCGTTTTCTGGCAGCCAGGGGGCGTGCAGGAGTATGTTGTCAAAGCCTTCCTCATGGAGGTCACGAGCACGCGACGACCGCCGGAGACCACCCGCAATCCCACCTGGTTCAGCGCAGACGAGGCTCGCAAGATCCTGTCGAAAGGGCGCGAAGTGAAGTACGCGGCCGAACTCCTCACGGTTATCGATCGCGCTGTCCAGAGTATCCGCCAGGAAAAACCAATCTTGCCCGAGTACGCCGAATCCCGCAGTCCGCGCCATCTCCAAGCCTCAGAACAGCCCCGTCAGTAGCTTACGCGGGGTGACTGCGGTAACTATGCGGTCCCTGTCTTTGTTGAAACAATCACGGATGGGGGCCTGTTTGCGGCCACCCGGAGAGAGACATTCATGCGCAGCCACACGCTCGCCCTGGGATTTTTTGTCGTTGCATTTTCGCTGGTCACATGGGGGCAAAACTCCCTTAGCCCGAATGCGCCTGTCGCCAATACACCTGTGAATGTAACACTCACCGACGGCACCCAGCTTCGGCTTCGCTTGGGAAACGTCACGACTTGGTCCAATGTGCGGGTAGGAGAGAATCTGGAACTCGAAGTTGCCGACGATGTGCGCATCGCAGGGGTAGTGGTCATCGCGAAGAGCGGCGTAGGCAACGCTGCGGTCACCGGGCTGCACGCGGGAGTCAGCGGCGGTTCCGGAGGGCGAATCGACGTTAATCTACGCTCCGTCACGCTAGTGGACGGTCGAGTTGTTCCAGTCCGCGCCACCCGTGAGCGACAGGTTCGAGATAGTCAAGCACTAGTGGTCTCCAGCGCAAGCCAGGACGCCAGCATTGCGCCCGGAACCTTCGTGACTGCCTTCATCGAAGGCGACCAGCCGGTGGACCTGAGCCGCATGCGCGCTGCCTCTGGGCCGAGACAAGAACTCAAGATCACTTCAACCCCAAGCAATGCGGACGTCACTGTTGATGGCAGCCTGACGGGCAGCACCCCATACACATTTCGTGTTCCTTCCGGTGATCACGTGATTTCCGTGCGCATGGCCGGATTCCAGCCTGAGCAACGTGCCGTGCACGTGGCTTCAACGCCCGTAGCCCTGGAGATTCCCTTGACCAAGCAGGATGGAACAGAGGCCGCGCCGACGGTCAAGCCAGCTGAGGTTTCATTGGGAGATCTGGCCCGTGCCGCCCGGGCCCGGAGGCCAGCACCAAGTCAGGCCCCGGAGGAAACTGCCCCGGGAATGGCGGTGTCGCAAACGAAGCCGCGCGACCCGATGCAAACGCAAACGCCGCAACAGTAGTCCCCTCGAGACCGAGTAGCGCCGGCATCCGCCGGCGCTACAAATATCCTTCGTTCTCCTACCTCCGCACTTACGTCGAGGCGGAATTCATCACACCCTGACCATTCGCCGCCCTTTCTTCAATTCGTTCCTCCGTGAGACGATAAATACACTGCCATGATTCAGCTTTCCGGCGCGGGGAAACGTTTCGGCCATAAATTGCTCTTCGAGAACGTGGACTGGCTGATCACTCCCCAGGACCGCATCGGACTGGTGGGCGCCAACGGAACCGGCAAATCCACAGTGATGAAGATTCTCGCGGGCTTGGAAACCCTCGACTACGGCGCGATCACCGTCGCCAAGGGAATTTCGGCCGGGTATTTACCGCAGGACGGTCTGACACTTCAGGGACGAACTGTGTTTGCAGAATGCATGGCGGTCTTCGATGACCTGCGCTCCATGGAACACGAGATGGAGAGCCTCACCCGGAGCATGGCAGAACTCTCGCACGAGTCTGCCGAGTATGCGCAAGTCGCGGAACGCTATCACCGGCTGCAGCACGAATTCCAGACGCGAGACGGGTACGCCTTGGGAGCAAAAGTGGGCACGGTCTTAACTGGCCTGGGCTTCGGCAAGGACGATTGGAATCGCCTGACCGACGAGTTTTCAGGTGGCTGGCAAATGCGCCTGGCGTTAGCGAAACTGCTCCTGCAGAAACCGAATCTGCTGCTGCTAGACGAGCCTACTAATCATCTGGACCTTGAGGCCCGCAACTGGCTGGAAGAGTACCTGAGTGATTACCCGTATGCGTTTGTCCTGATTTCGCATGACCGATATTTTCTGGATGTCACGGTTCGGAAGACGGTGGAGATCTGGAACAAGCAGATCTTTTTCTACACCGGGAATTATGACAAGTATCTTGCGGAGAAGACGCAACGGCGGGAACAACTCGAGGCTGCCTACCGCAATCAACGCGAACGAATCGAGCAACTCGAAGCGTTCATCAATCGTTTCCGTTATCAGGCCACCAAGGCCAAGCAGGTGCAAAGCCGCATCAAGGAACTGGAGAAGATCGAGCGCATCGAAATTCCTCCGGAAGAGCAGACGATTCACTTTAAGTTCCCGCAGCCCAAGCCCAGCGGACGACTGGTTGCGGAGTTCAAAGGCGTGGCTAAAAGCTACGGAGAGAAAGAGGTCTTCCGTGACGTGAACTTCGTGATCGAGCGTGGAGATCGGGTGGCTTTAGTTGGAGTCAATGGTGCAGGCAAATCCACGCTGATCAAACTGCTGGCCGGGATTGAGCCGCTTACCGAGGGTGAATACAAGCCCGGACATAACCTAGATGCGGACTACTTTGCACAGGACCAGTACAAGGAACTCGACCCTGATGCCCGAATCCTCGACGATCTGGGAGACCTCTCGCCTCGCTCCACTCAGACCGAATTACGCAGTTTGCTGGGCTGCTTTCTGTTTCAGGCGGATGATGTCTTCAAGCGCATCGGGGTGCTGTCCGGAGGCGAACGAGGACGGTACGCGTTGCTCCGATTGCTGCTCCATCCTGCGAACTTTCTCCTGCTCGACGAACCGACGAATCACCTCGACATGCGCGCCAAGGACATCCTGCTCGATGCACTGGCCGCCTACGCGGGAACGGTGGTGCTGGTTTCGCACGATCGCTATTTCATCGACAAGTTGGCAACACGAATTTTCGAGATCGGCGGAGGCCGAGTGGAGGTTTACCCCGGGAACTATGAAGACTACTTATGGAGAAAGCAAGGCGGGGTAGCGTCGGCACCCACGCTCGATGATGTTCCTATGCGAGCGTCTTCCAGAGCGGCGCTCCGGGGAGACTCTTCGAGCACTCCTCAGCCCGTAAACGGCCACGATTCTGGAACTGCAACTGAAGAGTCGAAGGCCAAGCGGCTGAATCCAATCAAGCGCAAGCAATTACAGGATCGAGTCCAAGAGATCGAAGAAGACATTGCCAGCGTCGAAGCGGCCATCGCCCATTGTGAGACGAGCCTGTCGACCTTCGTCAGCGCCGAGGAGACGCAGCGACAAAACCAGGAACTGAATTCCCGCCGGAGTGAACTGGAATCCCTGCTAGGCGAATGGGAGGAACTCTCCCAGGCCCTTGAGGCCGCGAACTGAAATCCCACGGCGGATGGTGAACTAGAGACTGACATTCAGTTGTATTGGCAATGACTCTGCAATGACGGGTGGCGGACAAGGAGTGCACGCGAGCGGCCATTACTTCAGCGTTTTTCATCAACGGCGCCTGTCAATGAAAACACAAGCGTTGGAAGCCATTCGGATTTTGCAGCGGTTTCTCGCGACCGGGTTTTTTCAAGAATGGGCACATTCCGTTCCGAAACAGGAGAACATTTCGACGGAACTTCGTCGGGGTGACGAAAGAACGGTAGCCGCAAATTTCGGTTAGAAGTCAGGAAGGTTACGGCACACGAGCATTCTGGAAGAAGAGCCGGTCACGGAGAACGGCCTCAATGCCTTCCACCACCTCGCGCCCGCTGCCCTTCGTGATGGCTCCTTTGAATCCCGCTTCGAGCGCGGCCTTGGCGAGTTGCTCAGAGACTTCCTGCACGCTGAGCAATAGCATCGGGAGCTTGGGATGGGTTCTCGAGATCTCACGGGCAGCGTCGATCCCGTTCATCATGGGCATTCCCAAATCGAGCACGGCGACATCAGGCTGAGACTGTTCCACCTGCTGCACGGCGTCCACGCCGTTCGTGGCCTCGCCGCAGACCTGCCAAGCCGGGTGTGTCTCTAATACTCTCCGGAGCAGCATCCTGATCGTCGAATCATCGTCCGCAATCAAGATGCGAATGGGCATTGAAGGCTCCGTAAAAAGATGGCTGCGCCAGTTTCGCCCGCCAGTATCCACGCGGAAATACGGTGATTTCCGTAGCGTTGCCAGTGAGATAACAGCAAGGCACCTTTCCGGCCCCGAAGTGACCTTGCCAATCCCGGGGTTCGACACCTTCCGTAACCTCCCGGATTGCATATTCCCATGCGATAGTCACTTGGGTACTAGAGGCGAAGTCAGACACCTGCCGTGCGGGACGCCGAATAGGGAAGCGTCGGCGGGACTTAAGGAAGGTCGGAATCCATGCTGCAACCACCAGAAAATATGAACGCCGCGCAACCGGCGCCGACTGCTAGTAACTACACTCCGATAAAGGGGTCGAACGCGCCCCTCGAGCAGGCCAGCATTGGCCGCTCGCTGGTAATCAAAGGCGAAGTGAGTGGGGGCGAATCGCTGTATATCGATGGCCGGATCGAAGGCACCATCAACATCCCGGAGCACCGCATCACGATTGGCCGAAATGGCGCGGTGACGGCTGACATCAATGCCCGCGAAGTCGTCATCATGGGCAAGGTCAACGGCAATGTGATTTGTAACGACCGCCTGGACATCCGCAGCGAGGGTGCGGTGACGGGCGATGTCGTCACTCCCCGCATTAGCGTCGAAGACGGGGCTCACCTGAGAGGTAGCGTGCAGGTACAAGCTAGCGAGCAGAAAAAGCCTCAGCAGCAGGCACAGCAAGCGAAGCCCGTTGAGGCGCCAAAGCCGGTGGTCAACGAACCGCCGAAGGCGGCCGCCGCCACTGCAGGCGCGTAGTTTCTTTAGCTCAACTTAAAGAAAAAGGGCACGAGACTCTCGTGCCCTTTCCTTTCGTGGAGGGACGTCCGACTCTCCATTTTCCCCTCATTTACTTCTTCTCCGGCATGGGCTTCAGGTCCAGAGACGCTGAATTCATGCAGTAGCGCAGCCCAGTCGGTGCCGGACCATCCTCAAACACGTGGCCCAAATGGGCTCCGCAGTGGGCACAGCGTGCCTCCACCCGCGTCATGCCATAGCTATTGTCGACGTGTTCTTCCACATTCTCGGGACCGATGGGTGCCCAGAAACTGGGCCATCCCGAGCCTGAATCGTACTTTGTTTCGGAGGTAAACAAGGGCGTACCACAGCCAATGCAGTGGTACGTTCCTGGCTCTTTCGTCTTCCAGTACTTGCCGGTAAAAGCTCTTTCGGTACCCGCTTCCCGGGCGATGTGGTATTGCTCGGGCGTCAGGTGCTCGCGCCACTCGGCTTCCGTTTTTGTGACTTTTTCTTTGATCTTCTCTGTCATGAATGACCTCGCTTATAACCCAAAATAAATCCTCCCATTGGATGCACATGCAGTCCAAAAGTGACAAGTGTCCTTTTCGTCTGTGATCTCCCGTACGGCGGGGCGTGACGGTCAACCTCTCTGGGTACTATTCTCAAGGCTAATCTTATATTTCCATTATTTTCTTAGGAGTTCTTGCTCAATGGGGGATCTCAGTCCGCACTTTTCGCGAAAGGAGTTCGAATGCCGGTGCTGCTGGGGCGGCTCGAACTGCATCAAAAATTACTCGATGGCCTCGAGGCCTTGCGCAACCTCGCCGCGGTGCCCGTCATTATTCATGCCGGCTACCGCTGTCCGCAACATAACCTGGAGGGGGCGGTGTCGCCGGAAGCGAGCACACGCGCAGAATGGCGGCCGATATCCATATGCCCGGCCTGACGCTGCAACAGATGTACGAGGCGGCGCTGGAAATTCCGCCCTTCGCTGGCGGCGGCATCGGCGCTTACGACGGCGATTTCCTGCACGTGGATGTGCGGGACCACCAAGGCGCGCTGGGCCGCGAGTGCGCGGCCGGTACGTCGGCATACATCAGTTGGTCCGCGAACCTCAGCTTTTGGCCGAACAGACGAACGAAAACGCATGTGGGATGACGGCCAAGAGAGTGGCGCCGCCGTTCTCGGCGGCTGTCCGGCGGGCGTCCTCGCCCGACGGTTGCGAGACGAGACGCCCTCGCGACAGCCGGCAAGATGTCGGTGCTACACCAAAGATCACATACTAGCGGCGCTCGGAGCGACGAGTGGTCGGGAGAGAATTCTGACGTGGGGTTTTCGGGCTGTTGGACTCAACGTTGGTTCCAATTTGACGGTAACCGCCCTGAAAATACAGCAGCGGTTGTCCTTGCCGCACAACCACCTCCTCCACCTCGGCGATAAAGATCGTGTGATCTCCGGCGTCCTGGGCAGTATGCAGCCGGCACTCCAGATAAGCGAGTGCTCCGCACAAAACGGGTGTGCCGTGTTGGGTACGCTCGAAGCATGCACCCGCCACCTCAGCTGCCCGCTCGTGCGTGCGCGAGGCGCTCGCGTAGTACTCCGAGATGACTCGCTGATCTTCGCCCAGAATGTTGACCCCGAATCGTTTCCTGGCGTGTAAATGAGCATGGGTGCGGGCTCTCTGATCGACGCACACCAGCACCAGCATCGGGTCCAGTGAAACCGAGGTGAAGGCGTTGGCAGTCATGCCTTGAACTTCGCCCTCGTAGTCCACGGTAATGACAGTGATCCCGGTAGCGAAACAGCCCAGCGCTTTGCGAAACTCGGCCTGTGTGACACCCATGCGTAGTTAGAAGAAACTTCCGATCTGCCGATTCGATAACTTACCACGTCTCGGCATCGGACCATCCGATGTCATCCTCGCACGCGCTTTTGGCGATCCTAGAGTCCGCGCAGCGTGCGCACGTTCATGTATGATTTCTGTACCCGCTATGTTGGGGATGAGTCGACCCTTCATTGGAAACGGACGCGTCTTTGGCCCCGTTTGCTGATTCTTCGTCGGATACTCTGGCCCGCCTGTTCTCGGAGTTGCAGGGCGGCTCTTCCTTATCGCGCAATGACGCCTGCGACCTGCTCCAGTGTGATGACGAGTTTCTTCCCGAACTGCTCTCCTCTGCGCGCGCTGCCAAAGAACGCTTCAAGCCTCGCGTCATCACGTATTCTCGCAAAGTCTTCATCCCTCTGACCAACCTCTGCCGAGACTACTGCGGCTATTGTGTGTTTCGCCGCGACCCGGGCCAACGCGGTGCGCACACCATGACTCCCGACGAAGTGCTGGAGGTCGCCCGCAACGGGGAGAAACTCGGGTGCACAGAGGCGCTATTCAGCCTGGGAGATAAGCCAGAGTTGCTGTTCCCGGAAATGCGGGGGACTTTGCGGAGTCTGGGCTACCACTCAACGCTTCACTACCTCGAAGCGATGTGCGCAATGGTACTGCGTGAGACCACACTTTTGCCTCATCCGAATCCCGGGTTACTCAGCACTGAGTGGGTGCACCGGCTCGCGAAAGTATCGCCGAGTATGGGCCTGATGCTGGAGACCACAAACTCCGACCTGCTTCGTCCCGGCGCTGCGCACGACAATGCTCCCGATAAAGTGCCGGCCAAGCGCCTACGCACGATTGAGGAGGCGGGCAAGCAGGGCGTGCCGTTCACAACCGGTCTGCTCATCGGCATCGGCGAAAGTCGGGAAGACCGAGTGGATGCACTCCTCGCTATTCGTGAGTTGCACCGGCGATACGGGCATATTCAGGAAGTCATCATTCAGAACTTCCGCGTTAAGCAGGGAATCCCCATGCAGAACTGGCCAGAACCCGGCCACGGCGACATGCTCCGCACGATCGCAGTGGCGCGCCTGCTGATGCCAGAGGTAAACATTCAGGCACCTCCCAATCTTTCCGCCCCTTACTATGATGATCTGCTGGACGCTGGAATCAACGACTGGGGAGGAGTCTCTCCGTTGACACCCGATTTCATCAATCCAGAAAGACCCTGGCCCCATCTTGAGCAACTTCGAGCACGCACTGAAGCAAAAGGTTACAAACTCGAGCAACGTCTGCCAATCTATCCCGAGTTCCTGCCGCAAATTTTGTCGCGTCCCAGTCTGCTCGTGGAACGAGTCCAAGCGGCCGCCAATCCCCAAGGGCTTGCGTGGGGAGCCGCATGATCACCGTCCTCACGGGTGGCACAGGTGGAGCCAAGTTTGTGGACGGCCTGCGACAAGTCGTCGCGCCGGAACAACTTACGCTCATCGTTAACACCGGCGATGATCTGCTTTGGTGGGGACTTTACGTTTCTCCGGATCTCGACTCAATCACCTACGTACTTGCCGGCATGCTGAGCCGGGAACGTGGCTGGGGCGTAAAGGGTGACACCTTTTTCTGTCTGCAGCACATGGGCCAGCTCGGCCAACCCATCTGGTTCCATGCCGGCGACCGCGATCTGGCCGTTCACATCCTGCGCTCCAAACTACTGGCTGAGGGCAAGACGCTGTCTGAAGTCACGACAGAAATTTGTGACAAACTCGGCGTGAAGGCCCGCATTTTGCCGATGAGTGACTCGCGCGTGGAGACTCGTGTGGGAACGCCGATTGGAGAATTGAGCTTCGAGGAATATTTCGTACAGCGCTGGTACCAGGATCCGGTTGAGTCGATTCGTTTCGCTGGCGCTGCCGACGCCGAACCAGCACCAGGGGTCATTGACGCGATCTTGTCCGCGGATACTGTTCTGCTAGCGCCGAGCAATCCCATCACGAGTATTGGACCGATCCTCGCCGTACCCGGAATCCGCGACGCGTTGCAGAGGACCAAGGGCCGCATCGCTGCCGTCAGCCCGATAGTGGGCAACGAGGCGGTGGCCGGGCCGGCTGGAATACTCATGACCTCGCAAGGTCTGCCGGTTTCCATCGCAGGTGTAGCCGAGGCCTACCACGATTTCCTGGATGTGCTCGTGGTGGACGTCCGGGATACCGAAGCTGCGGAAGAGGTTCGTCAGACGGGACTTCGCGTGCACGTCACCAAAACCATCATGCGAACACCGGAAGACAAGACAAACCTGGCTTCTGAGGTGCTAGCGACGGTCGCCGGACAAAGTGCGGCCCGCGCGGGGACTGACGCCACATGATCCTCGTGCCAGTGAAGAATCTCAAACAGGCCAAGCAGCGACTTGCGCCCGTACTGGATCAGGCGTCTCGCACTATGCTGGCCCAAGCGATGTTGCAGGATGTCCTGGAAACTCTGGGTTCGTGGACGAATCGCCCAGATGTCGCCGTTGTCTCGTGCGATCCGTTTGCCATGACTTTGGCGAACCAATATGGCTTCGAAGTCATCGCCGACTATGCCAATACAGGTGAAACCGATGCCATCGCAATCGCAACGCACGTTTGCCGCGCTCGCGGGGTATACGAGACGCTGGTAATTCCAGCCGACATTCCCTTGGTCGAGTCTTGGGAACTGGAGAAGATTTTGGAAGCGGCTCCGGCCGAGGGTTCCGTTTTAGTGCCAGCCGGCGACGGCCGGGGCACGAACGCTATCCTCCGCAGACCGGCGGATCTCTTTCCCCTGCGCTTCGGAAATGACAGCTTCAAGCCTCATCTCGCCGCGGCCAAGGCAACCGGCAAGCCTTACGTTACACTCTCGCTGCCGGGCATTGCCGTCGACGTCGATAACCCCTCCGACCTCCGACAACTTGTCGAATTGCCCGGCGAAACAAACGCACAACGGGTGGCCCGGCAGTGGGATCTAACCGACTATCCTCTGGCAGCGAACGAATAGCTGTGGATGAACTGCGAATTATCCCCGTTCGCATAGCCGAAGAGATACGCTTGGGGGACTCACTTACTGAGAAGCTTCTGAAAGCTCTAAAGAAGTTACGGCTCACGCTTCTGAAGGGAGACATTCTGGTGGTGAAGCACAAGGTTGTGTCGAAAGCCGAGGGTTGCCTAATACGCCTCGACACGATCCGACCTTCAGCCGCCTCTCGTGCATGGGGTCGTCGTTTCAAAGTGGACGCGCGCGTTACAGAACTCGCCATAGGAGAGAGCAAGCGTGTCGTGCGCAAAAAGAATGGTGTGCTAATCACAGAGACTCGTCACGGCTTCGTCTGCGCCAACAGCGGTGTGGATGTTTCCAATGTTGATGGTGGCAAACACGCGCTGCTGCTGCCTAAACATCCGGACCGCTCCGCCGCCCGATTGCACAAGGAACTCAAGGAGAGAACAAAGGTATCGGTGCCTATCATTATCAGCGACAGCTTCGGGCGCCCGTGGCGGGAAGGTTTGACTGAGGTCGCCATCGGCGTTGCAGGCATGAAGGCATTACACGACTACCGCGGCCACCGAGATCCCCATGGTTATCCACTGCGGGTGAGCCTCGATGCGGTCGCTGACGAACTGGCCGGCGCTGCCGGTCTGCTCTCGGGCAAGCTAAGCCGCACGCCCTTTGTTATCATTCGAGGATTCCGTTACCAGCCCGGGCGTGGTAGTGCCCGCGAGTTGCTTCGTCCTGCGCAGCGTGACCTGTTTCGTTAGGAGGCGGTCGTGAGTCGATCCCTTGCGCAATCGGAACTGGAGAATTTTCCTGCACTCGATTGGACTGAGATCGCTCCGCGTCTGACGCTTCCAGTCCGAAGAGCGCTTGAGACGGTGCAGACCTCTCAGGACGGTGGATCTCTTTCGCGTGACGAATGTCTCTTGCTGGCAAACTGCGAAGGCGACGACCTGCTCGGCCTTGTGGTGGCTGCGAACGAATTGCGCACGGAACTGGTCGGCAACCTGGTGACCTACGTCGTCAATCGGAACATTAATTTCACAAATATCTGTTTCGTCGGTTGCAAATTCTGCGCCTTCAGCCGAGGTCCCCGGGAGCATGACACCTACTTCCTCAGCCTTGATCAGGTGGCTCGCAAAGCTCAGGAGGCATGGGCATTGGGTGCGACGGAAGTCTGCATACAAGGAGGGCTGCCGCACGACTTGCCTCCTTTTTATTACCGCGACATTTTGCGCGCCGTAAAGCGGGTCGTTCCGCGCATGCACTGCCACGCGTTTTCACCGATGGAGATTGTGTACGGCGTGGAACTCACAGGCATGCCGCTGCGCGACTACCTCGCGATGCTACAGGACAACGGCCTCGATACCCTTCCGGGCACCGCCGCCGAGATTCTCGATGATCAGGTACGAAACATCCTCTCGCGCAACAAACTTTCAACGCAGCAGTGGAAAGACGTGATCAGGAGCGCGCATTCCCTCGGCATTCACAGCACCTCGACGCTGATGTACGGACACGTCGAAACGCCTGAACATTGGGTCAATCAGATCCTTACGTTTCGCGACATTCAGAAACAGACGGGAGGTTTCACCGAATTTGTGCCGCTGGGATTTGTACATCAGAACACGTTGCTCTTCCACCAGGGACTGGCGCGCTCCGGTCCCAGTCTGAGTGAGCATCTGAAAATTCACGCCCTCGCGCGCGTTCTGCTTGCCGGCTCGATCAACAATATCCAGGTCTCCTGGGTGAAGTTGAACCGCAGGCTTTCGCAACTTTGCTTGCATGCAGGGGCTAACGACTACGGCGGCACGTTGATGGAAGAGAATATTTCCCGCGAAGCTGGAGCAACGGCTGGGCAATATACCAGTCCTGAAGAATTCCAGTCGTTGATTCTCGAGATGGGAAGAATTCCTGCCGAGCGCAACACCGTCTACTCGCGAATTCATATCAAGGCCCACCTGGACGAACTCACCAGCGAGCAAGCCTGTGCCGCGGAGTTTGCATGAGTCGTCCGATCGCGATTCTGGGAGGCACGGGACCGGCAGGCATGGGTTTGGCCTTACGCTGGGCTCGAGCTGGGGAAACCGTCGTGGTTGGCTCGCGCAGCGCTGAACGTGCCCGCGAGGCAGCCGCAAAGATAAAAGACAAGCTTGGCGGCAAGGCGAGGATCACCGGCGAGGAAAACTCCGTTGCGTGCGCGTCCGCGGATTTACTGGCGTTGACGGTTCCGTTCGAGGGACAAGCCGCACTCCTGAAGGGGCTCAAAGCGTCGTTCAAGCCTGGCAGTGTCCTGATCGATGTGACAGTGCCGTTGGCCTCGGGCGTGGGCGGACGCGCCAGTCGGACTCTGGGTGTGTGGCAAGGCTCGGCCGCTCAACAGACGGCAGAACTTGTGCCCAAGGGCGTGACCGTCGTCGCGGCGTTTCAGAATTGCTCGGCAAATATTCTTTTTGGGGATGATGACGTCGATTGTGATGTGATCGTCTGTAGCGATGATCCGAACGCCACACAACTTGTGTGCAAACTGGCGACCAAGATTCCTGGTATCCGAGCTATCGATGGGGGCAAATTGGAGAACGCCCGAATTGTGGAACAGATCACCGCTCTGCTCGTTGGACTGAACATCCGTCACAAAGGACACGGCGGAATTCGGATTACGGGTCTGCCCGCGGAGGCGTACCTCTCGTCTTAAGTTGACGCCTGAATGGACGATGGAGGACGGGCGTCCGCCCGTCCAGTCGGGCGGAGACGCCCGACTCTCCACTGACAAAGGATCTGAGGAGGATTCGGCGCGAGCCAAGTCGGCAGAATACGCGAATATGGATCCTTCCTCTCAAAACGGCGTGGTCATTGCTTTCCGTGAAGTCACCTACCGCTTCTCCACTGGCACTGAACTCCTCAATAACCTCAACCTGCAGGTTCATCGGGGAGAGACCCTCGTCCTGCTCGGCCGCAGTGGCTCGGGGAAAACCACGACTCTCAAGCTGATCAACGATCTCGTTTCACCCACGAGCGGCGAAGTACAAGTTGAAGGCCGTCCGACCACAAAATGGGATCCGATACGACTTCGCCGCGGGATCGGCTATGTGATCCAGGATGCCGGCCTGTTTCCCCACTTCAGCGTGGAGCGCAACATCAGCCTCGTTCCCACGATTGAACAGTGGCCAGCAGATCGGATTCGTCAGCGCGTGGCGGAACTCTTACAACTGGTCGGACTGGATTCTTCACTGTCGACTCGTTATCCGAGGGAGCTCTCCGGCGGACAGAGGCAACGGGTTGGAGTTGCGCGGGCTCTCGCCGCCGATCCTCCGATTCTTTTGATGGATGAGCCGTTCGCAGCGCTGGATCCCATTACTCGTGCCGAGCTACAGCAGGAGTTTCTGTCATTGCAGAAGCGCCTTCAGAAAACTGTGGTTTTCGTCACGCACGACTTGCGGGAAGCCTTGCTGCTGGGCACCCGGATTGCCCTGATGGAGTCAGGCCGATTGGTCACTGCTCTGCCGCCTGACGAATTTGTAAAGTCGAGCGATCCACTCGTGAAGCAATATCTGAATGCGTTCGGCGCATCGAACGGAAAGCGAGGCAGCGCTTGAACGTCTTCCAGTTCATCGTTCTGAACTACAACGAAGTTCTGCGAGTCACCCTGGAGCATCTCTGGATGGTTGTGGTTTCGATTTTCCTGGCCGTAGTAGTCGGTATTCCTCTCGGCATCCTGATCACGCGCTGGCCTGGTCTCGACAAGCCGGTCTTGGGCACCGCCAACATTATCCAAACGATTCCCAGCCTCGCCCTTTTCGGATTCTTGCTGCCCGTGCCGTGGATTGGCGCGCGCGCCGATCGGCTGGCCATCCTCGCGCTCTCGCTTTACGCACTCTTGCCGCTGATCCGCAATACTTACGCCGGAATCAAAGGAGTCGACCGTTCAGTCGTCGAGGCCGGCCGGGGCATGGGAATGACCGATCGTCAACTTCTATTCCAAGTTGAATTGCCCCTTGCCCTGGGTGTGATTATTGCCGGCGTGCGAGTAGCAACCGTCATCTGCGTCGGACTCGCCACGATTGCCGCAGCCATCGGCGCCGGTGGCCTTGGCGAATACATTTTTCGCGGGCTCGCGATGGTCAACAATCAGTTGATCTTGGCGGGAGCTATCCCAGCCGCCGCCCTTGCGCTACTTGCGGATGTCAGCCTGGGATGGCTCGAGCGGCGCCTGAGCCCACATTAAGAAGTGCTTATTGCTCGTATCCAACCACCGATGAACCGTACCCTCCACTTTCTCTTGATTGCAGTAGCGCTACTCGCGGGATGTCGCCCGTCGCGCGAGAACCGGATTGTCGTGGGCTCCAAGAATTTCACCGAACAAGCAGTGCTCGGCGAGATTTTTGCTCAGGAACTCGAGGCAAAAACCAGCCTGCATGTCGAGCGGCACTTCTATCTGGCAGGTTCGTTCATTTGCCAGCAAGCCATCCTCGCCGGACGAATTGATATCTATCCGGAGTACACGGGCACTGCGCTCACCGCAATTCTCAAGGAAAAACCGGTGGGCACTGCGGAAGATGTTTACCTTCGCGTGAAATCTGAATATGAGAAGCGTTTTGAGTTGACTCTTACACCTCCGCTGGGATTCAACAACACTTTCGCGATTGAAATTCGCGGGGAGGACGCGCGGCGGCTAAACTTGAAAACCATTTCACAAGCAGCAGGCTATACCCCGCAGTGGAGGCCCGGTTTCGGTTTCGAGTTCATGGAGCGACCGGACGGCTTTAAAGGACTGGCCGCGACCTATGGTCTGCGCTTCCAGGAGCAGCCGCGCATCATGGATCTCGGCTTGTTGAATCGCGCACTCAAGGACAAGCAAGTCGACCTGATCGCAGGCAATACCACCGACGGACTCATCCCGGTCTTCGACTTCTTTGTCCTGGAGGATGACCGCCACTATTTTCCTCCGTATGAAGCTGTTCCCGTCATTCGGCAAGAAACGCTGCACCTCCATCCGGAGGTTGGGAACGCAATTGCTCAGCTCGCCGGCAAGATTTCCGATCAAGACATGCAACAACTCAACTATGCGGTGGACGGAGAGCATCGCGACGTCAAGCAGGTCGTCCAGGAATTCCTGCAGAAGAAGGCTCTGCGCTGACTGTAGTGTCGACGTAGTGAATGTAGCGCCGGTGTTCCGCCAGATGAGTCGCGACTGACTGATCAAGGCCACTCTGGAACAGGTAACTCCCGCCACCGTCTACAATGTCCCCTTCATGCCCAACCGCGACATCGACGCGACCTGGAAGTATCACAACGGAACCAAGCACTCTTACATGAGCCTCCGGGTGCATCCGCATTTCCTCGATTGGGAAAACAAGCCGCTTCTTTTCAAGATTTACCCAACGCTTGAAGTGACCCGCCTTCCGAAAGACTTCGAGCCGACTGGCGTCACGGCGCTCTCGGCGATCTACAGCCCCGGCGTGTCCTCGGAAAAAGAATGCTTGCCGAATCTGGACACGATGGCGCAATTGTTGTTCTTCACAGCGGGGGTCACCAAGAGTAAAAGATTTGCGGGCGGCGAAACGTTCTTTCGCGCCGCGGCCTGCACAGGTGCACTTTACGAGATTGAACTCTACCTTGTTTGCCGGGACCTCCCCGATCTCCCAGCAGGCATTTATCACTTCGGCACCGCCGAATTTGGGCTTCGGAAGCTGCGCTCGGGAGACTATCGCCAGGTGCTTGTTGAAGCTACCGCGAGCGACCCGGCGATCGCACATGCGCCATTGATCGTCATCTGTACTGGGACTTATTGGCGTAACGCGTGGAAGTACCGCTCGCGAACCTATCGTCATTTCGGCTGGGACAACGGCACCATTCTCGCGAACTTGCTCGCGGTTGGCACATCTCTCGGGCTTTCCGCAAAACTCGTCATGGGCTTTGTCGATCAGCAGGTGAATGCATTGATCGATGTCGACCCGATGAAGGAAGTGGCTTTCTCGATGGTCGCTCTGGGGAATACGAAAGCTACGCCAGCTGGCGTCCCGCCTCTAAAGGCCCTGAATCTGGCTTTGATGCCCTATTCCAAAGAGGAAGTGGACTATCCCCCCATGCGTCAGATGCACGAAGCATCCAGTCTGGTCTCTTCGGATGAAGTAACCAGCTGGCGTCAGGCCACCCTCACGCAGTCCTCGTTGGCGGCGAAGGGATCGCTGGTCGACCTACAACCACCGCCCGGTTCGACTCTCCCGCCCGACACCATCGAGCAGGTCATTCAACGCCGAGGATCCACGCGCAAGTTCTCCCGAGAGTCTATTTCACTTGGAGAGCTTTCCACGATCCTTGATCGCGCTACTCACGGGATTCCGGCGGACTTCCTCACTCCATTCGGTACGCAACTCAATGATCTTTATTTGATTGTGAACAACGTGAGGGATCTGGCGCCGGGCGCTTATTTCTTTCATCGCAACAAACAACAATTGGAACTTTTAAAGGAGGGCGGCTTCCGGCAACAGGCGCGCTACCTTGGATTGGAACAGGAACTTCCGGCCGACGCCAGTGTGGACATCTTCTTTCTGGCCGACCTTCCCAAGATCCTGACGACCTTTGGCAATCGCGGATACCGGGCCGCACAACTGGAAGCTGGCATCATCGGCGGGAAGCTCTACCTTGCTGCCTACACGCTAAGGCTGGGGGCCACAGGTCTCACGTTCTACGATGACGATGTGGTGAATTTCTTCTCGCCGCATGCGAGAGGAAAGAACGCAATATTCCTTGTGTGCTGTGGACGCACAGCAAAGAATTAGATGCTCCACCCCGCATGGCGGATGCTCTAAATTTATTTTCCTATTTCTCGACCTCACCACTCTTCCACTTATTGAATGTAAATCTATGTAACATCACAGATCCTGTCATGATATATAGACAATAGATTTACAATTTTTCGAAATACTGTCGCCAACCCTAACTAACTACACACTCACGCCGGCGCCACAGGCAAATGGCATACACATTGCATAACTGAGAATCAGGAACAAATAGGGAATGTTGCGTCCTAGGTTATTTCTGACAGATCACACACAGGGTCACTTCGAGCCGGCGTGCGTCCGCGGCCCGCAGGTGACCGTAGGCAAGGGCCTGTCGGAAGCATTGGCGATCTGTTGCGTGGGCGCACTGCTGCTTTGCACTGTGGCTCCCTTGCTCCGCCACACAGGATACGCATCATCAAAGAAGACATTGACCGCGGGCAAAGTCCTGCGCAGTGCCTTACCTGATGACACCCGCGATGAACATTCTCCGACGATTTCATTCCCTCCGGCTGGAGTTACCTTCAGCCTGGATAACATTTTTCACGTCAGTTTCTCGCCCAGCCTTCTCAAGCACACAGTCTTTGCCCTGAAACCGTTGCCGGGCCGCGCACCGCCCATTGTCTAGGTCGTTGCGCTGCTCTGCTTGACAACAGTTTCTGCCTTGCGATCCCCGCTCATTTAAAGCTCGGACGACACCATCGAACGGCGCCGTTCGCTCCAATCCACATTTCTTACCTAGATGGAGGTTTGTAATGCAGTTTCGCAGTTTAGTTACGTTTGTCGTTGTCGCTGTCCTGCTATCGGTTTGGCAACCGCTCCCAGCAGCAGCGCAATCGTTGACGACAGGAGACATCACAGGAACGGTCACTGATCCATCCGGAGCTGTGGTACCCAACGCACCCTTGACACTGAAGAATCTCGACTCTGGAGCTATTCAGACACGAAATACCAATCCTCAGGGAGCCTACCGCTTCCCCCTGCTGAGCCCTGGTTCCTATTCGATCTCGGTGTCGGCCACGGGATTTCAATCTGCAAAGAAGACCATCGCTCTCTCAGTCGGCCAAGCCGTCACTGCCAATATCCAACTGGAGCTTGGCGCGGCCACTCAGACGGTTGAAGTCTCGGCCGGGGGAGAACTCGTGCAAGCAGAAAACGCCGATCTCGCGACGAATATCTCAGCACAGCAGGTTGCGCTCATGCCCAATCCGGGCAACGATCTGAGCTTCATCGTGCAGACTGCGCCCGGAGCGGTAATGAACACGCAGGCCGGATATGGGAACAGCTCAACCTATGGGCTGCCGGCCACGTCGAATTTGTTCACCGTGAACGGCATGAACGAAAACGATCCATTCCTCAACCTTAACAACTCGGGAGCGACGAATCTGTTGCTCGGCAAGAATGATATCCGTGAGGCGACGGTCGTCAATAACGGATACTCGGGGCAATACGGCGGCCTTGCCGGCGCCAATGTGAACTATGTCACTAAATCGGGCAGTAACAAGTTTCACGGAAATGCCGAATACTACTGGAACGGGCGCACGATGAACGCCAATAACTACTTCAACGTTCAGTCTGATATTCCGCGTCCCTTCGTGAACGCCAACCAGTGGGCTGCCTCCGTTGGCGGACCAATTCGGAAAGACAAGACGTTCTTCTTTGTCGACTATGAGGGACTCCGAGTCGTCCTTCCAACTACTACACCGGTGAACATTCCCAGTCCGGAATTTCAAGCGGCCACTCTGACGAACCTGGGCAGTGCCAGCCCCGATTCAGTTCCTTTCTACCAGCAGATGTTTAATCTCTGGCAAGGCGCTCCGGGAGCCACGAGCGCACGCAACATCCTGCCCCAGGGAACTGACGACAACGGTGCGGTCATCTCGGGACCGGGCTGCGGAAGCTTTACAGGGCTGGGCAATACCACCACGCCTTGTGCTTTGCAGTTCCAGTCAACTGCCGGCAACTTCACCCACGAATACCTCGTCACCGCGCGTCTGGACCAGAACTTTGGGCAAAACGATCGCCTGTTCGCCCATTTCCGGACCGACCACGGACTGCAGGCGACTTACACGGACCCGATCAGTCCACTGTTCAACGCGCAAAGCGATCAACCTCAGTACGAGGGACAATTGCAAGAGAACCACACGTTCGGCACCAGCATGGTGAACCAGTTCATCATGAGCGGATCGTGGTACAGCGCGATTTTCTCGACGGCGAACCTGGCGGCATCGACGCAACTTATGCCTTTCCGTGTGGGCTTCAGCGGAAATGAGTTCTATTCCCTGGGGCGCGACTTCAACATCTGGCCGCAGGGTCGGAACGTTACGCAGTACGGATTGGTGGACGACCTGTCATGGCAGAAAGGAAGTCACAGCCTCAAGTTCGGAGTCAACTTCCGACGCAATGACATTACCGACTTTTCTCCTGGAATCGGCAGCGTTGGCTACAGCTTCGGCGAGAGTCTGGACTCGTTCTTCAACGGCTTGGGGGACAACTACGCGCAGAACTTCGCCGTTCGTCCCACCCAGCCGGTGGCACTGTACGCGCTCGGTTTCTACGCTCAAGATGAGTGGGCGATCCGGCCGAGCTTCAAACTCACGCTCTCGTTGCGTGGCGACCACAATTCGAATCCCGTATGCCAGACGAATTGTTTCGCGCGCTTTGACAACTCGTTCCTGGCCATGGAGCACTCGGCTGACGTGCCTTACAACCAGACGATTCAGACCGGCCTGAATCAAGCCTTGGCCCACTACACCAACATCAGTTGGCAGCCGAGGATCGGCTTCGCCTGGAGCCCGTTCGGGTCAGCACGCAACACCGTTATCCGCGGCGGACTTGGACTGTTCACCGATGCTTTCCCAGCCACGATCGCCGACAGCCTGCTGAACAACTCCCCGTTGAACAATCCATTCCAGGTGGGACAGGCACCGTTGGCGCCAGGGGTCTCAGGGAACCAGGCAGCGCTGGCCTCACAAGCCAACACGTCGTTCGTGCAGGGCTTTGCGGCCGGGCAGACTCTGGCAGAAATCCAGGCGAGCAATCCACTGTTCGTCGTTCCATCGTTCACGAATGCAACCCAGCGCATCATCGCCCCTCAGTACCAGGAGTGGAATCTGCAATTCCAGCAGGGATTCGGGCGGGCTACCACGCTTTCATTGAATTACGTGGGAAACCACGGCGTCCACGAAGCGGTCCAGAACCCAGGGCTGAACGCGTTCGGCTTCGGAACCCTTCCGGCGAACCCGATTGACCCACGGTTCGGCACCATTACCGAAGTGGGAACGGTAGCCAACTCCAACTACAACGGATTGACGGCCTCCTTGCGCCATCAATTCCATTCCCTGCAAGTGCAAGCTAATTACACCTGGAGCCATGCGCTGGATGAAGTCTCAAACGCGGGCTTCCTGCAGTACACGTTCAACACCAACGTCAGCGTGCTCAGCCCGCAGGATCCCTTCAATCTGCGCAGGTACAACTACGGCAACGCCGACTACGACACGCGGCACTACTTTAGTGCCAACTACGTGTGGCAGATCCCCCGCTTCTGGGGACCAAGAGCTGTGTTCGGAGATTGGGAGGTTTCGGGAACCATCTTCGCGCGCAGCGGCTTGCCGTTCACGGTCGTTGATGGGGACGCCACCGCCACTCTCGCGGCCAACAACTTTGGCGGCGCATTGAACGGAATCGGTGCATTTGTCTTCGCCAACTATCTGGGCGGAGCACCCTCATCGTGCAGTGCGGCAGCCGTCACGACGCCCTGCCTGACCAGCGCGATGTTCTCTCCGGCAGCGACTGGTTTCGGCACCCAGCGACGGAACCAGTTCTATGGGCCGAAGTACTTTGATACCGATCTCACGGTGATGAAGAACTTCCAGATTCCACACTGGGAGGCCGGGAAGATTGGAGTCGGATTGCAGTTCTTCAACCTGCTCAATCACCCCAACTTCGATCAACCGGTGGGGGATGTGGCGAACCCGCAGTTCGGTTCGATCAACACAACTGTCAGTACGCCGACTTCCCTCCTGGGATCGTTTCTGGGCGGCGACGCCTCGCCGCGCCTGATTCAGGTCAAGGCCAGGTTGACGTTCTAATCGGAGGCTGTCTCGGGCGGTCCGAAAATCTCGGACCGCCTTTTTCTTTGCAGCACGAAAGATTCGGCAGCACTTCAGGACGAACCACGTCCTGTGTCCTCCCTCATGTGTATCTGTGACTCGCATCACACTCTGCTGCGATAAGGACAAGACATAATTTTTTTGGGTTTCGAGTGCCCATCACTCTCACCCGTGGGGGTCCCGTGGCGAAAGGTCGTGTTTCCATCATCGTGGAACGATGTAAGGCGTGCGGCTTCTGCGTGGAGTTCTGTCCCACGAAGGTGCTGGCGCTTTCCTCCGCTTTCAATTCCAAGGGCTACCATCCGCCCCACGTAGTGGCTCCAGAAAAATGCAGCGGCTGCGATCTTTGCGGCATGTACTGTTCTGACTTCGCCATTTACGGGCAGCGAGCACCGGTAGCCGGGGTCGGTAGGTCTTCAACAGCGCTTTCAGCGATAGAGGTGTCGGATGAAAGCTGATCCGCGCGGCGTCCTCACCGGAACTCACTTCATCGACGGCGATCACGCCTGTTGCGAGGGAGCACTGGCGGCAGGCGCGCGTTTTGCCGCGGGATATCCAATCACTCCCTCTACCGAGATCGTTGAGCGATTCGCGGCCCGTGTGCCGACAGTAGGCGGCAGTTTCATTCAGATGGAAGACGAGTTAGCCGCCTCCATCACCCTGCAAGGCGCGGTATGGGGCGGTGCGAAAGCCTTCACCGTGACCTCCGGGCCGGGCTTCTCCCTGATGATGGAACACATCGGTTACGCCGCCATGACCGAGACGCCTTGCGTATTCGTCGATGTCCAACGCGGCGGGCCATCCACCGGTTTGCCCACGCTCCCGGCGCAGGCCGACATGATGCAGGCACGTTGGGGCTCGCATGGCGACTACGAAATTATTGCTCTCTGCCCCAACTCTCCTCAGGAATGTTTCGATCTCGCGATCCAGGCGTTCAATTTCGCGGAAGAGTTCCGCGTTCCGGTCATGTTCATGATGGATGAAGTGGTCGGCCACATGACCGAGAAGGTGGTAATCCCTCCTGCCGACCAGATTGAGGTAGTCCAACGGCGCCATACCAGCCGATCCGTCAACGATTACCTACCCTACTCCACGAATGGCGATCGGGTCCCCGACATGGCGCACGCCGGCGAAGGTTACAAGTTTCACGTGACAGGCCTTACACACGATGAGCGGGGCTACCCGAACATGACGCCCCAAACGCAAGACCAGTTGATCCGACGGTTGCAGAGCAAGATTCAGGCGGCCGCAGAGCGTATCACGCTTCTGGAGGAAGAGTTCGTCGAGAACTCGGACGCCATTGTCATTTCTTACGGGATCACGTCTCGTGTTGCGCAACGTGCCATTGAACTTGCACGCCAGAAGGGCCTGCGAGTCGGCAAGCTGCGCCTGATCACCTGCTGGCCTTTCCCGGAAAAACGTATTCGAGAACTCGCAGCCACTACAAAAGCGTTCGTGGTGCCTGAACTCAATTTGGGCCAGATGGTTCGAGAGGTCGAGCGAGCGGTGGGCGGAAACGCACGGACGTTCCCAGTTTCACATGCGGGGGGAAGCGTGCATCGCCCCGAAGACATCCTCAAGGTCATCGTGGAGGCGAGCCGATGAACGGCATGAGCATCAGCAACCCGGTTGAATCTTTCCTCCGAACAGATCGCATTCCCCACATCTGGTGTCCCGGATGCGGCATTGGCACAACCGTGAATTCCTTCGCACGCGCTCTGATCGAATCGAAAATCGACCTGCAATCGCTCGCGTTGGTTTCAGGGATCGGCTGTACGGGCCGCGTCGCGGGCTACGTGAAGCTCGACTCATTTCACACCACGCATGGCCGGGCCATCCCATTCGCGACCGGTCTGAAACTCGCGAACCCGAAACTGAACGTCGTGGTCTATTCGGGCGACGGCGACCTGTCTGCGATCGGCGGCAATCACCTGATCCA
>Ga0075424_100000693_pt1 | contig 27166 bp, 21 predicted proteins | sample SoiMethybrSBSTD3_FD_75301 | JGI IMG/M metagenome (GOLD analysis project Ga0075424, IMG submission 75301) | Bulk soil microbial communities from a Populus tree surrounding site in Tennessee, USA - Soil MetaG P. TD hybrid SBSTD3 | ecosystem: Environmental > Terrestrial > Soil > Tree plantation... | reverse complement strand
GTGGACCGTTTCGTGCTCCGCGAGAAGGGCCTGGTCAAGATGCTGTCGTCTCGTACGCCGGTGGTCGAGACCTATCTGCAAAACCTGACACTCGATCCCACGCTCGGTCCCATCCCCCAGACTGACCGATACTTCCTGGGCCGCATGGACCTGAGCACGACCATCGATCGCAAGGATTACATCAAGGACGACGTCAGCATGCAAAAGCAGCTGCTCGGTGGCTTCACCAAGCTGTTCAAGGTGCAGTACCAGCCGCTCGGTTTCTCATGGATGATTTTTGCTGACCGCAACGACTTCGACCGCCAGCACTATGATTTCCGCTACGTGCGCCGCGAATTTCTGGGCGACGTGCGTTGCCTGGTGTTTGACGTCACCCCCAAGAAGGGCACGGGCAACGGCCGCTTCCTCGGCCGCGTCTGGGTCGAAGATCAGGATTACAACATTGTCCGCCTGAACGGCACGTACGCGCCGCGGCCGCGCAACTCGTTCTTCTTCCACATGGACAGCTGGCGCCTGAACCTGATTCCGGGCTACTGGGTACCCGCATTCATTTACAGCGAAGAAGGCGACTTCAGCGCCGGTGCAAAGAATCAGCTGGCCTTCAAGGCGCAGACCCGCATCTGGGGTTATGACCTGAAGAAAGACGGGCAGTCAGACGAACTGACCAACATCCGTGTGGACAGCGTGCAGGACAACAGCCCGACAGCGCAGGATGCGTCGCCACTCGCAGCTGAGCGCGAATGGCAGCAGCAGGCAGAAGATAACGTGATCGAAAGACTGCAGCGCGCCGGTCTGCTTGCTCCCGAAGGCGACGTCGACAAGATTCTGCAGACGGTCGTCAACAACATCGAAGTCACCAACAACGTCGACCTGCCCCGCCCGGTCCGGACGCGCGTGCTGTTGACCTCGCCGCTCGAGACTTTCAGCGTGGGCAACACGATCGTGATCAGCCGCGGCCTGGTGGACGTTCTGCCGGACGAGTCCAGCCTGGCGATGGCGCTTTCGCATGAACTGGCGCACATCGTGCTCGGTCACAACCTGGGAAGCAAGTACGCCTTCAACGACCGCATGCTGTTCTCCGACGAAGCCACGTACCAGAACCTGGGCTTCAAGCACATTCCGGAAGAAGAAGCGGCGGCCGACAAGAAAGCGATCGACCTGCTGAAGAACTCGCCTTACGCACAGAAGCTCGACGGTGCAGGCCTGTTCCTGAAGGCACTCAACACGCGCGCGGCAGCATTGAACGCGCTCCTCACTGCTCACCTTGGAAACAACATGGGTGAAGCGGGTGTGGTGACGCGTATGACAACGCTGATGAACTCCGCGCCGAATATCGACTGGAACAAGCTGGACCAGATCGCTGCTTTGCCGCTGGGCGGACGCATCAAGTTGAATGCCTGGGATGACAAAGTGGAACTGGTGAAGTCGCAGCCAGTAGCGATCACGTCGGCGCGCGACAAGATGCCGTTCGAAGTGACGCCGTTCTTCCCGCGCTTGCAACGCACGGGCACTACGGACAGCTCGAACACCACAGGCAACGAAGCCAACACCGCGCCCAGCGCGGGGACGACTGCGGGCAACACGAACTCCGCAAACTAGCTCACCCGCAACGAGGTTGAAGGAAGCAAGGGCCGGGACCGGGAGCAATTCCGGATCGCCGGCCTTTGTTGTTTTCGGTACGTTTGTCCCAGGTTAGCGTCCAAAGGACGGACGCGAACCTGGGGCACCGAGCGCAGCTGTGAATTTTCCAATCGTGGCTAGGTGCGACCGCCAGACCGTCAGATCGTCCTTTTACGAGTATTCCCGTAGGCAGATCGAAGGAGGGCTTTCGAGCTTATCTTCCGTACAGCTGAAAGATCGCCAACCGTCAATCATTTAGGGGAAGAAAGAAAACTTCTCAAAGGAGTCATCATCTAAATTGCGAAGTTTGAGCTTTTCAATAAACCAGTCAACCGTGTGGCGCAGCGCGGGCATCCTAAACATGTCATGTTCAAGTCGAACCAGCGATCCGGCCTCAAGCTGGGGGCCGTATTCGGGCTGCTGTGTGCTCTCGCCTTACTGATGAGCACGATGGCGGGTTGCAATGGGTTCTTCGTCGATCCAACGTTGTCGAGCATCACCGTTACGCCGTCCAGTCCCGAGTTACAAAATGTCAACCAAACGTTGCAGTTGACAGCCACGGGAGTGTTTGATGACGGCAGTACGAAAAATGTAACGGCGTCAAATGGGACGACCTGGAGCAGTTCTGATCCCGCGGCCGTGACAGTGAGCAATACCGGTATGATCACGCTGGTGTCCCTCATCAGTGGGACATCGGTGACCATCTCGGCGAGCAACGGCACGGCCAGCGGCACGACTACAGTTTGCGTGGGCAGTTCCTGCACTACGTCGAACGGGGTGACCATATCGCCCTCGGAGACTTCCTATAGCTTGGCTGCGAGCCAAGGGCAGGCCATCACTTTCACCGCATCCGCAGACGGCACCATACTGACAGCGAACTGGAGTTCCAATAATGCACAGGTCATCCAGTTTGCGGACGTCACGTCCGGAATCGCACAAATTGTGGGACAAGGAACCGCCACCATCACGGCACAGACGTCCTCGGGGACGGGGACATTGACGATTACGGTCGGGCCGTAGGGGCGGGTGACCGGAGAAACCGAGTGTCTTGAAGGACGAGGGACGTGTGGCAGACGTTCACAAAAAACTTATCGCAGGCGGGCACGGGGTCCTTCGACTGCGTTCGGCTAACGCCTCTCTCCGCTCAGGAAGACAGGGGTGAGGGAATTCGGAGCATTTTTCAGACCAAGAAGAAGCAATTCAAGGCGCCGATTATTTTTGGGGGCTTCCTATCCGCTAGCCAGCGGTGCCAGTCAGGGCTTCGTTGCCGTGCAGTAACTTCACAATCGCTTCGTACAAGTGAGCGCGAGTGGCTTGACGGTCTTGCGCGCGGGTGATGTAGCGGACGTGGACCTCAACGCCTCCGCCGGTGGGACGCAGGTTGATGGCGGGCTTGGCGGAAAAGGATTGCACGCGATAACGGGTGGCAGCCTTCTGCCACTCGTCTTCCGCCGTGTGAGTGTTCGCTTCCGTCTCTTGGACGACCAACTTCTGAATGGCCTCAATCACCGGGTACGGGTTCTGGCTGGTGGGGACGGATATGGCGATCTCGTCCCAGAGCCACTGGCCTGACGTGGAGAAGTTGAAGTAGTGGCCTTCGATGGCGAAGCTGTTGACGAAGGTTACTTTGCGCCCGGTGGGATGGCCGGAGTCGGTCCAGTTTCCGGTTTCGAGGACCGTGGTGCGCAGCAGGCTGATTTCGACGACTTCGCCGACCACGCCGTTGATTTCAACCCAGTCGCCGACGCGGATGCCATTGCGTCCCATCAGAACGAACCAGCCTACGAAGCCGACGATGAAGTCTTTCAGTGCGACGGTGAGGCCGGCGCCGGCGAGCCCAATCACTGTGGGCGTTTGGTTGGGCATGCCAAAGACGACGAAGGCAATCAGTAGAATCCCCAACGCCTGTGCGGCGAACCAGACCACCGCACGCAGGGTAACCAGTCGGCGTTTGTCAGCAGCCAGGTCGATGAAATAGCGCTCGATCAGGCGACCCACCAGATAAATCAGAAGAGCGATCAACAGGATCCAGAGCACGGATTGCAGCATTCCGTGAATGGTGACGCGCTGCCGAGTTGCCAGCAGTGCGTTCCAGTTGGCGTAGACATCGGCCAATTCCTGTTGGTCCTGAATGCGCTTATCGAAGTCGGAGACTGCCTTCTGGTCCTGGGAAAGATGGTGAAGGGAGGCGAGAGTTTCCTTGGCTGTGTCTTTGCGTGACGCAGCATCGGCTGAAGTCTCCCCCTTGGTAATTCCCGCGGCCTTGACCTTCACCGCCTGCTTCTGATCTTCCTGCGCCTTTACACGCTTGTCGAAGACGTCGTGGGTGAGGGTCAGGGAAGCGACTTGGTCCAGCGCATCCTGGCGAGCCTGTGCCAGTAGCAATCGCTTGCTTCGCAAGGCAAACCAGGCGCGCACCTGGGGTGCGAGATTGGGAGCCTGATAGCTGAAGTCGGGCGAACTTGCCGAGGATCGGGACGCGCCGGTGGGAACGGCGTCGCTGTGGGCGGCGTTGTGTTCGTCGAGCAAGTGCTGAATTTTGCCCTGCGGATTCCCGCCGGCCCGTTGCAGGTCTTCTTTGGCGTCGTCGAGTTCGTCCTGGTCTAGCTCGAGCTGTGCCTTGAGGACGTCGAGCCGGTCCTGGAAAGTTTCCTTGGCGGTTCCGGTCGCCGGGGCGAGCTGACGTGTAAGACGGGCGATGCCGTCCTGATCGTTCTTGACGACTTCATCTGCTTTCGCGACGCGCGCGCTTAAATCCCGTTGTTCCGCAGTCGGCGCAGGTGGATGCTCGGTTGCTTCGCGCAATGCGTCGGAGAAAGCGAGGTCGACTTCGTAGTCGGCCAGGCGAAGGGCTTCGTGCGCGAATTCCTGTTCCTCCGGAGTGGACGCAAGGATCGCCAGGTTATGGGCGGTCTGCAGGGGCTTCTGGTCGACGCCAGGTGCTTGCTGCGAGGAGGAGTTCCTCGCGATTTTTGCTGACGCTGTAGGTCCAGTGTCACTGGTGAGGAATAGTCCGATGATGGAGCTGGCGACCAGCACGAGCAGCGCGATAACGGTGATCTTTTGGCGGGGTTTCATCGGGCCGTTGTATGTGGGACGGTACACCGTCCGGCGGGCGAGGACGCCCGCCGCTCCACTTTTGTAAGCTGCACTCTCTATTAAGAATGTAGCAGCAAATGCGGCGTTGCGTTGTGATCTGCTTCAGGTGGCGTGAACGTGGAGGGACTAAAACCTTCCGGCGTTTGGTGAAAAAACTTCCGTAACTTAGGCACATCATTTTGCGCGCCTAGAATCGGCCTGATGGACTTCTCTCTACCCGACGAGTGGCCCACCGTTTTGCAAGGCGAGTGGCGGCCGGTGTCGCGGTGGGCGCTGGCGGCGTGGGTCGCGTTTTATGTCATTTTTCTTGCCTACGCCTGGCAGAATCGGGACGGATTTCTCTTCATCGACCTGGCGAACCTGGTTGTGCATGAGGGTGGGCATCTGTTGTTCGGATGGCTTGGTCCGACGATGGGTTTTTGGGGTGGGACGCTGTTGCAGTGGCTCGTGCCGTTCTTGCTGGCGACTTATTTCTTCATGTTGAGGCAGACGTCGGCGTTTGCGTTCTGCACCTTTTTCTTCTTCGAGAACTGGCTGTACACTGCGACCTACATGGCGGATGCGCGAGCTATGGCCTTGCCGCTGGTGACCACGGGCGATCCTGACTACATCGAGCATGACTGGAACGCGATCTTCTCGAGTCTGGGAGTTCTGCAGTACGACACAACGATTGCGGGCGTGGTGCGGTTTCTCGGGTGGTGCGGGATGGCTGGGATTGTAGCGTGGCTCATTTTTCGAGGTTTACGCGAAGAGTTCCCTGGTTGGTTTGAGGGGAAGTTAAACGCTCTTAACCGCGAAGGGCGCTAAGTTCACGCGAAGGTCGCGAAGACATCTCAAGCCGCACCGGGCGATGATGGTTGCACAGGCGCGACAAAGCTCACCAAAATATAGACGGGGTAGGTGCTTAGTGGCCGGGGCGTGTTCCTGTGCCATGATGGCATGAGGCGCGAAGCCTGTCCCAGAAACAATCGCGTGCAATTTGGTGTCTAATAGTCCCGGGCCACGATCTGACTCCATTCACCGGAGGACTGTATGACCCGTCATGCTGTGGTCTGCCTGATGTTGTTTACTTCGAATTTTCTGTTTGCGTCTCCCCAGGCTTCCGGCGGCAATGCGGACCTTGCGATCGGGATTCAAGCCTACAAGAACGCGAAGTATGAAGAAGCGGCGCAACATCTGGAACGCGCGGCGGCGAACGAACCGCGCAACGTTCAGGCTCATCTGTACCTGGCGAACGTGTACGCGCAACAATACATTCCGGGCAGAGATGAGGAGTCGAACCCTTAGCAGGGAAATGCTGCAATCCGCGAGTATCGGAGAGTCTTAGAACTCGACGCGAAGAATATGGAAGCTGTGGAGGGCCTGGGGCAGATGTACTTCCAAATGAAGGAACTCGATCAGGCCGCAGAAGTCTATCACGGGGCCCTTGGCATGGACGCAAAGGATGCCGAACTGTACTACTCGATCGCGGTGATCGATTGGACGCGCACGTATCAGCCACGGATGGAGCAGCGTGCGAAGCTGAAACTCCGGCAGGAACAGCCATTGATCTTTGCGGCGGAGTGTTCCACGGTCAGAGAGGCAAACTGGGAGCGCGTAGCCGATGGCATGGAAATGCTGAAGAAGGCGATTGATCTGCGGCACGACTATGACGATGCCATGGCCTATATGAACTTGATGTATAGGGAACGCGCGGACGTCCAGTGTAACGACCCGCGGGCGCGGGCCGCAGATCTCAAGGCTGCGGACGATTGGGTGGACATGACGCTGGCTATCAAGAATCGAAAAGCGGCGTCACAGCAACGCTCCAAGACGAAATCTGGAAGCACGTCGAGCCTTTCGGGGGAGACTGAGAACTCTACGGCACCCAATCCGCGATGAAGATAGCGATGGAACCCTTTCACAGTGGGCCTGGAGCGTCCTTGGAAAAGTTTGAGCTCTTAACCGCCAAGATCGCCAAGGTAGCGCGAAGGACGCGAAGAAGGTCTCTTTGGAGGTTTTCTTTGCGATCTTCGCGGATTTCTTTGCGGGCTTTGCGGTTCAAGATTACCCTCAACCTCGGCGTGCTCTGCTGTTCAACTCTACTGAACCCAATCCGCGATGAAGATATTCGTCTCGTGCGGGGCTTTCGCGTTGCGGCCTGAGACCCAAACTAACTTTCTTCCATCCGGACTGAACATTGGGAAGCCGTCGAAACCCTCGGTGAAGGTGACCCGCTCGAGATTTTTTCCATCGAGATCGACTGCGTACAACTCGAAGTTGCCCATCCCGCCTGTTGAACCCACGTTCGACGAAAAGATGATGCGCTTGCCATCGGGATAGAACGATGGCGCAAAGCTGGCGGCGCCCAGATCGGTGATCTGGCGCTTGTCGCTGCCATCGGCTTTCATCAGCCAGATTTCAAGATATGTGGGTCGAATGAGGGCCTGTTTGAGAAGGTCTTTGTAGTCAGTGATTTCCTGGTCGGTCTTGGGGTGGTGCGCGCGGTAGACGATGAGCTTGCCGTCGGGCGAGAAGAAGGGGCCTCCGTCGTAGCCGAGTTCGTGGGTGAGTTGTTTCACGTGTGTGCCGTCAGCGTTCATCGTGTAGATATCGAGATCGCTGTTGCGGACCGACGTGAAAACGATCTTCTTGCCATCAGTGGAGATGGTGGCTTCGGCGTCGTAGCCCGGGGTGTTGGTGAGTTGCTTCAGGTCGGAGCCGTCGGGCTTGGCGGTGAAGATGTCGTAGCTGGGATAGATCGCCCAAACGTAGCCTTTGGAGTAGTCGGGCTTCGGCGGGCAGTCGGCGCCGCCGAGGTGCGTCGATGAATAGAGGATCTTCTTGCCGTCGGGATAGAAGTACGAACAGGTGGTGCGACCCTTCCCGGTAGAGATCATGTGCTGGTCGGAGCCGTCGATGTTCATGACAAAGATGTGATCGCACGTCACAGGCTCACGGGTGGATTGGAAGATGAGCTTCTTGCCGTCGGCGGAGAAATAGGCTTCGGCGTTCTGGCCGCCGAAAGTGAGTTGGCGGATGTTGCGGAGATGCTTCTGGGAGGAAGCATCGGGTGTTTGGGCGGGGGTGTTTATCGCAATAGCGGACGCGAGTGTCAGAGCGAAATAGAACCTGCGGATCATGGGATTTATAATCTAAGCCAACCTCTGATTAAGTCTGGTGCGGTTCCTCGGCGGCTAAAGCCGCATACGTTTCTGACAAATACGGGCGGCCTGAAGGCCGCCCCCTTCAAAGACAAGTCAGTTTCAGAGTGTCCTTGAAGAACTTTGATGATACGGATTCGTGCGCGGGACGGCAAATTGGCGATCTCTCCAAACATAACGCGAGGTGCCTCGACTCCGTTGGGCTGCGCCTCTCTGCGCTCGGGATGACAGTGTTGGGTGTAGGGGCGATCTCTCACTTACGCTTCATTTCTTAAGGTGGGGGGGGATGCATCATTGCATTCCCAGCGAAGCGGCGATTGCCTTTTTGTACTCCTTCGCCTTCGCTATCGCAGCGTCTTCCTTTACCGTCAGCAGCGTGCGATCCCGCATCACCACGCGGCCGCCAATGACGACCGTCTGCACGTCGCTGGCTTTCAACGCATAGGCCACCTGCGCGTAGACGTCGTACATCGGGACAGCATTGGGTTCTTCCAGACTGATTAAAATCAGGTCTGCTTTCTTCCCCGCTTCCAGGGAACCGATTTCTTTGTCTAGGTGCAGAGCGCGGGCGCCGTCAATTGTGGCCATCTCTACGACGGCTTTCGCGTTCAGGGCCAGCGGATCCATCTTGGTAATTTTCGCCAGCTTGGCCGCGAGATCGATTTCCTCCATCAGGTCGAGATCATTGTTGCTTCCGGCGGGGCCGTCGGTACCGAGGCCAACTGCCACGCCAGCCGCGCGCATTTCCGGGACGGGCGAAACGCCGCTGGCCAGCATCATGTTGCTGGAGGGGTTATGCACGCATCCCACTTGGCGCTGCGCAAGAGTCTTGCGGTCGGCTTCATCCACGAAGATGCAATGGGCGGCGAGGACGTCGGGACCGAGGACGCCGACTTTGTCCAGGTACTGCACGGGGCTCGTGCCATTTTGCTTTTGGCTATCGTCCCACTCTTTTTTCATCTCGGCCACGTGGATAAGAATGGGCGCATGATACTTACGCGCGAGTGCGGAAGAGTCTTCGAGCGTCTTGCGAGAACAGGTGTAGATGGAGTGTGGAGCGACGGCTGCGTGGATGAGCGGATCGCCCTGCCACTTCTTCAGGAACTTTTCGGTGTAAGCGGACATCTCGGCTGTGTTCTTGTTATCGGGGGCGGGAAAATCGATCCACGTCTCGCCTAGTACGCCTCGCATGCCCGCGGCCTTGGTCTCCTCAGCGACGGCATCCTCGAAGTAATACATGTCAGCGAATGTGGTGATGCCCGAACGAATCTGCTCGGCCGTGGCCAGGCGGGTTCCCCAGCGCACGAAATCTTCGGTTACATTCTTGGCCTCCGCTGGAAAAATGTATTTGCGGAGCCAGTCATCCAGGGTCACGTCATCGTGCAGACCGCGGAGTAAGGTCATCGGCACGTGCGTATGGCCGTTGATGAATCCGGGAAGAACGAGCTTCCCTTCGGCATCGATGGTCTGCGCGGCCGTGTATCTCGCCGTGATTGTGGAGTTTGGGCCCAGGGCAAGGATCGTATCGCCCCTGATGGCGACCGCCCCATCGTCGTAGATCGTCCGGGTACCATCCATCGTGACCAGGAGGCAGTGAGAGACAATCAAGTCCACTTTTTGCGGGCGCGAGTCTTGGGACCAGACTGGGATTGTCGATAGAGCGATTACTGTGAAAAGAAGAGTGGAGAGAGTCGATTTCATGCGCACGAGATTAAATGCGCGGCGTTCGATCAGGCAAAGATTTTGCGGCCGTGTTTCTCGGGTCTTAGGGTCTTAGCTCTTCCCTCGGAATGTCCGACTCTCTCGCAAGAAAGGCTAACAGCTATAACCTAAGGAAACTCTGATCAAGTCGGGACAGACATTAGTGACGAACCCACCCTCCCGCAAACTGCGCGGGGAGGGTGGAGCACCCCCCCGCGTCCGCGTTACTTTTCCATCAAGAGGACCTTTTCTGCGTTGTCGACTTCCGTCAGCTTGACCTCGATCACCTCATTCATAGTGGTCTGCACGACCCGGCCTACGAAAGCGGCTTCAATCGGCAGTTCGCGATGTCCGCGGTCAATCAGCACGCAAAGTTGCACGCGGCGTGGACGACCGTGGGAGAAGAGCGCATCCAGGGCGGCGCGGATGGTGCGGCCGGTAAACAAGACGTCATCCACGAGAATGATGCTTTTGTCTTCAATATCGAGGCCGATGTCGGACTTCTGAACCACCGGTCGAGGTCCCAACGTGGACAGATCGTCGCGGTAGAAAGTGATATCCAGCGTCCCCACTGGAACCGCCACTTTTTCCACGCGCTGCATGAATTTTGAGAGTCGCTCCGCGATGGGCACGCCGCGGCGACGGATTCCGACCAAACCCAGTCCCTCGACGCCTCCATTTTTTTCCACGATCTCGTGCGCCAGGCGGACGAGCGTGCGCTCGATCTCGGAGGAGGACATCAGTTGCGATTTCTGGCGCAGGGCGGACTTGGGTGTGGAACTTTTGGAAGCCATAGACGCGTGCATGATACGCGGATGCGAGGATGGGGGGCAAGGACCCTAAGAAACCTCAACGGAGTCAAGCGATGAAGGAGTATGTGAGATGGGATGGGACACAAGGTCCCTCCACTACGAACTCTGGCACGCTGCGCATGCCAGAATTCTGCGGTCGGGATGACAGTGCGGCTAGCAAGTCTCTTCAGCGGCTAAACGCCAGACTTGCAGGATGATGCGGCGTAGTTAAATGTGACCTTTCAAGTCACTACTACTTCCAGATCATTGGTGCTTTCAAAGCACCCTACTTGTGAATGCGAAGAGTAGTCACAGTACCCTAGCTTGCCGTGAGCAGTCGGCTGAGTGCTTGCTGGGTGGTGATAAGCCTCGCTCCCAGTCCCTGAAGTTCGGCGATTGTGCGGCGGGCTTGTTTGAGGTCGAGAGTTTCGATTGCGTCGGAGACGACAGCGACTCGCCTTTTCCGTTCGAGTAATCCCTTGGCGGCGAAGCGCACGCAATACTCGGTGACTACCCCGAAGACCACGAACTCAGCGTCGGCTGGCAAGCGCTGCAGCAGGGAAGCGGCGTGGCGGCTCTCGAAAATGTCCAAGGTTTGTTTTTCGAGCAACACTTGTTGATAGGAGGACAGGTCGGCGGGAAGGGCACAAGTGGGATCGTTGGGGACGCGGGCGAATTTTGCTGTCATGGCGTGAGCGACGAAGTCGCTGCCCGGCGTTCCCTGAATGCAGTGCGGCGGGAAGAGCTGGAACTCCGGGTCGTTCTCCGGGTGGTAGCAGCCGTGTGAAACCATGAAGACGCGCCCGTCGCGGGCAGTGTCTGTAAGCTTTTGAATATTGGGAAGGAGTTTTTCGGCTCCGGGCACATACAATTTGCCGCCCGGGAACATGAAGTCCGCTTGCGTGTCGACTGCCCACAGAACCGAGTCGCTAGCTGCCATGCCAGTTTCCGCCTGCCGGCCTTCTTGACGCAGCCAGCTTATACAGGTGGTCCTCGAAATGACAAGCCATTCGTTCGTTGTACTTCACACACAGAAAGGCTGGGAACCACGAAGGACACAAAGGAACACGAAGGAAAAACCAACACTCGAATTCCTTTGTGCGCCCTTGTGTCCTCGGTGGTTTACGCCTTTCTAGACGGTTATCCGGGTCTGGTCATTCCGATATACTGGCGGCCTTTCGTCAGGAAAAGCGTGGGAGACGTCGCATCGATTGAGGGAAAATCATGTCCCAAGAATCTGCACAACAGAAAACACCAAGTCGTCTCGTTATCCGGAATATTGGTCTGCTCCTCAGCGGGGACCTGGAAAACCCGATTCTCGATGCCGACAGCGTGCTCGCTGTGGATGGCAAGATTGCCGCCGTTGGCAAAGAAAAAGACATCGACTCTGCGGGCGCTACCACTGTCATCGACGCCAAGGGCACCGCGCTCGCGCCCGGCCTGATCGACAGTCATGTACATCCGGTCGCCGGGGATTGGACTCCTCGCCAAAATCAACTCGGCTGGATCGATAGTTACTTGCACGGTGGCGTTACGACGATGATCTCGGCTGGCGAGGTGCACACGCCGGGGCGTCCCAAGGACGTCGTCGGGCTGAAAGCGATGGCGATCTTCGCCCAGCGGGCTTTTAGCGCCTTTCGCCCTGGCGGCGTGAAGATCCATGCAGGGGCCCCGGTTCTCGAACATGGAATGGTGGAGGAAGACTTCAAAGAACTTGCCGCCGCGGGCGTAACCATGCTCGGGGAGGTCGGCCTGGGCAGCGTGAAAGACGGGGCGACTGCCCGCCAGATGGTGGCGTGGGCGCGCAAACACGGCATCCAGAGTACGATTCACACTGGCGGACCATCCATCCCCGGCTCCAGCCTGATCGACAAGGATATTGTTTTAGCCGCCGACGCCGACGTGATCGGCCACATTAACGGCGGCCACACCGCACTGCCCGACGATCAAATCGTGAGCCTGTGTGAGAAGTCACCACGTGCGCTCGAAATCGTTCACAACGGCAATGAGAGAGCTGCACTTTTGACCTTGCGCACCGCACGCGAACTCAAGCAGCTTTTCCGCGTCATCCTGGGAACGGATTCACCGGCGGGGTCGGGCGTTCAGCCGCTGGGAATCGTCAGGCTTATCTCAATGCTGTCGTCGTTGGGAGGCATCCCGGCGGAAGTAGCGGTCTGCTTTGCGACCGGGAACACGGCAAAGATTCGGAGTTTGAGTTGTGGCACTGTCGCTGTGGGACGGGACGCCACATTTGTATTGATGGACAAGGCCCAGCACTCGGCAGGAAGCACAGTGCTCAAGAGCATCGAGGCCGGCGACCTGCCCGGGATTGGAATGGTCATCATCGATGGTGCGGTCAGCGCACAACGCAGCCGCAACACACCGCCGGCGACCAGGGTTCCGGAGGTAGTGGGGCTGTAGTTTCCTATGGTTCGTCGCAAGTGTCAGAACGGATCCAATCGGCGCTCCTCAGGGGCTTAAAGGGTGCGAGAGATCTGAGGGAAGCACACAGGGTCCCTCCACTCAGAACTCCGGCACGCTGCGCGTGCCGGAATTCTCCGGTCGGGATGACAGGGTGTGGATTGGGATTGACGACTGCCAAACTCCCTCCTGTTAGACTAAGCCTGTGAAGATTGCTCTCGGCCAGATCAATCCCACGGTAGGAGACTTCTCCGGCAATGCCCGGAAGATTGTCGACTTCTCTCGTTGCGCTCAGGCAGCGGGGGCCGGGTTGATTCTGTTTCCCGAACTGTCTGTGTGCGGTTATCCGCCTCGCGATCTTGTGGAGCGGCCCAGCTTCGTTGCGAAAAATCGGGAAACTGTGGAGCGCATCGCCGCCGATACGAACGGTATTGCTGTGGTCTGCGGATTGGTAACCCCGGCGCATGCGGAGACGGGAAAATCCGTTATGAACTCCGCTGCTCTTCTGCGCGACGGCAAGCTCGCATTCCTGCAGTCGAAGATGTTGTTACCTACCTACGACGTCTTCGACGAAATGCGCAATTTCGCTCCGGCACGCAGCCAGGAGTTATTCGATTTCTGCGGCAACCGGATGGCGCTCACCATTTGCGAGGACGTCTGGAACGACAAGGATTTCTGGAACAAACGCCTCTATATCGTTGATCCAATTGAGGCTTTGTTGCGGGCGGGAGGCAACTTCATCCTCAACATCTCAGCCTCGCCGTTCTGGTTAGGCAAGCGCGAACTGCGGCGGGACATGCTGGCCACGATTGCGCGCAATGACAAGGTTCCAGTCGTGATGGTGAACCAGGTTGGCGGTAACGACAGTTTGCTGTTTGACGGCTCGAGCATAGTGCTGAATCGCGAAGGCGTGGTGATAGCGCAGGGGAAATCATTTGAGGAAGACATCATCTACTTTGATTCTGCAAGTTTGCAAGGCGAACTGCATGAGCAGGTCGAAGGCGAAGAAGCCAGTGCTTATGCCGCTCTTGTTTTAGGAACCCGCGACTATGTTCGCAAATGCGGATTCAAGCAGGTTGTCGTGGGATTGAGTGGCGGAATCGACTCGGCTCTGACAGCGGTCATCGCGACCGAAGCGGTCGGACCGGAGAACGTAATCGGTGTCGGCATGCCCGGCCCGTATTCGTCGCAGGGTTCCATTGATGACGCGCGCGCATTGGCCGAGAACCTGCGCATTCGCTTCGAACTGCTTCCCATCACCGATATCTGCAACAGCTATCGGTGCACGCTAAAAGAAGTGTTCGCCGGCCTGAAAGAAGACGTCACCGAGGAAAATATCCAGGCTCGCGCCCGTGGCACGTTACTCATGGCGCTCTCGAACAAGTTCAATGCAATTGTCCTTTCGACAGGAAACAAGAGCGAACTCGGCGTGGGCTATTGCACTCTTTACGGCGACATGGTGGGCGGACTCGCGGTAATCTCCGATGTTCCGAAGACTCTGGTGTACAGGATCAGTCACTACGTGAATTCACGGCTGGCCGTGATTCCGAAGCCAACGCTGGAAAAACCTCCCTCGGCCGAATTGCGCCCCGATCAAAAAGATAGCGACAGCCTACCGCCTTACGACGTCCTGGATGCGATTCTCGAAGACTATATTGAAGAGTCGCGCTCGGCCGAGCACATCGCGAAAGACAGAAGCTTCGAGCTGGAATTGGTGCGCAGAGTGGTTCGCATGATTGATCGGGCGGAATACAAGCGGCAGCAGGCCGCGCCCGGCATCAAGATCTCCGCAAAGGCCTTCGGCTATGGGCGACGGTTCCCGATCGCCGCCAAGTCGGAGGCGTGAGGGGATTTCAGGCGGTTGTCTGCTCGGTTTCAGGCGCCCTTTCGAGGGCAAGATGCCCTCGGGACAGCCGGCGAGACGCGGCGCTACAAACAACGAAAGGAACGCATGCTTCGTCCACTGACACTCGCAGTAGCCCTATTCCTGGTCACGTTAGCAATTGCGCAGGATAAGTCCGCGGTCAACCTTCCTTCGGAAGACACCGTGAATTCGTTCATGCAGCAGACCTTCGGCTATGACTCAACCATCACTTGGAAAGTCTCATCCATCAAGCCCTCGATTGCGGAAGGCCTGGCGGAGGTGACGGTCATCATCACGAACACGCAAGGGCAGAGCGTCACGACTCTCTATGTCACGCCCGACGGGACCCATGCCTTGAGCGGAGACATCATGCCATTCGGAGCCAAACCCTATGCGCCTGCGTCGGACGCGCTGCAGAAAGGGATGAACGGCACGTCGCGTGGTCCGGCGAAGGCTCCGGTTACGATTGTGGAGTTCAGCGACCTGCAGTGTCCCCATTGCAAGGAAGCGCAGCCCGTTATCGACAAACTACTTGCAGCCGAAACCAACGCACGCTTCGTCTTCCAGCAGTTTCCTCTTCCCATGCACAACTGGGCTGCCAAAGCCGCCGGTTACGCAGATTGCGTCGGGCGAAGTTCGAACGATGCCTTCTGGAAATTTGTTCAGGGAACCTACGATGAGCAGGCGAACATTACCGAGTCGAACGCCGACGAAAGGCTGACCGGCATCGCCGACAAAGCCGGTGTTAAGGGAGCGGACATGGCCGCGTGCGCCGCCAAGTCCGATACGAAGGCGCGCATCGAAAAGTCCATTGCCCTGGGACAGACAGTGGGGGTCACAGGAACTCCGACCGTATTCATCAATGGCCGGCGTATCGCGAATGTCACACAGGTGCCGGAGAACATCCTGAAAGGCATCGTGGAATTCGCGGCCAGGCAGTAAGGGGGAGGGAACAGGAAAGAAGTTCAAGAGCCCTTGAATGGCTACTTTGTCGCCGGCATCCAGATTTCCGAACTCTGCTGATCGGCGCTACTGATGATGTGGGGCGTAATCACTACCAATAGTTCATTCACGTCCTTCTGCTTGCTATTGGAGTTGACCACCAGGGCTGCCCCTGGAATGTGACCTATGCCCGGAATGCCGCTCGCACTACGCGTTTCGCTCTGGGAAATCTGGCCTGCAACTACGGCTGACTGCTCATTCATGAGGTTGATGCTCCCCGTATATTCGCGGTTTCCTATCACGGGAACCCCGTTGGAGCTCGCGCCCGTCAAGGCACGCACCTTTAGTTCCACGTTCAGGCTCACATCGCTTACTCCGTGCACGACGGGCTTCACCTTGAGATTGATGCCGATGTCTTCATAGGTGAAGGATGGGACCGGCGCGATGAACGAGTTGTTCTGAATCGCTTGCGAGATGGCGCTGGTGTTGAAGATGGGCGCGAAACTTGCGTTAATGATGGGATAGCGCGATCCCAGGTTCATGGTCGCATCTTTGCCCTGCTCGGCGCGCAGCGTTACGTGTTGCAGAGTTTGCACCTGCGAGTCACTATGCGACAGCGTTGCCCCCAGTGTTCCCAGGCTGACTCCCATTAGCGTCAGCCCTCCACCAAACGTGGCCAAGGGTTGCTGGAAAATCGAACTCACGTTGCTTGGTAGTTGGGCAAGGAGGGCAGAGATCGCCGTACTGTCCGCCTGATTGATAGCACCATTGGCGATCAGTTGGTTGATCAGATCCTGAATATTCACGCCGCCAAGGGTGAGTCCCAGAGCGGAAACAGGGATGTTGAAGAGATTGAACTGATTCGGAATCTGCAATCCGAAGTTGTCCACCAGGGTGCGGCTGATCTGATAGATCCTGACGTCCAACATCACCTCGGGATGTCCGGCTCCCAAGTCTTCCAGGAATTGGCTTGCCGGCCGCAGGATATTCTGTGGAGCGCGCACGGTGATGGTGCTCGACTGCATGTTTGAGGTGATGAACTTGATTTCGAACACGGTGCGCAGGACATTTACTAGGTCCTGCATTTCCTGTTGCGAGCCAACGTCAGGAATGTAGAAGGTTCGCAATCCCATCCGGTCAAACAGCCGATGATTTTCTGTCGAATCGGCAGCCAAGAGGATCTGGTTGGACTGCAAGGGGGACCAGAACGTTTTGGTGACGATTCCCGCCAAGCGCATCGCGACGAAGAAATCAACGTTCTCGAGATCGAAACGAACGCGGCGGCTGGCGACGGAATCGTCGAACGTAGCGGTCAGCCCGTAAGCCGAGGAGATTTGCGTGAGCAGTGCGCGCGAGTCTCCACGGTAGTGGAAGCTTTGGGTGATATGGCGTGGCGTCAAAATAATTTCGGCGTCGCTCTCTACCACGCTCGGTGACTGTCGTTCGGTGGGAGCGGTTTTCCCCAGAGCATCGTTGAGCCTTTGGCGAGCGAAATCATTGGTTGGGTCGATGTGCAGGGCAGTGCGGAATTCTCCCAACGCCTGCACTGGAGATCCGCCGGCGAGAGCGCCATTCCCCCGCTGCAAGTGGTCGAACACCAATTGCTGGCGAACCATCTCCCGTAGAGTTACGTACTGAACATCCTGTGGCACCAGGTCGGCAGCCCGCTCGAACTCCACAAGTGCCTCATCCAGGCGCTTATCCTTCTGCAACTTCATGCCCCGCGCAAAGGCTTTCTTGGCTTCGCGGCGGGATTTCGGAGTAACAAGGCACGATGGGGTAGCGGGAACTCCTTCGGCACAGTTCACTGAGACTGGCGCGGGAGCGACACGAGGCTGGTCGGCTGCCCAAGTAGCCGATAACAAAGCAAATGTCGTGAGGATCGTGACTCCGCGGCGCATTCCTGAAGATTGTATCCGGGATTAGAACGCGCACCAGCGGGATTCTTGCAGTCGTAGCACTTTCGTGTAGGTAGGTTACAACGCGAGTAAGTCACTGCAACAGGTTATGAGGGCGTCGGGACCGTGGGTGGCCAGGTCTTCCAGCTTGAAGATGCCGGTTCCTACGGCGATGATCCGACCGCCGGCACTTCTGGCCGCGCGAACGTCGTCAGGAGTGTCCCCGACGAAGCAGACTGTTGCATCGGGGCCGAGTCTTCGGCGTGCCTCAGCTACAGCGGCCCGAAAGATGTCGTCCCGCAGCTCACAATCGTCGGCGAACCGCCCGAACGCGAAGTAGTCCCGCAGTCCTGCGGGGTTCAACTTGAGCCATCCCACCAATTCCAGGTTGCCGGACGCGACGCCCAGCAGCTTTCCGGAGGCCCGCAACAGGTCCAGAACGTCGCGGACTCCGGGCAAAACATTCGGTGTGAAACGCTCGGCTTTTTCGGAGGCATCACGCCGCACGACCTCCAGGGCGTCGGGCATGCGTTGATTGATCACGTCGGTCGCAATGCCCGCCCGTTGCAGAGCAGCCCGCAAAATGCCGACGTCGGTCTTGCCGTGGTAAGCGATCCCGTCAATCGTGGTCTCGACTCCATAGACATCGAGCATCGCACGATGAAGCGCATAGCGATGGGTCGGGTCCTTCGAGAGAAGAAGCGTGCCGTCGATATCAAACAAGTAGGCGTCCGATTCCTTCCACCGGAAGCCGTTGCTCTTTTTCATGTCCATCAGCGTGCAGTATCCGAGCCTATCACCTAAGACCTGAGACCCAACACCTGCTATTCCCCAATCATCACTCGCTCAATACTCCGCGCACGCCCCGTCTTTTCATCGCAGTCGATGACAACCGCGCACAGCCGCACGTCTCCACTTGCTGCTTCAAACCGCACCGGCATGTTATTGAGGAACTTGCCCACGACTAGCTCTTTCTTGACACCGATCACACCGTCAAAAGGCCCGGTCATGCCGACGTCGGTGATGTAAGCAGTCCCGTTCGGCAACACCCGCTCATCGGCGGTGGGCACGTGGGTGTGAGTTCCAACGACAGCCGTGACCTTCCCGTCGAGATACCAACCCAGCGAGATTTTCTCAGACGTCGCTTCTGCGTGAATGTCCACGAGAATGATTTTGCTCTTTATGTCTTTCAGCAGTTGGTCTACCTTGCGAAATGGGTCGTCGTTGGAAGGCATAAAGACGCGTCCTTGCAGGTTGATGACTGCATACCCAATGTCGGCTTTGCGCCCTTCATAGAACCCAGACCCCGGTAGGTCAGGCGCGTAGTTGGCGGGTCGAAGAAGGCGTCGCGCTGGGCTATGGGGGTTTCCGTCGGCCATCTGGAAGAAGTCCACGATCTCGCGCTTGTCCCAGATGTGATTGCCAGAGGTCAACACATCGATTCCCAGCTCAAACAACTCTTCGGCAAGCTGGGGAGTGATTCCAAAGCCCGCCGCCGAGTTCTCTCCGTTCGCAATGATCAGATCGATGAAATGATTCTTGACGAGGGAAGGCAGGCGGTCCTTCACGATGTTGCGGCCCGGGCGCCCAAAAATATCGCCGATGAATAAAATTCGCACAAATCCTCGAAGCCAACTTTCGAGGATACCATGCAGAGTGAGGAGCGACGGGCGTCCATGCTGACCAAAACAGGACGCGTTGCCAGACTCTAGTTCGAAGCGAGTTCTGCCGTTTTCAGGAAGTCGTAGTTCCCTGGAGGGCTCAGCGAGAGATTTTTCACACGCTTGGTGTGGACCAGCACATTGTCCAAGTACCAGAGATTGAGGTAGGGAAGGTCCTGCGCGAGGATCTGCTGGATCTGCGCGTAAATGGTCTTTCGTTTCTCCTGATTCGTTTCCGTACGCGCCTTGTCGATCAGCGCATCTACCCGAGGGTTGCTGTAGAAGCACCGGTTCGCCCCGTTTGGTGTGAATTTGTCGGAGTGAAAGGCATATTCGAAAATATCTGGATCTTCGTTCCCTCCAATCCAGCGTAACGAATGCATCTGGAATTGTCCGTGAGTGACGTCGGAAAAGAACGTAGCAAATTCCAGCGATCGAATATCCAACTGGATCTCCACCTGTCGCAACTGCTGCTGAAGAACGGCCACCATCAGGCGAGTGTTCTCGTCGGTGGAAGTCTTCATGACTAGATGAAAACGCGTACCATTTACAGCAGGGTATCCCGCGCCGTCGAGGATTTGGCGGGCGCGCTGCGGATCGTAGGAATAAGTTGCGACATCGCCGTTATACGCCCAACTTTGCACGGGCAGAATGCTGGATGCAGGCTGTGCGAATCCCCGCCACAGATACTCAAGGATTGGGCGGCGATCAATGGCGAACGCCAGCGCCTGGCGGACCCGTGCGTCTTTAAAAATCGGATCGCGCATATTGAAAGCCATGTATTGCAAGACCGTTCCGGGTGCGCGGACCACTTCCAGTTTCGATTCCCGCTCCAGCGTTAAGACCATGTCAGGAGTCAAAGCATTGATGGCCGCATCCGCACTGCCCTTACGCAGTTCGAGCGCGCGCGTGGTCGTATCAGGAACCACCATGAAGCGGACGCGGGGAAGTCGCGTTTTTTCGCCCCAGTAGCCATCATTTCGTTCGAGCACAACATCTTTGTCCGGTTCGGCGCTCACAAAGCGAAAAGGTCCTGAGCCCACCGGGCGTTGGCTTATTTCTCCCAGGCTTCCATAAGGAACGATCCCCATCGCCCCATCGGAAACATTCCACAGAAGCGTAGCGAAGGGCTGCTTCAGATGGAAAACAACCGTGGAGTTGTTGGGAGCGTCAATACGATCCACATACCGGTAAGCGGCGGACTTGGTACTTCGAATCTTTCCGTCCAGCAGAGAATCGAAGGTCCATTTGACATCGCGAGACGTAAGCGGCGTGCCGTCGTGGAATTTCACTCCGGTATGCAAATGAAAAATGTAGGTCAGGGGGTCAGGCGTCTCCCATCGCTCCGCCAACCCCGGCGTGACGTTGAGATGCTCATCGCGGTCGAGCAGATCATCGAAGAGCAAGCTGTCGATGCGTTCGGACTGGGCGTCAATTCCGACCCGAGGGTCCAAATTGGTTGGGCTGCTTTCGATGATCATCACCAGGGTGTTCGCGTCAGGCTTGGACGAGCAAGATAGGAGAGGAAAGATCAGGGCAAGAAAAGTGCAGACCACCCAAAGTTCTGTCATCCCGAGCGAAGATGAAGGCGCGCCTGCACGCCGAAGCGAGTCGAGGGACCTTGGGTTCACTTCAGGCCGGACAAGCTCAAGCATAGGAAATTTTCCCGAGGATTGCTGGATGCTTCGCTCCCGTCGCCGAGGGTATGTTCGACGGCCGTCGATTCCATGTCTCGTATGCCAGCAAAGCAAAGGCAGCCGCTTCCTTGGCAGCCGAAGGAAGTCCGAACTCATCCGAGAGTCGTACCGATAGCCCTAGAGGTGACAACTCGTTTGCCAACATTGCCAGCAGCGTTGGATTATTTGTTCCGCCGCCTGACACGATCATTTCACCGTACGAGGCTCTCGGTTTCACCACGAACTTGCGAATTGCGTCTTTAATCGACCGGGCTGTGAGCGCTGTAGCGGTTGCCACGACATCGGCCTTTGCAGATCGGCCGCAGTGATGCAAGAAATCCCGAACGAATTCACGCCCGAACTCCTCGCGTCCGGCCGTTTTCGGGGGTTTCTTGCGAAAGAAGGTTTGTCGCAAGATATCTTCGACCACGCCGGGGATCACACTCCCGGCGGCTGCAATGCGTCCAGCGCGATCGAAAGACTTTCCAAACAAGTGCTCGGTCACTGCGTCGATCACCATGTTTCCCGGCCCTGTATCGAAGGCGATGACTTGTTCCGCGCGCGCATTCGCCGGAGTCGCCGTAAGGTTCGCAATCCCGCCGATGTTCTGCACAACGCGTCCGATTCGTGCATGACGATAGAGCAGGAAATCGAGGAAGGGAACCAGCGGCGCGCCTTTTCCTCCAGCCGCCATGTCGGCGGGACGAAAATCGGATACCACGGGAACTCCTACACGGCCCGCTATCACCGCGCCGTCGCCGGTCTGCCATGTGACAGCGATTTTGCGCCCGAGAAATGATCCCGATTCGCCTTGGTGATAAAGCGTCTGCCCGTGGCAACCGACTAGTCGAACTCGAACCCGAAACTTTCGCTGCGCGGCCAGGATCGCGTCGGCGTAGAGTTCGGCGAGAAGAAAATTCAACCGCGCCAGATCTGCAACCGAAGCCTGCGACGAGTTCATTGCTGCCAGCACAGCACGGCGCACAGGCTTGGGATATGTAAAGTGCGCATGTCCCAAGAGGTCAAACCGGATCTCGGCTGCACGGAAGCGTGAATTTCCCCGCGGGCCAACCGTCGCTTTGTTTTTCCGACTGCGGGAACCAGTACTTGTTCGCTTAGGATCGACGCGCACTAACGCCACATCGATGCCGTCCGCCGAGGTCCCACTCATCACTCCGGCGACGATCAAGGCCGCACTCCTAACGGCTGCATCGGCCTGGGTGGCCAAAACAGCTCACGAGCCACGAAACGGTGAAAGAGTGACGCATAGGACGCAAGCCGCGGGGGGGGAGCGACAATGGATAAGGCCCCGAGGAAGCCAAAGAATCCGCGCTCTGGAAGCAGTTGGCTCACAATCCTTCCAACCGTACCTGCTCGGTGAACTCCCAAAGACGTCGCGAAAGCCGCTCTACCATCTGTGCTGTGGGTGCCTTCGCCCACCGTTTCATGCCTTTGGCCTTTTTGAATGCCGCTATTCGCCGTGCCGCCTCGGCTGTGCGGCGCGCAAATTTCTGGTCGCGCTGCGCTTCCCGCACCAACTCGGCATAAGCTCGCCGAACGAACTCCTCCTGATGGCAAATCAGGCAAAGGTCGCCGCCCGCGCGAATGTGCTGCACCGCCGCCTGTTCGATAGGAGCCGCACCAAGCACTCCACCCATCTCTAAATCGTCGGAAGCAATCAATCCTCGAAAGCCGATCTTCTTACGAAGAATGTCAGCGATCCACTTTGGAGAAAGTGATGCCGGAGTTCGCTCTCGCGTGACGCTCGTATATGCTGCATGCGAAACCATCACGAACGGAAGCTGGCGCCGCAATGTGCGGTATGGGACCAGATCCTCGTCCCACAATTTTTTCCAGGGTCTCTCGATGACCGGCAACTCGTGATGGCTATCCAGCGTCCCCTCGCCGAGACCGGGGAAGTGTTTCCCGCAGCCGAGCAGCCCGGCTTCGCTCAAACCGGCGAGGAACTCGCGAGCATAGGCAACGACCTTTCGTGGATCGTCCGAAACCGCCCGCGAAGTCATAACACTCCGGGAAGCCTCGAACGCAAGATCCAGAACTGGAGCGAAGTCCACGTTGAATCCCAGCGCCCGGCAGTTCTCTCCAATCACGCGGCCGTGCTTTCGAAACAGCTTGCGATTGTCGGTAGCGAAAACGTCTGCCGCCGAGGGTGCGGGGCCAATTGCCTGCCGCAGCCGGTCCACGGTCCCGCCCTCCAGGTCCACGCAGCGCAGCAGGGGAGAGTTGACCTGCGACTGACAGTCTCTCAGCAGTTTGTAAGTTTGATCCGCGCTGACGACATTCCGCACAAACAGGATGACCCCTGCCGGCTGAATATTGTTCAGCAGAGAAGCGAGCCCAGCGGACATCTCGGTCCCGTCAAACCCGATGATGAGGAGTTGCCCGAGGGCAGTGCGGCTTTTGAAGTCGCGTCCTCTGTGCGCCTTCGTGCTCTTGGTGGTTATCTGGTTTTCTCCGCTTACCGACCGTGCTCGTTGCGATCAGATCTGTCTTTTCAACTCCGCCAGCAGATTTAATGCTTCCAGCGGTGTCAGATGATTCAAATCGACCTCTCGCAATTTTTCCAATACTGGCTGGGAGATCGGTGTGAAGATGGTCAACTGTGCCGGTGGTGCGGGACGTGACTCGTCGTTGGCGAGATGTCCCGTCAACTGGCGTTCGGCATTTTCGTGTTCGGCCAGCACCTCGCGGGCCCGATCGATAACTTCGTTGGGAAGCCCGGCCAGCTTGGCGACTTCGATTCCATAACTGCGATTGGCGGCGCCCGGCTCGACTTTGCGCAGAAACACGATGCCGCTTCCGGTCTCCTTGACCGAAACGTGGTAGTTTTTCACTCCGGAAAGCTGGTCGGCCAGTTCCGTGAGTTCGAAATAGTGGGTGGCGAACAAGGTCTTGGCTCGGGTGCGAGCATGCAAGTATTCGACTGCGGCCCACGCAATCGCCAATCCGTCGTAGGTCGCCGTACCGCGACCGACCTCATCCAGCAGGATTAATGACCGGGCCGTGGCTGTATGTAGGATGGCAGCGGTCTCGGTCATCTCCACCATGAAGGTCGATCGTCCGCGCGCCAAGTTGTCGCTCGCGCCGATACGGGTAAACACGCGGTCTAGCAGTCCCATTCGCACCGAGCGCGCCGGTACAAAAGACCCCATCTGCGCCAAGATCGCGATCAGAGCCGCCTGTCTCAAGTAAGTCGATTTGCCGCCCATGTTGGGCCCGGTTAAAACAAGAATGGTGTGCGTGGTGGAGTTCAGAAACAGATCGTTGGGGACAAAGCGCTCGCCTCCACCGACAAATTCCTGTTCCTCGATCACGGGATGTCGCCCTTGGACGATCTCGAGGTCCCCTGAGTCGTCGATCGTCGGCCGGCAGTAGTTACGCAAGGCAGCAATGTGTCCCAGGGCTGCCAGCACGTCGACCTCAGCAAGGGCCAATGCCGTCGGACGGATGCGCTTGGCCTCCGCTGCGATCGATGTGCGCAGCTCCGCGAACATCCGCCGCTCGATCTCGACGATCTTTTCCTGGGCATCGAGGATCTTCGCTTCGTACTCCTTCAACTCCGGAGTAGTAAAGCGCTCGGCGTTGACCAGAGTTTGTTTGCGCTCGTAATCGGCTGGTACCAGGTGAAGATTGGGTTTCGAAACTTCCAGGTAGTATCCGAAAATCGAATTGAACTTCACCTTTAGTGAGTTAATTCCGGTTCGTTGTCGCTCGCGCTGTTCGATCTGGGCAAGATACTGCTTGCTGTTGCGGCTCAGGTCGCGGAGTTCGTCGAGTTCTGAATTAACACCGCTCTGAATCACGCCACCGTCGCTGAGGGAAAGCGGCGGTTCTTCCACGATCGTTTGATCGATGCGAAGCCTCAGATCGCCCAGTTCATCGATAGATCCATACAATGTCGTCAGCCGGTGCGAGCGCAACCTGCCTATCGCGGTGCGCACTGCCGGAATTCGTCCGAGCGAAGCGGCCAACACGAGTACATCGCGCGGGTTGGCGGTTTCCAGGGTGACTCGGCTCAAGAGTCGTTCCAGATCCAGAATCCCTTCGAGCGCTCGCCGCAATTCCTCGCGGGCTACAGTTTCTTTGACCTGAACTTCGACGGCGTCGAGTCTGCCCTCGATCTCTGCCCGATCAATCGAAGGCCGCAACATCCAGGCGCGCAACAACCGCTTGCCCATGGGAGTGACGCTCGCATCCATCGAGCGGAACAGGGTCACGCCGAAATCGGTTCCGGCGAACAGCGGTTCGATCAATTCCAGATTGCGCACGGTGACGGCATCCAGAACGAGGCAGTTCTGCCGCTCGTAGAAGCCGATGCGGTCCACATGCTCGAGCGTCCCGCGCTGTGTTGAGCGAACGTAGTGGAGAATGGCCCCTGCTGCTGAAGCGGCTGCCGGCTTTCCGGCTAATCCGAATCCTTCCAGCGACAGGACTCCGAAATGATTTTCCAGTAGAGGAATTGCGTGATCGGGTGCGAAGACCCAATCGTCGAGGGGCGTCTCGGAACAGCCCAAGGGACGACGAGCAATCTGTCCATCGATTTGACTTAAAGGCGAGCCTTTGGCAGAATCCGCCGAACTCTCCAACAACGGCGCCGACGAAGCGTAGAGCAACTCCTTCGGCCGTAACTGCGACAACTCTTCCTGAATCCGTCGCCCTGCGTCGGACCCTTGAAATTCTGTGGCGCGAAACTCGCCGGTAGACAAGTCGAGTGCGGCAAACCCAACGCGATCTCCCAGCTGCGCGAGCGCTCCAAGAAAATTGTTCTCCTCGGAACTTAACGAGGAATCTGCTGCCGTACCTGGCGTGACTACGCGCGTCACTTCCCGCCGCACCAGTTTCTTCGCAAGCCGCGGATCTTCCATTTGCTCGCAAATCGCAACTTTGAATCCTTTGCGGATCAGTTTCGCGATGTATCCATCAGCCGCATGGTAAGGAACCCCGCACATCGGCACAGAGATTCCTCTTTCTTTGTTGCGCGAGGTGAGCGTGATTTGTAGCTCGCGGGCGGCGACCACAGCGTCGTCGAAGAAAAGCTCGTAAAAATCGCCAAGCCGGAAGAACAGGAGAGCAGCAGGATGCTCTTTCTTGATGGCGGCGTACTGCCGCATCAACGGCGTGGACGTCTCGTTCATTGTGGGCGGCTTCGTGCGCGGATTATAACAAAGCGCACTTGATCTCTCTGCGTGGCAAATCACAGTTGACGCACACTTCCTACGGATGTTTTCCTAAAGCGCATGGAACTTCGCAAGGACCCTATCACGCGCTCGTGGGTCATCACGGGCGACGAGGTCGCCGACTTCTCCGCCCGCCCCGACGCGCCATGCCGCTTCTGCGCCGATGCGGCCGCCCCTCTGCAAGTCATCGCCAGCCGTGGCGAGATTGACGGCGTCCCATGGTCGACCCGCTCGGTTGTTCATCCGTCCCCGCTCTATCGCATCGAGGGAGAACCCACCCGCCGCGGCGACGGTATCTATGACCGCATGCGTTCGATTGGCGCGCATGAAGTTCTGGTCGAAAATTCCAGGCATGACCGTCATCTTTGGAAGGCGAACGACGCGGAGATCGAGCAGTTCCTGCGTTTGGCCGCGCAGCGCGTAAAGGACCTCAAGGGCGACGGCCGCATCAAGTATGTCAGCATTTTTAAGAACTACGGAATCAACGCCGGACAGGAATTCGAGCACCCTACGTCTCAGCTCACCGCCACCACGTTTGTCCCGCGACGCGTGCTCTATGAGTTGCGGGCCGGGCGTGACTACTTCCAACAAAAAGAACGCTGTGTGTTTTGCGACATCATAGGCCAGGAGGAGCGGCAGGGTCTGCGGGTGGTGGAACTACGCGGCGACTACATAGCTCACTGTCCTTACGCTCCCCGAGTACCGTATGAAACCTGGATTTTGCCCCGCGTGCATGAGTCAGCTTTCGAGCGCTCGGGTCTTTCCAAAACCGGTGGAATTCGCGATCTCGGTATTTTGCTACGCCGCACCCTGCAGCGTATCCGCACTGTTACAGAGGAATTTCACCTCGTGCTGCACACCTCGCCCAACACTCTGCACGGCTCAGAAAGTCTTGGGTATTGGAAGACCCTCGACGACGACTACCATTGGCACATTGAGATCCTTCCAATCCTCGGTTCGAAGGCGAAGTCCTACACTTTCAAAGAAGTGTACTATTCGCCCGTGACGTCAGAGACCGCAGTGAAGCGGTTACGGGATGCCAAGATCGACTCGTGAACAAAGTCCGTTGTTTCGGAGGCCTCGTGCGACGCTACCTCTTCGTCCTGCTGCTCGGTAGTACTTTTGCGCAATCTCAGGGCGGCGGAACACTTC
>Ga0075424_100000692_pt1 | contig 27188 bp, 27 predicted proteins | sample SoiMethybrSBSTD3_FD_75301 | JGI IMG/M metagenome (GOLD analysis project Ga0075424, IMG submission 75301) | Bulk soil microbial communities from a Populus tree surrounding site in Tennessee, USA - Soil MetaG P. TD hybrid SBSTD3 | ecosystem: Environmental > Terrestrial > Soil > Tree plantation... | reverse complement strand
TGATCGCTTGGATGCGTGTTTGGCCCGGCGGTAACAGGGGTGACGGAGGGAACGGAGAAAGATCACACGGGGAACGGGGGAAAACGGGGAAATAAACGGACACGAAGAAGATCCCCGTTCACCCCCTATGAGCTCGTTCTCCGTTGCCCCGCCTCCCCGTTACCGCCGCCTCCGAACGGAATCTAACGGCCATGGATCTCCAAGAGAAGGTCGTCGTCATCACGGGCGGCAAACGAATTGGACGCGTAGTGGCGCAGCAGATTGCGGATCGCGGCGGTCACCTCGTGCTGTCGTATCGCGGATCGAAGCAGGAGGCCGACGACACCGTCAGCGACATAAAAGCCCGAGGACGCTGCGCGATCGCGGTCGCCGCCGATGTCTCAAAGGCGGCGGACTGCGGGGCGTTGGTGGCCTCGGCGCTGGATCGCTTCGGCCGCCTCGATGCCGTCGTCAATATGGCGTCCGTGTACGGCATCACTCCCTTTGACGAGCTGACCGAAGCCGTCTGGGACCGCGACCTGAACGTCAATCTGAAGTCGGCCTTCCTGTGCGCCAAAGCGGCCATTCCCGCGATGCGCGCTGCAGGCGGGGGCCGCGTCGTCAACTTCGCAGACTGGCTCGCGCGAAGTGGACGACCCACGTATAGCGGCTTCACGTCGTACTTCGTCGCAAAAGCCGGAATCATTGCGCTTACCGAGAGCCTTGCGTTCGAACTGGCGGCGGATCAGATCCTGGTCAACGCGATCGCGCCGGGCCCGATCCTCCCGCCGCCCGACATGGATCCCGAGGAAGTCGCCGCGGTGGCACGCGTCACGCCGCTGGGTCGTTGGGGCGGCGAGATCGAAATCGCGAAAGCGGTGCTGAGCCTGATCGAGACCGACTTCATCACCGGCGAGACGATTCGCGTCGACGGCGGGCGCCATCTCGGCTAACGACATGCGCCGGCTCATTCACCCTCCCCGTCTTCGCTCGGAGCACGGCATCGAACACGGACGACGGGTGACGTGGCTCGAATTGTTTTTCGACCTCGTCTTCGTGGCGGCCGTCGCACAGGTCGGCGCGCATCTGCGAGACGACTACTCGCTGAACGGGCTGCTTCGATTCGCCTTTCTCTTCCTGCTGATCTGGTGGGCGTGGCTCGGGCATACGACGTTTTCGACTCGTTTCGATACAGACGATCTGGTGCAGCGTCTATTGACCTGGCTGCAGATGTTCCTGGTGGCCGTCATGGCCATCAACGCCACCGGAGCGCTCGACAGCCGCGACTCGGCCGGATTCGCCGCGGCGTACTCGATCATGCGCTTCGTCCTCGTCGCTCAGTACGTTCGCGCCCGCCGAGTACGGCAGGCGCGTGCGCTGACCACTCGCTACGCGTCCAGTTACGCGATCTCCGCAACGATGTGGCTCCTGTCGTCCGTGATACCGGTCCCGTGGCGATTCTGGCTCTGGGCCCTGGCGCTGGTCATCGACGTCGCGACCCCGCTCGTGACGACTGCACATCTGATTCGCGTCCCGCACGATGCCGCACATCTGCCCGAGCGATACGGGCTGTTCAGCATCATTCTGCTCGGCGAATCGATGGTGGCGGTGATGACCGGCATGGGCCGCCAGGAGTACTGGAGTGTAGGCGCGGCGGCCTCGGCCGTCCTGGGCATGGCGCTCGTGTTCGCGATCTGGTGGTGGTACTTCGACGGCGCCGGAGCCGTTGGCGAGAGGATGATTCGATCGACGCGCGACGCGGTGGCATTCCACGTATGGAGCTACGCGCACCTGCCGCTGTTTCTCTCGATCGCGGTCACCGGTGTGGGAATCGAGCATGTGATCGCCACCGCGACCGACGCTCCCCTGCTGCCCTCCGTTGGATGGATTCTCTGTTCGGCGGTCGCCTCGTTGATGGTTTCGATCGTTGTCATCGACGTGTCAGTCAGCGGCACGAAGAATCTTCGCGCCAGAACTCCGACCGCGATCGTTGCCACCACACTGCTCCTCGGATCGGCCGCCAGTTACGTCATGCCGGCGGTTCTCGTGGGGGCACTAACGGCACTATCGGCCGGTCAGCTCACGTATTCGTTGCGACGTTTGTCTTGAACTCGACGCCGACGAATCACTTTTGTGGCAGAATGTGCCCCGACTCATCCATAAAGGCACGGCTTCATACTTCTCATGCCTGCGCCGGCCATCATGCGGGGTCGTCGGTTCTCGGTGCTCGCGTTTGCCGTCCTTGCGTTGGCGGCCTTCAATCTCACCTATCGGGTGGGGAACGAAAGCCTCACCGAATGGGATGAATCGTTGTACGCCACGAGCGCGTTCGAAATGCTCGAGAGCGGCAACTGGATCGTCACCACATTCGACGGCGCCGCCGACTACTACAACTCGAAGCCTCCGCTGAATGTCTGGCTGATCGCACTCTCGCTGAACGCGTTCGGACCCAGCCTGGCCGCGATGCGCGCGCCTTCGATCATCGCCGCATGGCTCACCATCGGCGTTCTGCTCTGGTGGTCGAAGCGCCGGTTCGGTCCGCACGTCGCGCTCTTCGCGTGCATGGTGCTCGCGACGTGTTTCGGATTCCTGCACGTGCACTCGGGGCGAACCGACAATCCCGACGCGCTGCTGGCTCTATTCTTCCTGCTGATTGCGATCACGCTCGACCTGTCTTCCGACCGGCCGTGGCGACGGATTTGGCTGGGCCCGCTGTTTGCCGGCGTGTTCCTGCTCAAGGGCATGGCGATCATGATGCCGCTGCTGCTCGTCGTGATCGTCGAGGCGCGCCGGACGTTCGACGCACGACGACGGTGGCTGCCGCTGGCCGCGGCGTCTGCCCTCTTTGTCGTTCCCGCGCTGGCCTGGGCGATACCGCGCTGGCAGGCCGACGGGTGGATGTTCTTCGACAAGATGTTTTTCCAGGACTTCGTCGCGCTCTCGACGACGGTCCAGGACAACCAGAACAGGTCGGAGCTGTTCTACCTGAACATCCTGATCAAGCATCACTACGACTGGATCATCGCGGCCATCACGGTCGTGATTCTGTTCCCACCCGCATCGTGGGCGGTCGTGCGTCGATCGCTCGCCTTCTGGCGCAGCCACGACGATCGCGTGTGGGTACTCGGCTTCTGGTCGGCCATCGCCCTCCTCATCCCGATGGCGATGCGCACGAACCTGCCGTGGTACATCAATCCGCTCTATCCGATGTTTGCGCTCGGCGTCGGGTGGCTGCTGGCCTACGGGTTCTCGGGCCAGCCTGCGCCCCCACACCACCGCACGCTCCTGATCGCGATGGTGGTGATGGCGGCGACGCTCGCCGAGGGAAAGTTGATCTGGTACTCGTACAACTACCGCGCGCTCGAGCGATCGTCGCAAGGGCTGCTGCTCGCCGAGTCGAATCGACTGCGCGGAGCGCGAGTATTCGGTCAATGGGATCGCGCCGACGCGATCGTGTTGAAGGGGATCGTCCGCGCGAAAACCGCAGCCGCCGTCAACGTCGACGATTTCCTCGAGCACAGCTCACCAGGCGACTATTTGGTCCTCCCATCGGGCATGGACCACGACGGGCTCATCGAGCTGGCGAGAAACGGGCGTCACACGCTGTATCGACGCGACGAGAAGTCGACCGCCCGCCGGGACGAGGCGCGATAGCGCGCCACGAGTCGCGCGAGCTCGGTCACCGACGTCGCCGTCGCGCCGCGGGCGACGTGCTCGGCGCCAATCTCGAACGCGAGCCGCCACTGCTCGAACAATGCGCGATAGGCGTCGATCACGCTGACATCTGGATCATAGATATGCGTGGCTTCCGAGGTCACGCCGTTCAACTCGAGGATCTTGAAACCGCGACCGGCGGCGAACTCTTCGACGCCTGGCACACGAACGTCGAAGCGGCCGAAATAGAACCCTTCGTACGCTGTCGCCACATCGTCGAAGGCATGTTCCAGTTCGGGCGTCAGCAGTGAGCTCGCGTCGAGAAACGTGGCGCCGCGGCAGTGACTCCCGCAGTCGCCGAGCGAGACGATCTGGCCAGGCGCCGGAATCTCGCCCAGTGCGTCGGCGTGTCGCTTCAAGTGGAATCGAGCCATGGCGAGCGCTCGCCGATCGCCGAGGATCAACTGTTCGAGCGTGCGCCGTCCGTCGCCGACGACCGCGGGCAGCCGCTTGTCGGTGATCGAGAGGATTCGCCCGTGTGGCTCCGACGGCCGCCGCACGTAGAACACGCCGAACTCGAGACCGGGCACGTACTCCTGCAGGATGACGTCTCCACTCGATCGTTGGAGGTACGCGATCAGCTCTCGTCGTGTTCGCGCGACCACAACCCCCGATCCGCGTTGGCCTTGGTTGGGCTTGAGCACCACCGGTAACTCGAGCGCCAGTGCGCGCATCACTTGCGTGGCGCGCGCGATTTTCGCATCGACTGAGAGAGCCCGATTGATCAGCCCGCTGCGCGCGACGCGATCGCCAGATGCGCTCAGCCCTCGAAGTATGTCGATCTTCGACTCGCCGATGAACCCGCTCGCCACGATCGCTGGATTCGCCGCCGTGAATGCGGTCACGCTGCGGTACTTCAGCATCAGCCAGAGCGCGTACCCGGCCACCGGCACATACGTGATCCACGGCGGCCAGTACTCCCAGTGCGTGAGCCGCAGCCACGACGACATGAGCAACCGCCAGTGTCTGTAGGGCATCCATTCCTTCGATGCCGTAACCCGCGCCTGGTTTCCGACATCGAACCCTCAACAGGCCGAACAACTGGCCGGCCGTCGGAGGTTCACTGTCATGAAGTCCTGGAACGCATCACTGACAGTCAGCTGGCTGTTACAGCTGATCGTCGCCGTCATCTTGCTGCAGACGCTGTTCTTCAAGTTCACGGCGGCCGCCGAGTCCGTTTACATCTTCTCGACGCTCGGCGCAGAGCCGTGGGGACGCATCGGCTCGGGCGTCGTGGAGCTGATCGCGGCAATCCTGCTGCTGGTCCCCGCGACGATCACCGCCGGCGCGGCGTTGGCGCTCGCCGTGATCGTCGGCGCCATCGTCAGCCACCTGACGATTCTCGGAATCGAGGTTCAGGGCGACGGTGGGCTGCTGTTCTTCCTCGCGCTCACGGTGTTCGTCGCCAGCGCCGCCATTCTCGTCATTCGCCGCGGAGAGATCCCGCTGATCGGGGTGTGGCTCAGCACCCATTCGCTCGCATAGCCATGTCAGCCGCGGCAGTTCAGTCGCTCGTCAGACTGCTCGAGGAAATGCACGCGCTGATCGACGGCCTCGACGACGTCGAGTATGCGATGCCGGCGCCGGGCCGATCGTCTGGGGGCATCGGCGGACACATGCGTCACTGCCTCGATCACGTGCGCGCCCTGCTGACGGCAACCAACACCGGGCTGTGTGCCTACGATCGACGGCAACGCAACACCGGCATCGAGACCGATCGCGCAGAAGCGATGCGCGCCAGCTTTCAGCTCATGTCGGCCATCGGGCGGCTCGATCCGTCCCTTCTCGAGCGTGATGTCCTCGTCGAAACACAGCTCGATCACGGCGGCGCGATGATCACGACACGCTCGACGGTCGCACGCGAGCTGATGTTCGTGATCAGCCACACGATTCATCACAACGCCATCGTCGCCCAGATGCTTCGCGCGCGCGGCGTCACCATGGAACCGCGATTCGGCCTCGCGCCGGCGACGCCAACAGACGGGCCCGCTCACGCCGGCCCTCACGTACTACCGTGTGCACCGTAACGGCAGTCCCGCGGTCGCTCCTTTCACGAGTGTGGAGAGACGATCCGCTGATCCTCCGTGTCGCGTGCAATCGCGATGAGCGTGTCACGCGAACCGTCGGCCTGCCGCCCGCGATCACGAAAGTAGGCTCGCGCACCGCCATGATGCCGGTCGACCCTGACAGCGGCGGCACCTGGATCGCTGCGAACGATATGGGTGTCGTGTTCGCGATTCTCAATGCCACCCCTGGATGCCCCGTTCCTCCGGGTGAGATCAGCAGGGGACTGATCATTCCGTCCCTCGTCTCATCGGCCACGGTGGCCGAGGCACTGAGACGCGCGCGCGAGCTCCGCGCCGATCGCTTTGCACCGTTTCGACTGCTGTTGCTCGATCGTTACCAGCTCGTCGAATGCTGGCCGGACCAGGGCCGCATCCGTCATCGGCGATCGTTCCTCTACGGGCCGGTGATGCGCACCTCGTCGGGACTGGGTGATGCAGTCGTCGCGAAACCTCGACGTGCGCTCTTCAATCAGATCTTTCGAGCTCCCGACGACCCGTGTGTCGCGCAGGATCGCTTTCACGAGCATACGTGGCCGGGACGCGAGCCAGTGAGCGTCAACATGCGACGGCTTGACGCTCGCACCGTGAGCCACACGATCGTCGAGATCGGTCTCAACACCGTCTCGATGTCCTATCACCCCATCGAGTCCGCACAGCCCATCGTCGTCCGCGTCGCGGCGTAGCCATGGCGGCGCTCATCTTCCTCGCGTTGGGCACGCTGGTGTCCGAGGATCTCACGTCCATCAGCGCCGGGCTGCTCGCGAGAGACGGCACGATCGCATTCGCACCCGCAGTCGCCGCGTGCGTCGTCGGTGTGTATGTCGGCGATCTCGCATTGTGGTTGGCCGGACGTCTGGTCGGCAGGCGTCTGCTCGACCTTCGATGGGTGTCGCAGCGAGTAGGCCCGGCATCACTCAACGTCCTGAGTGCCAGGATCGATGCGAACCTCGGTCTCGCCGTACTGGGCAGCCGCTTTCTCCCGGGCACGCGCCTTCCGATGTATCTCGCTGCCGGCATCTGGGGCCAGCGGCCCCTGGCGTTTGCTGGCTGGTCGCTCCTCGCCGTGCTGTTGTGGACGCCACTCCTCATCGCGCTGACGGCCGCGTACGGATCCGCGATTACGACGCCGCTGCTCGGCGAGCTTGGTGGTGTGTCGCGATTCATCGTGAGCGCGGCGCTGTTGTTCGGCGCCGTGCGATTGATGTTGGGTCTGCAGAGAAGGCGGGTCTGAAGGAGGGCCGCCTACAGGCGGCCCCCTCCGTACGAAGAGTGCTCAATCGTGTAATTGAGGGCCTGGGCGAACGCCAGGGATGTTCAGGCGAATGCGATACAGGCCAGTCTGCGCGGTGAGGAACAGCGTGCGGCCATCGGCTTCTCCCCAGGCAAGATTGTGTGGATGCTCAGGTCCGACGATCGTGCCGAGATGTTTCCCTTCGGGTGAGAGGATCCACAGCCCGCCCGGACCCGACACATACAGGTTGCCGCGCACGTCAACCTTCACGCCGTCGAGCGCATCCTCACCGGGAGCCGACGTCATGTCGAAGAAGATCTCGCCATCGGACAGCGTGCCGTCGGCATGGACGCGATAGCGCATCACGACCTTCTTCTTGTCGTCCCAATTCGCAACGTAGAGATACCGCTCGTCAGGCGAGAACGCGATGCCGTTCGGTCCAGTGAGATCCGTCGCTGCCAGCGTCACCTTGCCATCCTTTACCGAATACACGCCGCTGAACGGCAGCTCCTTGCGACGATCGTCGAACGCCTTGGGCAGCCCGAACGGCGGATCGGTGAAGAACAGCGTGCCGTCGGAGCGATAGACGAGATCGTTCGGACTGTTGAGACGCTTGCCTTGGTAGCGGTCGGCGAGCACTGTGATCGCGCCGGTCTTCTCGATGCGAATCACGCGGCGATTCCCGTGCTCATCGATCGTCACGCGTCCTTCCAAATCGAGCGTGATGCCGTTGGAACCCGGTTGTCCGTACTCTGCGACATCGACCCCGGCGTAGCCGCTCTTCGTTCTGAACACCGACACCTGACCATCAGGCGTCCATCGATAGATCGTGTTGGCGTTGGGATCGCTGAAGAGCAGATAGCCATCGGGCACCCACACCGGACCTTCGGTGAAGATGAAGCCGTCGGCGAGCTTCTCGATTTTCAAATCCTGCGGGACGATCGCGTCGAGCGCCGGATCGACGCGCGTGACTTCGGCTCTGGTCTCCGACTTCCGTCCGAGCCGGCCCTTGGCGTAGAAGTCGAGCGTGGCTGACCGTACCCACACGAAGTTGCCTGGGGGATTCGACAGTGGTCCGTTCGCGCCGAACACCGCGATCTGGATGCGTTGTCCTGGCACGGCGTCACGAGCGATCACGACGCGATTCGGCGCGTTGAAGCCCTTGATGAACTGACTGCCGGTTTGTCCGAGTGCGATTGGCAGCTTCCCGTCCACCCACACTTCGGCGTAGTCGTCCACCACGATCTCGAACACCACGTCCGATCCGCGCGTGTCGAACGCGCCGACGCGTTCGGGAACGGTCACCGCGATTCGATACCAGCCGAACGACAGGCGCCCATTCGTACGCCTGGTTTCGAGCCCGCTCGGCGTAATCGTCGGCCACGACGAATCGTCGAAGTCGGTGACGCCGGCATGCGGCGCCACGTCGTAGGTGCGAGTGGGTGGGCCGGACGGACGCAAATCGGGTCCAGGCGCGTGATGATCGACTTCGACGATCTTGGCGTCGCTGTATCGCCACTGTCCTCGGACCAGCGTTGCACCCTCATCCGAGGCCAGATTCACGATCGCATCGGGACGTACGCCGGGAACATCAGAAGTGACCTGCGCCCGTGCGATCGACGCGAACGCCAGCGAACACACTCCGATCGTGATGATGCGCGAGAGGAGATTTGGCATGACATCACCTCGCGCTAACGAACCTTCACGACGTAGTAGTTCAGCGGACCGGTGATGTCCTTGAACCAATGAGGCGTGCCGGCCGGCACGATCAGCACATCGCCCTTCGAGATGCGCCGGGTCACGCCGCCGGTGATCGACGAACCACGGATCTCGCTCGGTGCCGTCGTCTTGCCGCCTTCCACCGTGCCGCCGGTGACGAAGGTGGCCGATCCGTCGAGCACATAGATGATGTCAGCGTCGAGCTCGTGCACCTCCGCCATGCCGGGGCCCTCGCGATGGCTCGCGTGCACCATGTAGTTGCGGCCGTCTTCGCCGTTGAACAGCACGCTGCCTTTCGCGAACGCGGCCGCCACTTCGCTGCTCTTCCAATGCGACACCGCGGGCCGCACGGCCGCGAGCGATCCTGCAAACGCGGCGGCGCCAGCCTTGGCAATGTCCTCGTCTTGTTGCGGTGTATTGCCGCTCACGCCGATCGCGCCGACGACGTGGCCGTCGAGCTCGAGCGGGATGCCGCCCTGCAGCGGCGTCGCGCCTGGCAGCGCCAACGCCGCGACGCGCCCGTCGCGGATCTGATCCTCGAACACCTTGCTCGGGCGTCGAAAGATCGCAGCGGTGCGTGCTTTCCCGATGCCCACGTCGACGCTCGCGACCTGCGTGTCGTTCAATCGCTCGAGGAAGAGTACATGGCCTCCGTCGTCGACGACGACAATGACGACCGTGGCCCCGAGCGTGAGGGCCGCGGCTTCCGCCGCCGCTCCGACACGCTTGGCAGCCTCCAGTGTCAGCACCGCCTTCGACGGCAGCGTCTCCGCAAACGTCATCGGCGCGGTCATCGTCGCAGCGAGAATCAGCGCTCCCATCATTCGCACTCTCATAACCATCCTTTTCTGAAGACGCTCGTGCCTTCGAGAGTTCGGATGCGCACCGGGCGCAGCGGGTTACGGCAAATCTGCTATCGTGATCTCAGGGACGTACCAAGGCCAATGGAACCCTCAGGCCCCGACGACCGCGGCATGACTGCGTCTGAATCCCCGGACCCGACCCGGAGGCGCGCCAGCGAGGCGATCTGGAAGGTGATGGATGGCACCGCCTTCGCGGCCGGTGCCGACTTCTTCGCCGCGCTGGTGCAGCAATTGGCCCACGCGCTCGACGTCTCGCATGCGTTCGTCGCCGAGTGCACCGATCACACCAGGACACGCGTGCGCACGCTCGCGTTCTGGAGCCGCGATCGGATCGTCGACAACATCGAGTTCGATCTGACGGGGACGCCGTGCGAGCTGGTGATCGCAGAGGGCAAGGAAGGCTACTACCCTCGCGATTTGCAGGCGCGCTTTCCGCAGGACGTCGGGCTCGTCGAGCTCGGCGCCGAAAGCTATCTTGGTCTGCCGCTCCTCGACATGTCAGGCACCGTGCTCGGTCACCTCGCGGTGCTCGATAACAAGGAGATGGAGAGCGATGCGATCAACGCCGCGGTCCTCCGTACCTGCGCCGTTCGCGCGTGCATGGAGTTGGAGCGCGTGCGAGCCACCACCGAGATCGCTGCGCTCAACCGCAAACTGCAGGCGGCCGCCGATCGCGCGCGCACGCTGCTGACGATCAACAACGCGGTGGTGCTGAACCTGACGCGCGATGCGTTGTTCCAGGCGATCACCACGGCCCTGCGACCGGTGATTCAGTTCGATCGCAGCACGATCTTCTTGTACGACGAGCCGAAGAAGGTGCTGCGTCTCGTCTCCGCCGAGAGTGGCGTGCCGACCGAGGCGTTCGTGCCGGGGATGGAACTGGCGCTCGATCGCAGCCACGCCGGCTGGACGTTCATCCACCAACGTCCGTTCTACAACCCCGACCTCGCCACTCAACGCACCTACCCCGGCGAAGACATCCTGTTTCAGGAAGGCTTCCGATCGCTCATCGTGCTGCCGCTGATCGTGCGCGGCAAGAGCATCGGCACGCTGAATCTGGGCAGTCTGCATCCGATGCGCTACGGCGAAGCGGAAGCCGAGATCCTGCAGGAAGTGGCCAACCAGCTCGCGCTCGCCGTCGAGAACATGCGCGAGTACGAGGAGATCGGTCGTCTCAAAGCGCAGCTCGAGCGCGAGAACGTCTACTTGCGCGAGGAGATCCTCGGCGAGCACAACTTCGAAGAGATCGTCGGCAGCAGTCCCGAGCTCACCAGCGCGCTGCACACGATCGATCGCGTCGCGCCCACCGACACCACGGTGTTGATCCTCGGAGAGACCGGCACGGGCAAGGAACTGATCGCGCGCGCCATTCACAGCCGCAGCCCGCGTCACAAGCATCCGCTCGTGAAAGTGAATTGCGGAGCGATTGCAGCGGGCCTGATCGAGAGCGAGCTGTTCGGTCACGTGAAGGGTGCGTTCACCGGCGCGCTCGATCGCCGTACCGGTCGATTCGAGCTTGCCGACAAAGGAACGATCTTTCTCGACGAGATCGGCGAGCTGCCGCTCGACATGCAGGTGAAGCTGCTGCGCGTGCTGCAGGAGCAGGAGTTCGAGCCAGTCGGCAGCAGCCGGACCATGAAGGTGGACGTGCGTGTGATCGCAGCCACGAATCGGAATCTGGAGCAGGAGGTCGCAGCCGGGAAGTTTCGCGCCGATCTGTACTATCGATTGAACGTGTTGCCCATTCGCGTGCCGTCGCTCCGCGAACGGCGCACCGACATCCCGCAGCTCGCGATGTTCTTCGTGCAGCGACATGCGAAACGCGTCGGCCGCAAGATTGAAGGCGTGACCCGGGAGAGCATGGAGCGTCTCTCCCGCTACGCGTGGCCCGGCAATGTGCGCGAGCTGGAAAACGTCATCGAGCGGGCGATCGTGCTGTCGCACGGCGGCCTGCTCGACGTCGGCCGTGATTTTCTGCCAGGGATCCCGGCGATCGAGACGCCATCACCACAGCCGGCGCGCACAGCCGAACCCGTCGCGGTGCCATCGCCGGCGCCCGCGTCCGCGCCGCCATCCCCTTTTGCCGCGGGCACTCTCGAGGACGTCGAGCGGGCACACATCCTCGCGGTGCTGGCCCAGACCGGGTGGGTGATCGAGGGTCCACGCGGCGCGGCGAAGATTCTCGACATGCATCCCAACACGCTTCGCAGCCGGATGAAAAAGCTGGGGGTCGAACGCGCGCGCCACGGAATATCGTTGCCACCACCCGTTGAGGGCGTATAACCCCCACGAAATCACGTGGGCCCACGAAGGCCGACGACCACGCCCGAACCTCCGCGCCAACTCCTCCCCGTCAGCCAAACCACTGACCATCAATAGCTTCCGCTGAAAACGCAGTCGCAGCGTCCGCCCGAACCAGCGTTGGCAACTCGCTTGCCCTTACCTAGCGGCGAGACCACATGCTGCGAATCGAGCGCGTTCAGAACGAGGCGGGCGAAACCACGGTGCGAGCGACAGGCCGTTTGTCAGGTCCGTGGATCGCCGAGCTCGAACGCTCGCTCAATGACACGAGGCAGCCGGTGGTGATTCTGGATCTGACCGACGTCTCGTTCGTCGATCGCGAAGGCATCGAATATCTCCGCTTGCTCCGGCGGCTCAAGCTCGTCGACCTGCGGTGCTCGGCGTTCGTCGCCGAGCAGATCAACTAACACACACGCCGATGATGACCATGACAACTGCCTCTTCCGCCTCTCATCCTGTGTTCCCCATCGCCGCAACGTTCGACCATGACTCGCTCGTCGCGCGACTGCAGCGCGGCGATCAGAGTGCGTTCGAGTCGCTGGTGCGGACGCACGGCGGCCGGCTGCTCTCGGTGGCGCGCCGATTCCTGGGCACCAACGAAGACGCCGAGGATGCGGTACAGGAGACCTTCATCAAGGCCTTCAAATCGATCCACACCTTCGAAGAGCGCGCCCAGCTACACACGTGGCTGCATCGAATCGTCGTGAACACGGCACTGATGAAGCTGCGCGAGCGGCGGCGTAAGCCGCAAGAGTCGATCGAGGATCTGCTGCCGACGTTCACCGACGACGGACATCAGACCACCGAATCGCGCGAGTGGAGCGATGCGCTGCTCGAGCGCAAGGAGACCGCATTGATCGTGCGTCAAGCGATCGCCAGGCTCCCCGAGCAGCATCGCACAGTGCTCGTGCTCCGCGACATCGAGGAGCACGACACGGCGGAGACCGCCGCGATTCTCGGCACGTCGACGACGGTGGTGAAGGTGAGACTGCACCGCGCTCGTCAGGCGCTGCGCACGCTGCTCGATCGCGAGTTCAGCGCGTAAGTTTCTGGCTCTTTCCCTTGAGATTCAGCGCCACCGCAGCGCGAATGAGATCCTTCAACGCTGCCTCATCAATCTTCTCGCCTTCGTGGATATCGATGGCGCGCCTGGTATTCCCCTCGAGGCTGGAGTTGAAGAGACGTGAAGAGTCCTTCAGCGCCGCTCCTTTGGCGAACGTGAGCTTGACGATGCTCTTGTAGGTCTCGCCGGTGCAGATGATTCCGTTGTGAGACCACACCGGGACGCCTCGCCACTTCCACTCCTCGACCACGTCGGGGTCGGTCTTCTTGATGAGCGCGCGGACGCGCGCCAGCATCTGCCCCCTCCAGTCGCCAAGTTCATTGATCCTCGCGTCGATCAGCTGCGACGGAGATGCCGCCCTTGATGCCGTACGCTTTTGCATAGGCGATGAATATGCTCCATCGTGAGCACGCGTGTCATCACCTAGACATGAATTGGAGAACGGCCTCGCCTTACACGGCGACGCTCACGAGTGGCGCGTCCTCCCTCGTCACCCGTGCCAAGAACGTGCGCGACTCGACGCGGCCCATGTAGCGAGAGAGGATCGCAGGGTCGACGTCGGCGAGATCGACAACGATGAGGCCGTCGAGGACGTTTCCGAACGAGGGATCGACGCTGAAGCCGAGGAGCTTCGCATTGAGCCTCAGATACTGCCGCACCAGCACCGGGACGTCCTTGCCGTCGGGCTCGATGCTGCGCACCAGCGCCGATACATCTTCGATGCGCGTCACCGTCGTGGTCTCGATGAACTCACCGCGCGGCGGAGGCACTGGATGCTTCGCTTTCACCAGGCGCCCCAGATCCCCGTCGAAGCGCGTCGTCTGCAAAAACTTCACGAGCAGCTGACGCGACGTCGAGGCATAGCGATCGCTGATGCTGACGACGCCAAACAGACGACGGTAGCGCGGCTCGAGGACGACGAGTCGCGAGATGCCTTTCCATAGCAGCAGCAGCGGGCTGAAGTCGCGTTGATACTGAGGCTGCACGAACGATCGTCCGAGCTCGAGGGCCGGGCCGATTTGCGCGAGGAGCGACTCGTCGTAGTCGAAGAGCGTCCGCGTGTAGAGGCCGTCGATGCCGGCACTCGACGTGACCTCGTCGGTGGCGCCGACGCGGTAAGCGCCGGCAATGTCGCCGCGCGCGCGATCCCAGACGAACACGTGTCGATACGTCTGGTCGAATCGATCGAGATCGCGCGACAGGCCGGTGCCTTCGCCGACCGCGCGAAACGTCAGCTCGCGCAGACGGCCGATCTCGGGAAGGATTGCGGGCAGATCGCCGGCGCGCGCACAGAACACCTGGAATGTGCCGCTCTCGATGAGGATCTGGTTCTTCAGTGCGTCGATGTTTGCGTCGATCGCCGCGGCCAGGCCACGGGGAGCGATGGGCTGGATGGGCCGGCCAAAGCCGGCCCCCACGTCGGTCCGGCTGCCACCTTCGCGCTCCGCGCTACGGCGGGCAGGAAAGCCGGACACTACGTCTGAGAGCGCATCGACCCCGCGGCGAAGGACCTCGGTGCGCGCGGCGGCTGTCGGCTCGTCTGCGAGCGTCGTCGGTGCGATCGAAGCGCCGATTCGAATGTGCACCGTGCTGTGACGCTTGGCCCAGAGCTCGTGTGGCAACAGTGCTGTGCGCAGCAGCGGATGCATGCGCCCCGCCATGCGAAACAATCGGCTGTTCTGGCCGTTGAAAAACACTGGCACGACGCTCGCCCCCGTACGCAGCGCGAGCTCCGCGGCGGTGTCTTGCCACCGCGAATCGACGATGCGCCCGTGATGCTGTTGGTACGCCACTTCGCCGGCCGGGAATACGCCCAGACATCCACCGTCCTCGAGCCATCGCATCGCCGCTCGCAACGCGACACCATTGCGGCGCACGGCACTCGATCGCCGACCGAACAGACCGACCAACAGCAACCGGTCGCGCAGCGGCGCGATGTGCCGAAGCAGCTCGTTGCCGAGCAGCTTGATGTCGCGGCGCACACGGCTGACGGTCGCGAGCAGCAGCAGCCCATCGAGTGCGCCGAACGGATGGTTGGCGACGACGATCAGTGGACCAGCGGCTGGAATGTGTTGCAGTTCCTCGTCGTCGAGTGCCACGGCGACATCGAGCTCGCGAAGCGCTCGTGTGGTGAAATCGGCCGCCGGATCGCCGGCCACCGCGCGCGCATACGCGCGGCCGATGGGGGTCAATCCGGCGGCGGCCATGGCAAGTGCACTTGCGTTCACGATGCTGGTTGGATGTCGCTCGCATAGCACCCGTTACTTCGTGATGGACGCGAACCTGTACGCACCAAGACACCGAGCGGCCCCATGCCGTCTCGGTGCCTTGATGCCTCGTGTGTCGAATGGGCGGGCGAGCTAGTGCGTGGAGTTGGTGGATCCGAAGGAGGCTTCACCGAGGACCACCTCGGCATAGGCGCACCAGAACTGCACCTTGGCCACGTCGGAGATGTAGGCGGGGAGCGTGATCGATCGATTCATCTTGTCGCCGACGAGACCCTTCACTGTCAGCTTCTGCAGCAGGTAGACGCGACCCTTCGAGTCGATTACCTGCCAGTGCGGATCGGGCGCGTCCGGCGCCTTGAAGTCGTCCGAGAGCGTCAGCACACGACCGTTGAGCGAGACGGTACCGGTGTTGGCCTTTACGCCGGTGAACGGCGTACTGGTCTTGGTCTGCGCCGCCGACGCCGTCGACGACAGTGCGAACGCGATGGCCACGGCGGCTGCGATGGCCTGCTGGATAAACCCTCTTCGTACCTGCATGGCGATGTCCTCCTCGATATGCGCGCCGCCACGGCGCGGTTCTGCCTCCTTCGATGACCAGGCGCGCGAAAGGTTTCAGAGGCGAAACCACAAGCGCATACTTCTCATCGAAGGAAGCGAGAGAGGGCGGACGACATGCGAATCTACGGAGAGCGGGATGAGTGGCTCGAGGCTGATGGGCTCGGCGGATTTGCGTCGGGCACTGCGACCGGAGTCCGCACGCGTCGCTATCATGCGCTGCTGCTTACCGCGACGACGCCGCCGACGGGGCGAGTGGTGCTCGTCAACGGCTTCGATGCCTGGCTCGAGACAGCCGGAGGCGCGTTCGCGCTGACGTCGCAGCGCTACGAACCCGGCGTGATCGACCCCGATGGGTCATCGCGGATCACATCGTTCACGATCGATCCAATTCCGACCTGGACCATCACGCTGCCCGACGGCACCATCGTCGAACACACCATCGTCGTCGAGCGCGGCTCGCCGCTGGTCGCCTTGTCCTGGCGGGTCGTCAGTCTCAATAGTCGCGCGCGACTGTCCGTCCGACCGTTTTTCTCAGGGCGCGACTACCATTCGATGCACCGCGAAAACGGTGCGTTTCGCTTCGAGCCTGCACATCGCGCCGATCGTCTCGTCTGGCATCCCTATGACGGCATTCCCGAAATTCATGCGATCACCAATGGCGAGTACGAGCATCGACCCGAGTGGTATCGGAACTTCCGGTACGACGAAGAGCTCGCACGCGGGCTCGATGCCGTGGAGGATCTCGCGTCGCCCGGCGTGTTCCACTGGAACATCGGCGACGACGCTGCAGCGCTGGTCTTCGGTGCCGCACCTGCGGCTGAACACGCGATCCCTTCCGACATCAGCGCCGACGCGTTCGTCAGCGCCATGCACCAACGAGAACGGACGCGACGCGTGAGCTTCGCGTCACCGCTGCATCGCGCGGCCGATGCGTATCTCGTGGCCCGCGGAACCGGCACCACAATCGTGGCCGGCTACCCCTGGTTCACCGATTGGGGCCGGGACACGTTCATCGCTCTGCGCGGCCTTTGCCTGGCTGCAAGTCGTATCGACGATGCGAGGCGGATTCTGCTCGAGTGGTCCGGCTCGATTTCTGAAGGGATGCTGCCGAACCGCTTCCCCGATCGCGGCGAAGCGCCGGAGTTCAACTCAGTCGATGCGTCGCTGTGGTTTGTGATCGCCGTCTACGACCTGTTTGACGCGGCCACGCGCGAGAAGATCGAGCTCACGATCGTCGATCGCGAGGCGCTCGAAGCGGCCGTCGATGCGATTCTCACCGGCTACTCGAAGGGCACACGCTTCGGCATTCGAGAGGACGAAGACGGCCTGCTGGCCGCCGGCGTGCCTGGTGTGCAGCTGACGTGGATGGACGCGCGGGTCGGCGATCGCGAGATCACGCCACGGATTGGCAAACCGGTCGAAATCCAAGCGCTCTGGCTCAACGCGCTGTGGCTGGCCGGACGACGCACGCCGAAATGGCGAACGATCTTCGCGCGGGGTGAAGCCGCTTTCGCGCAGCGCTTCTGGAACGAATCCGCCGGTGCGCTCTACGACGTCGTCGACGTCGATCACCGCAAAGGCACGGCAGATCCATCGTTCAGGCCGAATCAGGTGTTCGCGCTCGGGGGGTTGCCGGTCGTGCTCGTCGATCCCGAAAAGGCGAGGCGCGCACTCGACGCCGTCGAGGCACGCCTGTGGACACCGCTCGGGCTTCGATCGCTTGCGCCGCGCGAGCCCGGCTACATCGGTCATTACGGGGGCGGCGTCGCCTCGCGCGATGGCGCCTACCACCAGGGCACCGTGTGGCCGTGGCTGCTCACGTCGTTCGTCGACGCGTGGGTGCGCGCCCGGGGAAGCTCGCGCGAGGTGAAGCAGCAAGCGCGCGCACGCTTCCTCGCTCCCTTGCTCGAGCATCTCGATCACGACGGCCTGGGCCACGTGTGTGAAATCGCCGATGGGGACTTCCCGCACACGCCGAACGGCTGTCCGTTTCAGGCATGGTCCGTGGGCGAAGCCCTGCGCCTCGATCGCATCGTCCTCGCCGACGCGCCCCCTCCACGTAACCGGCGACGACGCTCCGCATCAAAGGGCGTGGAGGATGTCACTGATGCGATGGGGGTTGGATGAAGCCGCGCTCACGCTGCAACGCATGCGCGCGGAATTCCGCGAAATGCCTGGGCTCAAGCTCACTCCGGCCCAGGCCACCCGTCTCTGGCATCTCGATCCACGCCGGAGTGAAGAACTTCTGAACGCGCTGGTCGTCGACGGCCTGCTGCGACGCGGGCCCGACGGCGCCTACCTCGTCTCGTCCGATCCCGTTCGCAGCCGAACCAGGTAACGGACATGAGCGCGCCTGTGCGGCACTGGCCGGAGTATCTGATGGAGGTCGCGGGCCTCGGCGCGTTCATGGTGTCGGCGGCGATGATGACCACCGTGCTCGAGCATCCGGCATCTCCGATTCGCACGCTGATTACCGATGCCACGGCGCGACGGTTGCTGATGGGATTGGCGATGGGGCTTACGTCCGCGGCATTGGTCTATTCGCCGTGGGGACGACGATCGGGGGCGCATCTCAATCCAGCGGTGACGCTGACGTTTCTCAGGCTCGGCAAGATCTCGCGTCACGATGCGTTCTGGTACGCGTGCGCTCAGTTCGCCGGCGGTGTGCTCGGCATCGCGGCAGCTGCCGTCATCCTGCGGCAGTGGATCTCCGATCCCGCGGTGAACTACGTCGCGACGCTCCCGGGGACGCCCGGACCCATCGTCGCCTTCGTCGCCGAGGCGGGCATTTCGTTTCTGCTCATGACAGCGATCCTCGCGGTATCGAACCACCCGCGAATCGCGCGGCTCACGGGCGCGATCGCCGCCTGCCTGGTCGCCAGCTTCATCACCTTCGAGGCGCCGCTCTCGGGCATGAGCATGAACCCGGCACGCACGCTCGGGCCTGACGTCGTCGGCTCATTGTGGCAGGGACTCTGGATCTACTTCAGCGCGCCGCCGCTCGGCATGCTCGCCGCAGCGGAGGTGTATGTGCGCATGCGGGGACGCCACTCGATCCGCTGCGCGAAGCTTCATCACGACAACGGCCCATGCATCTTCGGATGCGCAAGCGTAGGTAGTGTCCGGGTTTAGCCGGACCGCGAGGGTACTGTGAATCACTACGACGTCATCATCATCGGCACCGGCGCGGGCGGCGGCACACTGCTTCATCGCCTCGCCCCAACCGGCAAGCGCATCCTCGTGCTCGAGCGAGGCGACTACGTGCCGCGCGAGAAGGCCAACTGGGATTCGCGGGCGGTGAACGTGTCGGCCAGGTATCACACGAAAGAAGTGTGGCGCGACAAGGACGGCAGGACGTTGCATCCGCACACAAACTACTACGTGGGCGGCAACACGAAATTCTATGGGGCCGCGCTGTTCCGCCTTCGCGAGCGCGATTTCGAGCAGGTCGAACATCACGGCGGCATCTCGCCGGCGTGGCCGATCGGCTACCAGGACCTGGAGCCGTACTACGCGAAGGCCGAACGCCTCTACGAAGTGCACGGGCAGCGCGGCGAGGATCCAACCGATCCGCCATCGAGTGACGACTATCCGTTCCCGGCGGTCAGCCACGAGCCGCGCATTCAGGCGCTGGCTGACGATTTCGCCCGGCAGGGGCTCAAGCCCTTTCACGTGCCGCTCGGGATCAGGATCGACGAGAAGAACCCACAGGCGAGCCGCTGCATTCGCTGCGACACGTGCGACGGCTTCGCCTGTCTCGTTCATGCGAAGTCAGACGCGCAGGTGATGTGCGTCGATCCGGCGTTGCGGCATCCAAACGTCACGCTCCTGACCAACGCGTTCGTCACTCGACTGGAGACCAGTGCGAGCGGGCGCGAGGTGACGACGGTTCGCGTGAAGCGCAATGGCAGCGAGGAGTCGTTCCGAGCCGACCTCGTGGTCGTGTCGTGCGGGGCGATCAACTCCGCGGCGCTGCTGCTTCGCTCGCGCAACGACAAACATCCACGCGGCGTGGCCAACTGCTCGGACGTGGTCGGCCGCCACTACATGGGGCACATCAACTCCGTGCTGATGGCAGTGTCGAAGTGCCCGAACCCGACGGTCTTTCAGAAGACGCTTGGCGTGAACGACTTCTACTTCGGCGGTGACGACTTCAAGTACCCGATGGGGCACATCTCGTTCGTCGGCAAGCTCGATGCCGCCGCGTTGTCGGCAGGCGCGCCGCCGTTGACGCCGGGCTTCACGCTCGACCTCATGGCGAAGCACTCGCTCGATTTCTGGATCACGTCAGAGGATCTGCCGCATCCCGAGAACCGGGTGACGCTGGATCGCGAGGGCAACATCGAGCTGCGTTACACGCCGAACAACGACGCCGGCCACACGCGGCTGATCGCCAAGCTCGAATCCCTGCTGCAGCAGCAGACGGGGTGCGATCAGCACGGGCATCGATGCCACCAGGGACTCTTCGCGCGCAGCCTGTTCATCGGTCAACGCATCCCGCTGGCCGGTGTCGCGCATCAAAACGGCACCATCCGGTTCGGACACGATCCGAGATCGTCGGCACTCGATCCGATGTGCAAGGCGCACGACGTCGACAACCTCTACGTCGTCGACGGCAGCTTCTTCCCGTCGAGCGGCGCGGTGAACCCGGCACTGACGATCATGGCCAACGCGCTTCGCGTGGGCGATCACATTGCAGAAAGGCTCGGTTGAGCATGCGTGCCACGTCGCGAGCCGCCATCAGCGCTCTCCTCCTGTCGGCCGTTCTCTGGTCGGTTCCGCTCTCGCGTCTGGGCGCGGCGATGGCGCCTCTCGTGGAGGCCGTCGACACCGTCGGCATGACGGTGTCAGACATGGATCGATCGGTCGCCTTCTTCACGACCGTGCTGACGTTCGAGACGATCTCCGACGTCGAGCTCGCGGGTCAGGAGTACGAACGGCTGCAGGGCGTGTTCGGGCTGCGGATGCGCGTCGTGCGGATGCGCCTCGGCGCCGAACAGATCGAGCTCACGCAATACCTCACGCCGCGGGGCCGGCCGATCGCCGACGACTCGCGCAGCAACGATCGCTGGTTCCAGCATGTCGCGATCATCGTGTCCGACATGGACGCGGCCTACGCGCGGCTGCGGCAGCATCACGTCGAGCACGCGTCGCCCGAGCCGCAGCGGCTGCCCGACTGGAACCCGAATGCCGGCGGCATCAAGGCGTTCTACTTCAAGGACCCCGACGGACACCCACTCGAGATCCTGGAGTTCCCCGCGGGCAAAGGCGACGCCAAGTGGCACGCGACCACCAACCGGTTGTTCCTTGGCATCGATCACACCGCGATCGTCGTCGACGACACCACGTCGAGCCTGGCGTTCTACCGCGATCTGCTCGGCCTTCGCGTGGCGGGAGAAAGCACGAACTACGGTCCCGAGCAGGAGCGCCTGAACAGCGTGTTCGGTGCGCGGCTGCACATCACTGGTCTGCGGGCCTCGTCTGGTCCCGGCATCGAATTCCTCGAATACCTCACGCCGCGTAACGGTCGCCCGGCCATCGGCATCCAAAGTAACGACCTCGCGCATTGGGAAACGACGATGAGAACGGGTGACAGCCCACAGACGTTCGACCGGCTCGTGAGCGGCCGGGTTCTCCTCGTTTCGCCGGCGGTGGCGACGCTCGCGTCTGATGCCCGGTTTCGAAAAGGTGTGCTCGTGCACGACCCCGACGAGCACGCAGTAAAGGTGGTTCAGCGATGACGGCCGAGGAACGGCGCCTGGAAGAGTCCCGGGCCCGACGCGCCCACTGGAAACGGTGGGGCCCCTATTTGAGCGAACGTGCCTGGGGTACGGTTCGCGAAGACTACAGCCCGGGCGGCACCGCCTGGGAGTACTTCTCCCACGACCAGGCGCGCTCACGCGCCTATCGCTGGAACGAAGACGGCCTCGCCGGCATCAGCGATCGCAAGCAGACGATCTGCTTCGCGCTGGCGCTCTGGAACGAGCAGGACCCGATTCTCAAAGAGCGTCTGTTCGGGCTGACTGGAAACGAAGGGAACCACGGCGAGGACGTCAAGGAGTACTACTTCTACCTCGATAGTACCCCGACGCATTCCTACATGAAGTTCCTCTACAAGTACCCGCAGCGGGCGTTTCCGTACGCGCAGCTCGTGGAGGTCAATAGGGGCCGCGGCAAACAGGATCCGGAATTCGAGCTGGCCGACACGGGGGTCTTCGACGACAACCGCTACTTCGACGTCTTCGTCGAGTATGCGAAGGCGGATTGCGAAGACATTCTGATCAAGATCACCGCGATCAATCGCGGCGACACTGACGCACCGTTACACCTGTTACCGACGATCTGGTTTCGCAACACCTGGTCGTGGACGGCGAATGCACCGCGTCCGATGCTGCAGCAGACCCTCGGCCACCAGGCAATCTCGCTCGATCATCCGGATTCGGGCCGGCGAACGTTGCGCGCGGCGGGCGCACCGGAGCTCCTCTTCACCGAGAACGAGACCAATGCTCGGCGTCTGTTCGGCTTCGACAACGCCTCGCCATTCGTCAAGGACGGTATCAACGACTTCATCGTCAATGGCGACGCGACTGCGGTGAACCCGCTGCCGATCGGCACCAAAGCGGCCTGCCACTACCACGGGACAGTCGCACCGGGTGCCGCGTTCGTGGTGCGCCTCCGGCTGGCCTCTGGTGATCCGAATGACGGCACTGACGTCGGCGCGGATTTCGATGCGGTGTTCGCAGCGCGGCTCCGCGAGGCCAATGCTTTCTACGACACCGTGATCCCGGAGAACACGCCCGACGATCAGCGCAACGTCATGCGCCAGGCGTTCGGCGGCCTGCTCTGGTCGAAGCAGTTCTACCACTACGTCGTCGCCGACTGGCTGGAGGGCGATCCGACGCAGCCGCAGCCACCGGCGGAACGCCAGAACGGGCGCAACTCACAGTGGCCGCAGCTCTATAACGCCGACGTGATCTCGATGCCTGACAAGTGGGAGTACCCGTGGTACGCGGCGTGGGATCTCGCGTTCCACTGTGTGCCGCTGGCGCTGGTCGACACCGAGTTTGCGAAGGAGCAGCTGATTCTTTTGCTGCGCGAATGGTACATGCACCCGAACGGGCAGCTGCCTGCATACGAATGGGCGTTCGGCGACGTGAACCCGCCGGTACATGCGTGGGCGGCGTGGCGTGTCTACAAGATCGAGAAGCGCCGGCGCGGTGTCGGCGATCGACAGTTCCTCGAGCGCATCTTCCACAAGCTGCTGTTGAACTTCACCTGGTGGGTCAATCGCAAAGACGCCGAGGGGATGAACATCTTCCAGGGTGGATTCCTCGGACTCGACAACATCGGCTGCTTCGATCGCAACACGCCGCTGCCAAACGGCGGTCACCTCGAACAGTCAGACGGGACGAGCTGGATGGCGATGTACACGCTCAACATGCTGGCCATCGCCATGGAGCTGGCGCGCGAAGATCCGACATACGAGGACGTCGCCAGCAAGTTCTGGGAGCACTTCCTCTACATCGCCGACGCGATGAATCAGATCGGCAGCGATGGCATCTCCCTCTGGGACGAGGCCGACGGCTTCTATTACGACGTGCTCCACTTCGGCGGGGGCGATCACTTCCCGCTCAAAGTGCGATCGATGGTGGGCCTCATCCCGCTTTTCGCCGTCGAGACGCTCGAGGCCGACACGCTCGCACGCCTTCCTGGCTTTGCGCGCCGTCTCGAGTGGTTCATCAACCACCGGAACGACCTCACCAAGAACGTGGCCTGCATGCGTACGCCAGGCCATGGCGAACGCCGTCTGCTCTCGGTCGTCACTGGCGATCAGTTGCGCCGTGTGCTGCAAGTGATGCTCGACGAACGTGAGTTCCTCTCGCCGCATGGCATCCGGGCGCTGTCGCGGATTCACCTCGAACGTCCGTACTCGGTGTCGTTCGGCGGCGCGACGCACTCAGTCGATTACGAGCCGGGCGAATCGTCCAACGGCCTCTTTGGTGGCAACTCCAACTGGCGCGGACCGGTGTGGTTCCCGGTGAACTTCCTCATCGTCGAATCGCTGCAGCGGTTCCATCACTATTTCGGTCCGGACTTCACGGTGGAGTGTCCCACGGGATCGGGCACATGGATGACGCTCGCAGAAGTGGCAGCGGAGATCTCACGGCGGCTGACACGCATCTTCTTGCGCGGCGCCGATGGACGCCGACCCGTGCATGGTTTGAACGAGCGATTCCAGACCGATCCGCACTGGCGCGATCTGATTCTGTTCTACGAATACTTTCACGGCGACAACGGCCGCGGTGTCGGCGCCAGCCATCAGACCGGTTGGACCGGCCTCGTCGCGAAGTTGATTCAGCAGACCGCCGAAGATGACGTACGTGGGAGCCGCCTAGAGGGGGCCCAACGCCAACTGAATAGCGGCAGCCTTCAGGCGGCCCAAGAACTCGAAACGGAGAGCGTGTCATGAAAGCCGTCGCTGTCTTCCCCGGCAAACCCAACTCGATGCATCTCGAGCAGGTGGACAAGCCCACGCTCGAGAGCATTCCCAACGGCCGCGGCGTGCTCGTGAAGGTGCTGCGCGTCGGCGTTGACGGTACCGACAAAGAGATCAACGCCGCCGAATATGGCGCGGCACCTGATGGCGATCACTTCCTCATCACGGGCCATGAAGGCTTCGGTCAGGTCGAAGCGGTGGGGTCTGAAGTGAGCGAGCTGAAGCCGGGCGACTTCGTGGTGGCGACCGTGCGGCGTCCCGGCACCAGCATCTACGACCGCATCGGCACGTCAGATATGACCACCGACGATGTGTATTTCGAGCGCGGCATCAATCTGCGCCACGGCTTTCTCACCGAGTACTACGTCGACGATGCGGACTTCATCGTCAGGGTGCCGCGTGGGCTGCGACAAGTCGGCGTGCTGCTCGAACCGATGACGGTCGTCGAGAAGGGCATCACGCAGGCGTTTGAAATCCAGCGGCGTCTGCGCGTCTGGCGGCCGAAGCGCGCGGCCGTCACCGGCGCCGGCACAATCGGGCTGCTCGCGGCGCTCGTGCTCCGGCTGCGCGGCCTCGATGTCACCGTCTTCGGCCAGCGTCCAGCGCCGTATCGCAACTCGAAGCTGCTGCAACAGATCGACGCGCGCTACGTGTCGACGAAGGAGATCTCCGTCATCGACGGCGCGGCGCAGTACGGGCCGTTCGATCTGATCCTCGAGGCCACAGGTTTCTCGCCGCTGGCCTTCGACTGCATGCAGGCGCTCGGCAAGAACGGCGTGCTGGTGCTGTCGAGCGTCACGGGCGGCGATCGCCGCGTCGACGTGCCATCCGACAAGGTCAATCTCGAATTCGTGCTCGGCAACAAGGTGGTGGTCGGCACCGTCAACGCGAATCGCGAGTACTTCGAACGCGGCGTGCAGGACATGGCGCTCGCGCAAGCCGAGTACGATGGCTGGCTCGAGCAGCTCCTCACCCATCCGATCAAGGGCTTGGAGAACTACGCCCAGATGCTGGAGACGCTGACCACCGCAACGGACGCCATCAAGGTGTATTGTGAAGTCGCTCCGATGCCTGCCCCTACGACGCCGTCGCACGAGGAACGAACGCTCCATGACGTGTCAACAGCTCATTGATTTCGTCGGACGCTACCGCGAGAACGAGCTGTCGTCCGACGAGCGCGCGGAGTTCGATCGCCATCTCGCGATCTGCCCGTCGTGTGTGGCGTATCTGAAGACATACGAGCAGACCGTGCTGTTGACGAAGGCATCGGCGGATGACCCCGTTCCGCCGAGCGTCCCTGAATCCCTCGTGAAAGCGATTCTCGCATCGGCGTCGAAGGCAGAATGATCTGGACTTAGTCCACAGACTTAGTCTAAATTGAGGACGTGGCAAAGAAGTCCGTCGTGAACGTGCACGAGGCCAAAACGCACCTCTCGCGTCTGCTCGAACGCGTTGCCGCTGGCGAGGAAGTCACCATCGCAAAAGCCGGAAAACCCGTGGCCACGCTGGTTCCGGTGCATGCCGTGGAACGTCGTCGACTCGGATTCGACGAGGGTCGCATGGTGATTCCCGACGACTTCAATGAACCGCTGCCGGACGACGTGCTGACGGCCTTCGAGCGGTGAGGATCCTGCTCGACACGCAGTGCTGGCTGTGGATGGCTGCGTCGCCAGCAAAGCTCTCGCGTGAGGCGCGAGCGCTCGTTGAATCGACCGAGCACGAGCTCCTGCTCTCGGCGGCGAGCGCGTGGGAGATCGTCATCAAGCATGCGATCGGCAAGCTCGAGATGCCCGAACCTCCGGCGCGGTACGTGCCCAAACGAATGGAGATCCTGCGTACGGTCCCGCTCCCCATCGAGCACGACCACGTCCTTCGTGTCGCCACACTACCACCGCATCATCGCGATCCGTTCGATCGTGTGCTCGTCGTTCAAGCGCAAATCGAGAATGTCCCAATCCTGACGTCGGATCCCGTCTTCGAGGAATACGACGTGACGGTGATTCGCGCGGCGTAACGTGCACCGTGTTCCGTTTTCGGCCGCGGACCAGTGCTACCCTTCCTCCACTTCTTCCAGGCTCACTAGGAGGCTCGCATGTCGGCCGATCGTTACTTGAAGCTCGTCCTCACGGTTATCGCGATTGAACTCGGCTGGCTTGCGATCCAGAGCAGCGGCGTTCCGCTAGAGGCGCAACGCGCAGCGCCGATGCAGGTGGTCATCAAAGGCATCGATCTGATGCCGAAGGAAACGCTCCCGGTCAGCGTCATCAACACCAACGGCAGCTTGCCGGTCACGCTCACCGGCAACAACGCCGTCGTGCCGATCATGTCGGGACGGCCGCTCCAGATCGAGCAGCCGCTGATCGTGCAGGCCGATCGAGCGCTGCCAGTCGAAAACGGACAGAGACCGTTAGTGGTTCAAGTGCAGCAAGCGGCGCCGTCGGCGCGCCCCGGACCGTTTCAATGAGAACGGGCCGCTGAAAGGCGGCCCCACGTACGTAGAGGCGGGTCTTCAGACCCGCCGTTCACGACAACAGCTTCTGATAACAGCTCTCGTACATCGGCACGACACGGTCGACCGAGAATTGCTCGCGCACGCGGCGGCACGCCGCCTGCGCGACCGCCTGGTGGCGAGCCGGATCCTTCAGCAGCGCGATCGCACTCGTCACCATTCCGTCCTCGTCGTCGAGCGGATGCAGGAAACCCGTCACCCCGTTCTGGATCACCTCCGGCAAGCCACCCACCTCGGACGCAATCACCGGCACCTCGCACGCCATCGCTTCGAGCGCGGCAAGGCCGAAGCTCTCCTGCGCCGACGGCAGCAGGAATAGATCCGCGATCGACAGCAGCGGCACGACTTCTTCCTGCGCGCCGATCGCGTGCACGAGGTTCTCGATCTTGAGCTTGCGCGCGCGACGCTGCGCGATCGGCAGATCGGGACCGTCGCCGACGAGCAGCAGCCGCGCCGGCAC
>Ga0075424_100000691_pt1 | contig 27196 bp, 23 predicted proteins | sample SoiMethybrSBSTD3_FD_75301 | JGI IMG/M metagenome (GOLD analysis project Ga0075424, IMG submission 75301) | Bulk soil microbial communities from a Populus tree surrounding site in Tennessee, USA - Soil MetaG P. TD hybrid SBSTD3 | ecosystem: Environmental > Terrestrial > Soil > Tree plantation... | reverse complement strand
ATCGAAAACGTCCCGATGTCGTAGAAGAGCGCGTTGACGGTGAAGTCGCGCCGGAACGCATCCTCTTCCGGCGTTCCGTACGTATTGTCCCGGTGGATCAAGTGGTCCTCGGCGCGCCGTCGAGCGGGAGCCGCAGTCTCCGGCTCGACACCTGCATCCGCGACAACGCCTTCCGTCTCGGGTGTCGACTCCGACGCGGCAAAGTGACGCCGGAACGTCGCCACCTCGATGACCTTGTTGCCGTACTTGACGTGCGCGAGACGGAAGCGGCGGCCGATGATCCAGCAGTTTCGGAAGAGCTTCTTCACCTGATGCGGGTGCGCGGACGTTCCGATATCGAAGTCCTTGGGCCGCCGCTTCAGCAGCAGATCGCGAACGCTGCCGCCGACCAGGTACGCAATGTAATGGTGTTCGTGCAGCCGGTAGAGAACTTTCAGCGCATCGGGATCAATGTCGCGACGGGAGATCGTGTGCTCAGCGCGAGGTACGATGGTCGGCTCCGCCATCGAATCGGAATTATAGCATCAATGAAACCGGGCGCTGGGAGTAACTCACTGATTCTCAGCCAGTTAGGGGCGATGGATCGGTGTGTTAGGATTCGAGGCATGCGTCTGCTGTTCCTCGCCGCGGCCTTGCTGTGCCTGGTTGCTGCGCCTGCTCTGTCGGCTGACGCGCTCTCGGAGGCGAGGCGGCTCTATAACCAGGGTCAGTTGGACGCCGCCGAACGCGCAGCGCTGGAGGCCGCGAAGGTGCCGACGATGGCGGACGCCGCTCGCCTGGTCCTCGGGCGCATTCAGCTCGAGCGATACAGAAAGTCCGCGGCGACCACCGATCTCGACGCGGCGATCACAGCGCTGCGAAGCATCGACGCGCGTCGTCTGGACGCGGGGGACAAGGCGGAGCTCGCGATCGGCCTGGGCGAAGCGCTATATCTCGACGAGCACTACGGCGCCGCCGCGGCGCTGTTCGAGTCCGTGCTGGACTCGGCCGCCGAGGTTCAGCAGCCTGGATACGATCGCGTGCTCGACTGGTGGGCGACGGCGGTCGATCGACAGGCGCAGGCGCGCGCGCCGCTCGACCGCGCCGAGCTTTATGCGCGCATCATCTCGCGGATGAAAAAGGAAATCGCCGGCGCGCCGGGATCGCCCATCGCGGGATATTGGCTGGTTGCCGCCGCCCGTGCGGTCGGCGATCCGGACGAAGCGATGAATGAGGCGCTCGCGTCGTGGGTCCGCGCGTCGCTCGGTTCCGATCGAGGCGTCGCGCTGCGCGCGGATCTCGATCGGCTCGTGACGCAGGGCATTCTGCCCGATCGCGCGGCGCGGCTGCCGGCGCGCGAGCGATCGCAGGGCCTCGCGACGATGACGGCGGACTGGGAAGCATTCAAGACGCGCTGGACGCGTTGATGGCGGGGCTGAAGCCCCGCCCTACGAGATTGGCGCAGGGAGGCCGGCCCTTCAGGGCCGGCACTAGGACTTCGCTTCTTTCCAGTTTTCTCCAACACCAACATCAACCGTCAACGGCACTTTCAGTGGCACGGCGCGTTCCATGATGCCCCGCAGCGCTTCCGCCGTTTCGTCGGCCGTCTCCTTCCGCGCCTCGAACAGCAGCTCGTCATGGACCGTGAGGATCATCCGCGTGCGGCCGTCCGCAATCGTCGGCAGCGCCGCGTGCACGTCGATCATCGCGCGCTTGAGAATGTCGGCCGCGCTTCCCTGAATCGGCAGATTGACCGCGACGCGTTCGGCGGCGCTTCGAATCTGCCCGTTGCGGCTGGTGAGCTCCGGGACGAGCCGCCGGCGCCCGAACATCGTCTTCACGACTCCTGTTTCGCGAGCGGTCGCGAGCAGGTTATCGATGAACTGGCGCACCGACGGGAAGCCGGCGAAGTACGCATTGATGAATTCCTGCGCGGCCTGCTGGGTGACCCCGATATCCTTTGCAAGCGTGAACGCGGTCTTGCCGTAGAGCAGCGCGTAGTTGATGATCTTCGCGCGGCGCCGCAGCTCGTGCTCGCCGAGACCGCTGTCGGCGCCGAACACCTTCAGGGCCGTACGGTCGTGGATGTCCTCGCCGCGCTGGAACGCGTCGACGAGCGCCTCGTCGCCAGAGAGATGCGCGAGCACGCGCAGCTCGATCTGCGAATAGTCCGCGGAGATCAGGACGTGCCCCTCGTCGGCGATGAACGCGCGACGGATCTCGCGACCGAGCTCGGTGCGGATCGGGATGTTCTGGAGGTTGGGATCGCTGCTGCTCAACCGGCCCGTTGCGGCCACCGCCTGGTTGAAGCAGGTGTGGACCCGGCCCGTGTCGGGGTTGACCAGCTGTGGCAGCGCATCGATGTAGGTGCCTTTCAGCTTCATCAACGCGCGCCATTCGAGGATGAGCCGCGGCAGCTCGTGGGCGAGCGCCAGTTCCTCCATCACTTCCACCGCCGTCGAGGCGGTCTTTGTCTTCGCGTTGCGCTTCAGCGCCGGCAGCTGCAGCTTGTCGAACAGGATTTTCGAGAGCTGCTGGGGCGAGTTGATGTTGAACTCCTCGCCGGCCATGTCGAAGATCTGTCCGCTGCGGAACGCCAGCTCGCGCTCGACGTGCTGGGACTGCGCGCCGAGCGCGTCTCCATCGACACGCACGCCCGCGCGCTCGATCGCGACGAGCACCGGAATGAGCGGCATCTCGAGCACGCGGTAGAGCGAGTCGAGGTCTTCCTTTCTGAGCAGATCGCGTAAGGTGCCTGACAGCTGCAGCGAGAGATCGGCGCGCTCGCCGGCGTAATCGAGCGCCTTCTCGGGCGGAATGTCGGCAAACGGGATGGCCTTTGCGCCGCGGCCGCAGAGATCCTCTTCGCGCAGGGCCTTGTAGCCGGCGTGTTCGAGCGCCAGATCCTCGAGCGGATGTGCCGAACGTGTCGCGTCGAGGAGGTAGCTCGCGAGCATCGTATCGCTTTCGACGCCCGCCAGCCCAACCCCGTGCCGCTCGAGCACGATGGCGTCGAACTTCAGGTCGTGCCCGATCTTTGCGATCGACGGGTCCTCCAGGACGCCCTTCAGCTCCGCGAGAGCGTCCTCCACGCGGAGCGCGCCGGGGGCGCCGCCGAACAGATCCTGCGATCCTCCAAACGGGATGTAGCGCGCGTGGCGCGGTTGGGTCGACGCCGCGATGCCGACGATGCCGGTGCGCATTGAGGATGGCGCGTCCGGCAGTACCCGGAATCCGAAGCGGCCCGCCCTCTTCAGATCCGCCGCGAGCGCGCGCAGCTCGTCGATGGTCCGGACCAGCGCGTAATCCTTGCCGATCGTCTGCGCGTCAGGCGCGTACTCCATGACGAGGGTCCGGAACCCGAGCCGGGTAAACAGCTCGAAGCATCGCTCGCGCGACCCGCCGCGATAGCGCAGCGTCTCGGGAACGAAGTCGACGGGGACGTCGGTCCGGATCCGGGCGAGCTCGCGGCTCTGGCGCGCATCCTCGGCATGGCCGAGCAGACCTTCGCGGTATCGCTTGTTCGTGACCTCCGCGGCATGCGCGAGCAGCTCGTCGAGGCTGCCGTACGCCGCAATCAGATCGCGCGCCCCTTTCTCGCCGATGCCCGGGACACCTTTGATGTTGTCGATGGAGTCGCCCATCAGCGCGAGCACGTCGACGACCTGATGTGGCGCGACGCCGAACTTCTCCTGCACGCCCTCCGCGTCGTACCACGTCCCGTCGTCTCGGGGGTTGTAGACCTTGATGCCGTCGTGGACGAGCTGAAAGAAGTCCTTGTCCCCCGTGACGATCGCGACGTCGAATCCGTCCGCCGCCGCCTTCACGGCCAGCGTCCCGATGACGTCGTCGGCCTCGAACCGCTCGTAGGTGAGGATGGGGACGCCCATCGCCTCGCAGGCTTCGTGCACCCATGGAATCTGTTCGGCGAGATCCGGAGGCATCGGCGCGCGGTTCGCCTTGTAGTCGGTAACCATCGCGTCGCGGAAGGTCGGGCCCGCGAGATCGAAGGACGCCGCGATGAACTGCGGCTGATGATCCTGCATCAGCTTCCGCAGCATCGTCACGAAGATGTAGACCGCGTGCGTCGTTCTGCCGCCGGGGCCGCTCAGACCTCCGCCGCGCATCGCGTGATAGGCGCGGTACATCTGCGAGCTGCCATCGATGAGAAACAGTCGCTGGGACATGGAGAAACGAACCGTAGCGTCCGCCTTCAGGCGGACCGAGAGCGGCAGGGACGCGAAAAAATCAGTATATCATTCGACGAATGTCCCAGCGGGTGCGCGCGGTCCTGGCGGCCGTCCTGATCGCGGCCGCCGCGGCTGGCGCCGCGTGCAAGGGAGGCCTTCTCGGCCGGCAGTACGAATACGAAGAGGACCTCAATCTCGCCCTCGACGGGACCGCGACGCTCGTCGTCAACGCATCGCTTCCGGCGCTCGTCGCGTTGCGCGGCCTCGACATCGACGCGTCGCCAAGCGCGCGGCTCGATCGCGACAGAATCCGCGCACTCTATCAGTCTCCCCTGACGACCGTCACGCACGTTTCACCGCCGTGGCGGCGCGGTGGACGGCGGTTCGTGCAGATACGGCTGAGGGTGAGCGACGTTCGCCGGCTGAATGAGGTCGCGCCGTTTTCATGGTCCCGCTACTCGCTGACGATCGCGGATCGAAAGGCGGTGTTCGAACAGACAGTCGGCGCGTCCGCGCTCAGAGCCGGGACGCTTCAGCAGGTTGGCTGGAACGGCTCGGAGATCGTCGCGTTCCGGCTCCATCTTCCCAGCCGCATCCTGTGGCACAACTCGCGCGACGTCGACACGAACGAGGCAACGCAGACGTTGCGAGGCAACATCCTGGCGTGGGAGCAGCATCTTGCCGACCGCCTCGACGGCGCGCCGATCGAGATGCGCGTGGAGATGGAAAACCAGTCGATTCTGCATCGAACGCTGTGGCTGTTCCTCGGCGCGTTCGTCGCCGCCATCGTCGTGCTCGCCGGCCTGATCTGGTGGGCGATGCGAAAGGCGCCCGAAGAGCCGGCTACATCGGCGGCGCCTTGAGGTCCAGCGTCTTCTGGTCCCCTTCGCCGACTCTCGCCTTCGCCGCGTCAGTCTTGATCTGATCGAGGAACTCGGGATCGAACCACTCTCCCTGTTCGACGTCATCGACGGCGGCGACGAGATAATCACCCGGCGGAATCGCGGAGAAGCGGTACGCTCCCGTGGCATCGGTGCGCGCTGTGATGATCTGACGGGACTGCGGCATCCACAGCTTCGGATCCGATGGAAACGCGATCACGCTCACGTTGTTGATGCCATTTCCGCGCGTGTCGCGCACGACGCCCGAGAGACTGCTTATCCGGTCCGTGAAGATCACGTTGAGGCTCGTGACGTTCTCCGACTTCACCTCGAGCGGGAGATCCGTGACGTCGCGCCCCTCGACGTAGACTGATTTCATCGTCCATCCGCGCGGCCCTGTGGCGCGAATGATGTAGGCACCGGGCATGACGTCCGAAATCGTGAACTGCCCGGTATCGGTGGGGTTGCCGCCGCCGCGTCCGCCGCCTCGTCCCCCGGCAAACGCCGGCGTCGCGGAGGATCCGAGTGGCGATGGAGTGACGCGGAAGCCGCTGAACCCTTGGGGCAGCTGGCTTCCGGCCGCTTCCAGCGTGATCGTCCCGCTCAACTGCATGCCAGGCGCCGGCGTGAGCGCAACGTTCACCTCGTCGCCGCCGACGACGAGCGATTGCACGGCCATGCGCGGACCGCTATTCGGCCCGCCATCCCCGCGCGCGACGATCGTGTACTTGCCGGGCGTCACGTTCGGAATCGAGAACGTGCCGTCCGTGCGCGTAAACGTGCGAAGGCCGCCGCCGAACACGCCGCGTCCGCCGGGACCGCCGCCGCGCCCGCCAGGCGCGCCGTCGTCGGGGACGAGCGTTATCGCCGCGGATCCACCCGCGACGATTCCCTTCACCGTGGAGAGCTGCACGATCTGCACCTGGAAGTCGATGCTCCCGAGCTCCTGCGCCGCAGCGAGCTTCACCTTCGTCGCGTCGGCGGCGGTAATCACGCCGGGGAAATAGGTCGGCGCGTACCCGGTGCTATCCGATGTCTGCTCGACGCCACCGCCGAGGCCGGCGATTGCCTGTCGCATGTTCTGCTCGAAGCCGCCGGCAGTCGCACTGACGTAGTAGTCCCCCGGCGCGAGGCCGAAGACGCGGTACTGACCGCGATCGTCGGTCTGATCCCAGCCGGCCGGCGTCAGCTGCTTTTCTCCGCGCACGTACTGCTGGCGCAGGACGGTGACCATCGCCCGCGCGAGCGGTTCCCCTTCTTCGTCGAGCACGTGGCCGGTGACAACGCCGCCGCGCGCGAGCTTCAGGTCGATGTTTGCTGCCTGCTGCCCGTCGGTGAGCTCGACGGGAGTGCCGGTCCTCAACGATCGGCGCTGGCCGAACGCGCCGTCGACATATCCGCTCTTCGCGGCGGTCACGCTGTAGGAACCTGGCGGCAGTCCGGAAATGCGATATCGGCCCTGGTCGTCCGTGCTCGCAACATGCGAACGACCGGCGCCGGTGACGACGACGCGCGCGCGCCTCAGCGCGCGGCCCGTGTCCGCCCCCACGACCTTCCCGCCAATTACCCCGGTGCCCTGCTGCGGCGCGACGTCCCGCGGAGGCCCGCCGCCCCGGCGTCCGGCGGCGCCACCTTGCCCGCGCCCGGCGCCCTGTGTCGGTCCCTGGCCCTGGGCCGGCGGCGGACTCTGCGCGACGAGGGACGGCGCGAAGATCAGCATCAGCAACAGAAAGGTAAGCTTCCTCGACATCGGCACTGGCTCTAGGAAGATCTTAGACCTCCGCGGTGGCGCAAAAGTGAAAACTATGCGACATAAGGCGGCCTAAGAGTGCCTAGGTGCCTGCGGTGCGAAGGTGCCTAGCCGTTCGAGGCTCTTGACGCTGAATTGCAAGAGGAACTGCTCACGCTTGGCATCACTGCCGACGTATTTGGCCGTTCACCGCGTTCTCATTTGCCGCACGATCGCCCGCTTCGTTGCGCGATCGGATCGCGGCGGCGCTGTTCATCGCGGTGTTCGTCGTTCTGTTTTGTGCCATGGTCGTTGGGTTGAGCACAATAGGTGGCTGGCTCAAGAGATGGATTCATTAGACGCGACACCGTGCGATATCCGGACGGCCGGTTACTCAGTTGTGCCGGGCGTCGTGTCGGCTTCGACTGTTCGCGAGATTCTGAGCGCGCTTGCGTCCTGCGATCTCGTGCGAACCCGCGCTGGTGCGCGGCATGTGCTCGGCGTCTTCGCGGTGCGCGAACTCGCGCGGGATCCATCACTGCTCGCGGTGGCGCGGGAACACCTTGGACGATCGGCGATTCCATTCCGTGCCACGCTGTTCAACAAATCCGCGGATTCGAACTGGCTGGTCCCATGGCACCAGGACAACGCGCTGCCCGTGCGGCAGCGTCGGGCCGTGCCCGGCTGGGGTCCGTGGACCTTGAAGGGTGGTATGCATCACGCGATCGCCCCTGCCGCAGCACTGACCCGTGTGATCGCGTTGCGCGTTCACCTGGACGACTCCACACACCGCAACGGTCCGCTTCGTGTGCTGCCTGGCACGCACACGCGTGGCCTGTTGCGGCGGGAGGCGATCGAAGAACTTTCTGCAACGATCTCTCCGGTGGAATGTCTTGTCGATGCGGGCGGCGTCATCGCCATGCGGCCGCTCGTCGTGCACTCTTCCTCGAAGGCACGGAATGGCTTACCGCGACGTGTCCTGCACATCGAGTATGCAGACTCGCTCGAGCTCGACGGGGGAATTGCGCTCGCGGTGGGTTGACTCCTGCCGTCGCAACTACTCTGCGGCCTCGAGTCGCGAGGTCTCAGCCGGATAAGGCCGCCGCTCCAGTTATGAATGATCTGACGTCGGACACGCGGAAAGTGATCGAGCGCCTCTTCCCCGCGCAGCGCGACGAGGTGTGCGATCTCCTCACGCGCGAGTGCGGCGACAATCTTCCGCTCACCGGACCGCGCAGCGCGGCAAGCAGTCACGAGCGCATCCGCTTCGCGGTACTGAAAATCAGCAATGGTGACGTGACGAAGCTGCGCGACGCCGTCGAGCACGCGAAGATTGATTGGCGCGACGTGCTGATGGGGGCGGGGTTCGGAGACTCGCTGACGGCTCACAAAGAATGGGCGAGAGCGGTATTGAATGAACCACTCTCGCACCCTAGGCACCCTTAGCACCTTCGGCACCCTCGCACCCCAGACACCCTCGCACCCTGGGCACCCTCGGCACCCTCGCACCCTTACTCGCTCTTCACCTCCGCATCCGTCTTCAGATCGTTCTTCACCGAGAACTCCCCGTAGCCGATGGCAAGCGATCCGGCGAGCATCCGCTCCACGTTGCTGTTGACGACGCCGGACAGCGTCACGTGGCCGCCTTCGACGATTATGTGAATCGGCGGATTCGCCATCGACGCGTACGTCCAGAACGAGGGGTTGCTGTAGATGGCGCGCGAGATGCGATACCGCAGCTGATCGTCGAACGGCGAGACCGGCAGCACGCCGATGTCGTTCCGCACGCTGCGCACGCCGTCGATCTTGGCGACGCGCTGTTCGATGTCGCTCTTCTTGAACGGCATCGTGACCTTGCCCGCAAGGGTCACCGCGCCGTTCTCGACCGTCGCACTGATGTCGTCGAAGATCGTCAGCCGCGAGTATCCGAGTATCGATCGGCCGATATCGTCCGCGAGGCGCAGATCGCGTCGATCCTGCGCGAACAGGCTGCCGCTCACCGTCAAGAGCAGCGCAAAAACTGTGAACAACGTTCGGGCTTTCATGGTTCCCTGACCTCCGAGCAGACCTGACATTCTCACCGTTCTAAAAGGCAAAGGGGATGCCAGCAGAGCCGCGCAGAATGGCGCGGGAATCGGCGCATTGATGCCCGCGCCAATGGTCCCGTTGTCCTTGCCGGATTACAACGCGATGATGGTCAGGATTCCCGCGCCGATGAGCAGCAGCTGCCGGATAGGGCCCCCTTCAAGGCCGCCGCGATGGAGATCGGGAATCAGATCCGACATCGCGACGTAGAGGAAGTTCCCCGCGGCGAACGCGAGGACGTAGGGCAGCAGGTGCGGGACGATGTGCGACGCCGAGATCATGCCGGCGGCACCGAGAATTCCGCCGATGCCCGATAGCACGTTCAACGTGAACGCTCGCCCACGCGAATAGCCCGCGCGCAGCAGGATCGCCACGTCCCCGACTTCCTGCGGAATCTCGTGTGTCGCGACTGCCAGCGCGGTCGTAACGCCGAGTGGAATCGACGTGAGCACGGCAGCCGCGATGACCGTGCCGTCGACGAACGTATGAAACGCGTCGCCGACGATCACGAGCGACGCGGCGCTGCTCGTGTGGACCGCGCACTCGTCGGTGTCATGGCAGTGCCGCCACAGTACGAGCTTCTCGAGCAGGAAGAACGCGAGCACGCCTGCCAGCAGCGTGCCGAGCGCCTTCACCGGCGGCAGGCGTTCGAGCGATTCGGGCAGAAGCGCGAGCAGCGCGACGCCGAGCAGCGTCCCCACGGCGTAGCTGATGGCCCATGGAAGCACTTTGACGCGGAGGCCGTCGCCCAGGAGGAGAAACGTCGACGCGGCCACCACGCCGCCAAAGCTGCCGAGCACGCTCAGCCCGACAGCTGCCGCGTAAAGTCGCACGGACGAATTCTAGATCATCACGGAGTAGCGACGAACCCGCGCCGCGCGCGCACGCGATAGCTCGGATTGCGCAGCTCCACTCGGATCGTGTGCCATCGACCGTCCTTTACGCCGGTCGACGGATATCCGATGTAGTACTGACGGCTCAACTCGTCGGCGATGCCCGCTGTCGCTGGATACAGATCGCGCGGCGTCCGCACGATCTCGGTCCGTCCGCCGCTGTCGTCGGTGATCTCCCGAAGCGCGAAGACGTTGACGCGATCGCCATTCGCACCCCGCCCGGTGCGCGGGTTGCCCGGCGGCCACGACGGCGGAGAAGATGGCGGCGGATTCCGCCGGCCGCCGCCCGGGACTGGAAACGGCAGCGGAATCGGAAGACGCGGCCGCCGCTGCCGCTGGTCCAGCGACGACGGGAAATAGCCGAACGTCGTGGTCTGGCTGTCGATCCCGATCGCATATACCAGGACTTCCGACTCTCGAATCAGCTGCTTCAGCGCGACAATGTCGGTCCGGCTGCTGGTGTCGTTGCCGTCGGAGATGATCACGAGCGCCTTCTTGCGGTTGTGCCCCGACTGCGCGAGCGGAATCGCTTCGGCGACGGCGTCGTACAGCGCGGTGCCGCCGCGCGGCTGCATCCGATCGAGCTCGTAGCTCAGTCGCCGCTTGTCGCGCGTCCACCCTTCGACGAGCATCGGGTTCTGGTCGAACCGATACAGAAACACCTCATCGTTCGGATCGTTCAGCTGCTCGAGGAAGCTGTTCAGCGCATCGCGCGCGGCCGCCATTTTCTCGCCTTCCATGCTGCCGCTGGTGTCGAGCGCGATGCCGAGACTGACCGGCACGCGCTCCGCATTGAAGTGCGTGATCGGCTGCGGCTGATCGTCCTGGTAGACGCGGAAGTCATCCTGCCGCAGGCCGGAGACGAAGCGCCCGTTTTGATCGGTGACGGTCGCGTTCACGTTGATCAGCTCGACGCCCGTGCGGAAGCGGAACGAGTCCTGGTTGCTCTGCGCCGGTGCCGGCGACTGTGACTGACCCTGGCCCTGCTGCGACTGTGCGCGGAGCGGGCCCTCGGCGCCGGCGAAAAACGCCGCCGCGACGAGCGCGAGGACCGCGATGTGTTTCCTGGTCATGATGGATCCCCGCCTACTTCTGCGCGAGTGCGTCCGGAGCGCGTTTGTCGATGTGCTCGATCACACGCCCGTCCTCGGTGCGGAATCCGATGCGATAACGCGCAATCTGTCCGGTCACCGGAACGTTGATGACGAACGCCGATTCGTCGCCCGGAGACAGCGTCGTGAAATCGAGCGCCGCGCGGTTGCTCGTCAGGAATGCGCCGTCCGGTCCGAACAGGAACGCCGTCGCGATCACATGTGAGATCGGACGGCCGCTCCGCGGGTTCTGCACGAGGCCGGTAATCACGAGCCGGTCCGTCTCCTGCTGATGATGAAGCGCGACGAGCTCCAGCGGCGCGCTGTCGACGACGGCCGGCTGCGCGGGGCCAGAGGTCGTCGCCGGCGAAGCGGTCACGTCGGTGTGCCCCGACGCGAGCACGAATACGACAGCCAGCACGATGGCGGCGAGTACGCCGATGACGGCGAACCGGCGACCCCACGGCGAGGGCGTGGCTGCCTCTTCGAACAGATGCGGTACGGCGCTCACGGATTCAGTGGCGGGCCGAAGATCGAGATCGTCGAGCCTCGCGCCCGGCCGCACACGCGCCGCGGCCGCGACGCGTGGCAGTGGCGCGGCGACAGGCGCCACGGGCGGGGGTGCCGGCACCGCCTGCGCCGCCATGGTGCTGAGCGCGGTGACCCTTGCCTCCGAACGCGCGCGCTCCTCGCGAATCAACCTGGCGACGATGAACGCCAGGGCCAGCGCCATTGCAAGCGAGAGGATCGTGACGGCCACAAGAACGGTATCCATGGGTTACCTACCGAAGCTTGAATTCAACGGCGACTTCGACGATGACATCGACAGGCGTGCCGAAGCGGCGCGCGGGGGAGAAGCGCCACTGCTTCACGGCGTCGATCGCGCGCTGATCGAGGCCGCTCCCCAGCCCGTGGATCAACGTCACGCTGCCGACACCTCCATCCGCGCGCACGACGATTTCGAGCTCGACGTCGCCTTCGACGCCCCGCCGCCGTGCTTCATCGGTGTAGTCCGGCTTCACTTCACGGACGATCGCGGGAGGGGTGATGCCGCTGCCGCCGCGATAGGGGCCGCCTCCGGTGCCGCCGCCGGATCCCGGTCCGATCCCGGCGCCAGTGCCTTCGCCGATTCCCGTGCCCTGGCCGGTGCCGGCTCCCGAGCCCGCTCCAGGTCCGTGGCTCTCTGAATCCGCCGACGAATCGGCAAGCACGCCGGCCTTGTCGCGCGGGTCCGCCGGCGCGGTTGCGACCGGCGCGACGACCTGCGGCAGCGGCACCGGCTGGGGAGGCGGTGCCGGAGGATCGACCGGCTTCGGCGGTGCCTGGATCGTCACGGGCGGCGGCGTCCGCTCGGGCTTCGGTTCCGGCGGCTTCGTTGTTATCGGGCGCGGCGGTGGAACAGGGCTGCGAAGGGGACTCGTCCCCTTCTTCTCCGCCTTGGGCGGCGGAGCCGGTTGGCGCAGGCCGCCGCCTCCGCCTCCGCCTCCGGGACCGGGGGTCGCGAGAAAGACGAGCCGGACAGGGGTGGTTTCGCGTTCTTCCGGGGCGGTCGCCACACCCATGGTCGCCAGCAACACGAGGCACCCGAGGGCTGCCAGGTGGAGCGCGCCAGATGCGGCCAGACCACCTGGCGATCGTCGCGCTCCCGCGGGCCGGCGGAAAAGCTGGCGTTCTTCCGCGGCCGCTTCGCCGCCGCGCAGGATTCGCACGGCGAGGAGGGCGTCTGCCTGGGTGAAGAACCGGCCGTCGATTGCCTCGATCGCACCATCGGCGACGAGCGCATGGACCTCGCGGACCTGGACACCCGCCGCGTCGGCGATTTCGCGCGGCGTGAAGACGTCGGGGACGATTCCTGTGACGGCTGACATGGAAGTTGTCCGGATCGGAGGGGCAAAACGCTTGCCGCCCCTTTTGACGATCGCGGATCGCTCCAAGCCGTTATTTCGGCCTGTATTGCCCCGATCTTTGCCGGCATTCAGCCGGGCTGTCGTCCATTTCGGACAGACGCGTAGGACAGTCGGCGAACCGCCAGCCCCCAGCCGCTATTTCTTCCACGGGTTCTTGCCCGTCTCCTTGATGTAGCGCTCGCGGCCGATGTTGTCGAGGAAGGGGAGCGCCGCGTTCGCCACCTCCTCGGCGCGCTCGCGCGCGACGACCACGACGCCGTCGCCATCGGCCATCACGACGTCCCCAGGGCGCACGAGGACGCCGCCAATCGTGACCGGACGATTCACCGATTCCAGCTCGTTGCGGCCCGGGCGGATTCCGCGCGCGAGCCGGCGGAAGTACACCGGGACCTTCTGGTGAATGATCTCGTCGGTGTCGGCGAGGCCGCCGCTCGTCACCAGCCCGATCATGCCGCGCTTCTGCCAGCTCTGGATATTCGAGGATCCGATGCTCCGCGATTCGCCGTCCTCCATCGCGTCGATGACCAGGATGGATCCGGGCGTCAGCACGTCCATGAACGCCTCCGACGTCAGCGTTCCGTACCACTGCCCGATTGTCCTGTCGTCCATTTTCGGTTCGCGTTTGTTGGTCGGGACGTAGCGGGCCGTCACGGCGATCCCGACGACGCGGTGCGTGAAGTTCTCCGTGTCCTTCCAGAGCGCGTGAATGTCCTGATTCACGAGCCCCACGTCCTGCAGGCCGACGACATCCATTCCGTCCGAGACGTCGGCGACACGCAGGTATTTGTACATGTCGAGAATGCGCTTGTTGTCCTCCTGTGAGTATTCCTTGTAGGGGATGAACAGCTTCACCTTCGAGGGGACGGTCCTCTCCGACGGCTGCTGCGCGGCGGCAGACGTCGCGAACCCGAGCGCAATGAACGCGAGAGCGAATGGTGTGATTCTCATAGATTCAAGGATTCAACGATTAGGGATTGAAGATTAGGGATGAGGGATTGGATTCACGCCCTCTGCGAATATCAGCCCATCCCGCTCGGCGAGCACGCGCGACGCCTTGAAGCCCGCGGCCTCGAGCGCCGCGGCTGGCGCGTATTGCGCCTTCGATCCCGCGAGGCCCGACCGGCGCGACGAATCAATCAAGAGGCAGCGGCCGCCCGGTCTCAACACGCGGCGTATCTCGCCGAGCACCGCGGGGCGTGTTTCGGCCGGCACCTGCGCGAGCACGTCGCGCGCCACCGCGACGTCGAACCCGCCGGCTTCGAGCGGAAGCGCCGCGAGCGGCGACACCGATGTTTCGACGAGCGCACCTTCGCGGAGCGCGATCTCTGCGGCTCGCGCGACCGTGTGCTCGTCTGCGTCGACGGCATGCGCGCGTCCCGTGAGTCCCGTCTTGACGGCGAGCCGCGCGAGCAGCACCGGATCGCTGCATCCGACGACGAGCAGACGGTCTCCGAGCTTGATTCCCGCCATGGAAACGGCCAGAGACTCGCTCGCGGATTTGCGGAGGAACGGCAGTTTCACGTTGTCAGCCTGCCACGCCGAAGCCTCGGAACGGCGGCGCGAGGCGGAGGCGGGCGAACCGCGATGATATAGTTTCCGGTTGTGAAAAATCCGCCAAAAATCGCAGATGCAACAGGGAAGCTCGGCGTTCTGCTCGTCGGAATGGGGGCTGTCAGTACCACGACGATCGCCGGCGTGCTGGCGGTACGGCGCGGGCTGGCGCCGCCGATCGGCGCGCTGACGCAGATGGGTACGATTCGGCTCGGCAAGCGGACGGAAGGACGCTCGCCGCTCGTCAAGGACTTCGTTCCGCTCGCGTCGCTCGACAACGTCGTGTTCGGTGCGTGGGACATCTTCGAAGAGAACGCGTACGAGGCGGCGAATACCGCCGGTGTCCTGGAGAAGGATCTCCTCGACAAGATCAGGCCGGAGCTCGAAGCCATCAAGCCGATGGCCGCCGTGTTCGATCGCCGGTACGTGAAGCGGCTCGACGGACCGAACGTCAAGAAAGGAAAGACGAAGAAGGAGCTCGCCGATCAGCTGATCGACGACATGCGCCGGTTCAAAAGCGACAACAAGTGCGACCGGCTCGTGATGGTGTGGTGCGGGAGCACGGAGGTGTTCCTGACCGAATCCCCGGCGCACGCCACGGTTCCGGCGTTCGAGAAAGCGCTCGCCGCGAACGACGACAACATCCCGTCGAGCATGATCTACGCGTACGCGGCGATCAGGGAGGGGATCCCGTACGCGAACGCGGCGCCGAATCTGAGCGCCGACGTGCCCGCGCTGACCGAGCTCGCCTCGTCGACAGGCTCGCCGTTGGCGGGCAAGGACCTGAAAACGGGCCAGACGCTGATCAAGACAATCATCGCCCCGGGCCTGAAGGCGCGTCTGATCGGGTGTGAGGGCTGGTATTCGACGAACATCCTGGGGAACCGCGACGGGGAAGTGCTCGACGACCCGGAGTCGTTCAAGACGAAGGAAGAGAGCAAGAAATCAGTGCTCGACTACATCCTTCAGCCGAATTTATACCCCGAGCTCTATAAAGATCTTTGCCACGTCGTCCGTATAAATTACTATCCGCCCCGGGGAGACAACAAGGAAGGCTGGGACAACATCGACATCTTCGGCTGGTTGAATTACAAGATGCAGCTGAAGGTGAACTTCCTGTGCCGCGACAGCATTCTCGCGGCGCCGATCGTCCTCGACGTCGCGCTGTTTCTCGACCTGGCGAAGCGGGCGGGGATGGACGGTATCCAGGAGTGGCTCTCGTTCTATTTCAAGAGCCCGATGCACGCGCCCGGGTTGTACCCGGAGCATGATTTGTTCATCCAGAGCATGAAGTTGAAGAACACGCTGCGGTTCATGCGCGGCGAGGACCTCATTACTCACCTCGGCCTGGAGTATTACGACTGATGGATTCAGGCAGACTGCAGCCGGCACTCTACGGTGGACTCGTCATCGGCGTGCTGTCTGCACTGCCGGTCGTCAACCTGGGCAACTGCTGCTGTTGCCTGTGGGTCGTCGCGGGTGGAGCGCTCGCCGTCTACCTGCGGCAGCAGAACACCTCGTTCACCGTGAACTCTTCGGAAGGAGCGTTGACGGGGCTGCTCGCCGGGCTGATCGGCGGGGTCGTCGCGGCGGCGATTTCGATTCCGCTGATGATGATCATGGGGCCTTTCCAGCAGCGCATGGTTGAAACGATCCTGAACTCCCGCGCGGACATTCCGGAGGAATCGCGGGACATGATCGAGAAGATGATCCAGCGCAACGGCGGCTTCGGCGCCGTGGCGTTCCTGATCAGTCTCTGCTGGCACGTCGTGACAGGAGCCGTGTTCGGGATGCTGGGCGGGCTGCTCGGCGTCGCGATGTTCAAGAAGGATCTTCCGCCGCAACCGCCGCCCGGCGGCGTCGAGGTACTGCCGCCCCAATAGGCCCGTCCTTCGAGAGCGGGATGCGGGTCCGCCATCCCGGATGCGGGATCCGGTAGGGCGGGGTCTTCAGACCCCGCCATTCAGAGGCGCGGGCTAAAGACCGCGCCCTACAGATCGCATCGTTCCCCACCGAAACTCCGCATAGAAAAACCGTGCAGCTCTGCGCGCTCGTGCGCAGCCTGCTAAGTAGCTGATACGAATAAGTTTATGTGTCTCCTGTGGGTTCTCGTGCTCGCCGCGGCGCAGGGGCTCCCCGTGACGAGGCTGGATGGCGTCGCGCGGGAAAGGGTGCCCGCGTCGCAGGCCGCGCCGCCGGTCCAGACGCCACTCTCACCAATGCCGATGACGCAGCTCGAGGACCGCGTCCGCGCCGACCTCGACGGCCCGCGACGCGTGTCGCTGACGGTCTCGCGGCCGATGGAGCTTCGAGACCTGTTGCTGCTGCTCGTCAACGGCACCCCGCTCAGCATCGTGACCGACGACGACGTATCGGGCACGTTCGCGGGCGATCTGAAGGATCTCTCGATGCGGCAGGCGCTCGAGGCGGTGCTCTTCCCGAGAGGGCTGGATTACGACGTCCAGGGCACACTCGTGCGCGTCTTCGCCCGCAAGGCGTCCACGCGGCTCTTCGACGTCAACTACGTCAACGTCCGGCGCACGTGGCAGCGCGGCCTGCGCAGCGCGGCGTCGTTCGAGCGCGAGCAAGGCCGGGGCGCGGCGGATCTTTCCGTCCGCAGCGACTCCGATCCGCTGGACGAGCTCGCCGGCGGTGTGCAGGCGCTGCTGTCGGATTCGGGACGGATGCACATCGATCGGGTGGCGGGCCTCGTGCAGGTCACGGACTTTTCCGAGCGGCTCGATCAGGTGGGCGTCTACATCGAAGCCGTCCAGCTCCGGGCGTCGCGTCAGGTGCGGCTGGAGGCTCGCGTCTTCGAGGTTGCGCTGACCGACGCGTCGGCGACGTCGATCGACTGGAAGGCCGTCGCGAGCCGTGCGTCAGCGGTCACGCAGGCGTCTCCCGGCCGGCCGGCGGCGGGTCTGGCGGCCGACGTGGACGCGATCCAGAGGGCGATCGCCGAGCAGGGCGCGATCACGATGATTGCCGCGCCGCGCGTCGTCGCGTTGAACAACGAGCCCGCCGTGATGCGTGTCGGCACGCAGTGGGTTTCATTCGAGTCGGCGTCGACGATTGCGCAGGACGGTTCGCGCACCCGCGAGAGCCGCGCGATCCCGATCCTCGAAGGGCTGACCCTCACCGTCACGCCCCAGATTGCGTCGGACGGCATCGTGCAGTTGAACGTCTCTCCAACTTACGCGTCGAGACGATCGCAGCAGAAGTCGCCCGAGGGCTCCTTGTTTCCAGTACTGAGGATTGACGAAGCAGACACGATGGCACGCGTGCGCGACGGCGAGACGATCGTCCTCGCGGGCTTCCTCGACGATCGTGAAGCGATGAAATCGGAGACCGGCCTCGCCGGCCTCTTCGGCGCTCAGTCGCATGCGAAGGTGAAAAGCGAACTGGTGATCCTGCTGACGGCGACCGTTGTTGCGCCTGCCGCGCCCCGCGAGGCCGGTCACGAGGAATGAACATGCACGAGGAGTACTACGGCTTTTCCGAGAAGCCCTTCAGCCTGACACCGGATCCGAAATACCTGTACAAGAGCGAGTCGCACGCCAACGCGTTCGATCTGCTTCAGTACGCGATCCGCCGCCGCGAAGGGTTCGTCGTCGTGACCGGCGACATCGGAACGGGCAAGACGACGCTGTGTCGCGCCATCCTCGATCAGCTCGATCGGAAAACGTTCACGGCGCTCGTGCTGAACCCATTCCTGTCGGAAGAGGATCTGCTGCGTCTGATCCTCCAGGACTTCGGCGTCGTCTCGCGCGCCGAGATCAAGCGCGGGCGACTGGCGGGCGTCAGCAAGCAGGAGCTGATCGACACGCTGAACGAATTTCTTCTCTCATTGCTGCCGCTGCGCGCGGGCGCGCTTCTGATCATCGACGAGGCCCAGAACCTTCCGCGTCAGGTGCTCGAACAGATCCGGATCCTGTCGAACCTCGAGACCGACAAGGAGAAGCTGCTGCAGATCGTGCTTGTCGGACAGCTCAATCTGAAGGACCTGCTGCGATCGCCGGAGCTTCGGCAACTCGATCAGCGCGTCTCGATTCGGTACGAGCTGAAGCCGCTGACGCGTGAAGAAACGTCCGCGTACATCGCGCACCGTCTCACGATCGCCGGCGGCGGTTCCGTCGTCAGCTTCTCGCCGCGGGCGCTCGAGCTCGTTCACCGCTACACGGATGGAATTCCGCGGCTCATCAACCTGGTGTGCGATCGCGCGCTGCTTGGCGGCTACTCGGCCCATACGAACCGAATCACGCACGAGATGGTCGTCGCCGCCGCGCAAGGGCTCGACCTCGCGGTTCCCCGCAGATCGCCGCTGTCGTGGGTCCGGCGCCATGTGGCGTCCTTTGCCGCCGGAGCGGCGTTGACGGGAACAATCTCGAGCGCCGTGGCCTACGGCGTCATCAGCGTGCAGGCGCGTGCCGTGTCGCCGCGAGCCGAGGTCGAGCAGGCGGCGGTTGCGGCGCCGCAGCCGCAGCCACCGTCCCAAGCGGAAACGCCGGCGCCGGCCGCAGCTGCTCCGGCTGCGCAGCGTTACGTCGTGCTCGTCGGCTCGTTCCGCGGGCAGTCCGAGGCCGACACGCTGCTCGATCAATTGCGCGGGCTCGGGTATCGTACGTATGTCAACCACGTGACATCCGCCGAGCGCGGCAGGTGGCACCTGGTGTTCGTAGGCCCTTATGACGATCTGGATCGAGCACGGCAGGACGAAGCGCGGGTGCGGCAGCTGCCCGGATATGCCGACGCGCACCTTGTGACCCCGTGAGCCAGCTCTTTGACTCGCTGCGTCGCGGCCGTGCGCCACAGACGCGCACGAATCCGGCGCAGACGTCGCATGGCGATGCCGTTCTCGCCACGCTCGGCTACTCGCCGGTGCGTCGCTCCCGCGGTTCGGCGTCGCTGCTGCGGATCGTCGCCGTACTGCTCGCGATCGCAGCGATCTGGATCGGATGGCGCGTCTATTATCCCGCGGCACCACCAGCCGCGCGACAACGTGTGCCGTCTACCGTTGCGCGGCCAAGTCCTCCCTCGACGCAGACGGGGCGCGTGAATACGGCTCCGGGGACCCAGGTTCCGCGTCCGATCTCGCCGCGGCCGAGTCCGACTGTCCAGCTCCCTGTCCCAGCTCCGCAACCGGCGCCGTTGATGACGAATGGGGACAAACGGTTGCGCCCCGCTCCGCGTCCGATCGCAGCGCCTCCAACGGCTGCTGCGCCGATCCCCCTGCATACCGGGCCGACGGAGAGTACACCTGCGCCGCCAACCTCGAACGATTTCGAGCTGGCGCTGTACTTTCATCGTGCGGGCGACTTCGAGAACGCGCTGCAGCACTATCGCGCGCTGCTGCAGAAAAACGAGATGAACGCCCAGGCGCACAACAATCTGGGGCTGCTGTATCAGGAGAAGAACCTCCTGCAGGAGTCTGCGCGCGAGCTTCAGCGCGCCGTGCTGATCGAACCGCAGAACGCGAGTGCGCACAACAATTACGGCGTGACGCTGCTGCTCCAGGGGAGGCCCGACGAAGCTGCCGCTGAGTTCCGGCTGGCGCTTGGCATCAACCCCCGAAGCGTCGACGCGATGGTGAACCTGGCGCTCGCTGAAAGAGCGCGGAACCAGCTCGACGTTGCCAAGGAAACTTTGCTGAAGGCGCTTACGGTCGCGCCGCGAAATGCCGCCGCGCATTACAATCTGGCGCAGTTGTACGATCAGACGAACGAGGCGGCACCTGCCATCGAGCACTACCGCAGATTTCTCGAGACCGCCGGCGCCGAACACGCGGGGCGCGCGGCGGCCGTTCGCGCAAGAATCGCGGAGCTCTCCAGGACGCCCGAATAGGACGCGGTCTTAACCTCGCCGATGTAGGGCGGGGTCCTCAGACCCCGCCGGAATCACACATGTCCGAGATTGACAATCTGCTGCAGGAGGACCGCCAGTTCGCCCCGAGCGAAGATTGGCGCACCCACGCGACCGTCACCGATCCGAAGGTCTACGAGCGCGCGGCGCGCGATCCGGAATCATTCTGGTCAGGCTTCGCCCGTGAGCTCGAGTGGATCAAGCCATGGGATACGGTTCTCGAGTGGAAATCCCCGTACGCCCGATGGTTTGACGGCGGAAAGATCAACGCGAGCGCGAACTGCCTTGATCGCCACGTCCGGACGGCGCGGCGCAACAAGGCCGCAATCATCTGGGAAGGAGAGCCGGGTGACCGCCGCACGCTGACGTATTGGGATCTGTATCGTCAGGTCGGCGCGTTTGCGAACGTGTTGAAGTCGCTCGGCGTCAAGCGCGGCGACCGCGTCGCGCTCTATCTGCCGCTGATTCCTGAGCTCGCGATCGCGATGCTCGCCTGCGCGCGGATCGGCGCGGTGCACAGCGTCGTGTTCGGCGGCTTCAGCGCCGAGTCCCTGCGCGATCGCATCAACGACGCGCAGGCGGTGCTCCTCGTCACCGCCGACGGAGGCTACCGCCGCGGCAACGTCGTCCCGCTCAAGAAGATGGCCGACGACGCCCTGAGCGGCACGCCGTCGATCAAAAACGTTGTGGTCGTGCAGCGTGTGCCCGGCGCGCCGGACGCGAGTCTGCTGAAAGCCGGCCGCGATCGCTGGTATCACGAGCTGATGGCCGACGCCGATCCGCGATGCGAGCCTGAAGCGATGAACGCAGAGGACATGCTCTACATCCTCTACACGTCGGGCACCACCGGAAAGCCGAAGGGCATCGTGCACACGACGGGCGGCTATCTCGTCGGCACCTATGCGACGACGAAGTGGGTATTCGATCTCAAAGAGGACGACGTCTACTGGTGCACCGCCGACATCGGGTGGGTCACTGGACACAGCTATGTCGTGTACGGGCCGATGTCGAACGGCGCGACCGTCGTGATGTACGAAGGCGCGCCGGACTGGCCGGAGAAAGATCGGTTCTGGTCGCTCATCGAGCGCTACGGTGTCACCATCTTCTACACGGCGCCGACCGCGATACGCGCGTTCATGCGATGGGGAACAGAGTGGCCGCGCAAGCGCGACCTCAGCACGCTGCGGCTGCTTGGGTCCGTCGGCGAGCCCATCAACCCTGAAGCGTGGATCTGGTATCACCAGAACATCGGGCGCGAGCGTTGTCCCGTCGTCGACACGTGGTGGCAGACCGAGACGGGGATGATCATGATCACGCCGCTGCCGGGAATCACCAGCACGAAGCCGGGATCCGCGACGCACCCGTTCCCCGGCGTGTCGGCTGAAATCCGTGATGGTCTCGGCCGGTGCGTCGAAACCGGCGGCGGTCTGCTGACGCTCACGAAACCCTGGCCGGCGATGCTGCGCGGCATCTACGGCGATCCGGAGCGATTCGTCCAGCAGTACTGGAGCCGGTGGTCGGATGGGACTTACTTCACCGGCGACGGTGCACGGCGGGACGAAGACGGGTTCTACTGGCTCCTCGGCCGCGTCGACGATGTGCTGAATGTTGCGGGACACCGCCTCGGCACGATGGAAGTCGAGAGCGCGCTGGTCGATCACCCGAAGGTCGCGGAAGCCGCAGTCGTCGGCAAGCCGCACGAGATCAAGGGGCAGGCGGTGGCGGCGTTCGTGACGGTCAAGGAAGGCGTCAAGAGCACGCCGGAGCTCGCCGACGAACTGAAGGAGCACGTCGTGCGCAAGATTGGCGCGATCGCTCGGCCGGATCAGATTCTGTTCGCGGCGGATCTTCCGAAGACCCGGTCGGGAAAGATCATGCGGCGTCTGCTTCGCGACATCGCTGAAGGAAAGGCGCTGGGTGATACGACGACCCTTGCCGATCCAGCGGTGGTGGCGAAACTGAAAAGCGAATACGGCGACAAAGAATGAATTACCGCGCGAGCGCAACCCGCTCGACGCGGTTTCCCCCATTCTTCTTCGCTCGCCGCACCGCGGCGTGCGCCTCGGCGATGATCGTGCGCGGGTCTATGTCGGAGCCGATCGCGTCGATGCCGACTGCCGCCGCGCTCACCGTGACGGTGGTCTCCTCGTCGGTCTTGTGCTCGAGGAGCACGAGCCGCTGCTGGACCATCTCGCAGAAACGGCCGGCCAGCGACGACGCCTGGTCGAGCGTTGTCTCGGGCAGCAGCACGGCAATTGAATCGCCGCCATAGCGCGCAGCCCAATCGTGCGTCCGGAAGAACCGCCGCGCAAGGATGCCGAGGCGTTCCAGCAATCGATCGCCGGCGCCGTGGCCGTGCGCACGGTTGAGCTCCGCCAGATCGTCGACGTCGAACAGGATCATTGAAACGCCGTGTTGGTGCCGCAGCGCCCTCTGCAATTCCTGTTCGAGGGCCAGATCGAACACCTGATCATTCAGCAGCGTCGTCAGAGGATCCCGGAGCGCAGGACGGCCATTTTCATCCATCACTCCTCATCTTGCCACGTAAGGCCCAGCTTAGGACCGGCGCTGGGGCGCCGTTTTCATTTATGATTCCCACGACGAGTTATGGCCAGCAATACCGGCATCGAGCTCGGTCCGGACAGATGCGTCCTCGCGGGCGTGCGGACGACTGCGTCTGGCACCGAGATCGTGGCACTCCACATCGTCGGGCCTGACGATTGGCCGACCCACGATGTTGCCTTTGCCGAGATGCTCCGCGGGGTTCGCCAATCCAAGAGATTCCCGAAGCACGCGCGAGTCGTCGCGTGGGGGCTTCCCGAAGATCGCACTGACGACGCGATCGCACGCGCGGCGATGCGGCCGATCGTCGACGCGGGGTTCCAAATCGATCGCGTGATCACGCCCCCGCAGGCGCTCGCGATGATCGCGCGCACGCGACGGAAGCCGGGGGTCCAGAACAACGGCGTCGTGTGGTTGTCGTTGAACACGCACGGCGTCGCGATGGCCATCGTCCGCGGCTCCGATCTGCTGTTCGCGCGTTCGTTCCAGTGGACCTATAACCCCAATCTGCTCGAAGGCAAGGCGCAACTGCTTCAGCGCTACACCTTGATTGCGCACCTCGAGCCGGAAGTGCGGCGAGGCATCGCCGCGGTGCATGCGTCGCATGGGGTCGAAGTGGACGCCGCCGTCACCTGCGGCGATCTTCCCGAGCTGCGATCGCTGACGATGCCGCTCATCGAGGAGCTGGATCTCGAGGTCGAGACGCTCGACTCGCTGGAGGGCATGCGCCCCGCCGGCACCGCGAGACACGAACGGCTGGCGGAGTATGCGCCGGCGATTCGGCTCGCATGCGCCGCCGCGCTCGCCCCGGAGCCGCGTCGCAGGGATGTGCTTCCAGTCGCCGCGCGGTTTGCCGCCGTCGTTGCGCTGATTGCCGCGCTGGGCTACGGCGCCTTTGCGTATTTCAGCCGTCAGACCAAGCCGCCCGAGACGTCGCGTCCGCCGCAGCCCGTCGTGATGAAGCAGGATTCCCCCGCAGCGGCGCCGACGACGCACATCACTCCTGCTCCCCTTCCGTTGCCGGAACCGGCCGCGCAGACTCCGGCGACGGCCAGGCCGGAGATGCGCCCGCGATCGACTGCACCGGCTCAGTCCACGGAGACGGCGATCAACGAGCAACCGTCCAGGCCGGCAACGAAGCCGCTCGTGGAAAGGCCCAGACCGACCCCGGCCGATCCAGCCGCCGCGTCGTACGCACCGTCGTCTCGATCCGCTGAGCCGCGGCGTCCCGAGCCCTTGAAAAAGCCGCTGCCGAAAATCGATTCCATCCTCATCGATCAGGATCGCCGGCTCGCGATCATCGACGGCACCGTGGCGGCGGTTGGCGACCGCGTCGGAGACCGCGAAATCGAGCGGATCGAGCGCGATTTCGTGGTGTTGCGCGAGCCGTCCGGCCTCCTCGTGCGCGTCTCCCTCCGCGCCCGTCAGTGACGGGGTCTGACCCTGGTCTGACCCCTCTTCACGTCCCGGCTTTGTTTACAGTTTTGCAGTCGACGCCATTGCGAACGGCTGAGACAGCGCGTAGGATCAAGATCCCCAGGGGAAGGACGCGTTACTTGCGCAAAAAGATCGGCGAGTGCCTGATTCAGGCAGGGCTGATCACAGAGGAAGATCTGCAAATCGCGCTCGCCGAGCACAAGAAGACCGGCGAGCGGATTGGCGCGGTCCTCGTACGCCTGAACTTCGCCACCGAGAAGCAGATCACAAAGGCGCTCGCCTACCAGCTCGGTTTCCCGTACGCCAGTCTCAACGACGATCCACCCGATCCCGCCGCCGTCGTCTTGATACCCAAGGACGTTGCGCTCAAGCGCGTCTGCGTGGCGGTCAAGCTCGAGAAGAACCTGCTGACGGTCGCGATGTCGGATCCGCTGCTGTTCAGCCTCGTGCAGGATCTCGAGTTCCAGACCGGCTATCGAATCAAGCAGGTCGTCGCGACGAAATCCGACATCGTCGAGGCCATCGAGAACGGTTATCCCGACCGGGCGATCGCAAAGTACACCGGAGGCGGCGCAACCGGCACCCTGGCCGTGCCCGACTCCAAGCCGAAGACGCGGGATGACAGCTCGGGAGGCGCGCTCGCGAAGCGGGCTGAAGAGGACGTTTTCGAGCAGCCCGCCACAGCCGGCCACGGCACGCGTGAGACGGGCGACGATTCGGCGCCCATCATCGACCTCGTCGATCTGGTCGTGAACAACGCCATCACCAGCCGCGCGAGCGACGTGCACGTCGAGCCGATGGAGAAGGGCGTCCTGGTCCGTCATCGTCTCGACGGGCTCCTGAAGGAAGTCATGGACCTTCCCAAGTGGGTCCATGAAGGGCTCGTCGCGAGGATGAAGATCATGGCGGGCATGGACATCGCCGAGAAGCGCCTGCCGCAGGACGGGCGGCTGCGCGTAAAGACCGGCGACGGCAAGGACGTAGACTTCCGCGTGTCGACGCTGCGGACGCTGTTCGGCGAAAAGATCGTCCTCCGTGTTCTCGATCACCGGAAGGGCGCGCCCCCGCTCGAGGAGCTGGGACTTTCCGCCGCCTCGATGGAAGACCTCCGCTTCTTCCTCCGTCACCAGCACGGCATGATTCTCGTCGTCGGTCCGACCGGCAGCGGCAAGACGACGACGCTCAGTTCAGCCATCAGTTCGATCAAGTCGGGACGAACCAACATCATCACGATCGAAGATCCGATCGAGTACCAGATACCCGGCGTCAACCAGACGCAGGTCAACGAGAAGGCGAAGCTGACGTTCGCCGCCGCACTGCGCGCGATCCTCAGGCAGGACCCGGACGTGGTCCTCGTCGGCGAGATTCGCGATCAGGAGACGGCGAAGATCGCCATGCAGGCGGCCCAGACCGGCCACCTCGTGCTTTCGACGCTGCACACCGACGATGCGCCGTCGGCGGTGACGCGGCTGATGGACATGGGCATCGAGCCGTACGTCATCGGATCGGGCCTGATCGGCGTTGTCGCGCAGCGACTGGTGCGCCGGCTCTGCACGTCGTGCCGCCGGCAGTACACACCTGAGGCCGAAACGCTCCGCGCGCTGTCGATCCCGGAGTCCGCGGCGCCGCAGTTCGTGTTCTATCACGCCGTCGGGTGCGAGGAGTGCAATCAAACCGGCTACATGGGCCGCATCGCTGTCTATGAAGTGATGCGGGTCACCGACAAGGTGCGCCGCCTGATCGCCCAGCGCGCGGGAGAGGATTTGATCCGCGAAGCCGCAGGCGAAGCGGGGATGCTCAGTCTTGGCGAGGACGGCCTCGCGAAGGTGAAGGCCGGCATTACGACGGCGGAAGAGCTGCTGCGCGTCGTCACCGAAGTGCGCGAGATGCGAACGCTTTGTCCGAATTGCAGCGGCGCAGTCGCGCTGGACTTCAACGCCTGTCCGCACTGCGGACACCGGTTGAGCGGCGGCTGTCCGAAATGCGGCCGCACGCTTCAGCCAGGGTGGAGCTTCTGCCCGTTCTGCGCCGCCGCCGCATCGCAGGGCCAGGGGAAAGCGAAGAAGAAACTGCGGGAACAGAAGACGCTCGAGCTGCCCCCGTCCAACGTGACGGAGTTCAAGAACCCCGGTCGGTGAAGACGCACTACCAGCTGCTCGACGTCAGCCCTCGCGCGTCTGGCGACGAGATCAAGAAGGCATTCAGGCGGGAGATCGCGCGTTACCATCCCGACAAGGTCCAGCATCTCGGTCCCGAGTTTCAGGAGATTGCGGCAGGACGCGCGGCGGAGCTGACGGAAGCGTACCGCGTTCTGATGGACGAGGCGCTTCGCGAGGAGTACGACGAGCGGCTCAAGAACGCGCCGGCGGCTCCGGCGGCGTCGCGGCCGGTTTCTCAGCCGTCTGCCGAGCGCCCATCAGAGGATCGGCCTGCTCCCGCGACGCCGGGGGCCACGGCGCGGCAGCCGTCGGCGGGTCGTGCTCCCTCGGAGTTCGTCCGCAAGGCGGGCGCCTCGCGTCTGCGCGATGCGGTGGCGGCAGTCAGCGGAGGCGCGGCCGCGGGGCCAGTCCCCGGATTTGACGCGGCGTACGACATCAAGGGAAAGGGCGGTATGTTCAAGAAGAGCGTGCAGCCGGTGCGGCTCCTCGTGAAGTTCGTGGCCGAGGTGAATGCGGAAGCCGTCGCCTCGTCGTGGCTCGACGCCGTGAAGTCGAACGCTCCCGATCAGATCCGCGTCGTTTTGCTGCTCGGCGCCGCAGGGATGGCTCCGGCAAAGGAGCTGTCGGCCGCCGTTGCCGAACAGCGGCGGAAGACGCGCGGCGTCGCTCCGATCGTCGTGCCGGTTGACGTCCGCGACTGGGAGGCGCTGTTCCCGCCGGACACACCCGATACGGTGCGCGCCATCATGCAGCGGCTGCGGGAAGGCGCGGCCTGACCGCCGGAACAAACATCCTCAGGCTCGCGTATGCTCGGAGATACCTATGCCTTTGATTGAAACCCGGGATCTGTGGAAGACGTACGTGATGGGCGAA
>Ga0075424_100000690_pt1 | contig 27199 bp, 25 predicted proteins | sample SoiMethybrSBSTD3_FD_75301 | JGI IMG/M metagenome (GOLD analysis project Ga0075424, IMG submission 75301) | Bulk soil microbial communities from a Populus tree surrounding site in Tennessee, USA - Soil MetaG P. TD hybrid SBSTD3 | ecosystem: Environmental > Terrestrial > Soil > Tree plantation... | reverse complement strand
CTGGAGCTTCGGCCCGACTCGATGCTGGGTGTGGCCGGTTTGATGGAAGCCGTGCGGTCCGGGCACGTGACGATGGCCAATGCGCTGGGGTCGGGACTGGTTGAAGCGCCTGCGGTCGCGGCGTTCTTGCCGGCATTGTGCCGACGGATGCTCGGCGAAGAGCTGCTGCTGGCGCCGGCGCGATCGTGGTGGTGCGGACATCCCGATGATCTGCAGTACGTGCTCGCCCATCTCGACGAGCTCGTGATCAAACCGTCGTTCCCTCCGCGGAGCCGACAGCCGATCTTCGGACGGACGTTGAGCGCCGAGCAGAAAAGCGGCCTCCGCAATGCGCTGCTTGCGCACCCCGAGGCCTACGTCGCGCAGACGGAAGTGCCGCTGTCGACCGCCCCGGTGTGGAACGGCAGTGGGCTCGAGTCGAGGCAGCTGGTGCTTCGCGCTTACGTGTCGTCCTCGGGCGAGTCGGCGATGGTGATGCCGGGTGGGCTCACCCGTGTGGGAGCGACGAGCGATATTCCGATCGTGTCAATGCAGCGCGGCGGCGGCAGCAAAGACACCTGGGTGATCTCGGAGGGCCCGGTCACGGGCGTGTCGCTGCTGGCGCCGCGACGGCTCAGGGTTCGAGGGGAGCGTCTCGATTCCAGTCTGCCGAGCCGTGTCGCCGACAATCTGTTCTGGCTCGGACGACACGTCGAGCGCGCCGAACAGTCGGCGCAGCTGCTGCGCAGCCTCGTCGCTTACGTGACGCGCGAGGATACGTCGGAAGGCACTCCCGAAGTGGCGGCGCTGCTTCACGTGCTCGTCGAGCTCAACGTGATTCCGGCGCGGACGAAGGACGTGGCCTTGCCCGATCTCGAGCCGCAGATCGTGACGCTGTTCAGGCTCGATGCGCAGTCCTCCCTGCGCGGTACGCTCGGCGACGTTCGTCGCATTGCCGTCGCCGTCCGCGATCGCCTCTCGCTCGATACCTGGCGCATCCTGCATCAGCTCCAGCAGGAACTCCGCGTGCGCCACGGCCGCGCCCAGCTCGAGGATGTGTTCGCGTATCTGAACCGGATGATCAGCGATCTGGCGGCGTTCAGCGGCATGGAGATGGAAAGCATGACGCGCGGCCACGGCTGGCTGTTTCTCGATCTCGGCCGCCGCCTCGAACGATCGCTGGCGATCACGAGGGTGATTCGCAGCACGCTCGGCGCGACCCCGTCGCACGTGGCGATGCTGGAGCCGCTGCTCGAGGTGGCCGACAGCGCGATGACCTATCGCCGCCGCTACTTCGCCGAAGCGCAGCTGCCGCCGGTGCTGGATCTCCTGCTCGCTGATGTCACCAATCCGCGGGCGTTGGCGTTCCAGCTCGCGGCGATGGCGGATCTCCTCGCGAGATTCCCGCGCGATCAGAAATCGGCATCACCGGCGCCCGAGCAGCGCATGGTCGCGCACGCGATCGAGGCCGTGGCAGCGGCCGACTTCGACGCGCTGTGCGAGCCTGGGGCGGACCTCGCGTTCGATCGTCTCAGCGGCCTGCTCGATCTCATCGTCGATGATGTGCGCGGCGTGTCCGACACGGTGACGCTTCAGTACTTCAGCCATGCAGAACCTCGCGTCAGCTGACCCGGCGGCGGTCACCTACCAGGTCGTGCACACGACGCAGTACGAGTACCGCGAGGACGTGTCGGTGTCGCATCACGTCGCCCGCGTGATGCCGCGCGATTTCATCGGCCAACAGTGTCTCGATCACGCGCTCGAGATCGACCCGGTACCGGCGGTGACGCGCGGACACCAGGACTACTTCGGCAATCGCGTGACGTTCTTCATCATCGAGCGCGCGCACAAGGCGCTGACGGTGCGGGCGACGAGCACGGTGACGGTCGGCGGGAAGAGTCTGCCGCCGGCGGCGGCATCGCCGCCGTGGGAAGAGGCTCGCGACTTTGATCGCCTGCCGCTCGACGCGATCGATTGCGTGTTCGATTCCGCCTCGATCGCGGTGAGCGATGCGATCCTCGACTACGCGCACCCCTCGTTCGCACCGGGGCGGCCGATCCTCGACGCGGTTGCTGATCTGATCGCCCGCATTCATGGCGACTTCACGTTCGACCCGCAGGCCACGACCGTGACGACCCCGCTGCATGACGTGCTGTCGCTGCGGCGCGGCGTGTGCCAGGACTTCGCGCGCTTGGGGATCGCCTGCCTGCGTTCGCAGGGACTGGCTGCGCGTTACGTGAGCGGCTATCTCGAAACACAGCCGGCACCAGGTGCGACGCACTTGACCGGTGTCGACGCGTCGCATGCGTGGCTGGCGGTGTACTGTCCCGGCCTCGGGTGGGTCGACGTCGATCCGACGAACAACCTGTTTCCGTCCACCCGGCACGTCACGCTGGCGTGGGGGCGCGACTACGCGGATGTGAGCCCGGTGCGCGGTGTCATCCTTGGTGGGGGACAGCACACGCTGCACGTGAGCGTCGACGTCTTGCGTACGTAGGGGCCGCCTTTAGGCGGCCCGTCAGGCCGGCCCTAATTCGATCCAGAATCCGATTCCGCGGCAGCCGCTTTCAGCGCCTCGACTTCTTTCATCACGCGCTCGTGGATGCGGCGAGCCTGCCAGTCGCGCCAGCCTTGCCTGATGCCGTTGATGATCTGACCGGGATCGACGCTGCCGCCGATCAGCGGCGGCGTGGAGAATTCCTGCGGCGTCATCACCCTGAGCATCTCCTGATGCGAGATCGCGCCGCGATAGCGATCCGGTTCCGGTTCTGACGTCTGCTGCCACGGTGGACCCGGTTGGGTGACGGTGACGCCCGATCGAAACCGTGGGCGGCCTTGCTCGTCGATGGTGAACGTGGCGTTGTCGGTGGGCCAGTACTCGCGAGCGATTCGATCGGCGCTTTCCTGGATCGGTCCGGGTGGAGGCGGTTGCGATTGTTGCGCCAGGACACGCGATGAGCCGAGCAGTCCCATGAACATCACAGCGCAGACCGGGACCAGGCGCCTCATGAGCAGTTAGACGACCGTTGGCAGGGTACGGCCGCTCCTGTCTCTATTGTCTCACTCGGACTCACACTGACCGATCAATCAATCAGCGGGGGGCCCCGAAAGCTCGACCGGCACATTTCCACAAGGCTTATCGTTTTTTCGCGGCGTCCGATCCGAGTCGCGACACCTCGCCGTCCCACCCCAGCACGATTCGCACGCGTGGCGGCGGTGAATCCTTGGTCCGAACGAGCGCGAGCAGGCGGCCGTCGGCGGCTGCGTCGAAGGGCGCGCCGAAGGTCCATCCCGATCCGATCGCGAGATCCGCCAGGGTGCTTTCCGGACCGGTTTCGAACCGTCCGTTGTTGTCGCGCCACGACTGCACCAGCAAGCGTCGACCGCGGACGAATGCGAGGCGCTTGCCATCGAGGAGGAACGTGGGGAACTCGCCGGCGTTTGGTGACAGCGTGATCGCTGGTGCGTTACCAGCCAGGGGGCGCACATAGATCAAGGGGCGACCGTTTGCCGCGGAGTGGTAGGCCAGCCAACGGTCGTCGGGCGAGAGCGAACCGCCGTTCTCCACGTGTTGTTCGGTGAGGCGTCGCGAATGTGTCGGTTCCCGCGTATCGAGCAACTTCAACGGATACGCGCCATCGGGTTCGGAGCCCTGAAACACCAGGCGGCCATCACGTGTCCATGCAACCGGGTCGGTGTCGTCGGGGCCCGAGAGAATCGCCGTTTCGGATCCGGCATCTTTCAGGTCCATCACGTACACGTCGAAGTCGCCCTTGCGCATGCTGGTGAACGACAAGCGGCCGTCGGGCAGCCACACCGGATTCCAGTTCATGCCCGCGATCTCCGGCACGGTTTCGGTGCCCCGCTCGAGATCGATCACGCGAATCAGCAGGCGCCCCGCTTCCAGACTTGCCGCGGCGACGCGACGACCATCGGGCGAGAGCTTGACGCTGACAAACGGCCGTTCAGCGGACGCCAGCGGCGTGAACGCGCCGTTCTTGTCGATCCACGTGAGTCGGCTGGCCGGGACGTACGCGCCGGCGAGATACGCCAATGCGCCGCCGGGCGCGGTGACGACCGGCTGCGGCCAGTCGCCCGAGGGATCGAGCTCCTGCGCATCGGCAAGGATGGGGAATGCGTCGCCGGTGACCCGCAGTGTTTTCAGGTCGAACGGGATCGCGAGATAGCGACCGGTGCGAAAGAACAGCAGGTAGCCGGAGGCAATCCACGACGCTCTCGCGCCGGGAAACAACTCACGATAACGGCCGGTCGCGGGATCGAGCAACGCGATGCGGGCATCGTTCAGCCCCATGCCTGCTCTGACGATCGTAAAAAGAATGTGTCCATCCGGCAGCACCGACGGCCACCAATGACCGATTTCACGCTGTGCCGCATCTGGTGTCCTGAGAACGGTTGGCGTGCCGCCATCGCCTGACACGACGGAGAGTCCCGCGAGCCACGTTCGCGAAAAGACGATGCGTCCGTTGTCCGTCCACGTCGCGCCTGGACCGCCGCGCACATCGCAGATGACCAGCGGATCGCCGCCGCTCGTCGAAACCTTGTAGATCTTGGAGTCTCGAAAGAACCCGATCCACGATCCGTCGGGCGAGGTGAAGGGCCATCGGGCGCCCTCGGTGCCGGCAAGTATCCGCGACTCGCCTTCGTCGAGCCGGCGCAGAAACAATCGCGACTCGCCATCGACGCGGCCTTCGTAGACGACGAATCGGCCGTCATTCGCGAGCGCGACGTTCGAGATGCTGCCAACGCTCGACGGCGGTTCGATCTCGAATCGGACAACGGGAGTCGCAGGAGCGGTTCGCCGCGATGGCGTGTTGAGCGTCGTCCAGGCGAGAACGACGGCGGCGGCAGCGGCAATACCAATGACGGTGGGGAGGAGCCACGCCATCCGTGTGGGACTCGTGTCTCGTGTGTTCGTCTCCACTCGCCGCGCACCGAACGGCGCCCGTGGCAGTTCGCGTTGCAGCCGTTCGAGATCGGCGACGACTTCCTGGGTGGACGCGTAGCGCTCGAGAGGGTTCTTCCGGAGACAGGTGGCCACGATGCGATCGAGCTCAGGCACGCTTTCTGGCAGCAGGTGTGACAGCGGTTCGATTTCAACCTCGACGATGCGTGCGATGGTCGCAGTGAGCGTCGGCGCAACAAACGGATTTTTCCCCGATGCCAACTCGTAGATCAGCAGGCCGAGCGCAAACACGTCGGTCCGGAAGTCGATGTCGCGGCCGAGGATCTGTTCGGGAGACAGATAGGCCGGCGTGCCGACGACGATGCCGGTTCGTGTGAGCTGCGAGTGCACCGAGCTCTCGGCGCGGGCGAGCCCGAAGTCGAGCACCTTGACGACGCCGCTTGGCGTCTTCATGACGTTCTCGGGCTTGATGTCGCGGTGAACGATCCCCTGCGTGTGTGCGGCCGCCAGCGCTTTCGCCAGTTGGGTTCCGATGTCGACGACCTGATCCAGCGGCAGCGGACCGGATTTGAGCAACGCGCGAAGCGGTTCTCCTGGAACGAACTCGCAGACGAGATACAACGCGTCGTCAATCTCTTCGAGGGCGTAGACGGTGGCAATGCCCGGGTGCGAGAGTCCCGCGGCGGCGTGGGCCTCGTGTCGCAATCGTTCACGCCCAGAGAGCTCGCTGCCGATTTCCGGGCCAAGCGCCTTCAGCGCGACGCGTCTCGACAGGCGCGTGTCGTCGGCGAGATAGACGATGCCCATCCCGCCGCGGCCGATCTCGCGCCGGATGATGTAGTGGCCGACGACTCGGCCGGCCACGTCACTGCCGCGCACGTCATCGCCTGTGGCGCCGAGCGCACCGGGTCCTTCGTCGGGGAAGTCTTTCGCGTGGGCCGCGAGCAGCGAGTCGACCCTGGTCCGCAGCCTAGACTTGCCGGCGCACGCGCGATCGAGATACTCACCACGTTCTTCGGGGTCGCGCTGAAGCGCGCCGGCATAGATCTGCCGAAGCAGCCGCGAATCTTCCTGTGCGGTGGACATCGGCGTGGAGCCCTATGCTAGCACCCGGCCTCGCGGCCGACTCGACCAACGCTCGCGTCGGATGTAGGATTCAGCGCCATGATCGGCAATGCATTCCCGCTGGTTGCGTTCGTGATCGGGCTCGTCAGCCTTGCCTGGTACGTCGGCGTGATCGTGATGCTGTTCAAGATTTGGCAGAAGGTGAAGCACCTGCCGGGGTAGGGTCGAACTCACCCTCCCACCGCGCGATCACGACTGTGGCGAGGCAATTGCCGAGCACGTTGAGCGACGTGCGCAGCATGTCGAGCACGGCGTCGATGCCGAGGATCACGAGCACGGGCTCGACCGGCAAGTTGAACGACGACACGGTGCCGAGCAGGATCACCAGTGCGCTGCGCGGCACGCCGGCGACGCCCTTGCTCGAGAGCATCAGCGTCAGCAGCAACACGAACTGCTGGCCGATGGGCATGTCGATGCCCGCGGCCTGCGCGACGAAGATCGCGGCCAGCGACAAATACAAAGTGCTGCCGTCAAGGTTGAAGCTATAGCCGGTGGGAATGACGAAGGCGACGATCTGGCGCGGCACGCCGATCCGTTCCATCGCCAGCATCGCTCGCGGCAGCGCCGCTTCCGAGCTTGTCGTGGCGAAGGCAATCGACACCGGCTCGGCCACCGCTTCTGCGAAGCGCCGGATCGGCACCTTGGCAACGAGCGCCACCGGCACCAGGACGAGGATCACGAAGGCAAACACGGCGACGTAGAACGTCACGACCAGCTGCAGCAGGTTGGTCAGCACGCCGATACCGAGACGGCCCACCGTGTAGGCGATCGCCGCGCCGACGCCGATGGGCGCGAACAGCATCACGATGCGCGTGAATCGGAACATCGTTTCGGCGAGGCTGTCGCAGAAGGCGAGCATCGGTTTGCGCTTCTCGTCGGAGAGGAGTGCCAGCGCGATGCCGAAGATCACGCTGAACACGACGACCTGCAGCATCTGCGCGTCGACGACGGCCTTGGCGAAGTTGTCCGGGAAGATCTCGAGGATCAGGTCTTGCCACGTCCGCATCACTGCCGGCGGCGGTGCGGTGTCGGCCGGCGCTGTCAGCGAGACGCCGACGCCGGCACGGCTGATCGTGATGGCGGCCCACCCAATCAACAGGGCCAGCGTCGTGACCACCTCGAAGTAGATGAGCGCCTTCACGCCCATCCGCCCGACCTGCTTCAAGTTCGGATGGCCGGCGATGCCGACGACGAGCGTGGCGAAGATCAGCGGTGCGACGATGGTCCGGATCAGACGCAGGAAGATCTGACTGAGGACGCGTAGCGAAACGGCGACGTCGGGGAAGTCGTGTCCGAGTTCGGCGCCGACGACCATCGCGACGAGGATCCAGATCGTGAGCGACGTGCGACGCGCGGCCCAGACGGCGAGCGCCGCGATGGCGAGCCATCGGACGAAGAGCATCGGGTGCGCATGTTATACTGCGAGTTTGATTCGCGCACGAAGGCCCGCCAGCGCGAGTCCCTCGAAGGCCGGTCGTCCGCAGCCGGCCGCCAGATGCGGAAGTGGCGGAATTGGCAGACGCGCTAGCCTCAGGAGCTAGTGGCCGCAAGGCCATCGGGGTTCGAGTCCCCGCTTCCGCACCACTCGACTCGGGCCTTCGGCCCTCGCTCGTGGCAGGCCCTGCCTAGGCCCGAGTCGAGTGGTGCCCCGAGCGAGCGCAGCGAGTCGAGGGGCCAGTCTCCCCTTCATCGAACCACTCGAACGAGTGAGCATCTTGCGAGGCTGTCGACGACGATGTCATCGTCGTCAGATGCCTTGGGTCTATATGCTGCGCTGTGGAGACAACACGTTTTACGTGGGGCACACGGACAATGTCGCATCCCGTCTTCATTGGCACAGAACCGGGCAGGGTGCCCGATATACTGCCGCTCGGATCCCAGTCGATCTCGTTTACCAAGAAGAACTCCCAACCACCGACGCTGCAATCGCTCGAGAGCGGCAGTTGAAACGCTGGAGTGCGGAGAAGAAGGCCGCTCTCATCTCGCACGACGGCGCAAGGCTAAGAGAGTTGAGCAAGCGCCGCCGCCCGAAGCAGGCCGGTGCGAGCACCCGCGCGAAGCCGCGGAGGCGGACCGAGCGAGCGCGTCCCTAATCACTCCATCCGGCGCGCCTCCGGCCACAGCGCCACGATGTCAGGCACCACACGACGTGACGCTCGCAGCGTGGGGGCAATCGCATCGAACACGCGCTGGTGACGTGCGGTCCATCGCAGCCCGTACTGTTCGCGCAGATCAGCAGGCAAGAGTCCGATCGTCAGCACTCGATTGACCAGCGTCGCCGGCGCCACCGCCCAGCCCGCCGGAGGGGAGAGCACGGTTCGCGCGAGCACTCGTGCCTGACTGCTGACCGTCAGTGCGCCTGTCGCGCGCACGCGATCGATAGAGCGCAGCGTCTCGCCCCACGTGCGCGGCACCTCGCTCTCGCGGGCGCACAGGGCGATCGCCACTGCGGCCGCCTCCTCGCAGTACGCGTCGCGCTCCGCCACGCTGAGGGGCGCCACCAACAGTTCGTACGCGAGCGGCAGCGATTCCAGCAGCGTCAGGTGCACCCACAGCACGAGATCGGGATTCTCCGCCGAGTACCGTGTGCCGGCGGCGAACGGTCCGGCGCGTTCAGGAAGGACGCCGTTGACGCGGCGATGGATCGCGCGGATGCCTTCGAGAGCGTGTGCGTATTGCGCAGGGGTACCGAAGGTGAGCGCCAGCATCGCGTGCACGGTGTGATAGAGCCGCGTGACCGCCGCCCACGAAGTGGCGCGGAAGCCGCTGTGATCGTGGACGCCGGCGGCGATGAGCGGATGCGCCAGCTGCAGCAGGATCGCCCGCCCCCATCCGAACAGAACGATGCGTTCGGCGTTGATACGGCGCGAGACGGGGGAGAGGGCGATCACAGGTGGAAAAGTGGAAAAAGTGGAAGAAGTGGAAGAAATGGAAAAAGTGAAAGTGTCGAAGCGGCGAAGTCGATAAGTGCGACCAGCCGATGGAGGCGATTCGTCATCGAATTATCACGGTCGTACTTTCCAACGTGAGTACTTACGCACTTCCACTTGTTCCACTTCTTCCACTTCTTCCACTTTTTCCACTTGTTCCACTTGTTCCACTGGTTCCCGTTTCCCCGCCGTCGCTCGCGCTCCGTTTCCACAACCATCCGGCCACGCCGAAGAGCGCCAGCCCCACGGCGCCGCGGCGAATGGCGCGCCAGGGTGTCGGCGGCGGCGGGTGCAGGATTTCGCGGTAGGCGGTCGCGGTTTCGTTGACGGCCGGCTCCGCCGGGCGCGGCCGCTGACGACGTTCAGGCACCGGGACCCATCGGGTCAGGTACGCAAAGGTCTCCGACGCGCAGACCGGACACTGCTGCGCATCGTGCACTTCCTCGCAATCGAGACAGAGGCGTGCGGTGCGGAGTTGCATGAAACCAGTGTACCTGAGCACGCCGGGCCTAGAAACCAGGCCGCGACAGTGCTCGAATCATCGACGATGAGAAAGCCCATGCTGATATCCTGCCCAGATGTGGGTCCACTATCAGGCTTCTGATCGGCCCCGGAGGGGGAAGGCTTAGCCGAATGGCGGACGACGGGGCGGCAGCGATGCAGGCAGACGACCTCATCACGCTCAATCGGTCGGCCACCGTGGCGCGGCTGCTGTCGGGTGTGGTCCACGAGGTGAACAACGCGCTGCAGGTCATTGGCGGCACCACCGAGCTGCTGCACGATCTGCCCGGACTTTCCGATCCCATGGTTAAAGGGCTGCAGCGCATTCACGAGCAGAACGCGCGAGCGGCCGCGGCGTTGGCCGAGGTGATGACCTTCTCGCGTCAGAAGCACGACGTTCGTGGCATCGTCAATATGCGCGAAGTGATCTCGAGATCGGTGGTACTGCGCCGATACGCCATCGGTCGCGCCAGGCTCACCATCGCGCAGCACGCGCCGTCCGAGGGGCGCTTCAGCGTCGACGGCAGCGCGCCGCTGCTTCAACAGGCGCTGCTCAATCTGATCATCAACGCCGAGCAGGCGCTCGACGGTCGTCCGGGGGGCCGCATCGCCGTCGACGCCGATCGCGATGGAGACATGATTCGTGTGCGCGTGTCCGATGATGGTCCCGGCGTCGATGCAACGATCGCGGCATCGATGTTCGAGCCATTCGTGACGACGAGGCCGCGCGATCAGGCATCGGGGCTCGGCCTCGCGTCCGCGCGCGCGATCGCCGAGATGCATGGCGGTACGCTGTCGTACGAGAGCCGCTCTCCCGGCGCGGCGTTCGTCTTACGAATTCCCGCAACGCGGTGATCGGCGGGTCTTGAGACCCGCCTGGATCCTACGCCGCGCCTCGTTCCAGATTGAGACGATGCAGCTTGTCGATGAAGGTGGTGCGGCTCAAGTTGAGCAGCCGCGCGGCTTGACGCTTGTTGCCACCGGTCTTCTCCAGGCAGCGCAAGATCAGCTCGCGTTCGAGCTGCGAGACGAGCGAGGTGAAGTTGAGCCCTTCGTCCGGGATCGCGACAGTCGGCACCAGCATCGATCCGGCGCGCTCGCGCACATCGTCGGGCAGCGCATCCGGGCCGATCTCCGATTTCGCAGCGGCCATCGCCACGGCGTGCTCGATGGCGTTCTCGAACTGGCGGATGTTGCCAGGCCAGTCGTAGGCCATCAGCGCGCGCAGCGCGTCCTGGCTCACCGTCTTCACGGCGATGCCGTTGTCGACGCATGACTTCCGCACGAAATGCTGCGCGAGCAGCGGGATGTCCTCGCGCCGCTGACGCAGCGCCGGCAACGTCACCGGAATGACGTTGAGCCGATAGAAGAGATCTTCGCGGAAGGTGCCCTCCTTCACCATCTTCCGCAGGTCCGTGTTCGTGGCCGCGACGACCCGGATGTCGAGACGCATGGGACGCGATTCGCCGACGCGCTCGATCTCGCGCTCCTGCAGGGCGCGCAGCAGCTTGGCCTGTAGCGGCAGCGACATCGATGCGACTTCGTCGATGAAGAGCGTGCCGCGGTGCGCCAATTCGAAGCGCCCGGCACGAGACGCCACGGCGCCCGTGAACGCACCTTTCACATGACCGAACAGTTCCGCCTCGGCGAGCGTTTCCGGAATCGCCGCGGCGTTGAACGCCACGAAGCGCTCGCTGGCGCGCGGGCTGTTGTGATGAATCGTCCGCGCGATCAGTTCTTTGCCGGTGCCGGTTTCTCCGTGAATCAACACGGTGCTGTTCATCGGCGACACGAGCTCCAGCGTCGTGAACAGCGCCTGCATCGTGCTATGACGGCCGATGATGTTCTCGAACCGGAACTTGCCTTTGAGCTGCGCCTTGAGCTCCGCGTTCTCCTCACGCAGCCGCTGCTGCTCCAGTCCGGTCTGCAGCACGCGAGCGAGCTGCGACAGCTGGAACGGTTTGATCAGGAAATCCACCGCCCCTCGTTTGATCGCCGCAACCGCTTCCGCCACTCCGCCGAAGCCGGTCATCACGACCGCGCGGATCTGAGGGTAGCGATCGAGCGCCTCGTCGAGTACGGTCATGCCGTCGGCATCGGGCAGCCTCAGGTCGACAACGAGGCCGTCGTAGGCAAACGAACGCAGACGTTCGATGGCGTCGGCGGCATCGCTGGCCTGCGCGGCGGTAAAGCCGTTGGCCTCGAGGCTGGCGACGATGGTCTGGCGGAGATCGAGATCGTCTTCGACGACGAGAATGGATGGCAGGGCGCGCTGGCTCATAAGTCCTTAGCGTCAACAAGTCGCCGGTGGTGTCGGAGGTCCGACAGCAGCGACGGGTGTGCGGGCTGGGAAACCCCGCGCACCGGTGAACTGTTTGGTGCAGGTTTCAGCCGATGTGCCGCTTGATCGACTCAGCGCCGGTTGCACGGCCGCCAAGTGGAGCAACCTAGATGCCATCACTTGCACTCGCCCAAAGCGGAAGTCCTCATTGTAGATGACGAGGTCCAGGCAGGGAACTGCTTTCACAGTTCTGCCAGCCAGCGACTCGGTCCGTTCTTCACGCGCGGGCAACCTGTGAGGCGCTGCTTTCCCGTCTCTCCTGTCGGTGGCCCGGCCGCACACACCCGAAGAATCGTCGTAGTTGCGGGCATTCCTGCGCAAAGCGACCGAGGTACTCGTCTTGCTCACTCCGTGGCCCGTGACCGACCGCAGGCATCAACGGAGGTTTTCAGTGCGTGTGAAAACGTCGGATCAGGGTTCTTCGAATCAGAGAGGCACGATCGCCTCGACCGCCCTCGGGACCCGTCTATCGAATTCGCAAGCCGCGCGTTCCTCGACGTCCCCTGAAGATGTCGATGACGTTCGCGACAAGCTCGTGATCGAGCACATGGGTCTCGTGAAAACTCTGGCCCAGCGGTTGGCCCAGCGCCTGCCATCGCACGTCGAGATGAACGATCTGGTCAGCGTCGGAGTGCTCGGCCTCATCGACGCCGCGACTCGGTACCGCGCAGCGCTGGGCGTGCCGTTCAATGCGTTCGCCCGACGCCGCGTGCACGGCGCGATGCTCGACGCGCTGCGGGATCTCGATTGGGCCCCGCGATCGCTGCGGCGGCTGCGCCGCGAGATGGATGGCGCAGTGGCCACGTTACGCCATCGGCTCGGCCGCGAGCCGCGGGAAGAAGAGATCGCCGACGCGATGGATCTGTCGGTGGATGGCTACGAGAACGCGCTCGAGCAGCTGCGCATGCTGGAAATCGGAGTCGCGCGGCAGCTCGACGCGCCAGCGCCTGACGGCACGCCGCTCATCGAATTGTGCATCGACCGCTCCGAGAGCGCTGTGGCAACGCTCGAACGCAAGGAGCTCAAGGAGCATCTGGCCCGCGCCATCGAGCAGTTGCCCGAGCGTGAGCGTCAGATTCTTGCCCTCTACTACCAGGATGAACTCAGACTCGCCGAGATCGGAGTCATCATCGGTGTCTGCGAGTCGCGCGTGAGTCAGCTGCGATCGCTCGCCCTCTCTCGCCTGCGAACGCTGCTGCGCGGCTCGCTCAGTCTAGAGGCGCGCGCGTCATGAGCAGTTGGGAGACGGCTCATGCCGCGGTGCGCTGACACGTCTTGCGCCCGCTGGCGTCCGGACCTCTCTGCGCTGTCTTGGGCGGGCGGCATCGTCGGCAGGTGTCGCGCGATCCGCTTCAACAATGGGTGGTACTGCTCGCGGACATGCGTCGAGCGGGCCGCGCTGCGCGGCCTCGCACAGTCGGCGGCGATCTCGCTGGCCGTAACGCCGCGACCTACGCACCGGCTCGGCGTGTTACTGCAGCGCGCAGGGGCGATTTCACCGGAGCAGTTGGACGTTGCCCTCGCCGCGTCGGCATCCACGGGCCTGCGCCTCGGCCGTCAGCTCGAACGGCTTGGCTTCGTGACGCCGGACATCGTGCTGCGCGCGCTGGCGACCCAGGCCGGCGTCAGTTACCTCTCGACCTTCGACGTGAGCCGGGTGCGGCCTGCGCCGATGGCGCTACCCGAAGCGATGGTCCGCGTGCTGGGGCTTCTGCCGTTCGAGATCGATGCCGAGAAGATGCACGCGTCGGTGATTTGTCGGGCGCCACTGCCGCGCGCGGCGATGCGAGCGTTCGCGCGTCTCACCGGATTGACCCCTGAGGCGTATCTCGTTACCGATCATGTGTACCGAGAGGCTCTCGCCGCCTACCGGCCAGCCGACAACGTCAAGAGTCTCCACACCGCGCCGACGCTCGAAAACATCGGGGCCGCTGCCGCCCTCGTCGCCGACACCGCCGTCGCCGACCGAACGGTGACGATGCGGCATGCCGCGTACGACAACCGCGTCTGGGTTCGCATCGAAGGCATGCGGCGGGTCAGCAATCTTGTCGTGACCAGCACGCGGCAAGAAAACCCGTTCCCGATAGAGCTCACGACCTACTGAGCGGGATCGGCTGCTGCTCGACGATCTCGATCGGCTCGACCCCATCTGCCTGTCATCTACCGGCGCCCACCAGACGTCCGCAAAGTTGCCGGACCGTCGCTTCTTCCCTGTCACGCTCACCGGTGGCGAGTTCGATTCGATATTCCGCGCGCAGGCAGAGTGGTCGGGCACCCGGCACGCCATGTCATGTCGGCGTCACGTGGGCGGGCGGAGCTCGCCTGAATACGGCCTGTTTCGAGCGATTCAAGGCCAATGGGAGGGTTGCCGATTTGACGGCAGGGACATTCCCCGGGCAGGATAGCCGGACTGATGACGACGCAAATCGATGGAAACAGAGGGACGCCGCTACCGGTGCCACGCACTGAAGCCGGTCAAGCCGGTGAGCGCCACGCGCAGCCCGCGCCGCGCGTGGCAGCAGATCTTGTCGAAACGTCGAAGGACGCAGAGTTGGTGAATCGGGCCATACAAGCCGAGAACGAGGCACCCGCGATCCGTCTGGACAAGGTCGAGCAGGCGAAGAAGGCACTGGCTGACGGGACCCTCGGGACCGATTCCGCCAGGCTCGCCGACGCGATTCTCGACCGGATGCTCGACGACCAGAAATGACTCGCGAGCCTGGAGCTTCGTGATTGCTCAATGAACGTACGCGACTGGCGTGATGCCGATCCGGGCGACACCCGGTGGCTCTACGCGCGCGAACAGGACTACTGGGTGCGCGAACTCGCGTGGGACGCGTCTTCGGCCTGGAAAGAGATCGAGCAGGCCCGCGTCACCTGGGGTCTGCCCGGACGCATCGTCGTCGACCAGCACAACACCATTCGCGGTTGGTGCTACTGCATGCCGGATGGTGAAACCTTTCATCTGGGCGGCATCGTCGCCGACGATCCGCGCGTGACGGCGGCGCTGGTCGATGCGAGTCTCGACATGGCGACGGCGAGTGCGCGGCCGGCTCGGGTGTCGTCGTTCGTGCCCACGCGCGCCAATGGCCTCGAGCCGGCACTGGTCGAGCGCGGGTTCACCTGCGAGCGCTACCACTACCTGGCTCGCGCGGTCTCGCCACAGGACGCGAGTGCGCTCGAAGCCACCGCGTGGCACGATGATCTGCTGGTGCGGTCGGCGGTGCTCTTGCGGGCGGCGTACGGAACCGGCGGACGTCACTTCGCGCCGCGCGGTCTGCAGGTCGAGTGGGAACACTACGTGCGCGGTCTGGTGGAGCGGCCCGGATGCGGCGTGCTCGAACCCTCGATCACGCGCGTCCTCGCGTCGGGCGATCTGATGCAGGCGCTCGTGCTCGCAACTCGGATCGCGCCCGGGACGGTACACCTTGCCCAGGTGGCCGTGCATCCCTCACGACGACGCGCCGGGCTCGGGCATCGGTTGGTCGAAGAGGCCTGCCGTCTCGCCGCCAGCCGCGGTGCGCGGCTAGTCACGCTACTCGTGGGCGAACACAACGCCGCCGCGCGTGCGCTCTACGAACAGATCGGATTCACCGAGCGGGCGACGTTTGTCGCGGGGATATTGTCGTACACAAAGTAGCTCGCTTCTCTCGCGAGAGCGGGGCGCTCACGTTCATCTGGGCGACGTCCGCGCCTCCTCGGTGTCGTTGAGCGCGTCGAGCGAGTCGCGATCGACGGCAAGAGTGTCGGCGATGAGATCCGACGCTTCCGTGTGACGGGCGACCAGTTCGTGAAATGCCGGCAGCTCGATCAGCCGCTCGCGATCGGCGGCGAGGTGTTCACGCACGGCTTTGAGCTCGTGCTCCACCGTTTCCAGTGTGGTCATGATGCGACTTCGCCGGTCGATGATGCATTGAAACTCCTCGCCGATTTGCGCGGCGCTGCGCTGTTCGATCGCCAGCGCGTATAGGCGGTGCAGGAGCATCAGCTCGGCCTCGAGCCCGGCACGGTACTGTTCGACCAGTGCGGCCAGTTCGGTATCTTTCGCCACAAGCGCGACGCGCCTCGGATGCTTGAGCGCCGCCGTCAGGCCGCTCACCGTGGCGTCGCGCGCGATGCCGGCCTGGGCATCGGCTGGCGTCGCGGGCTGATCGCGAGACAGCGAGATCAGATCGTGGCACGCCTTCACGAACGTCTGCAGATGCCGCTCCGTCTCATCACCGCTGTGCTGCACTTCGATCGAATCTTCCATGAAGCTCAACCCTTTCCTCCGGGACGCCGGATACGAGCGCACCGTTGGCTGGGCACGTAATCGGGACGCGTTCGACCTTCTTTAACCGTGTGCCGCCCTACGCCTTTCGCTGCGAGAGCTCGTTGTCGAGCCCCTGAGTCATCTCGTGACTCGCCGCGGGTAGGGCGTTCTTGTCCTCGTGCAGACGGGTGATCAGCTTGCGGCGGCGCTCGCAGAGCGCCAACCGCATGCGCAGCTCGATCACGTGAAACGGCTTGAACATGATGTCGGCCGTGCCGTCGGCAAGCAGGTCCTCGATCGGATAGCTGCTCGTATGCCCGGTGATGATCAGCGTGAACAGATGCGGCTGCATGCGGCGCGCTTCTCGTATCACGGTCACCCCGTCGAGCTCCGGCATGTGCATATCGGTGATCAGCAGGTCGACCCGCTCCGATGCCAGGTGGATGAACAGATCGACCGACTGCGTGAACGCCGAGACGGTGTGCCCTTCTTTCTCGCACACCTTTGCCAGCATCTGCACGATGGGCTCTTCGTCGTCGAGGATGAGAATGCGCATGGTGTTTCGTCCCGCACAATCGGCACACCAGCGCACAGCTTGAGTCCTCAGGCCCAGGTCTCAAGGCGGTGTGCGTACTGCCGATTACACCTTCGATGATGCCCGATCGCGCGGCCTCATCGTGGTGCTCGGATGGCGACGTCGACGCGTGGCAAGCCGTAGGTCGGACGCGACCGAATCTTCACCGATCGCTTTCGACCTACCGATACAATCGTGACCGGCATGGGCCCCTATGCATTCAGTCAGGCGTTCGTGTCGGGGGTCTTCGCGTTTGCCGCGATCTCATCGCTGGCGTTGTGGCGCCGCAGTCGCCATGATTGGACCCTGCTGCTGCTCGCAGCCGTGTGCGCGATCGGATCGGTGCAGACCATCGCGGTTCTCATCCTCGCCACCACAGAAGCCCTAAGCCAGGCGTGGTACGCGCAGCGGATACGCGTGCTGTGCGGCCTCATGAGTTTCGCATCGCTGGCCTGGCTCTACGCCGAGATCGCGCGCGTACGTGCGCGCCTGTATCTGTGGTTCGTTACGGCAACCGCGCTCGGAGTCGCAGCGATCATCGTCGTCAATGTACCGCTGCTCGGCGGCGCAATCACTGGCATCACGCGCGTGGCCCTGCCATGGGGTGAGCCGTTCTCGCTGTTGCAGCGGACGCCGAGCAGTCCGTTGGTGGCGGTGATTTACGGCGTGATGTTCTCGACCGTTCTGTTCAACGTCTTCTGCGCACGCCGCGTGATGCACACCGATCGTGTGAGCGGCGTGTTGCTGATGATCGCGACGCTCGGCTCGGTCGTTCCGCTGATCTCTGGTGCCTTGATCGACATCACCTCAGCACCCATCCCCTACATTGGGACGCTGGGCATTGCGGCCTTCGTGCTGGTGATTGCGCTGCAGCTCGCGGTCGGACGCCGCCGCGATCAGGAGCTGCTTGCGGCGGAGCGGGCTCAACGCACGCTGGAGCAGCGGCTGGCGCAGGCGGAAAAGATGGAAGCGCTGGGCCAGTTGGCCGGAGGCATCGCCCACGACTTCAACAACATCCTCACGGTCATCGCCGGGCACGCTGACATGCTGCGCGCGGAGGCACGACTCGAGTCGCGGCTGGACGTGGAACAGATCCGGCTCGCGGCCAATCGGGCGGCGGCCATGACGGCACAACTGCTGGCGTTCAGCAGGCAATCGATCATGGAGCCCACCGTCATCAATCTGAACGCGGTGGTAGCCAGCACCGAGACGATGCTGCGGCGGACCATTGGCGAGCACATCGAGCTCGTCGTGTCTCTTGCGCCGGACCTCTGGAACGTGGAAGCCGACGCGAACCAGTTTGGCCGGGCTCTGGTGAACGTGGCGATCAACGCCCGGGATGCGATGCCCGCCGGTGGCCGACTGACGATTGAGACGGCGAACGTCCTGAAAGACGACGCGCCGGTGCCGCACGAGCAGACTCGGCCCTGTCGATACGTCATGGTGTCGGTAGCCGATACGGGTGAAGGCATGACGCCGGACACCCGCGCGCGTCTGTTCGAGCCGTTCTTCACGACCAAGGAGATTGGCAAGGGCACCGGGCTCGGGCTCGCCGTCGTCGACGGTATCGTTCGCCAGACCGGCGGCCAGGTGAACGTCGAGAGCGACGTCGGTCGCGGCACCGTATTCCAGATGCTCTTTCCCGCGACCGATCGTGAGGCGGCCACCACCGCGGCTCACGATCACGCCGAGTCGCGCCTCAGAGGCACCGAGACTGTACTGCTCGTTGAAGACGATCCCGGCGTGCGAACGATGACGCGCGCCGCGCTCGAGCGCTACGGCTATCGTGTGCTCGCGGCCGCCAACGGTGACGAAGCCGTTCGTGTGATGCAGCGGCACGATCGTCCGATCGACCTCGTGGTCACCGATGTGCTGATGCCGGGTTCGACAGGTCCGCAAACAGTCGCACGCCTGCGGCAGGAGCACGCGTCGCTTCCGGTGTTGTTCATCAGTGGTTATACGGCTGATGCCATCCCGGGCGGCGAGGTACCCGGACAGGCGGCGTTTCTACCGAAGCCGTTTACGCCAGCCGCATTGGCCGCGAAAATGCGCGCGGTGCTCGACTGCCCACCGAGCAACTACTGAACGCCTCTCGCGAGCAGCGAGAGTGACACGACGAGCGTCACATAAGTGGCAAGGACGCGTGCGTCGCCCGGACCCGCGTCCTTCTGCATCGCCCGCCAGATCGCGACCGCGCCGATGACGAACAGCATGCGCTGTTCCGTGAGCAGCAGCGCAGCGGCGATCGCCGCCACCAGTATCCAGCGCTCGGAGCGCGCGAGCGCATGCATGCCGCGTGACCCATCGAGCTGCCACACCGGAATCAGATTGAACAGGTTGATGAAACCGGTGAGCTGCGCGATGGCGAACCAGATCATGCCGCCGGTGGCGAGGTAGACCGCGAGGGCGGCGAGCCCGGCGCCGAGTCCCCACACCGGACCGGCGAGCCCGATCTTTGCGTCGATGAGCGGATCGGTGACCTGCTGCTTCAACATCACCACGGCGCCCATGCCCGGAATGAACAGCGGAGCGCCGGCGGCGATGCCCAAACGACGCAGCATGGCGACGTGTCCCATCTCGTGGATGTAGATCGAGAGCACGAGACCGAGCGCGAGCGGCCAACCGTAGATCGACCAATAGACGCCGAAGAAGGCGAACATCGAGACGAACGTGCTGATCTTGGTGAGTCCGAGGAGCAGGAATTTCAGCTTCGTCGCCAGCAGGAGTGCGATGGTGCCGATGCCGGCAAGCCCCTGCATCCACCACGGCTTCTCGTTCTTTGTCGTCGCCGTGCCGGCGGTGCGTTCGCCGGACGGACCCGCATCGATGTTGCGCGTCAGCTCCGCGATCTTGCTCTGGATCAGCGTGTGCTGTTGCGAGTGCGGCGGCAGCAGATCCAGCGCCTTCGTCCACTCGAGCCGAGCCGCCAGCAGCGAACCGTCGCGGGTCAGCGCTTCAGCATCGGAGGCCAGCCGCTTGAGCTGCTCGGCGTGCACCAGCGATCCGCACACCGGGCACGCCCGTGCGTCCGGTGACAGCTCGGTGCGGCACCGGCTGCAGAGACGTGTGCTCACGCAGGTGTCGTGGCCGGATCGGATCCGACGCGGTACGGACCGGAGATCCGCAGTGACGGTGCGGCGGTCATGACCCACGCCTGTCGCATGCCGAAGAAGATGATCGCCGCGCTGATGAGACCCGAGGGCAGGCTCCCGATCACCATCAGCACCGGCAGTGCGGCGATGAACCCAAGCGCGAAAACCAACCCGACGATTCCGCCCTTTGATGCCGTCTCTTCCTTCACGTCGGACGCCGCAGGCGGCGGTGCCGGCGCACTCGCGGTGTTCTTCGTGATAGCCGATGCGGTGTCAGTCTTTTCCTGGTCGAGGGCCGCCTTGATCACGACGGGTGTGTACGCGAGAGCGACGGCGCCGTACGTCAACACAATCGCCAGTACCTGAAACCGGCGTCCGCCGCGACTGCCCGCACCTTTGCGCACCGAGTACCCGACCATGTAGCCGATCAGAATGGCGACGATCCCGATCTCGAGGTTCGCCAGCGCAATCACCGCGTAGTAGATGGCGGCACCGACGATTCCCGCCCCGAGCCCGAACAGTCCGGCACGAACGAACGGGCCGGCGCCTCGAGGCGTCTGCGCCGCGGCCTCGATGGCATCACGGCAGGCGCGGCAGACGGTGTGGTCGTTGATCGAGTAGTACTCGGTGTCGATGGTGTTGTGACACCCAGTGCAGGTGGCGGAAGATGGCGACGGCACAACGGACCCCGGAGAGTCCGTCATCACGCGATCGAACTGCAGCTCCTTCGGGTCGTCAGGCATGGCGTCTCCTGGAGCCAGCCAATCCTACTCTAAGCGGTTCTCTTGTGCTGAACCCGAGCACCGCAGCATCAGAACACGCGAGCACCCGATCCGTCAGCGGGCGCTGGCGACGGCTGGCGCGCCGCCCGGCGCATCACCGGCGAGCTCGCGCAGAATGCGCTGACGCGCGTCGGCGGCGGCTTGACTGTCGAACGAGAAGTCGCGGCCGTTGACGGCGAGCGTCACCTTGCCGATCCGCTCGAACTCCTTGCGAAGGGTGTCTGAGTCGACGACTGACGGCGCGTCCGCGATCACGACCGCGTGCTGCAGCTCGTGGCCCAGCATGGCTGTCTGCTGCTGCTTCGACTGTCCCACCGGCAGGTGCACCACCAAATACCGGTAGCCGCCCGACGAAGACAGGAAGCTGAGATATCCCTGATTCGCGTTTCTCGACAGCACATCCGGCCGGACATACACGATGACGTCGGACTTACTCAGCCGCTCGGTGAGCGCGCGAAGCGTGGTGGACTTCTTGACGCCGTCGCTGAGCAAGGTCACCAGCTCGTTGTCGGACGCGCGCACGTTGCTGGCCCAGGCGTTGGCGCCGGCGCCGTTGAACGTTGCGACCGTCGTTCCCGCGGCTGATGGCGTCTGAGCCAGGACCGGGGACGTCGACAAAATGAGTGCGACCATCGTGATGGGCAGTCGTCGATGCATGCAAAGTTCTCCCGCAGGATGTGATCTCGGCACAGCTCAACCGATTCGACAGTTGAGTCACCGAATCACTTTGCAGAACGCGTACGTCCGACGCCAATCCGGGCAAAACACAAACATCGGCCAGGAATAAATTGCACATCGCTGCGTGTCGTGTGCTGGTTGAGCGCTAGGCTCGCACGACGTTGCGGGTAGAAGAATCGTCGGCGAGCGCCTCGCGCGCGAGTGCCTGCCACGACTGTCCTCGCCGTCGCATCACGACGAAGAAGAACACGCCAAGCAGGGCATAGCCCGCCATCGGGAGCACGCCGTCTTCACCCTGCAGCCAGATCTGACTCGCGCCCACGGTGAAGAACCTGGGAAACAGCCACTGCGAGATGGTGTTGTGAAAGCTGTGGAAGAACACCGCCGGCCACAGACTTCGAGCCAGGTAGCATTCCCTGGCGGCGATGAACGTGAAAGGGAAATCGCCGATCGCGAACAGCACGACGCTCACGGACAGATCGCCGAGGTCGACGTAGGAAGCGCCAAGCATCAACGGCAGGTGATACGCGAGTTGAACGAGCCAGACGATGATGAGGCTCGAACGCAGGCCTGCGGCATCGAGCCGCGGTTGCAGATAGCCGCGCCAACCGATCTCTTCCCCCATCGCGGTCAACGTACCGAAGACGCCAAGGATGGAGAGATTGATCACCACGTTGGCGGCGATCTGGGAGCCCGTGGTCCACTTGCCTTCACCCGGATTCCACTGCGCGAGGCCAGTGGTCCACGCGATGGCGTACGTGCCGCCGTAGACGAGCAAGGGAAACGCAAGCGGCCGCAATACAACGCCCGCGCCAGTGGTCCCCCAACGGCGCAGCGGTATCGTCGATCGGAAATCGCGATCGACCGTCAGTCGAGCAACCAAACGCCCGAATGCCGGCGCCCACATGGCAAATGGAACCAGCACGCCCCATGCGGGTGATTGAACGGTCCATCCCATCGACCACGTGATGACGGCAATCACCGTCGTGGCGCCAACAGCGATTGCTGTGAAGATGAGAAGTGCAGAGCGCACGGGGTGCCCCATCAAGGCGAGATGTTCTCACGAACACCGCACACGTAGAATGTGCGCGTGAACCCGATCGAGCTCGCCGCACCGATCATCGGCTCGCTCTTCGTCGCCATTGGCGCCGCCGCGGCCGCTGCGGCGCTGAGCGCGCGTCCGCGGATCAATAGGAGCGCAGCGTGGTTTGCGGTGTTCTGCGTGCTGTATGGCGCGCGCATGCTGGCGCGTTCGATGCTCGTCCACGCGGTGACCGGGTGGCCCGACCAGGCGTTCGCGTACATCACGGCGACCGTCACCTACGCGATTCTCGCGCCGGCGACGCTCTTCGTCGAATCGATCGTCGGGCCCGGAAAGTACGGCCTCATCCGGCGCACGTGGCAGCTGCTCGCCATCTGCGCCGCTGCAGCGATCGCGATCGATGCGATCGCGCAGCGCCCGTTCACGGCCGGCTCGATCAACGGGCCGCTCGTCGCGCTCAGTATCGGCGTCTGGTTCTGGCATTTCGCCACGCAGTCACCGCGCGGCCGATGGTCGCCCGAAGTGCGCGCAGTGGCTACCGCCGCAGTCATCGTGACGATGGCCGCGCTCTTCGAGACGTTCTTCGGCCGGGGGCTCTTCGGCGAGGTCGTCGTCGAGCCGCTGTCGATGCTGGTGTTCGCGGCGGCACTCGGATGGTTCGTGCTCACACGCGCGCGGCAACAGGAATTCAGTTACGCGGCCTTGTCGAGGGAGCTCGAGCTGGCGCGGGCGATTCAGCAGTCGCTGCTGCCGCAGCGGATGCCCGACGTTCCAGGCCTTCGCCTCACCGGCGCCTACTTGCCGATGAGTGCCGTTGCCGGCGATTTCTACGAGATCCTGCCGCTTGCGAACGGTCGCACGCTGGTGCTCGTGGCCGACGTGTCGGGCCACGGGATCCCTGCGGCGCTCGTGGCATCGATGGTGAAGGTGGCGGTCGCCGCAGCGGCCGATCGTCACGACACCCCGGGCGGCATCCTCAGCGGGATCAATCGGGCTCTCACGGGAAAGTTCGAGCGTGCATATGTGACCGCCTGCTGCGTCGTCGTCGACCCTCGACAACAGAAGGTGATGTACGCGGCAGCGGGGCATCCACCGGCCCTGCTTCGACGCGCCGACGGCCGCGTCGAGCCGCTCGATAAGGGTGGTGTGATCCTTACGCTGCTGCCGTCCGTCTCATACGACACGGAAGAAGTGGCCTTCGGCCCTGGCGATCGTCTCCTCGTCTACACCGACGGGCTCACCGAGGCGACGCGCCAGCATGGCGACGAGTTCTTTGGCGATGACGAGCTCGCTCGCGTCGTAGGCTCGACGCCGGCCTCGGGGGATCTGCTACGCACGGTGCTCGACGCCCATCGTCGCTGGATTGGCGACGGCACCGCCGTGAGCGACGATATCTCGGTGGTCGTCATCGAGAGCGTCGAGCAAGCCGCGCCCGTGTAATCGACCGGAGCAAGAGATGACACGCGTGTTCTCGGTGATCGTGGTCGTCACCCTCTGCGCGTCTGGCGCGTCGGCACAAACCGGCCCGCAGCCGTCGTTCGAAGTGGCCACGGTCAAGCGGAGCGGTGCCGATAGTCCGCCGCAGTCGATCAGACGACTGCCGGGCGGCCGTTTCGTGACGTCGAATACGCCACTCCCGGTGTTGATCGCCTGGGCGTACGGCGTCGACGATGGCCGGCTGTTCGGCGTGCCGAAGGGTCTTGATGGCACCGGCTTCGATGTCGTGGCCAAGGCTCACGAGCAAGAGCCTGTTCCCGGGCAGATGCAGTTGATGATGCAAGCGCTGCTGGCCGAGCGCTTCAACCTGGTCGTGCATCACGAGACTCGCGAACTTACTGCGTACTCCATGGTCACCGACACGGGCGGTGCGAAGGTGCACGTCGTGGACTCGACCGATCGGGGCAGGCCCGATTCAAATCCATTCACTATGAGCGGCGCCGGCCGGTTGAGTGGCACTCGGGTGACCGCGGACATGCTTGCGAAAGTGCTATCCAATCAACTGGGGCGGCCGGTGCAGAACGACTCCGGCTTTACGAGTGCGTTTGATTTCACGCTGCTGTGGTCGCCCGACAGCGCGGCTGCTGCGATCGACGATCCACAGCGCCCCTCGCTGCTCACCGCGGTTCGCGAACAGCTTGGCTTCCGGCTCGTCGCCAAGAAGACGGCGGTCGACGTGATCGTGATCGATCGCGTCGACAGCAATCCGGCTGCGAACTAGACTGGATCAATGAACGCACTTCGCCGATGGTGGCCCGACGTCCTCGTCGTTGTTGGCGTGGCGTGGCTGTCGTTCGCGTGCTCGGCCTATGGCGGCGACGGCGACCTCGACGGCCAACTGGACGACGGGGGCGGCGATGTGTCCGGTGATTTCTTGATCGGCTACTCCGACGGCGATCGCGTGAGCATTGCCGGCGCCGCGACGCTGATCACCATCGGTGGGCTGGCGAAGATCAATCGACGCGAGATCGTGCGCGTGGGTCCGCCGACGGCGTCGGTGAGCGACGAAGCGCCTCGCCAAGACGTGCCGCCGGCGCTCTAGCGGCTTCGTAGCCTACGTTCCTTTTGGGAGTTGGTAGTTGGGATTTGGGAGTTGACACTCGTTCCTGGGCTCACTGTCATTGCACCAACCCCGCCGTGAACAACGTCGACGCGTCGACGAAGCAGAGTGGGTTGCCGAACGGATCGCGCATGTAGAACGACCGTTCGCCCCATGGTCGCTTGGCGATCGTGCCCATCGGCAGGTTGCCATCCCCAGTTGCCGGCGAGAGTCCGCCGGCGCGCTCGGCGCGTCGATAGAGTTCGTCGAGATCGTCAACCGCAAAGTAGATATGGTCGAAGTTGGGCCGTGGCTGAGTGGGGTCGCCGTCGGCTTTCGGGTTGTAGAGCGCCAGAATCACACCGCCCACGCCGAAGTAGTGGCGGCCCGGGGAGATGCGCATTCCGTTCTGTCCGAGCAGCGACGCATAGAACTGCGCCGCGGGCTCGAGGTCATCCACCGGCACAATCACCCGATACAACCGAACTGACGCCACGGGCACCTCCGCAGCCACGATAGTGACGCGCGCCGATCGAAACAAGACGGTACTTTCAAGTACCCTGGCGTCGAGCGCACTCATGAACACTCACGACACTATCTACGAGGAGCGCGCCGCGTGCCCGCTCTACACGGCCATGGCGGTGATCGAGGGTCGCTGGAAGCCGATGATCTTCCAGCGCTTGTCTGAGCGGCCGCACGGTTTCGGTGAGCTTCGCCGCGCGATGCCACGGGTGACGACGAAGGTGCTGCGCGACCAGCTGCGGCAGATGATCGCCGACGATCTGGTTGTGTGCGAGCGGCTCACGCCGACGCGGCTTGGAGTCCGCTATACGGTGACGCCGTACGGACGATCGCTTGGACCGGTGTTCGAAGCGTTGTGGCGCTGGGGCACGCGCCATCTTTCCCGCCGCGACGCGCATCGCGGCACCATGGTGGCGCCACCGAATGTACGTGGGGGCCGCCTTTAGGCCGATAGGGTATCGCGCTCGAGGCCGAGGGCGTCGCGCATCGTGCCGTAGCGCGGATCGCGACGAAGCGCCTCGAACCGGGGATCGACGGTGACGTAGCCCGTCATCGGATCGCGCTCGGCGCAGCCGCGTTCGAGCGCACGAAACGCGGCGTCCATATCGCCGAGTCCGACCAGGGCCACCGCCAGATGATAGGGCGGGACGTACTGCCCCGATGCGCGAAGCCGCTCCAACTCGCTCGCTGCTCCGGAGGCGTCGCCGGCAACCGCTCGCGCGTGTGCGAGCCAGGCGATCGTTGCCGGATCGTCGGGCGCCAGCGCCAGGGCCCTGTCGAGGGCCGTTCGCGCATCAGCAGGCCGGTCCAACGCGAGGAGCGCCGCTCCGAGCAGTCGATGCGCGGACACGCGCTCCGGATCCATGTCAATCGTGCGACGGCACCGGGCGACCGCCTCTGCGGAATCGCCAACGAGGTAATGGATCCACGCCGCGCTCAGCGTCGAAATCAGGCACAAGGGATCGAGCCCGCAGGCCCGCTCGACTTCTCGAACAGCGTCCTCCCCCCGCTGAAGCACGACCAGCATGGCGCTGTACGATCGGTGTGCGCTCTCCAGGCTCGGGTTGAGCACAAGCGCACGCACATAGGCCTGTTCGGCGCCGCGCCAGTCCCATTCCAGCAGCCGACGGATATCGCCAAGCGCGAGATGCGCCTCGGACACATCCGCATCGATCGCGAGCGCGCGGACGGCCGCTGCGTGGGCGAGCATCAGCTCATCGCGCGGAACACCTCGATAGGACTCGGCGCTGGCGATCCGTGCTCGCGCCAGCGCTGCATGTCCCGCACTGAAGGCTGGCGCCTCGGTCACGACGCGACTGAATGCCGCCAAGGCCTGATTGAGCCCCTCCTCGCCGCCGACGTTCCAGTGGTATCGACCCTTCAGGTACGACTCATAGGTCGACGGCGCGAGCGACTGCGAGTGCGTGATCGCTGGCGAGGGTGGTGCCAACTCGAGAGCGAGCGCGCGAGCCACGCGCGACGCGACGTCCGTCTGTACTGACAAACGGCCTGACGCCATGTGGCAGCCGTCGGAAAGGTCGCGCTCGTACGACTCTGACCAGATCTGCGTTTCGGTCTCGGCTTCGATCAGTCTCGCAACGATGCGGACGCGGTCGCCCTCGTGCCGCACGCTGCCCTCGAGGAGGTACTTCACGTGCAGCGCCTCGCCGATCTCTCGCGCACGCTGCGACGTCCCCTTGTAGGCCATGGCCGACCATCGAGCGATGATGCCGATGCGGCCGCGGCAGACGACGCCGAGCTGGGCGATCAGTTCCTCGGTGAGACCGTCGCTGAAGTATTCCTGCGACGAATCGTCACTCAGATTGGTCAGCGGGAGCACGACGAGGCGCGGCTGCGCCTCGAGTGCGGCAGCAATCGGGCCGGTGTCGTGGATGAGCGGTCGATCGAGCTTGGCGATGAA